>Ga0208686_1001278_pt1 | contig 10208 bp, 10 predicted proteins | sample June2015DPH_6_50_FD_184694 | JGI IMG/M metagenome (GOLD analysis project Ga0208686, IMG submission 184694) | Peatland microbial communities from SPRUCE experiment site at the Marcell Experimental Forest, Minnesota, USA - June2015DPH_6_40... | ecosystem: Environmental > Terrestrial > Soil >... | reverse complement strand
ACCCCCTGCACTTGAGGAGCCTGAAGCGTCAATACAAAAGCGGCCCCCACGATGGCGATAACGATAATGATGACGGCTATTATCGCGACGATAGTCCGTGTCCGCATAACCAATAAACATGCTTTTTGACTATATATAGGAACCGAAATGATCGATCAGGCCTGTTTGGCAGAGCTGAGAAATGCGTACGGGCGTCGTCGAAAGGCGGAGGTACCAGAACCCGCTGCCCTCATTGCTTGCGCTGTTCCTTTTGCAGCGCGCTCGTCGGTGTCAGTGTGGCCAGCGGCATCGCTTGTTGCAGCAGGCATCAAAACGAAGCTCCAGCGGGCGACAAAACTCTGCACGAGTTTTCACAGTTGCGTCGTTGCATTCGTAGTCCATCGCGCAGTAGTACTGACAGCTGGCGATTTTTTGACGAGCGCAAAGACTTGTGCACACCATCGGAGGGATTGACTCCCTTTTTTATCCGTCAACCGCCCTCGAAAGCCTTCAACAAACTAGGAAGCTTTAGAAGTCGTGAATCACCTTTTTATGTTCGGAATGGTAATCTTTAGGATCGCAAAAACGCTGTTCTTATGAATGCAGCCTGGAAAGCTTTTATATGGCTTTACCAGCATCGCCTTATCTTAGCTGAAAATGAAGGCTGGGAGATTTGGCTTTGACTGATGTGAAAGAAAGCGACACCGTGGAATATAAGTCCGCACCAGTGGTACGAGTTTCAGCGGACGAACGGACCCCCAAGATTCGGCAGATCATCTTTGTCGCCTTGATTTCGGCCCTCTTCGCACTGGTTTGGCTAGAAACGTTAGGTCTTCTCAACACAGCATTCTGGCAGAACAACTTCGTCGTAGCCAACCGCTGGATGATCCCCGTCCTCGTCCTATTCTTCTCGCTGCTTGTTGGGCTCGTGGGGAAGTACATGCGCGCCCCGAACGTGATCCACGGCACCATGGAAGATGTCCTGACGGACCCGAACTTCAATCCCGATTTCACGACGTTTCCCGGCGCGTTGCTCACGTCCTTTTTCTCGATGCTTTCAGGTGCGAGCGTCGGCCCTGAAGGCCCTCTCATCTTTCTTGTGGTGGACATCGCCGCGTGGATCGGCACTAAGCTCAAGTTGACGGGGCAAACGCTGCTAGGCTTCGCTGGGGCTGGCCTCGCCTCGGCCCTCAACGGAATTATCGGCAACCCCCTCTTCGCTGCGTTGTTCTCCAGTGAATTGCAGGGAGGTGAGAAGGGAGGCTTGCAGCTGATCGCGTGGAACTTGGTCGCTGGCGTGATCGGCTACATCTTCTTTGTGCTGATCGGGTACCCGGGATTTGCCTCAAGCATAGCTGCCTCCCCAGCGAATGTGCTGACGATTCCATACGCAGTCGCTGCGGTAATCCTCGGCATCATAGGCGCTCTGCTGGCTATCTTTATCGGCATTTCGTTTCAGGTCTTTGGGAGGATCATGGACCGTGTTTTCAAAGACCGGTTCATCGAACGGGTTATGGCGGCGGGGGTGATCATTGCCATCGTCGGATACTTCGTTCCGGAAGTGCTGTTCTCCGGCCAAGCTGAGATTCACCCGATCCTCGCTAACCCGGTAGCATACGGGGTTCTATTCTTGCTGGGCTTGGCGATCCTCAAGGTCCTTCTTCTAGGACTCTCGTTCAAGAGCGGGTACCTCGGGGGACCCATATTCCCGACGTTGTTCGCTTCTACAATGATAGCCCTCGCTATCAGCCTGCTGTTTCCGAGCGTGCCTACCGGCTTGCTTATCACAACTGTGATAGCAGCGGCTGTGACTCTCGTGCTAGGTGCGCCTTTTGCCGCCATCTTGCTGACGATCACCGTGGCGACCTCGAACACGTACGAACTGGGGTACATAGGCTTGGCAACCGCCACGGCGCTTGTTATTGGCACGGCCTTTAAAACACGCATGGCGCAGCGTACTGCGAAGCGCCTAGGACGATCAAGAGACGGAGGAGCGACTTAAGTACAGCGCCTAGGCGATAAACCTTCACGTGAGAAGCTAGCTCGCGCGTTCAGGGAACGATAACTTACGGTAGTCTTACGTGAAGATTTTTAACCGAATGCCACCTGCTTTTTCCCACAGTTCAACGAGCTTCGCTAAGCAGACTTGCGACTGCTCCTGCTCTGACTTAAGCAGACGAGGCTGAAATGACATAAGCGGTCCTCGCCACTCTAAGATAGTTAGCTCCGGTTTATGCTGAGCGTTTCAAGCGTAACGATTTTATCGATCTGTATAATGTTGCTGTAAGTCGGGTTTTGAATCGCGATTTTTGTGTACTCTTGGTGCATCGTAGGCTGTCCAGCGACCAGCTGGTACGCTCTCGCTTGGAGGGACGTCACATTCGTCGTGAGGACGTACCCGGACTTATTGAGGCTTTGCACGTAGTTCGTTGCGTCGTCAATGGTTTGGAAACGGATTATAGTTTGGTTGTCAGTTACGCTCGTGCTTGTTGTCAGGTTGTACCGCACCACAACATTAACCGTGGTGTCGTTTCGCCACTTCACGTCCCACGAGAGGACGGTTGTGTTGTTCTTAAACTCTCCATAAAGTGACGATACATACTGCGTAAGAAACGCGTCATGTTGTTCGCTCGTTTGTGAGGCAGCCGTTGAGGGCGTGGGTGAAGTGTTGTTTGCTAGAGGCGAGGTGCAACCTGCTACCAACACGGCCCCAGCCACGATGAGCGCGATCAACAAGGCCCAGTATGGCTTATTCATTTTGAAGTCTCCTTTCGGCATCATCGGATTCGACTGTTGCTAATTGACTCACCACCAACAAATAGCGCAACAGCCTTATTTCTTATAGACCGCCAGTTTTAAAAAAGCAGCGGTGCTGTACGCGTCAAGTTCGGGCAGCTACCGACGAAGGTCCCACTACGAAAGCCAAAGGCCTAACCGATAAAATGCCCCTGCATTGTGCATTTGCAGGCCCAGTCTGCCAGAGAGCTTGTGGTCTGTCGGATCTCCGTAGTTACCCGCTTTTTGAGAAGGCGCGGCGTGTTCTTGCCCCGGGCGCTTGCATCAGCGCTGCTTTCAGCACGCGGAGGGGGAGCGCATCACGATAAGGGCGTGAGTGTGAAAGGGGGCGAAGGATGAGTTAAATACGTCGGCGCACATAAGGATCCTCGTAAATCGCCTAATCGACAAGGAGGTGAAAATCAAATGGCTAAAGAAAAAGCTTCTATGTGGTTGCGCATAGTCGAGATCATCGTAGGTCTAATCATACTGGTTCTAGGGGCCTACGCAGTTATCTATCCAGGAGCAGCGCTGGGCCTTCTTATAGGCTTCATGTCATTTGGCTTGCTTGTTCTCGGAGCAATAGAGTTCACTCGAGTTTTTGCGTCAGGGATTTCCGGATGGCGACGACTGTTAAACCTGATTCTATCGATCATCGCTGTATTACTCGCTCTAGCAGTACTCATCAATCCACTCATATACGGATCGTTGACCCTCGTTTATCTACTAGCGCTGGGATTGATCTTCGTTGGTTTCGCGAGCATCGGACGTGCCAGCCCGGGAGCGATATTGATCGGCATCATCGCCATAGTCCTCGGTTTTGTCGTGCTGGTCTATCCGCCGCTCGGCTTGGGACTTGCCGTAGCATTGCTGGCCGTAGCTCTGATCATATTTGGGTTAGAGGCAATAGTATCAGGCCTCCTAGGGAGATGGGTGTAATCCCCTCCTTCTCTTTTTTTGTGCGACCCCAACGAGCCGAGGTACGCAGGGCTCGATGTGCGCGTATTGAACGAAACACGTTGAATTTGGTCGACTAGACGGCTAATGCACGCCTAGAAAGCAATCTCTAAATAATTTATGCTTTGATGAACAAGCATATAGTGGTTCCACTTGGCGTTATAACGATTCCGCGAGGTACACTTCACGTCGCTGTAGTGCTAAAGAGGTGGTTATGATTCGCCACGCACAGAATAAAACAGCGAGACTTTTCGGGAGCCTCGCTGCGCTAAATACGCAACAACTCGAACCTCGCTTCAAGGCTCGTAAGCGGATCACGCAGAGTCATTTCGCAACTTTTATTGCATGCGGCAGTAGTTAACTCGACACACCGTGCGGTTGGGGCGACCACATCGAGTGTCTCTAGCTCAAGAGGGACTATGAAGCCTACAGAGAAGCTTGCGGAATTGTTTGAGTTTTTCAACATTTTTGCGAGAATCCGTCGCCTCAACGAGGTTTTCAGCCTGAGCTCGAGAATTCGCTATTTGTACGAAGTCCTGTGCTTTATCCTCATCATTTTTGATGCCTTTTTCTTGTTCATTACGGTCATTTTTCCCCTAAAAGCAGGCAGCTTACAGGCAATAGCGACGTTTGACGCGGTCGTGGTGCTCTTTTTGTGGGTAGAATACCTGTTTAGGGTAAACGAGCAGGACGACAAGTGGAGCTACATGGCGCACCAGTGGACCGACATTCTCGCTATCATTCCTTTTGATTACATTGCTCTCGTCTCGTTCGGGGTCGCCCTGCCGCTGACACTCGTCTTCAAGCTTTTGCGACTCGTACGAATCGTCGCTCTTTTGAGGTTCTCACGGCGAATCGAAAAAGAAGTCCTCGCTTTTGCTGAAAAGACCCGACTCATTTACGGCTTGGCCGTCTACCTGCTGGTCATCATCGTTGGCGCGCTTCTGTTCTATTCGATCGAATCGCCCGTTAATCCCAGCGTCGGCAGCCCTAACGATGCCCTGTGGTTTATGATCGTCACTATGACGACAGTTGGCTATGGGGATATCGTGCCTCACACGGGGCTTGGCAGGATTATCGCGGTCATCGCAATGATCTCTGCCATCCTATTTGCCAGCCTTGTGACGGCCACCACCACGACGGCCCTCCTTGAGCAGTTCAGGGCCGACCGAGAAAAAGTCACCGAAGCAAGCAAAGAGACCATCGGAAACGTCCTTGAGCAATTAAGAGCAATAGAGGGGCGTTTAGACAAGCTGTCCACGTTGGAGGACCGTACTGACGAAATCAAGGCTGACCTCGCTGAGCTCAAAGGGATGCGAGCAGAGGTCCAGGGCCTGAAAGAATCGGTCGATGCGAAGAAGCGCGAAGAGTGAGTCTTTGGACATCCCCGTCGTGCGTTCGTGCTTGAGTGCTGCGTCAAAAAAAGTCGCACTCGCCATTAGCCTGCTTTTTCCGAGCCTGCCCCGCTTTGCTTTTCACGTGCACGGTAGCCGCCACGATCGCGCTTGTATTACGCGCGCCCCTCGCAGCCATCCTGCTGACCGTTACCGTTGCTACGGCCAACCCGTATGAGCTCAGATATATCGCCCTCGCCCCCGCGACCGCGCTCATAATTGGAGCGGCTGTTGGGCAGCGGATGACGCGGCGTGCTGCACGTCAAGCCAGACCCGCAGCAAGTCGCTCGAACTGATCTTGCACAATCGAACGATAAGGGCTAGGCTAAGCGGATTATAGTAAATCCTCTCAATATCCAGCACGTCCGACTTGAGACTTCTCGTGGCGAATCATAAAGAACTCTCCCGCTCGGCGCTCTTGAATTTTGGTGCAACTGCAAAGCGTTACAACGCGTTGGTCGCCAACAAGTTCGCGTAGCAGCGTTGTTTTTATTTACCCATTCTCCTTGTACGAGCCGGGAGTTGCGAAACGTCGCGCAGTTCGGGAGCATCGGAGTCCATTGCAGCCACCCTGCGAGCGTACAGGGAGGCGCCTGGTTGGGCGGAGATGCCATGCGCAAAAACGCTAAAGATCACGGTCACGAGGACGATTGTCGCGATCTGTGGCGCGAGAGCAGCGAGTGCCGGTTCCTCCAAGGCGACGAGCACGAGAACGATTGACGCAAGGCCACGCGGCCCGAACCAGCCCAGAAACAGCACGGAGCTCCGGCGCAGCTTTGTGCCAACAAGAGAGATGGCAACGGGCAGCATCCGGATCACCGTCAGGCTCAGAATCGCGTAGAGCACGATCGTCCAGTCAAGCGTTCCAAGCAGGGACGTTGCCACAACGCCGACAAGGAAAAATACCGCCAATAGGAGGAGCTCTCCCTCAGCCTCGCTGAAGTCGGTAGCTGCCTCCTCGACATCACCGACTAAAGCCCCTGTTGCGAACCCTCCGACAAAAGCTGCAATGAAGCCGCTGCCGCCAATTGGGCCTGCTAAGCCCCAGGCGAGGATAGCGAGCGCCAAGAAGCTCAGGCGCGTAAAGGTCCTCGTCATCCAGCCACGTTGCGTAGCGATTCTGATCAGCCAGCCTCCGACGACGCCGACCAGAATGCCGACGATCACACCAATGCCTATCTGCTCCGCAGCGACTGTCCAAAAGCTGGGGGGCTCGACGCCTTCTTGAATCGCGGCAAGCGCGAGGAACACCAGGAGGAAGGGCACCGATCCGCCGTCGTTCAAGCCGCTTTCCACGTTGAGCGCCTCACGAATGCGAATGGGCACACGTTCGCTGGTCACGATCGCTTGCCCAAGGCCCGCGTCGGTCGGGGCGAGGACTGCCCCTATAATTGCTGCCTGCCAAATGGTAAGGTTGGTGAACAGGAGCGCGGCAATGGCCGCACCAGCCGCAATCGTCAGCGGTAGACCGATAATAAGCAGACGGGCAGGCAATTCGGCGTTTACTCTAAACAACGAAATGTTGATTCGCGACGCATCGGTGAACAGGACCAGTACAAGGGCGATGGTGCCGACAAGCAGCAGGAACTCAGTGTTGAGTGATGAGCTGACGACATGCGAGGCGCCCAGCAACATGCCCGCAGCGATGAACGCCATAGGCGCCGTCACCTCGAGTCTCTCAACGCGACGCGAGACGAGCGCGAACCCAAAGACAATAGCGGCGAAAATAGCGAATTCTGTTTCGAACATCGCGGTCGTATCTCCGCAGCGTTGCGCCCCGATCGAGGTACTGCTGCTCCGTAGGTGCCGTGACAGCAGCTCCTTGGAACCCACTAAGACGTAGACGTCCGTCGCGGAATCGTCGCGCACGCCCAAAAGCGGGCCGGCTTGGCGGTTGTTGATCGAAGCATAAATTACTTAAAGATTGCCATCCAGACGCGCATTTCCGTCTAACGGACAAAATTCAGTTTTTTCGTTCGAGACGCGTCGAGCTTGTACCGCATCAGCTCATTGAGATGGCACAAAAAAAAGAAGGAGGGGCTTACACCCATCTCCCTAAGATGCCTGATACTATTGCCTCTAACCCAAATATGATCAGAGCTACGGCCAGCAAAAGTACTGCAGTGGCTACGCCAAGCGGAGGATATACGAACACGACAAAGCCGACTACAACTGCAATGATGCCGACGACTATCATCCCTGGAGTGGCGCGTGCGATGGCCACGAATCCCAAAAAGATCAACGCCAGTCCTACCAGCCAAGCTAGGGTTAATCCTCCCCAAATGAGCGGGGAGACAAGTATTGCTATTGCGAGTAGAAATACGATCACTGATAGAATCAAGCGTATAAGTCGCTGCCATCCTGAGATGCCTTCTGAAAAAATCCGGGCGAATTCTACAAAGCTTAGAACAAGGAGCCCGAATGCAAGGAAGCCGATGAGAGTCGCTGCCGCTACTCCGGGATACGCAATTACGTAGCCACCCAGCACAAGCACGATTAGACCGATGATGATCTCTGTTATACGTAGCCACATTGAAGATTTTTCTTCAGCCATTTGATTTTCACCTCCTATTCGCAAGATCGTGCGAGTTGTTGTGATTTATGGGTATTTAACTCACTCGAATTGAAACTAATTGCAAGAAAAAAAGAGGCCCAACTGAGGAAAGAGCAGGCGAAGTTAGCAAGATAGTTCTCTGAACTTAACTCGTGGTGGTTTGTATGATATTCGCTAAGCGTGAACGCCGGACTAATGTATTCTCTCTTTTTTGGCCGCACCTGCGACTTTAACTGCGAAAAAAAGAACCGTAAAAGATAAAGCCAAAAAAAGCGCTGTTGTACCGCCCAGCCGCGCTTGGTTAGCACATCTGATGGATTCCTGCGCGCGCATAGTCCAGAATTACGCGAATAGTCCACAATTGGTAGATATTCTCCCGAGTTTTCGATGGAAGAGAAGCCACAGTTCAAATGGGGAGTCGTCTTAGTTTCGTGCATAGCCATCTTCATTATCGTTCTCGATAGCTCCGCTATGAATGTGGCCATATCGGCTGTGGTCGTAGACTTACACACCGATTTGAGCACTATCCAGGCTTTGATCGCGATATATGCGCTCACAATGGCATCGCTCATGCTTGCCGGAAGCAAGCTGCAGGACGTTTTGGGGAGGAAGAAGACTTTCTTTATCGGCCTCATCGTGTACGGAATCGGCACAACTACGGCGACTTTGAGCGTTAACGTCTTTATGCTCCTCATCGGCTGGTCGCTTCTCGAAGGCATAGGTGCGGCGCTGATGTTACCCGCGACGACCACAATGGTAAGTGCGGCGTATGAAGGCAAAGACCGACTAACGGCATTTGGCATCTGGGGTGGCATCGCCGCTCTGGGGGCTGCTATCGGTCCCCTCTACGGCGGAGCTCTGACGTCTTTTGCCACCTGGCGATTAATCTTTGCGTTCGAACTACTCGGCGTCCTTGCGGTACTCTTGATGAGATCGTTCCTGCACGAGTCAACGCCACGTCTTACGTGGAGCGACATAGATCTCGGAGGCGTCGTGCTCTCAGTTACCGCGCTGTTCTGTCTCGTATTCGGCATTTTGCTCCTCGGCTCCCCGCAGTACTGGCAACTCGTGCCCGTGTTCATAGTCGTCGGCCTCATCGTTTTTGCCGGCTTCCTCCTTTGGCAGAGGCGACGCATAAGCCACCACGTGGAGCCCTTGCTCGACATCTCAGTGCTCAAAAATCGACTCTATATCTTGGGCAATGCGGCTAGTGTGATCCAACAAGCCGCTTTCGCCGGCGTGCTGTTTATCTTACCCGTATTTTTGCTGCAAGTCACTGGCGAGAGCGCATTTATGACGGGTGTGGCATTGCTCCCCATGTCGCTTGCAATTTTCGTCCTATCCGTCACTGGGGGCAGACTCTCATCCATTGTACGACCCAAGGTCGTCATCCTTATCGGATTTCTGATCTCTGCTGCAGGCGCGTACCTTTTGAGCAGCGTATTTAGCCAGAGCACTCAGATTGTTGACATCATCCCTGGCACAGTGATATTCGGCCTTGGAGTGGGGTTGTTGCTCTCTCAGTTGACGAATCTCACCATGTCCGCGGTGCGGAGAGACCAAGAGATCGATGCCTCAGGATTTCTCAACACAGCAAAGAACTTGGGCTACTCCGTGGGCACAGCGCTCATCGGCGTTCTACTCCTCGTGGGAATCTTCGACGGGCTCGTTTCGGGGATCAGCTCCTCCACGCTAGTGAGTAACACGACGACTCAAGAGCAGATACAACAGAATCTCTACGCGTACGCCCAAAATATGCAGACGACCGCGCCGGCGAGCATCCCCCAGAGTCTGATTCCTGAAGCGCAGCGCATCGTAGACAGTACGATCAGCTCGGCAATGCACCTCACCTTCGTCGCACTTAGTCTCACACTGCTCCTTGGGTTTGTGATCGTCCTGTTTCTGCCGAGACAGGCAAAATAGCGACGCGGTCACACAGGACCTGCTCACGGGTCCGGTGGCGCTGGTGCAGGACTGTCGTCGAAGCGCAAGTTATCGCTTGATTATTGGCAAGCCAAGCAGCTCTGGATTAACATCGTAGGTCCAAGGCGATCCGGAATTCTTCCAGCCGTTCTTCATCCGTTTCCCGTGGTTTACGCTTCCGGGGTCGTTGACCTTGTCCCCCTCCATGCCATCGATGATGTTGTAGACGTTCACAAACCCAACGTTGGCAAGCGCGTTGACCGCCTTAGCGCTACGGCCCCCTGCCCGGCACATGACGAGGAGCGTGTCGGTGAGCGCGTGCAGATCCTTCACGCGGGAGATGAAATCGGGATTGGGCTCCACAACGAACTCGTTGTTGGCAGGGTCCCACTGGTGTTTCACGAAGACGAGGGGAAGGTTCCTCGCCATTGCCGCATGGCCGACGAAAACGTACTCCTCAGGGGTGCGAACGTCGAGGATGTTGACCCGCTCGGGCCCAGTCTTCCACATCTCATAAGCCTCTTTCGCCGTCACATAAAGCCCCAAACTTGTCTGCTTTTTTTCAGGCACTTGGTGGTTTGACTTCGAGGCAGGTTTCTTATGATCGGTCATTAGCTTATCTCCTT
>Ga0208686_1001275_pt1 | contig 10222 bp, 9 predicted proteins | sample June2015DPH_6_50_FD_184694 | JGI IMG/M metagenome (GOLD analysis project Ga0208686, IMG submission 184694) | Peatland microbial communities from SPRUCE experiment site at the Marcell Experimental Forest, Minnesota, USA - June2015DPH_6_40... | ecosystem: Environmental > Terrestrial > Soil >... | reverse complement strand
GGATCTTGATGGAACTCAGCAGGTAAATGATGACGATGACGATGGCAACGGTGATCACCGGAAAGCCGAGATCCATAAATGCCTCCACGCAACTCGCAATTCAGAGTATGAGCGGATTGTAGCGCACGCGGACGACTGCGGGCTGTGAGGAACGGGGGAGTGGAGTGTTTAGGATGATGCGGGTCGAGAATCAATTTCCGATGTTAACTCCGACGTTACTAACTGTCTGGTATGGGGGTACCCCCCCTCCCCCCTGGGTAGTGGAATCATGGGGTTAGCGAGGCAATAATATACTTGACTGACTGTAAGAAATTTGCTACAGTTCAGGCATGGAAACACCGAAAACACTCCAAGCCACTATCCAGTTCTTCAGCGACTACGAAAACTGCCGGAAGTTCATGGTTTTCGTGCGCTGGCATGACAGCGTAGTCCGCTGTCCACGTTGCCATTCCGAGAAGGTTTCCTATCTCGAAAAGGCGCGCCTGTATCGCTGCTACGGCGATCACCCCAAGCAAAAGTTCTCGCTCAAGGTTGGGACCGTGTTCGAGGATTCGCCGATCCCTCTCGAAAAGTGGCTGCCCGCCGTGTGGCTCGTCGTGAATTGCAAGAACGGAATCTCCAGCTATGAACTGCATCGCGCTCTGGGAGTAACTCAGAAGTCGGCATGGTTCATGCTGCATCGGATTCGCACCGCCGTGAAAGAAGATCATGGCCCGTTCAAGCTGGGCGGTCCCAATACCGAAGTCGAGACCGACGAAACTTTTATCGGCGGCAAAAAGCAGAACATGCATAAGGACAAGAAAGTCCGCTACGAAGCCAAGGGCGGTCCTTTTGGAAAGACTGTCGTTATGGGTCTCTTGGACCGCGATCTTCGCAAGGTGCGCGCCAGGGTTGTTCCGAACGTCAAGCGTGAGACTCTGCAATCGGAGATAATGAAACAGGTAAAGTACGGCTCCAAGGTCTACACCGACGATGCGGTCGCCTACGACGATCTGCGCTCGCGGTTCGTGCATGAAGTGGTCAACAAATCCGAGAGCTACGTTCGCGGGCGCGTGCATGTGAACGGGATGGAAAACTTCTGGAGCCTGCTCAAGCGCGGCCTGAGCGGAACCTACGTTGCCGTGGAGCCGTTCCATTTGTCTCGTTACATTGACGAACAAATTTTCAGATACAACAATCGCGCCACTAAGGACAATCCACTGACTGACGCGGACAGATTCCACCTAGCTTTATCGCAGATCGCGGGGAAGCGGTTAACCTATGCGGAGGTAACTGGCAAGGTGGGAGAAACGGCCTTCTAATCGTTTTCGCGGGAAGCGCGGGAAGCGGCCTTCCGCTTCCGCGTCTTCGCCCGCTTCTCAGCGTCGAGTTTCGCCTTGATTTCGGAGTGCGGAACTGCAACGAGTCGGCGCATAAAATTCGTGAATTCGCCGAAGTCGCCTTCAACATTCTTGGCGGAGTGGGTCGGGCGATTTGGCTTTTGCGGCACGACAGGTTTAGTGTGCGATGTCGCCCTGCAAAAGTCAACACGGCTTGCTTTATCCACTCCGCTTGGGGGATGAAGTGAACTTCCGCCTTACCTATGACGGGCCGCTTAAAGCAGCGAGTCAGAGTGAAAATCGAAGAATTGACAAGCACAACATACGGCGCATCTTTCATCGCCAATCGGATCGTCTCTATACAAATCGGGAAGTGCTGCATGAGCAATTTGGGCCGGAAACAGCCGCCAGCACTATCTACAATCTGAATAAGTCCTACAAGCGCGGCGAGTTCGTCTGTTTCCCCATAATCCGCTCGGACCTTCATCTCGTATGCGATCTCGACATTCTTTTCCTGAGAAGGGAGAATCCTGGTTCGCTCATCTGCGGTGGCGGCGATCTTGATAATCGCATTAAGGTTCTGTTCGATGCTTTGCGGGTGCCTCAAGACGACAATGAAGTTCGCGGCCTGTCACCATCCGACGACGAAGTCCTGCTAATGTGCCTCACCGAGGATGACAAACTGATAACAGGATTCCGTTGCACTACCGATAGATTGCTGGAACCTCCGGCTTCAGAAGCCGAGGAAAACAATGTCCGCCTGATTATCAATGTCGAGGTAAAAGCTACGAAGTTGACCATCGCAAACATGGGATACTTCGCCCACTTCTAGGCGTATAATTCGCGGCGTTATGAGTGGTGGACTTCACTATACCTTCGATTGTCCTGACTGCGCAGCGCCCATTGCGATCCCTCTTGAAATGCTATCCCAAGCATTTCGAGATCTAATTCAGCCATCCGAGGATGTCGAGCCGATTGTTTTTGTATGTGCTCACTGCAAGCACGTGCAAAATCGTAATTTAACGAGAAAGAGTCAGAATCCACCCCTGGGGCCAATGGTATTGCTATCCCGCGACTCAGGGTGGACCTGCGTCGGCTGGCTAAAATGCGAAGGGGCCACCTGTAAATTTCTCTTCCCACTATTCGCCAAATGGAATCCGGGCCTTTCCGAAGTAGAGCAACTGGCCGCGCAGAAGGAATGGAAATGGGATGGCCTGACATGTCCCGACGGCCATCCAATCCCAAAACCGGCGTAAACTTCACCATGTGTCAATATTGACACGCTACCCTGTCACGGTGCAAATCATTATATAGTCAGTCAGCTATATTAGTGCCGTTAGCGAGAAATTCCCGCCAGATCTTTGAGTTTCAAGGACTTATAGCCAAAGTCTTTGAGAACCAATGACTTAGCGGCGATTTTGCTTCGCTGGATTGTCAAAGAGCGTCCCAGAATGGGATTTTGGCGGCTTCGGGGGTCGCTTCGGAGACGGGCACACGTCGGGCTGCTCCGATCAGATCGCTATTATCGCGCACGGCGGGCTGGGAGTCTGTGATGGGGCACACAGATAATTTGTGATGAAAAAGTGCGGTGCCTGGGTGCGGAGGCGTGAGCGCTCGCGGCCTCCCACTCATCGCAAAGTGCGCGATGAGTGGGGCACCCGGCTAATCAGTCAATCTCTTTCGACAGAGCTTGAACGCTATCCCGGCAATAGTCCGAAAGGGTATGAGCCTGTCGCCCCAGAAGCGGCGCATATTTGAAGAGAGCGTCAACTGGGTTTTTCTCTTGCTTCAATCTCTCCAGCAGCTTTTTCGGGTCAACTTCTCCGGGCAGGAACTTGAACTCGGGAGGCACATCCTCCACAAAAACTCCGATCGGGTCAACTTTCGTCTGAAAGAGAGCATTCACGATCTCGGCCTGCGCGGCCAAGTCAGAAGCGGTTTTGTGCATGCGCTCCGTTAATTCTGCCTCCATCTGACGAGCTTTCTCCACTCTTTCTTTGTCACTGAGGCCAGGTTGTAATCCGAGATTCAAAAGATGAATTGGCAGGTTTGCAAGATCAGAAGTTGAACCGGCATCGCGATAGCAGGCGGAAGCGTAGTCGCGCATCGCCGCAACACGAGTCTCCCTCTTAGCCTGAAGTAGTTGCTGATGGCCGATAAACGACTGGGTAAAAATGCCAGCCACGGAAAGTGAGCACGGGCACGATAGCAGCACGCAGTCTTAGTCCATGTTCTGTTTGTTGGCCCTTCGTGTTAGTTGCGGCCGGCGAATCTTCCGTCATGCTGACCCCAAATATACGCCAAGACAGAGGTGTGCCCGTCAACCAAGACGGCCCTCGAAGCTGCGGGTGCCCCACTCATTCGCGCTCTTTGCGAATGAGTGGGATGCTGCGAGTGAGGAGAACACTCGCGCCCTCGCCAAACGTCGCGACCGGACGCCTCTTGATCTCCATCGGCCACTCCTGAAATTTCACCCGCACCGGTCCAATCTCTCGGTAGAGATAAGAGCAAAAGCTGCTCCACTGCCACTGCTCGGGGCGGTCTACTAACCCGCGCTTTACCGGATTACGATGTATGTAACGCAATTTCTCGATGTGCTTCTGTTCTGTCCACACGTTGAAATCGTAGAAGCGCTTCTGCCATACCGGTTGGGGGTGAGGGCTCCCACTCATCGCAAAATGCGCGATGAGTGGGGCACCCTTACTCTTATCCTTACTCTTATCTTTGGTTCTTAGCTTCCTTGTGAACCTTTCTTTTACTACCTTCATTACCACCGACGGATCTCCTAACTCCGGTTCGGTTATTAGCAGATGGAAGTGCTCCGGCATGATTACGTATCCGTGAACCACAAAACGGTACTTCTGGCGCGCTTGTTCCAGGATGGCAAGGAGAAGGTCGCGGCGTTCGGGCGTGGCCAGCTGGGGCTCGCGGTCGTAGCAGCTGCAGGTTATGAAATGCAGGTGGTTATTGCCGTAGTAGCGATGCAGGCCTTGGGTCATCCCGCTATCGTAGACTCAGAGTTTTTGGTTTGGCTGTGACCCTGCTCTCAGTCGGTTTGTGACGAACCCACTCATTCGCACAAAACGCGAATGAGTGGGGCACCCGCCTTGTATCGCCTTACGCTATTACTGTTCTAGAGGCTGTTGCGGGATCGACGCGCAGCGTAAGTCCCTCGACCTGCCGTACGACGATTTGTTCTCCGGCGGGGATGGGGATGGTGGAGACGGCGTCCCAAAGCTCGCCGTGCACGAAGACTTTTCCGGCGGGCGCCAGCTGGGTTTGGGCGATTCCGATTTCTCCGATTAGGCCTTGTTCTCCGGTGACAATCTTGTTGCGGCGGGCGCGTACGGCGATGCTCATCAGGAAGGCGGTGATCAGTCCGAGCGGGATGCTTACGGCTAGCGCGGTTACTAAGTGGACTCGCATTTCGGGGATGGGCGCGTCTACCAGGAACAGGCCTCCCAGGGTTAATAGGACGATACCGCCGGTGGTTAGTACGCCGTGGCTGGCGAATTTGGCTTCGGCGGCGAAGAGCGCGAAGGCTCCTATAATCATGGCTATGGCTGCGAAGCGCACGGGCAGCAGGTTCAAGGCGAAGGCCGCCAGAAGGATGAAGACTACGCCTACGGTTCCGGGAATGACTGCGCCGGGATGGTTGAATTCGGCGTATAGGGCTAGTGCTCCGATGGCTAACAGGATGAAGGTTACGTTCGGATCCATGATGTAGGAAAGGATGCGCTCTTTGAGCGTCATGCGATAGTCGCGCACGGGTTGGTCGTCCAGGTGGAGCGTGACGGTTGTGCCGTTGAAGCGCTTGAAGCTCTTTCCGCTGAGCTGGTGGAATAGGTCCTGCTCGTTGGGAGCGATGTACTCGATCAGTTTCTTGTCTAAAGCTTCCTGTTCGGTAAAGGATTTCGATTCGCGTACGGCGCTCTCCGCCAGTTCGACGTTGCGTCCGCGTTTGGCTACGACCGAGCGCATCAGGGCTGCGGCGTCGTTTTCCATTTTCTGTTTCATTACATCGTCCATCTTTTCGCCGAGAATTACGGGATGCGCGGCGCCGGTGTTGGTTCCGGGAGCCATGGCGGCGACGTCGGCGGATTCGAGGATGAAGAAACCGGCCGATGCGGCGCGGCTGCCGCTGGGCGTTACGTAAATGATGACCGGGACGGGCGAGGCCACGATCTTCTCGATGATTTCGCGCGTCGAATCGACAAGGCCTCCGGGAGTGTTGATCTCGATCAGGACGGCTTGATCGTGGTCGGTGGTTGCGACGGCGAGGGCGCGGCCAATGTATTCGGCGGTGACGGGCTGGATGGCGTCGTTGATTGCGATTCTCAAGACTTCGGCGGAGCAGGAGGCGGCGAGAAATAAAGAAGTAATTGCGGCGAACCAAACGCGCGACCTCAGTGTATTACTGAGAACTGAGAACCGAGAACTGAGAACTGATTTCATGGCGGTGACAGCGGCTGCGCTTTCTCCGCGAGCTTGGCTGCTAGGGTGCGTTTCAAATCCTGGCCGGCGGAATTGCCGGGCTCCAGTTGCAGCGCCCGATTGATGTTCTGGGCGGCTGCTTCCATTCTATTTTCTTTCAAGTCGAGGCGGGCCAGAATCACGTAGGCCTCGGCCGACTCGCGAATGCGGAGGGCGGCCTCGGCTTGGGCTCGGGCTTCGCGGGCGTCGCCGCGAGCGTCGTAATCTTCGGCGAGAGCGGTGAGGGGCGCGGTGCTCGAGGGATCGACGGCAGCGGCATGACGGAATTCAGCCTCGGCTTCGGTGGTGAATCCGTGGGCCAGGAGTTCTTTGCCGAGTTCGACATGAAAGCGCGCGTGGGTGCGGGGATCGGATCGGGCAAATTGCTGTTCGGCCCAACTGCCGATCTGCGTGGTCATTTGGCGGAAAGCGTCTTCTTCGTAGTTGTGCTTGATGCGCTCCGTGAAAGACTTTGAGGTTGCGCTGCTCGGTACGATAGCGCCACTGCCAGCAGCGGGCGTCAGGGAGTCGAGCAACATTTTTGCTTCGGCATCGTTCGGGCGATGATCGAGCGTGGCGTGCAGTTCGCGGGCGGCGCCGGCGCGATCGCCAGACTGGGTGAGCGTCACTCCCAGGTTGAAGTGATAGTCAGCATCGCTCGGATCGTTCTGAATTGCTCTTTCAAAATAGTCGGCGGCTGTCTTCGGGCTGTGGCCACGGCGGGCGGCGACTACTCCAAGGTTGTTATAGACCTCGGCCAGGGGCAGGCGCGCGGCGACAAATTCAAAGGCGCTTTCGGATTTTGTGAAGTCTCCGTGAGCGTAGGCGGCGAGACCGAGATAGAAATTTGCCTCGCGAGCGACGGCGGACGAAGGCTGAATTTGACCCAAGGCCGCGATGGCCGGTTCGTAGGCGCGCTGGGCGTAATAGGTCTTGCCCAGTCCGAGCCAGGCTTGCGCGTAATCCGGATTGAGGCGGGTCGCTTCGCGATAGTGCTGCACTTTTTCTTCGGCAGACGAAGCGAGCAAACCGCGCACGTAGTTTTCGAGGGCGTCGAGGCGCACGGGCGGAACGCTTGCGATGTACTTGTCTTTTGGAACAGGGAAATCGGCGCGGATCAAGTGAAGCAAATCCCACGACAACGCGGATTGCAAGTTGCCGAGATCGGCCAGCGGCCCGGACTCGGTGGCTTCGGGCAAAAGTTTCTGAGCCCGCATATCGAGTAACTGCGCGGTTGCCGTCAGGCGCGCGCCGTCATAGCGATAGGAGCCGAGTATTGCGTAATCGACATCCATTTGCTCGGCGATGCGGTAGAGGGTGGCGCGCGACGCATGAACGCCGGCCGGAACTCCCTGGCGATCGTACGCCCGCAGACGTTCGTCACGGCTGGCTATGTACAGTACGGGTGAATTGAGCTGCTCGTGAAAAGTCTCGGGAAAGGATTCGCCCAGCCATTCCAGGCCCGGAGTCGGGGAAGTATTTTCGAAGGGAATCACGACCATGGTCCGTCCGACTACGATGCGGCCGACTTCGGTTCGGGCTGAGGCGGGAACATCCTGGGCGCGAAGCGAGGGGCAGAATAGCAGCGAAGCCACAAAGACGAAAACAGCGGCGCGTATCACGACAAGTTAATTATATCGGCAGGGGAGGTGCATCATGGGTGCGACTGGCCTGTGGGAATCGCTGGCTCGGAGGAGCCGCTTTCTTTCGACTTTGGATGAGACTGGGGTTGGGACTGGGGTTGGGGCTGGATCCAGCCGGGCAGATCGTTGCTGCCGGTGATGAGGCGAGCGCCGCGCTCGTAGGTGAGATACGACCATGCCCACTGGATCATCACGATCAGGCGATTGCGGAATCCGATCAAGAAAAGAATGTGTACCAACAGCCATGCCAGCCAGGCGAAATATCCGGACAACTCGAGCTTACCGAACTGGGCGACGGCCGAAGCGCGGCCGATCGTCGCCAGGCTGCCTTTATCGTGATAACGAAAAGTGCGTCGCGGTTGATTTTCGAGGTCGCGCGCGATGGTGTCCGCAACCCAGTCGCCTTGCTGAATGGCGACCGGCGCGACTCCGGGGAGCATCTTGCCGTTTTCGTCCTTGAGCGCGGCGAGGTCGCCGATCACAAATACTTCCGGGTGTCCCGGAATGCTGAGGTCGGGCTGGACGAACACGCGGCCAGCGCGGTCGATGGGAACACCCAACTTTCGGCCGAGCGGTGAAGCGGCAACGCCCGCGGCCCATAGAACCACCGCGGCGGAAATTCTTTGGTCGCCCGCCCAAACTGCACCGGGCTCAATGCGGGTGACGACGTGGGAGGTGCGAACCTCGACTCCCAGGTGTCGCAGTTGAGCTTCCGCTTTCCGGGAAAGCTCTTCGGAATAGGTTGCCAGAACTCGGGGACCACCTTCGATCAGCAGTATGCGGGTTTGCCGCGGGTCGATATTGCGAAATTGGTGGTTCATGGCGTGGCACGCAATTTCAGCCAATGTTCCCGCAAGTTCGACGCCGGTGGGACCGCCTCCGATGACCACAAACTGCAAGGGAGATCCGCTTTGGGTGTCGTCATTTGCAGCTTGGCGCTCGTTTTTCTGGCGCTCGGCGGCCCGCCGCTCGGCCAGTTCGAAGGCGAGCAGAACGCGTCGGCGAATCTCCAGGGCGTCTTCAATCGTCTTCAGACCGGGCGCCAGAGGCTCCCACTCCTCATGGCCAAAGTAGGCATGGGTGGCGCCCGAGGCGAGGATCAGAAAGTCATAATCCAGCGCCTGATCCTTGGTGATGACTTTCTTCTGATCGAGCTGGAAATCGACCACTTCTTCAAGCAACACTTCAACGTTGGAGCGAGCTCTCAGGATCCAACGAATGGGCGCCGCTATTTCGCCGGGAGACAGGCCGGCGGTTGCCACCTGGTAGAGCAGCGGCTGGAAGGTGTGGTGGTTTTTCCGATCGACGAGTGTGACTTGAACGGGAAGCCGAGCGATGCGGCGGGCGGCGGTCAGGCCTGCGAAACCGGCGCCCACGATCACGACCCGCGGTCTTCGCTGGCCGCTGGTTGGCTGTGGTTTCGTTGGCATCTACTATAGAGATTCGGAGAATGGCCGCTTAGACAGAAACTTTTCTCACGCACACCTTTAACGGCTGGGCATCAAATAACACACCATTCCTCTGGCTTCATCGCCCAGCCTCCGCATACACTGCTTCTTCACAGTTTTTTTCTTCAACTTTGATGACCACGGCGCAGCCCAGTTCGTCCGCACTGCGTTTTCTTCTGCCTTCCGTCCGCGACATCATTTTCATTTTTCTTTTCTGGTCTCTGCTGGTGGGCCCTTTATCGAATCGGCCGCTGGCGGACGCGGATATTGGATGGCATATCCGCACCGGCGAGCAGATTCTCGCGACCCACTCCCTTCCCCGCACCGATTCGTTTTCCTCCACCATGCAAGGCCAGCCCTGGTTTGCCTGGGAGTGGCTGTACGACATTCTGATCGGGATTCTCGACCACGCTTGCGGATTGAATGGAGTGGTTTGGCTTGGCGCCTTGCTGGTGGCCGCGATCTTCGCGACGCTGCTTTCGCAATTGCTGCGGCGCGGGACCGGTCTGCTGCTGGCGATCCTGCTCATGCTACTGGCGGAGGCCGCATCGATGATTCATATCTACGCGCGTCCGCACATTGTGAGCTGGCTTTTTTCCCTGCTCTGGTTTGTTGTGCTGGAGCGTTGGGAGCAATCCGGACGTTGGGATGGGGGAGAGCACGCGAGCCAGCCGCGCTGGATTCCCTGGTTTTTTCCTGCGTCGATGTTGCTTTGGGTGAATCTGCATGGCGGATGGATATTTGGAATGGCGCTGCTCGGTACCTACACGTTGGCGGCATTCGTCGAGAGCGTGCGCGCGCAGAAAAACGAAGCGTTTGCTGCGATTCGCGCCTCGCAGCGGGCTCGTGCCATGGCTTCGGCTTTCGCAGCCTCGGCGGTGGCCACGCTGGTGAATCCGTTTGGCTGGCGGCTGCATGCGCACATCTATCGCTATCTGGGCGATCGCTACCTGATGAACCATATCGATGAATTCCGCTCGCCTGATTTTCACGGCTGGGCACAGCGCTCGTTTGCGGTCATCCTGCTGCTTGTGCTGGTCGCGTTCGCGGGCAACCACAAAAAGCTAAGGTTCAGCCACCTGCTGGTCGTGCTGCTGGCGGCGTATGCGGGATTTTATTCGGCGCGCAATCTTCCCGTTTCTTCGATGCTGCTGGTGCTGATCGCCGGGCCGATCCTGTGGGGAAACTTCGTTGCGCTGGCGGATAGGCCGGGCGCCTGGCAATGGGTGCGCAACGGCGCGTTTCGAATCGCAAATTTCTCCGATCGCATGAGCGCGCAGGAAATGGAGCTTCGCGGGCACCTGTGGCCGGTGGTCTCGGTGGCTCTGGCCTTCGCGAT
>Ga0208686_1001274_pt1 | contig 10242 bp, 14 predicted proteins | sample June2015DPH_6_50_FD_184694 | JGI IMG/M metagenome (GOLD analysis project Ga0208686, IMG submission 184694) | Peatland microbial communities from SPRUCE experiment site at the Marcell Experimental Forest, Minnesota, USA - June2015DPH_6_40... | ecosystem: Environmental > Terrestrial > Soil >... | reverse complement strand
GGATCGGGCCACACGGAATACGGCAAGGGTCTCTATCCGAAACCGCCCGACTTGCGCGCAGCCGCGACGCAGAACAAGAGCGATGGCGAGCTCTACTACACAATTGAAAATGGAGTTCGTTTGAGCGGCATGCCGGCCTTCAGCGGAACGCACACCGTCCCGCAAACCTGGCGCCTAGTTTTGTTCATCCGGCACGTGCCTCAGATCACCCCCGAGGAACTCAATGAGATGAAGGGGTGGAATTCGAAGATGGAGGCAGATCCAGCGCATTTCTGAAGGGTGGGGAACCGCCCCAGAACCCTGCGGGAGAAACACACCACCACTAAAAGAAGAAACACCATGAAAGCACGTTAGCGAGGAGATTCGTTACATGAGCGCGATAGTTTCCACACCGATAGGCGCCAGGGGCGAAAATCTGGGAGTTCTACGTGGGAATCAGCAGTGTAAAGCCAGCCGTGGCGATGAGCGCCACCGCCCAGATCAGGTCCAGATTCACCCAGGTTTTTCGCAGAACTTCCAGACCCAACTTCTTATAGACCACAAACGCGATCAGCCCGGTGACGAGAAGATATCCGAGCGTATGGACAAGCAAGGCAATGGATGCGGTCCCAGTTCCAGAGAAACCGAACGCGTGGAGATGGTGAGCAGACTCGCCCGCGTCGGCCGCCGCGTGGAGCGCCGACATTTTCAGCAAGATGGGCAGCAGCATGAAGCCGGCGCCGTGAGCGGAGGCCATCAGGAAGGACCAAATGGCCAAATCGCGAAAACCGATTTGCATTCCGCCCCAACGTGGATGGCTTTTCCGTATTAACCGGTGAAGTCCAAAGGCAAGAAGAACGCAAGCGGCGGCGATCTTGACGTAACGCAGGGGCAGCACTGCTCCAGCAATCGCAGCTGCGGCGACTACGAGTCCGATCGCTACAAAATGTCCTGCAGCAATCGGCACGAGCGCTTGCCATACTGCCGAGGCGCTCTTCTTCTGCATTCCAAGAGCGACCGCAAAAAGCCAACCCATCCCCGGATTGACGCCGTGGTAGGCCCCGAGCAGAAACAACGCGGCCCAGGGCCAGAACGGAAAATGGTTCATGAGTAGCAGTAAGAGTCTGACGAGGCGTCGCCACCCTCCAAATGGACTTGATGGCCGCGCAGATCCCCGAATTCAAGAAAGAATTTCGGATCAATCTCCATGCCGCCGTCGGTTTTGGCATCGAGCTTTACCATCCAGCTCTTAATTCCGTCGGGATAGAACTGCGCGTCCCACGGCGCATAAAGCGAGTTCGTGAAATAGACGCGGCGTCCGTCGCGGCTCACCTCCACCATTTGCGGGCCGCCGTTCAAAGGTGCGCTGGGGTTCTTCGGATGTCCCGCACGACGCACGATACCGCCCAGATGTACGGAACCTGTCTTCTTGGGATGAAAGGGATCGGACACGTCGTATTGCAGAAATTCTCCGGTTCCCCAGCAGGAGATATAAAGGAAGCGGTCGTCGAGCGACAGATTGATGTCCGAGATCAGTGGCGGCACAGCCTTGAATCCCTTGAGCAGCGGCGGCAGCTTTTCAGGATCGGCGGCCTCGGCGGGAATCTCGATCACTTTCGTCACGCCCCATTTGCCATTGTCGCGATGCCACACCCAAATGGAAGCGGACAAGTCTTTCAGCGATACCACCACGCCAAGAAATCCGTACGCGCGGCTCGGATCGTGGGCTGGACGAAGCTCCAGAGCCATTTGTTGCTCGGCGCCCAGATCCAACGCCTGGAGGTGACGGCGCTTTCGCAGATCCCACACATGCAGCGAGTGCCCATAGCCGCCCTTCAAAAGAATTTCTGGGTTCACACCGGTTTCCACCATGTTCGGCGTTCCCCACTCGCTGGTAATCATGGTGTCAAAGCCCAAATGCCACCAGAAGTCGTAGGCAAGAAATTGCGGCCCGCGGTCAATTTCCCATTTCCCCAAAATCTCAAAGCTGTCCGGATCCATCATGAAAATTCCGCCCGGTCCCTCCCCTGTAGCGGAGCCTAGTGCGCTGCAGTAAATTCCCTCAGGACCGCAATGCACCGTGTGCGGCCGGCTGTAGCCCGCACGTTCTGCGAGGACGCTCGGCTCAATCACCTTGATGATCTTCGGCTTTCGCGGGTCTGGCTTCGTATCCACAACATGGATTCGCGAGGACTTGATGCCCGGCACGATCAAGTATCGCCGTTCCGTATGCGGATGCGGCATGTATGGGCAGAGGCACGCGCTGCAAGCATTCCAACCGAAGTGGTGCAATTCGTCGCCCGGGTTGGGCATGTCCACGCGGCCCACAAGACCGCCGTAAGTCCTGGACGCCGGGTCCACATCGACAACACCCAGAGCGTCGGGACGTCCATTATTTTCCGCGTTGAGCATGGCCACAAATGCCAGCTTTTCCGCGGGCGCCTTCATCGCCATTTTCGGTGAAGGGTAAAAAGTGGGATCAGGTTTCCAAAGTTCCACGTGTGGTCTCCTCTCAGAAAGCAATTCTAGTTTTGAATTCGATGAGCGGCGTTGGAAAAGGGATTCGCGAAACGACCGACCGGCGTCGAGGAATCTACCGTCAAGTGAAACCGCGTTTGCGAAGGATGAGCATGCGCGTCCGAACAGGGGTAGATCGTTATAGCCCAAGGCCGCAGGCGCCGTCAAGCGAGACAGGATTTTGAGCGTTACTTGGAGAGCCCTTTCTCCTTTAAGGCCAACTTTGGTGACCTCTGCATCTCGCTCGCACAAGTCCTTGAGGAATGAAAAAGGGCCGACTAAGGCTTGTACCGGGAGAGCCCCAGACTAATAGCCTCGAAACAACAGCTCTTCAAGAGCCATCCTTCGCACCTGCCAAAAGTCGAGCTCCTGCTCATTCGCATTCAGCTTGCACTCGCCCTCGTCGTTAAAGGTCAGGGTCACATCGAACATCGGATTGCCTTGATCATCCCGCACCAAAATCGCGTGCTCGGCAAGGCTGAATATTACCGACTTGCGCACATCTTTGGCTTCCAGAAGAACCGTAAAGTCGCCGCCAGTGTCCGTTACCGAAAGCTGATACGGGGAATTATTGGGGCGCAGCGCGTTGCGCGTCTTCACGTCCGCTTCAGTTTGTAATCTGAGTTTCTTGAATACATTCGGTAGAGAGCATGAGGAACGCTCAGTTACCCAGTCGAACTTCGACTTATCCTTCTCCACTTTGTCGTTCACTTTGTCGTTCATGCTTTCACCCCAAAATATCGGCGACTCCGTCAGTCGTCCGAGCCGTGCTGCCACTCGATAAACTAAAGTCGCGCTACACAGACATCTTGGCTTGAATGGGGCAAGTCGCGGTCATTTCCTGGCCGTGACTTGGTCTGCAATTTTGTCATATTCAGTCTTCGGCATGATGTGCCGCGTCACCACTTCGCCGGGGTCGTTATAGGGACGGCCCGCAATCACCCGGTTTGCTTCTGCCGCCGTCACGCCCGGCAAGCTCAGCAGTTGCTCTCTTGTGGCAGTGTTCAAATCGAGCGGCTTGTCGCGGCTCCAGCCCTCGCGTATCCCTGCCGCCACAGCCTGGGCATCGCGCTTCACCTCCGCCGTTGCTTGCGCGGTTTTCTCCTTTAGTTCCTGCGTGCTTTGTTGTTGAGTGCAGCCCGCGAGCGCAGTCAGCAGCAAAATTGTGGGAACGTGCCGATATGCGAGGAAGGCCATTTTGATGAGACTCCTTTCTGCTGTCTTAGCTGATATCTCAGCCTGTCATTGCCGCCGAATCGGCGAACCGCGATCCTCCGTGGGGTGTTCCAGTTCTCGCATTCGTTCTCTGATCGCCTCAGGCGCCAAGACAATCCGCACCCGCAGCTTCTGCAGATCCAATTCCACTAAAGCAATGATGTGGGCGTCTTCGCGCGTTTCGCGTTGGCTGGTGGACATGGGACACTCTCGCGTGCACTGCGAAGAAGATTCCAACGATACAAACACGTGCGCTGCGGAGTCTGTTCAATTTTGATCACTTCCCAGAGCCGAAGGAAAATCGCTAAGAAGCATCAATTGAAAACTCGGCTTTATCAACTACGATGTCGGAGACAATACACGCTTTACGACTTATTTCCACACTGAGCAATCTTGAACAGACACAAACGATTGACGATTCTAAGCTGGCGCACATGAGGAGATGTCACGGAACTGATGCGGCTCTTACCCTATCGTCCGCCGGTTCCTCTGGTGGCGCAGCCCGATGGAGTCGTTGCGCCACCAATCTTTGTGGAGGAGTGTCGCGCATGACGAGCAGAGTACCGTCAGCGGATCCCTCGCCTGATCCAGACCAGCACCCTGACAGACTCAAGCCATTTGAGCGCCCCCGACCTACCAGATTCAAGGCTACGTTCCAGTGGCCCCCAGATTGTCTGTGGCCGTTCCTGGGTAATAGATGGGACAGCGACACATGACTTTGTCTCCAGCGCGGCACTCAGAGGCGCCCACTCCGATGTGGATCGATCTGTCACACAAGGTCCGACGCGGCACAGCGGTCATCCCGGAGGAATAGGCTTGAGGCTCCGCGTTTGTATTGCCGTGCTTTTCCCGGTGATTCTTGCGGTGGGCGTGACCTCTTCCATTCTCGAGATGACTCCGCCCATCAGCGGACTCACCCTCGCCGATCTGCGGGATACGTTCGCAGAAGTACACAACGGACATCGGCATGAGGCGATCGACATTATGGAGCCGAGAGGGACACCCGTGCATGCGGTGGTATCCGGAACCATCCGCAAACTGTTCCTCAGCAAACCGGGCGGCAACACGATATACGAGTTCGATGAAGCGGAAGAGTATTGCTATTACTACGCGCACCTGGACGGGTACGCGAAAGGATTGCGCGAGGGAATGCGGGTCGAGCGTGGCGACGTCATCGGTTTTGTGGGCTCCACGGGAGATGCGGATGCGCGCGCGCCGCACTTGCATTTTGAAATCCACGAGTTGGGGCCGGACAGGCTGTGGTGGAAAGGGAAGGCCGTGAACCCGTATCCCGGCCTGGTAGACGCGGTGAAGCGGACGAAATAGCAATCGCGCCTGCGAGAAACCTGCCCGATGCGGCCGCACGATCGACGATCGAAGATCGCTTAGCCGCCGGAGCTTCGTATTCCTATTCCTCGAACACGACCGGCGTCCCATCTTTGACCAGGTCGGCAACCCTGGTGGCGTCCCAGTTTGTCATCCGTACGCACCCGTGAGACGCGGAATGGCCGATCTCCCCCGCTTCCGGCGTGCCGTGTATGCCGTAGTGCGGTACGTTGATCCCCATCCAGACCACACCCACCGGATTGTTCGGACCCGCCGCGATCTTCACCTTGGCATCTGCTTGATCGGCGTCCCAGAACAAGTCGGGGTTGTAGTTGTAGGTTGGATTTCGCACCACGTCCGTGATCATCCAATTTCCGAACGGGAGCGGGTCATGGTCGCTGCCGCTCGTCACCGGGGCGTAAAAGATGACTTGGCCTTCGCGGTCATACACCCTCAGGACCGATGCCTTCTTCGAGACAACGAGCTTGACCGACCCCGTCTGGGCCCGCGTCGCTTGTTCGGCGCCCAACACGTTAGGGACACGGATGTGCTCTCCCGCAATGAACCGGGCGCGGGGGTTCAGGCGCTTGAGCAGAGCCTGGGCCGAGTGGAATTTCCCGGCCAGTTCTTCCAGCACGGATGTGTAGTAAAGGCCCGGCAGTTTCGACTGCTCCGTCGCATCTTCTGGAATCGTCTTGAGAAACGGCCCCGCCGCGTCTTCCGCGGTGATCGTATAAGACACGATCGGTTTCACTACACCGGCGCCGAGCGCCTTGAGCAGCGCCTTGTGGCTCCGCGCACCTGGAGCAAGCCCGTGCGCAGCCTGGAACGCTGCCAGGGCCTCGCGGCTGTTCTTTCCGCCCTTCCCGTCGATCTCACCCGGCGAGAAGTCGGCTCGATCGAGAAGGACCTGCATTTCGAGCTCGGTGGGCACGACTGACCGACCTGACGGAGCCGGGCGTTTGGCTGCGATCAAGGTGGATGTGCCAAGAACAATCGCCGCAACGAAACACAACCGCGTCTTGAGTGTGAATGTCATAGTGACTCCTGGGGCGACAACGCGACTTCTTCTAGTCATAACGTTGAGAACCACGCAGCGCAAAATTATCAAACCGCGATCTGACGCGTCTGTTCAACATCGCTCACATCAGGCAGGACCATGGCAGAAATCACCGATGAAAATAGAACGGGCTGTCCCAGCGGGACTTGGCAACGGTACAGGGTTAGACCTAGCGCTTGCCCCACGGTGGTGCACCGGCACAAGAAGCTTGGCTGCCGCGCACACGGTCAACGTCGTGGTGGAGCAGGCGGTCGAGCTCAGTGGCGTGCGGCCGGTGGCCTTATCCAGTTTTCTTTAAGTCTGACAGCTGTTCTTTCAAGTTTGCGACGGCTTCTTTGGCGTGGCCGATCCGCTGTTGAACCTTGCCCGCCTTCTTTTCGGCTTTCCCTTCGGCTTTCAGATTACGGTCACTCGTAGCCTTTCCGACCTCCTCCTTGATTGTTCCCTTTATCTCGTGGAAGCTGCCCTTGAGCTGGTCTTTTGTGCTGGTTTTCATAAGTTCTCCTTCGCCCTCGTAGACTATCTCGTAAACCATGGATTGCGGGCTCTTCTGTGCTTCTTTAGAGGGCTGCCACTTTTCTAGGTCTTCGGGCTTTCCGAGGTCTGAGCAAAATTGACCACCTCCGGAAGGCCCTCGGCCTCATCCCGAAAAGCGGCAAAGGTACAAGCCGAGGCGTCATGTGAAATGTGATGTCCTATATGGGTTCACACAGGACTAGAGCGGAACAGGACAGGGTGGACTATTTTCCACAAGTTTTGACCGGACTGTGACAAGTGAGCAGTATTGCTCAGACCTTCTGAATCCCGATTTGCTAACGTCGGAATCGACCTGGACCGCCGGTATTTCTAATCAGAATTGTGCCTGAAGCCGGAGATGCGGCGCCGAGGCAACAGAAATGAGGTTCTTCCATGAAAAGAGTAATGTTTGTGCTTGCGATGTTGAGTCTCGGCACGTTGTGCTGGGCGGGGTCGGCGCTGCAAGAGGCCACCGATCGGCTCGATGGCGCCACCAGTGTGATGCACGAAATTATGGGAATGCCTGACAAGGGGATCCCGGAAGAAGTGTTGGAGCACGCAAAGTGCGTGGGCGTTATCCCGCACATGGTCAAAGGCGGCTTTATCTTCGGAGCTAAAGAAGGCAAAGGCGTCGCCACCTGCCGAACGGCGACGGGCTGGAGTGCGCCGGCATTCATCACGATTTCGGGCGGAAGCTGGGGCCTGCAGATTGGGATAGAAGCGGTTGACGTGGTAATGATCTTCCAGAATGACAAAGCGATGCAAAGGCTGCTCTCGAGTAATTTCCAAATTGGAGGGGACGCTTCCGCGGCAGCAGGTCCAGTTGGACGGCATGCCGAGGCCGGCACGGATTGGAAGTTGGATACGGAGATTCTGACCTACTCCCGCGCCAAGGGTGCATTCGCTGGGCTCACGTTAGAAGGTGCATCGCTCCGGCAAGACAGTGATTCCCGGCACGCGATGTACGGCGACGTCACCACTCGGGCTTTGCTGTTGGGCGAAGTGCCGGTTCCAGACGCAGCCCGGCCGTTCCTTGCAGAAGTTCGCGGAGCAAAAGCTGAGGCCAGAGCCGATCGATAAATATTAGGGCGTCCGCACTCGACCTCTACGGTTGCTGGTCATCGGCGGATGCCTGCGTGTTCGAGCGGCAGCAGAGTTCATCATTTTTCTCGTCCGTTCGCGGGGAGCAGTTCGCTCGCGGAAGTTGGGATGAAGATTCACGTTTGTGTGCTCGTAAGAATGGGCACTGGAGGCTGTCATGCTTTGGACCATTTTCGTTGTTCTTATTATTTTGTGGCTTCTGGGTTTCAGCTTGCATATCGGCGGGAGTCTGATTCACTTGCTGCTGGTTATCGGATTGGTGCTTCTCGTCGTTAACTTACTGAGCGGACGGAGTAGCGCAGTTTGAAGAGAGGATCTGGCTTGAACCGTGGCGGCTGCTCGGCACACGGCGACTTGCAGAGTTCCTCGGCAGGAACACACAAATGGAAGGGCTCCAGACTCCATTTAGAGTCGTGAGACGCTCGTCGAACAGCCGTCCTCGAAGTGTGCTCACAGCCCCCGCTAACCTCTTGTTCGGCGCATGGGAATGGCTTCGGATGAACTACTTGCAGAAGCGCTGAAAAGTGAGCTGTAGTGCACAGACGTGGCAGTGCCTCCGTGGAATCCTTTTATCGACGCGTTACCGTTTCATCCACGCAGCCCGCAGCGTCAAGGTAGGACCGGGCAATCGAAGGATGAGCGGGCAAGGTGGTTCAAAATGCGCAAAATCCGTTTGCTATTGCTAGCTGTTCTGATACTGGCCATGTCGGCCGCCGCGTTCGCGCAGGTCGGCGTGTCGATCACGATCGCTCCGCCTGAACTGGTGGCGTACTCGCAACCTATGTGTCCGCAGAGCGGCTATTTGTGGGCACCCGGCTACTGGGCTTACGGTGATGAAGGCTATTTCTGGGTGCCGGGCACGTGGGCCGAGCCGCCCGCCGTTGGCCTGCTGTGGACTCCCGGGTATTGGGGCTGGGGTGGCAATGCCTTTGCCTGGAACGATGGCTACTGGGGTCCCACAATTGGTTTCTACGGCGGCGTCAACTATGGCTTCGGCTATGGTGGTATCGGCTATGAGGGCGGATATTGGAATAACGGAGCCTTCAACTACAACACCTCGGTCAACAACGTCGACGTCACCAACATTCACAACACGTACGAAAAAAACGTAATCAACGAAAGAGCGGGAAACCACGTCAGCTATAACGGCGGAACCGGTGGAACAACCGCCCGCCCGACCGCTGCAGAAGAGACCGCGGCCCACGAGCGTCATACTCCGGCAACAGCCGCACAGACAGAGCATCAACAGGCCGCCAGCAGGAACCATGAACTATTGGCGTCCGTCAATCATGGCAAACCGCCAATCGCTGCAACCTCCAAACCGGGAGAGTTTGCCGGCAAGGGTGTAGTAGCGGCCAATGGTGCGGCAGCCGAGAACAAGGCAGCGGAGACTAAGGCCACCGAAAACAGGGCCGCCGAGAACAAAGCGGCTGAGACTCGCTCGAATGAGAATAAGGCGGCGGAGAACAAAGCCGCTGCCCGCTCGCGTGAGAATAAAACGGCCGAGAAGGCAGCGGCTACTCGCTCGAATGAGAACAGGGCGGCCGAGAACAAAGCCGCTGCAACCCGCTCGCGTGAGAATAAAACGGCCGCTACTCGATCGAATGAGAACAGGGCGGCCGAGAGCAAAGCCGCTGCAACCCGCTCGCGTGAGAATAAAACGGCCGAGAAGGCATCGGCTACTCGCTCAAATGAGAATAAGGCGTCCGAGAAGAAAGCCGCGGCTACTCGCTCGAATGAGAATAAATCGGCCGAGAAGGCAGCTGCTGCTCGATCGAATGAGAATAAAACGGCCGAGAAGGCATCGGCTACTCGCTCGAATGAGAATAAAACGGCGGAGAAAGCAGCCCGTTCGAATGAGAATAAAACGGCTCATTCAGAGAGTGCAGCTCATTCGCAGCCTGCGGCAGCTCGTCAACAGGCTGCACCCCGCCCTGAGGCTCATCACGAGAGCGCGCCTGAGAAAAAACCGCCTGGAGGTAAAGAAAAACCTCGTCAGTAGCGCATTGACCATGACGCATTGTGGACCCATTGTGTCGGGCACTTGAGCTACAACAAAGTTAGAGGTGTGTCCGGACTTTGTGAATTAGGATGATCGAGGGCTTCGCTGGCGTATTGGTAGCACCCTTACTCGTTTAACCTTACTCGTTTAACCGGGCGAAGACTCTTTCCCCGCGCTATGTTGCCCCTCACGACACGCTAGTAGCCACCGCGCTAAAAACTCCAGCAAGTCTTCTGGCGGTCTGATCCATAGGGCAGCCGCCGTCTCGCGCCATACGGGACGAACCAGCACGCTCAGGCCCAGGGTACCAAGAGCGAGGAAAGCCCGCTCGTCGGTCGAGTCATCCCCCATGTAGGCGACGGGAACCTCAGGGCCAATTTCATCCAGGATGGTGCGGACTGCATCCCCCTTATCACGACCCGGCATGCGCATTTCAATACCGCCATCGAACTCCAGCAGTTCCATGGGCGTACTTTGAGCAATTGGGAACCAACCCAGCAAGACTTGGCTGCGGATTACCGCCGCT
>Ga0208686_1001270_pt1 | contig 10260 bp, 13 predicted proteins | sample June2015DPH_6_50_FD_184694 | JGI IMG/M metagenome (GOLD analysis project Ga0208686, IMG submission 184694) | Peatland microbial communities from SPRUCE experiment site at the Marcell Experimental Forest, Minnesota, USA - June2015DPH_6_40... | ecosystem: Environmental > Terrestrial > Soil >... | reverse complement strand
GCGGCAGCCCGACGACGCGGCCGGCGCGCTGCGCACCTATTGCGCGATGCGCCGCGACCGCACGCGGCGCGTGCAACGCTTGGCGGCCCGCAACGGCGCGCGCTATCACCTCGCGGGCGCGCGCGCTCGGCTGCGCGATGCCGCGATGCGGATGCTCGGCGGCAAGCGCCTGCTGCAGCACTACGATTGGCTTTACGGGTGGCGGCCGCCAGCAACCTTTTCGATCACCTGAAGAACCAAGGCCCTCCGGCCGCCGCGAAAGACTTTATGTGGCGCGCTCGGAGAGATTCGAACTCCCGACCCTCAGATTCGAAGTCTGATGCTCTATCCAGCTGAGCTACGAGCGCGGGCTAGTGAGATGGATGCACAATAGCCGCTTCGTCGCAAAAGTCACTTTGCCATCCAACCCCGTCACGCTCGCGCGGCGAATTACCTCTCGAACGCCGGATCGATCGGCACGCGATAGCCGTTGGCCAGACGGTTGGTCTCGTTGGCCATGCCGACTACGGCCATGAGCTCCCCGAACATCGCCTCGTTCATGCCGGCCTTGCGCGCGGCGGCGCCGTGGCTGGCGATGCAATAGGCGCAGCCGTTGGTCACGCTCACCGCCAGGTAGATCATCTCCTTGGTGACCGCGTCGAGCGCGCCCGGCGCCATGATCTCTTTGACGCTGTCCCAGGTACGTTTGAGCGTCGCCGGGTCCTGCGCCAGGTATTTCCAGAAATTGTTCACGTCCTCGACCTGCCGCGTGCGCTTGATGTCGTCGAACACCGCGCGCACGTCCGCTGCGGCGTCGCGATACTCGATCGGTCCGTGGGCGCTCATGACGTCTGCTCCTTAGGAACACCGGCGGTGCGGCGAGCGACGTTACCGCGGCTTACGCCGCCGCACCACCGGGGCGCCAGTTGACGAGAAAGACCCCGGCGACACAGATCGCCATGCCGACGAGGGCGAGCGGCGCCAGGCGCTCGCCAAACAGCGCCCACGCCATCAGCGCCGTGAGCGGCGGCGTCAGATAGAACAGGCTCGCCACGCGCGTCGCCGCCGTCCGGCGGATGAGGAAATAGAACAGCCATATGGCGCCGAACGACAGCACGAACACCAGCCAGGCGAGCGCGAACACGAATTCGGCGGTCCAATGCACAATGCGGGTTTCGAAGATGAGCGCGCCGAGCGCGAACAGAAGTCCCGCGGCCGCGTATTGCAGGCACAAGGCCGGCCGCCAATCGATGCCGCCGCCGAAACGTTTCTGGTAAGGCGTGCCGACGGTGATGCCGACGAGCGCCGCCACAATCGCCGCCCACGCCAACGGCGCGGTGGCGCCGCCGGCGGTGTTCTCCCGCACCACCAGATAGACGCCGACGAGACCGAGCAGCAAGCCAAGCCATTGGCGCGGCAGCACGCGTTCGCCGAGCCAGCGATTGGCAAGCGTCGAGGTCAGCACCGGCTGCAGGCTGACCACCAGCGCGGCTAAGCCGGCGGGAAGGCCGTTTTCGATCGCGACGAAGACGCCACCAAGATAGAAGCCGTGCACCAGGACGCCGGTCACCGCGCTGTGCACCATGCCGGCGCCGCTCGGCCACTTTGGCCGCGTGAACAGGATGATGACGGCGACGAGCCCCACCACCGCGATCATGCGCACCGCCAGGAATGTCAGCGGTTCGGCATAGCGCAGGCCAAGCTTCGCGCCGATGAAGCCGGACGCCCAGAGCAGGACAAAAACACCCGGCGCCGCGAAGACGGCGAATTTTTCAAGCGTACGCGGCATCGGTCCGGCGACCCGTTGTGAAGATGAAAGGAAGCGAATGCAGATCGAGAACGACGGGACTTCCGGCCGGCCGCCGTCACCCGTCAGCCGCCATGGACGAGGCTTGTGACGATACCGATGAGCGCGCCGACGAGCAGCACCCCGCAGACGGCCGCTTGGATGGCAAAACCCGGGCCGCGCTTAGCGGCATCCTTGGTATAGGTCACCATGTAGAGAATGCGGGCGGCGATCCAGACGAGACCGAGCACCGCCGCCCAGATGTCGCTGACGTAATAGGCGAACAGCCACAGCAGCGGCAGGAAGATCGGCATCCACTCCAGCGTGTTCAGCTGCACACGGAAAATGCGATCGAATTCGGGTTGGCCAGACATCATCACCGGCGCTTTGAGCCCGAATTTCTGCCTGGCGCGCGGCACGCGTGCTCCGGTGTACAAGTAAAACAATATGGCGAGCACCGTGACGAGTGCAGTGTAGTGCGGCATGACGAGCCGTCCCTCTCTTTGCGGGTTGTACTGTAACGCCGGCAAGCGCCTTGTGGGAGTCCTTGCGCCCGATTGTGACCGCCCGGCGAAGCGGGCACAATCGGCGCGCCCCGGACAGGATAACAACAATCATGCCGAAGACACCGGACTATTTCGCCGCCAAGACCATCGTCATCACCGGCGCCGCCAGCGGCATCGGCCGCGCCACGGCGCTGATTTTCGCCCGCGAAGGCGCCAACGTCGTCTGCGCCGACATCAACGAGGCCGGCGCACGCCAGACGGCCGCAGCGGTCAACGCCAAGGGCAGCCAAGCGCTGGCGATAAAAGTCGACGTCACCTCGCGCGCCGAAGTCAACAACATGATCGAGCGCGCCATCGCCGCGTTCGGCAGTGTGCAGTTCCTCTTCAACTCGGCCGGCGCCGCCATCCGCCGCGCCAAATTCCTCGACATCGACGATGCGCTGCTGGAGAAAACCTTCGCGCTCAACGTCAACGGCACGTTCTATGCCATGCAGGCGGTGCTGCCGCATTTCTTGGCCAACAAGCACGGCGTCATCGTCAACATGGCGAGCATGGCGCACCGCCGCGGCGGCCCCGGCTCGTCGATCCACTACGCGGCCGCCAAGGGCGCCGTGGTGACCATGACCATGGGTGTGGCGCGCGAGTTCGCCACCCAAGGCATCCGCGCGGTCTCGATCTCGCCGGGCCCGATCAGGACGCCGTTCCAGGACGCGGCGCAATCGTCGCCCGAGCTGGTCAAGCAATTCCTCGAGGACGTGCCGATGAAGCGGTTCGGCGAACCGGAGGAAATCGGCGAACTTGTGCTGTTTCTTTGCTCCGACGCCTGTCCGTTCATGACGGCGGATACGGTCTATGTGAACGGCGGCGGCGGCTGGCGGTAACCTTCCGGCAAGCGAGGCCCTTGCCCGCGCCTCACCGAAAACACTACCATGACGTGCACCGTCGCTGTCGCAAGCGCGCAACATGTTTCACTTAAGGGTCGGAACCGAACATGCAGATCACCCGAAAATACGTGAGCGTAATTGCGGCAGTCGCTTTGTCCGGCCTGTCCGCGGCCGGCACGGCCTGGGCGCAAGTGCCCGAGGGCTGCCCCGCCCCTGCTCCCCAGGCCATCGACTTCTCGCAGCCGCTTAACCTCGATCTCATCAAGAACCGGCTCGTCTCTTATCGCTGCACGCAATACGACGCCGACGTCGCCAAGGCGCTCGCCGAAGCGCGCGACTGGGTCGCGACCCGCGCCCCGCAAGTGAGCAAGCCGGCCATCGTCCTCGATATCGACGAAACCTCGCTGTCGAACTGGACCAGGATCTACAAGAACCATTTCGCGTTTTTCTGGCACGGCTCCTGCGACCTCGCCGACAAGCTCGCAGCCTGCGGCGACGAGGCCTGGGAAGAAAGCGCGCAAGCGCCGGCGCTCAAGCCGACGCTCGATCTGTTCAATTTCGCCAAATGCAAAGACCAGCCGCCCCACCCCAACTGCATCAACGTCGCGGTATTCTTCATCACCGGACGGCCTCAAATCGGCACGATCAAAGAGGCAACCGAAAAGGATCTCGACCAGGCCGGCTATCACGATTGGGACGGCCTTTATTTGCGCGACCCGAACACGCTCGGCCAGCCGGTGGCCGATTATAAGACCGCCGCGCGCGGCGATATCGACGGCCGTCTCGGTTACACCATCATCGCCAATATCGGCGATCAGGACAGCGATCTCAGGGGCGGCCACGCCGAACGCACATTCAAAGTGCCGAATCCGTTTTATTACATTCCGTAGGCGCGCCCCCTCCCCGCGGTTCCGCTCTTATCCTCCCCCACGCAAGTGGGGGAGGGGGACCGCGCACTTGCGCGGTGGAAGGGGCGTCGACAACGAAACAATCTCGTTGCTGAAAGAATCATTCATCTGAGCCGGACGCCCCCTCCACCATGCTCCGCATGGTCCCCCTCCCCCGCTGCGCTTCGCTCCGCGGGGGCGGATAAGCAAATCCGTTCTCGCGACGCGCTCGGCGCGAGGTTTGCCTACCACCACAACCACAAAGCCCTTTTGATTCGCTTCCCTCACCGCGCATGCGTCTTGGTCGGCTTTTTGGGTCCGGCGCTCCGGCGCGCAGCCATAGCACGCCGGCTGCCGCGGGAAACCGCCGGCCGGCGGGGCAGGGCTATCCAGCCGTGACGGCGCTCGCCAGCCTTGCTATTGAGCCTCACAGTTGAGTCCGTGCCAAGGCTATGTGCCAAGGCAATGAGTAAAGGCGATCCGGCGGCCGGGCCGCCAGGGCCGACCGGGGCGGATAAGGGCCAAGGGGCAACAAGCGGCCAACAAGGGGGCCAGCAGCGGGCGATGAAGGACATTCTCGACAAGCTCGAAGAGCGCCGCGCCAGCGCGCGCGGCGGCGGCGGCCAAAAGCGCATCGAGGCGCAGCACAAGCGCGGCAAGCTGACCGCGCGCGAAAGGATCGGGCTCTTGATGGACAAGAACTCGTTCGAGGAGTTCGACATGTTCGTCGAGCACCGCTCCTACGAGTTCGGCATGGAGAAGACGAAAATCGCCGGCGACGGCGTGGTGACCGGCTGGGGCACCGTCAACGGCCGCTCGATCTTCGTCTTCGCCAAGGACTTCACCGTGTTCGGCGGCGCGCTGTCGGAGACGCACGCGCAGAAGATCACCAAGATCCAGGACATGGCGATGCGCGCCCGCGCGCCGATCATCGGCCTGTTCGACGCCGGCGGCGCCCGCATTCAGGAAGGCGTCGCCGCGCTTGGCGGCTACGGCGAGGTGTTCAAGCGCAACGTCATCGCCTCGGGGGTCATTCCGCAGATTTCGGTGATCATGGGCCCGTGCGCCGGCGGTGACGTCTATTCGCCGGCGATGACCGATTTCATCTTCATGGTGCGCGACACGAGCTACATGTTCGTCACCGGACCCGACGTGGTCAAAACGGTGACCAACGAGATCGTCACCGCGGAAGAACTCGGCGGCGCCTCGGTGCATGCGACCCGGTCGTCGATCGCCGACGGCGCCTACGACAACGACGTCGAATGCCTGTTGCAGATGCGCCGGCTGATCGATTTCCTGCCGGCGAATTTTGCCGCCGGCGCGCCGGAATGGCCGTCGTTCGACGACATCGACCGCGTCGAGCCGTCGCTCGACACCTTGGTGCCCAGCAACCCCAACCAGCCCTATGACATCAAGGAGCTGATCCTCAAGACCGTGGACGAAGGCGATTTCTTCGAGCTCAGCGAGACCTTCGCCCGCAACATCGTCATCGGCCTCGGCCGCATCGCCGGCCGCACCGTCGGCTTCGTCGCCAACCAGCCGATGGTTCTGGCCGGCGTGCTCGATAGTGACGCCAGCCGCAAGGCGGCGCGCTTCGTGCGCTTCTGCGACGCCTTCAACATTCCGATCGTGACCTTCGTCGACGTGCCCGGCTTCCTCCCCGGCACCGCCCAGGAATACGGCGGCCTGATCAAGCACGGCGCCAAGCTTCTGTTCGCCTATTCGCAGGCCTCGGTGCCGCTGGTCACCGTGATTACGCGCAAGGCGTTCGGCGGCGCCTATGACGTGATGGCGTCAAAGCACATCGGCGGCGACGTCAACTACGCCTGGCCGACGGCGCAGATCGCGGTGATGGGCGCCAAGGGCGCGGTCGAGATCATCTTCCGCGCCGACATCGGCGACCCGGAAAAGATCGCCGCGCGCACCCGCGAATACGAGCAGCGCTTTTTGTCGCCGTTCGTCGCCGCCGAGCGCGGCTACATCGACGACGTGATCATGCCGCAGACGACGCGCCCGCGTATCGCCCGCGCGCTCGCCATGCTGCGCGGCAAGACGGTGGAGATGCCAACGAGGAAGCACGATAATTTGCCGGTGTAGGGTGGCGGCAATCGAAACCGACTCCGTATATGTTGAATCCATGAACGACAGTCTGAAAAAGCTCTTGGAAGCGGCCAAGACGGCCAAGCAAAGCCCTGCGCAGCTGGAACAGCAGCGCCGCAGCTTCGTCTATGGCAATACGGCCTTTGAAAATAGCCTGATCACACGGGAAATGGTCGATCAGGAGGCCGAGAAGCTGGCGCGAGAGGTCGATGCCAACAAGCGGGAGCGAGCGGCGGAATAGCCGGGCACTCGAAGCCCCGCTCATTGCCGATCCCAAGGCTCGTGCAGCCGCCGAAGCCCGCAATGGCTTTCGCCAATACGACGCCGGCATCAAAACCGTTCAGACCGCGCTTGAGCGCGGGGTCTTTAAACTGCGACTATCTCTCATTCTTGCCCTTCATCGCGAAGCTCTCGCCGGCATCAGCAGCTATGCCGGAAATTTCCGCCCGGCGGGCGTGAAAATCGAGGGCAGCAGGCACGAGCCTGTCGGTGCGCACCTTGTGACGGGCGGTCCGCCCTCGCGCTGCCGCACAAGCTACAGCAGGCGCAGCTCGACACCCTTCATGGCTTTCGCCGCGGCAATGAGCCTCCTGTCTGCCGTGATCATTGGGCAACGCTCTCGCTCGGCGAGTGCCACATAGAAACAGTCGTAGATCGGGTGGCGCAGTTCGATGGCGATTTCGGTCGAGCGCGCGGCCAGCTCGCTCGGCGCGATCAACCGCGTGAACAGGTTGATTGCGGTTTGCACCGCGCGGACAGCATCCCACGCGGATACTTCTCTCCAAATGGCGCGCTTCCAAATTGCGTTGCCGATTTCGGCAACGATGAGCGAGGGTGCAATGAGGTCGTCGCCGCTGCCGCGCAACGCCGCTGCGCGGTCCGAGCCGTCCTCTTGCAAAACCCACTTGGCTGCGACGCTGGCATCGACGACGAGCGTCACCGATAAGGCTCGTCGTTATCGCGCCACTCGCGAATAATCTGCGTGGAGTCGCCGGTTACCTTGCCGATCTTGGCCCGGATGCGATCGGCCTCGGCCCAAATCTCCTCTTTGCTCGGCTTGGCGGCGGCGACGAGTGCTTCGCGGGCGATCTCGTTGACCGATTTGCCGGCTGCTTTGGCTTTCTTCTTGAGCTGCGCGATGGCGGCATCGTCAACGTTGCGGACCAGAATATCGCCCATGATCGGCTCCTTGATATCAATATGATATCACCGCGGGCAACGCGTTACAATGCCTCACCGTCACGGCGCCGGCCCAATAGGAAATCCGCAGCCAGCGGATCGCATCCGTTGCGCGCCCCCTGATCGAGGCTAGGATTGCTCCACGGAGCCAATATCATGTCCAGGGCTTATTTCATCGTCCGCGCCGTGGTCGCTGCGCCGCTGCGCGAAAAATTCGATCACTGGTATGCGACCGACCACATGCCGGCCGCGCATGCCGCTTTCAAATCCGAGAAATGCTGGCGGTTGTGGAGCGCCCGCGAGCCGGGCGTGCATTACGCCGTCTATCGCTTCGCCGACTTGGCGGCCGCCGACGCGGCGCTGAACGCGGAGTCCTTCAAGGCGCTGGTCGCCGACTTCGACCGCTCGTGGCCGTCCGGCGTCACCCGCACCCGCGACGTCGTGAGCCAGGTCGAGGAGCGGGGCGCTTCGTAAAGTTTCGTCACCGAGCCAGCGACGCACCCCTTGACATTCGTCCCCGTTTCGGCTACATTACAGCGAATCTCGCTCATCGAGGGCGTCACCGGTGACGTACCGACGGCGGAGCGAGAGCGGTTCCCGCGGGCGGGGCTCGTAACCCCGCACTCGGGCAACTTCGGGCATCGTCCCGGCCGGCACTACGACCTGTCTGGAGTGCGCCGCCTTCGCTCTTCTACTTCAACCTGCCAATCGATGTGATCGAGGCGCTGGTTTATGGCTGCGAATGGCAGCTCGGCTACGACAAGCTTTCGCCGCTGCCGTGGTGGCTGATCGCGGCCGCCGACCAGGTGTTCGGCACCGACGCCGCCATCTATGCGCTCGGCCAGATCGCCGTGACTGTCGCTTTCGTAGCGGTGTGGCTGACGGCGCGGCCGCTGATTGGCGCAACCGGCGCGCTGGCCGCGATCCTGATCATCGACGGCATGCACTATTTCCGCTCGGTCTCGCCTGGTGGGCGAAATATTTCATGGTGATCCAGGCGACTCGCTTGCGCTGCCGGCAGACTTTGCCGCTATCGCGCCCGGCGCCGAAATCGGCGCGCCATTCGAACTGCCGTTGCACCGCGGCGACGGCTCGGTGCGTGTGGCTGGGCCATTCTGCGGCCGCAATCGCAATAGTTCTACGAGCGCAAACCCGGTCGCCACTTTTCCGGTTCATGCGCTTGATTTACCCCGTTGCGGCAAGATGCTAATTTCCACCGACAGTCGCAAGAAGGGCGATGAAATGCCGGATTATCTAAGGCTCGAGGCGTTCCGGGCGACGCCGCTGGTGAAGCAGCCGTTCGAACACCTGATCGTGTCCGGTTTCATCGGTCCGGCCGCACTGGCGGCGATCAATGCCGATTATCCCGCAATTTCTTCGCCGGGCAGTTTTCCGGTCGATCAGGTCAGCTTCGGTCCGGCATTCCAGAAGCTGCTCGACGAACTCGAAAGCGATCAGTTCCGCGAGGCGTTCGAGGAAAAATTCGGCATCGATCTCACCGGCCGGCCGACCGTGACCACGGTCCGCGGCCGTTGCGACCTGAGCGACGGCAAGATCCAGACCGATTCGAAGAGCAAGATCATCACCGTGCTGATCTACATGAACGAGACGTGGGAGCAAGCCGGCGGCCGGCTGCGCTTGCTGCGCTCGGCCACCGATCTCAACGACATTATCGTCGAAGTGCCGCCGGTCGCCGGCGCGCTCTTGGCATTCAAGCGCAGCCACAATTCCTGGCACGGCCACGAATCGTTTTCTGGCGAGCGCCGCGTCATTCAATTCAACTGGCTGACTTCGCAGGGCAACCGGCAGATCGCCATGCTGCGGCACCATACCTCGGCGTCGTTCAAGCGCGTGCTGCAAATGATCTTGCCGAACCGCTGATCGACCGATCCGCCGCCGGCGACGCGTGTGGCTTGTTCACGGCGGCTGTTCGCGCGCGGCATAGATAGCGAGCCACAGATAGACGCCGAGCAGGGTCGCCTCGACCAGCACGATGTAAATGCTGCCGCCGTACACGTGGGGAAAGAACACCTCCACCACCGCCATGGACACGACCGAGGTTAGCCACACCACCGCGCCCCACGGCGCCGCGAGCCACAGCCCTACCGCGGCGACGAGATCGATGACGGCGAAGAACACCGTCGCCGTGCGCCAAGCCACCGTATGCATCTCGAAGCCGGCGTCAGCCGGCGCCCCGATGCCGCACACCGCGGCCCAATGATAAAGGCCCTTGACCAGCGACACCGCCGCCATGATGCGCAGAAATAGGACCAGATAGGTGGCCCAGGATCCCGCCGCGTTTGCCGGTTTGCCGGCATGCACGGGCTCGAGCAAGTCGCTCGGCCGGGTGGGCCGCCTCTGCCATTGATCGCTCATCCGCGCGGCCTTTGACATTCGAGACGGGCCGAAGTCAATCCGCTGGGCCGGCCCAAGGGCCGACGCCCGGTTCCTTGCGGCCTTGGGTCCTGCCAGTGTGGCGGTTCAGAAGTCCGCATCATTTTTGCCGCGAACCCATCATGCGGACTTCTAAACCAAAGCCACACTGGATCAATACGTTGGCTAGTGTCCTTCGATTCCGAAGTTCGCAAACGAGCGTGCCGCATAATGATGCGAACTTCGGAATCGGGACACTAGTGGCGGGTCGAGCCTGGACCGGGTAAAAGAAGGCTCCCGCCAGCAGGAGTATGGTCATGGCGATCAAATTTGGCAGGCCGCTCGCAGCCAGCCGCCTCGCGCCGGTCGAGGCAAAATCGCAAGCGCCGGTCAGCGAGCGTCTCGACCTTGCGATCCGCCCGCGCCGCAACCGCCGCGCCGAATGGGCGCGGCGAATGGTGCGCGAGCACGTTCTCACCACCGACGACCTGATCTGGCCGCTGTTCCTGGTCGACGGCACGAAGGTCCGCGCGCCGGTCGCCTCGATGCCCGACGTCGAGCGTCTC
>Ga0208686_1001266_pt1 | contig 10300 bp, 15 predicted proteins | sample June2015DPH_6_50_FD_184694 | JGI IMG/M metagenome (GOLD analysis project Ga0208686, IMG submission 184694) | Peatland microbial communities from SPRUCE experiment site at the Marcell Experimental Forest, Minnesota, USA - June2015DPH_6_40... | ecosystem: Environmental > Terrestrial > Soil >... | reverse complement strand
TAGAAGAGCGGAACCAAAGCACCCCGCAACGACGCATGTCCATGAAAAAGATCGGATTCCTGTCATTTGGCCACTGGACTCCCTCGCCCCAATCGCAGATGGACATGTGTAGGTGTCACATCTCGCCGTCGGACCCCGCTGCACAATGGACTGGCGCACCGCGGAAACCCCGTGTTTCAACGGTAGGCGCCGTTCCAGATCGCTCGAAGCACTCGTGAAATAGCTCACAGACCTCCGTTTGAGGCGTGCTATACTTTCTACATTTCGGCGGGGCATTAACTCACCGTCGCGCTACGGATTGCGGCGAAGGGGCTTCATGACCGAGACCCGGAAGCTTGCCGCTATTCTTGCCTCCGATGTGGTGGGTTATAGCCGCCTCGCGGGCGCCGACGAGGATCGCACACTGGCGCGGCTGCGGGCGCTCCGGAGTGATCTGATCGATCCGACCATCGCCGTGCATAACGGCCGGATAGTGAAGCGCACCGGCGACGGAAGCCTCATTGAGTTCCGCAGCGTGGTCGACGCCGTTCGTTGTGCCATTGAGGTGCAGAACGGCATGGTGGAGCGCAACGCCGGCGTTCCGCCCGAGCGCCGCATCGAATTCCGCGTCGGCATTCATCTGGGCGATGTAGTTGAGGAAAGCGACGGCGATCTGATGGGCGACGGCGTGAATATCGCCGCGCGGCTCGAAGGCATCGCGGAACCAGGTGGAATCTGTCTCTCGAACGCGGCTTTTGAACAGGTGCGCGACAAACTGAAGGAAGAATTCGTCGATCTCGGAGAACAGAGCCTCAAGAACATCGCACGGCCGGTGCGCGTCTATCGTGTGACTTTGAACCGGAACGCGGGGAAAACCGAGCCGTCTCTCGCGCTTCCCGACAAACCATCGATTGCTGTGCTGCCCTTCAATAATATGAGCGGTGATGCATCTCAGGAATTTTTTGCCGACGGCATCGCCGAGGACATCACCACGCTCTTGTCGCGGCTGCCGGGCTTCTTTGTGATCGCCCGCAACTCGGCCTTCACTTACAAGGGGCGCGCGGTGGACGCACGCCAGGTTGCCAGCGAACTTGGCGTTCGCTACGTGCTGGAAGGTAGCGTGCGGAAGGCCGGCCAGCGCGCTCGGGTGACGGCGCAGTTGATCGAAGCAATCTCCGGGAACCATATCTGGGCGGAGAAATACGATTGCAACGTCGAAGACATCTTCGTCGTGCAGGACGAGATCACCCAGGGCATCTATGCCGCGTTGAAGACCCATTTGCTCCTTGCCGAGGCCGAGTTCGCTCAGCGCAAGCCGCCGCAGAGTCTCGATGCCTGGGGGTACACGGTTCGCGCCTTGGTGAAGTGGTATTACATCACGCCCGAAAACCTCGTTGACGTCGTGGCGCTCGCGCGCCGCGCCATTAGTCTGCAACCGGACTACGGGCCAGCGCATGCAATCCTTTCGGCTGCGCTGGGGTTCGGGTCCTACACAGCGGTCAGCGACGACGTTATGGCGATGGGCCGCGAAGCACTGGCCGAAGCCCGCAAGGCGGTCGAACTCGACGGCGACAATCCGGACGTGTTGCTCGCTGCTGGTGCGGCGCATTATTTTTTGGGCCTGTTCAAAAAATCACATGGTCTGCTTGAGCGCGCTGTCGAACTAAATCCCAACAATGCAATGGCGTGCGCCATGTTTGGCAACGCAAAGGCGATTCTTGGTCGTCCGGACGACGGAATTGAACTAATAGAACGCGCTATGCGGCTGAGCCCGCGCGACCCTCAGACCTACCTCTTCCATAACATGCTCGGGTTTTGCCATTTCCTCGGCGGCCGGTTTGACGAGGCGATCCGGTGGTGCGAGCGGTCGTCGCAAGCAAAACCGCGCTATGTCGAATCGTGGGTCTATATGGCAGCGGGGCTCGCCGAGGACGGCCGCACGGAGGAAGCTGCGCGGGCGATTCGGAAAGCGCGGGAACTCGTACCAAGGCTGTCACTCGCAATCTACCGGCGCCCGCGAGGCGACGGCACCCTTTGGCCGAAACTCATTGACGGTCTTCGGAAGGCAGGGCTGCCCGAAGAATAGGCGGCGCCGGGATCCGAACGGGAGCCGCCTTAATGTCGTGCGCCCCTTCGAACGGCATAAAGCTGGAACTGCTCGTGGACCACGTATGGCATGTTGATTCCCGTAGCTGATCCCATTTCGAGCGGTTGCGCCACCTCGTGTTCATTGGCATCGGCTGCGCGCAACCCCGGCCGCTACGAACGCGCCGCGCGCTGGATTTAGGACGGCATAGCGGCGGTGCCGGAGTCGTTCTAGGTCGAGCGCATCCTCGTCACCGCTGCCGCGCGCACATCAGCGCTGCTCTCCCCGGGATTTGGACGAGAAGCTGGACTGAGGAGCGCTTGGCACCCAAAATGGCTTGCACACCGCTGCAGCCCTCCCTTCCGATCGTTGCCATCTCGATGATACTGCCGTCCGCATAAACCGCCACCATCGAGACGACACCGCTATCGGGGAAGAATACATGGTCGAGCGAACTATCGGCGTCCATCAGGACCTGCGCGCGTTGGCAGCGAATCTGTTCAAGCTCCGGCATAAGCCGCTTGAGATTGCGGGAGGGCAGCGCGAGCAAAAGCCGATTGCGGGGCCAATCTGATGAAGCGTTCATATCTTTCGACCGCGCTCGGTTCGCGTTCGTTCCAAGAGAAGCGCGTTGTGACGCCATTCTATTGGTTTTCCTGTTTGGCGGCTTATGCAAAAACAGGGTTTCCCCTAGGTTCGGCAAAGAACCGTTATTGCGGCCGGCTAGGCGCGGAATTATCCTTCTTCTTCGCCTCATGGTGGCCGACCCCGCATCCGACCGCTGCTCCTACCAAACCATGGTGGCCGGCGAAATGTCCGGCGACGCCGCCAACCGCTGCCCCTTTGAGGCAGCCCTTGGCATCAGCCGGAATGCTTGTGAGCGCCAAAGCCACCGTCAACACTGCGCAGCTGAGAGTCGTTTTCATTTCAATACGAGCCTCCGTCCTTTGCTTCACAATCCGCGCCGTCAGTTTTCGTTCCGCTTACGACGGATGGGGCGATCGAACAATACCCAAGGTCCGTTCCAATTGTGCGATAGAAGAAATTCCAGCGGCAAGCCCGACAAGGCGAAGGACTTGGGCCTTGGTAGCTGGGCCTTGTTAGTTGGGCCTTTGCGGTTCAAAGCTTCCCGAGCAAAACCAAGATCAGCACGATAATGAGAATGAGGCCGAGGCCGCCGCCACCGTAGTAGCCGGTCCCATAGAACGGGCCGCCCCCGAACCCGCTGAAGCCCCCGAGTAATATGATTATCAAAATGATGAGCAGGATGGTTCCGAGTGACATGGCATTATCTCCGTAATTGGATTGGGTCGACGCGGACTATTTCTGCAGCGTGACTTTGGGTACGTGAATTGTGATATCGTTAGCCGTCCTCTGATAATAAAGATATCCGACAACGCATAACGCAACGACAAGACCGCCAATAATCAGTGCCATGACAGGCTTCATTGATTGTTCTCCAGTTTGTATTTTTCGTCGGCTGCACCGAACCGCTCTTTCGACTCATGCGGGCTATAGTTCTCCGGTCAGATTTGCACCCGACCGAGGCTGAAGAGGCCTTTGCGGGCGCGCGTGGCCGGGCGCGCGTGAGGTTCAAGATCGCAAGGAAAGAAGCCCGCAGCCGCGACGCCTATTTCCCTTTGAGCGTATCTTTGATGCCGCCGATGGCGTTCTGAACCTTGCCCGCTATCCTGTCGGTCTTACCCTCGGACTCCAGCTTGGTGTCACCGACGGCCTTGCCGACCGCCTGCTTCACTGCGCCTTTGACTTGCTTCGCCGATCCGACGATCCGGTCCTTGTCCATGATTTTCTTCCTCGAATGCCTAGCAAGGTGCACTCAACGGGAGTGCTACCGTGCAATCTGGTTCCCCCTTTAGAAAATTGCCGCAGCGCACTAGTATCGTCGTTGATCTAGATCAATCAGCATTCTACCGATTTCCGATCGTCGGACCCAAACGATCTCTAATTATATATGTTGCGCTGGAAGGAACAAAGAACCCTAGCGGGGAGTTGTCCATCGCGAGATAATTCGCATTCCAATTGGAGATAGTTATGACTAATCAAAATCAGGGCGGACAGCAGACCCAACAGCCGGGCCAGAAGCCAGGTCAGGGCGGACAGCCAGGCGGTGGACAGCAGAAGCCTGATCAGCAGCAACAGCAGCCAGGGCAGAAGCCCGGCCAACCCGGCCAACAAGGCGGCCAGCAGAAGTAATTGCTCCTCTTCGGAAATAAGACCCCCGGTTTCGGCCGGGGGATTCCTATTTGGACTTAGCGGTGATCATGATCACCGATAGGGCGGTGACCATGATGATGGTGGCCGCCTACCACAATTGAAGGATGATGATGACGGGCATTTCGGTCGTGGTCTCGACCTCCGAGGTGAATTGATACACCGCCCTCTTCCGCAACCACCATTGGCCGATCGGACGTAGCCAATCCAGCTAGTGCGAGGCCGGAGAGAAGGACTCCGATAGCCAGTGCTGCACTGGCGAGCATCATTGTTTTTTGCGTGACCTATTTTTCCTCAGCTGATTGTTCGGGACGGCGAGCGTTCCACCCGAGGAAAATGCCATGAAGAATGCTGTTTTTGCCCTTTATTCTTGTTCCGCTCCTGACGATGCCGGCATTTGCCGGTTCTTTGAACGTCGGCGACAAACCAATGGTCCTCGCGGAAGGCGCCGATGTCAGGATCGGCGGCGTCGGAGTTGAGGTCGGTGAGCGACATCGGCATCGGGACCATGCTGGCCTCTATATGACCGACCGAGGGCACCACCACCACCATCACGATCGCGACCACCGCTGAAGTGAGAGGATTTTAGTCTTTACAGACCCGCAATCCGCACAATTGAGCCTGTGGAGCGCAAGGTCGCGGCGGGTTGGATGTCGTTCGATAACGGCGAGGGTTATTGGCTTGCTTCAGGACGGGTCAGTGAAATTTGTGGCGGCTAACTCCGGCGACCAGCGATTCCGATTAAAATTCCTACTCCTACGGCGACCGCGAGTGTGACTAGTGGACGGTGTCTAGCCTGAGTGGCAATCCGCTCTAGAGCGTCGTTGCCGATCCTGACACCTGTCTTAACTGCCTCGTTACCGAGACTCGCCGCCTCGTCGACCGCCAAGCGCTGACCAGTGCGGAAGCGATCTTCGATTTCTTTCAAGACCGGGCCGATCGCGTCGGCAACTTGAATCACAGCCGCAGTTGCGCTCGCGGAGGCGCGTCGCCCAGCGCTATTTCCAATTCCGCCGAGTTCCTTTTCGATGGCGCGTAAGTGACCCGCTATGGCAGAGATGCGAGGATCAAACTCCCTTGAACGACGATGAAACATCAATTCCCTCCCTGTATAGGATTTTTCCTTTCCGGCGCGTCTTTGTCCGGACGAATCTCAGGTACAATGCGCTCTGGCGCTTCTTTGGGCGTAGGAGGGATAATTTCTGGTTTTTGTCTCTTTTCGTTGTACCATCGCAGCCCTCTAACTACCACGTCTGATAACTCTTCGATGGAACAAACGTTCCGGGCGGCGAACTTTCGCTCGCTTTAGCGCGTTGACCTCCGACAATCCCGATTCCAGTGGAGCACTGATATGCCAGAGACCTCCAATCCCAGCACTGATCTCACCGTGCTGCTCGAGATGCCAAGAAACAGGCCGGTGAAGTGTCGGATGCCGCCCAAGATCTCTATAACCAAGCCGTCGACAGCGCCTCCCACACCACCGGTTCCTTTGAGAGGGCATTGCGCAACACCATCGAAACCCAGCCCTATACGGCAGTAGCCATCGCGCTGGGCCTCGGATGGCTATTCGGAAGAATGCACCGCCCGTTTTGAAGCGGCGCATCGTCGAACATTTGCCCTTTAGGCAACGCCGCCTTCTTCCCCGGCGTTTCCCGGGGAGCGTTCGCATCTAACGGTTCGGTCAGTATTGAACATGGCACCTAATGATCAGAAGACCGAAGTTGTGACCCCGGCAGAAGTGCCGGAGGACTTGCCTCTGCCCTCAGATCCAAAAGTCATATTCCTTGGTGGTTTATTCGTCCTTGCAGTGCTGGCGGCAGCCTCTGTCGTTAGCGAAATCGTGTTGCCGTTGGTCTTCGCTATTGTTCTCAAGCTCCTGCTGCAGCCAGCCTTGCGCGTATTGGAGCGGCTGCACGTACCGCGAATACTTGCGGCGCTACTCCTGATCCTTGCGCTATTCGGAATGATCGTCGGCTTGGGTACGGCCATTTCAGGGCCGGCCCGCACCTGGGCCGCCAAGCTTCCGGAAGGCATTCCTCGGCTTGAGGAACGGCTAAGTTTCATGCGAGCACCCATCGATACACTGCAACGCTTTTTGCAGCAGGCGGAAGATTTTGGAGGAACGGAGCCATCACCAAATGCGGCCACCTTAGCGCAAGGCCCAACTCTTCTGTCGAAGCTATTCACGGGGGCCCGGCATTTTGCGAACGGCTTCTTCACGACGGTACTGTTTCTTTTTTCCTTCTCGTGTCTGGCGACATTTTCCTGCACCGCCTCGTCGAAATACTGCCGCGCTTTAGGAGTAAGCGCCAGGTGGTGGAAATCTCGCAGCAAATAGAAAACGACGTCTCCGCGTATCTGGTCACGATCACGATCATGAATGCAGCGGTAGGTATCGCTGCGGCATTGGCGATGTGGCTCACGGGGGTGGGCGACCCAATCCTCTGGGGGACGATAGCCTTTCTGCTGAACTATGTGCCGATCCTCGGCACTGCTTTAGGCGTGTTGATCTTTCTTTTCGCTGGCCTGTTGACTCATGACACGCTCTGGCAAGCGCTACTCCCTGCGGGACTTTATTTTGGATTTCATTTGATTGAGGGCGAGACTGTAACGCCAATGCTTCTGGCCAGACGGTTCACCCTCAATCCCGTCCTCGTCATCATCTCGCTCGTCTTCTGGTTCTGGATGTGGGGTATTCCGGGCGCGATCCTGTCTATGCCCATGCTGGCGATTACTAAGATCATCTGCGACCGTCTTCAGCCGCTGGCTGCATTCGGTCACTTTCTGGAGGGGTGAAGCCGCGAAGGGGGAAGGTCCGGTTTGCTATCGCATTGTCAGCAAGCCAAAGACGTGGGATCACCATGCGACGCAACCATGCAACGCCCCCGCGTTGGGTCAACTAGCCCAGATCCACGCGACCGGAGTGGGGCAAGTGCATGTTGTTCGCAGAAAACAAACGATGACGCCGTATTTTGCCTGGATCGTCGACTTTGTCGGGAGGCATCCGCACTACGCTCTCACAGCAATCTTCCTGCTGGCATTGTCGGAAGCAGTCCCTGTGGTGGGCACGGTCGTTCCCGGTTCGACGCTTATTATTGGGATTTGTGCCCTCGCGACTGGCGCTCATGTGAACCCGTGGCCTCTGCTTGGCGCAGCTATCGTGGGAGCCATTTTTGGCGATGGTTTGTCCTTCTGGTTAGGACAGCGCTATCATCGGGAGCTTCTCCTGCGCTGGCCGCTTAATCGGTATCCGCAGTTCATCGCCCGCAGCGAAGCATTTATAAAGACATATGGTGCCGCGAGCGTCTTCCTGGCTCGTTTCATAGCGGTGGTGCGCGCATTTGTGCCGTTAGTTGCAGGGATCTTAGGAATGTCGTCGCGGCGATTCTATGCCGCCAATATTCTCTCGGCTCTGACCTGGGCGCCGGCCCATGTTTTTCCTGGCGTGTTGCTTGGTATGGCGCTTAACCTCGCTGGCCTCAATCCAGGGTGGCTCGCTATCCTGCTAATCATCGGATTGATTGTGGTACTAGCCACCGTCCGGGCATTACGCTCTTATTTGAACCGGCATCTTGTTCTTGATCACTAGGCCGCCGCCGCGCCCGGGGTCAAGCTCGACGACGGCTGCTCGCACGCGGGGCTCGACAAGATCCGCGATTGGTTAAGGTGATGCTGAGGTTACATGTTAGCTCACGCTGCAGAAACCGGGTTAGGTCCTTAGCAAGACTACGATGGCGAAGACCAGAAGCACCTATAGAGTGGTCGCCCCAGCGCGCTGCGGGCCCTCAGCCGCGGGCTCCTTTGATTGCGATAGAGCCGAATGCTTAGTTATTCGGCTTACCCACAGTCGGTTTCAGAGTGAGCTGTTTTATACAGTTTTGAAAAACGCATGGCCTTAAAGCTACACATACCGGGCGCCCCCCGCACCCCCGACCCCCAGGCGCTCGTGTGTACAGACATGCGTACAAGACCCCAGCCGTGGCCACATAGCTGGGGTCTTTCTTCATCACCACCCAGTCAAAGGATGAGTCCTATGAGCGAATACGATAAGAGCAGGAAGATCGCCAACGAGACCCTTGAGAAAGGCAAAGCGGCAGCAGAGCAAACGGCGCGGTCCGTCGAGCAAAGCTATTCAGCCACGGTCGATAACATCCGTGACTTTAACGTCAAAATGATCGACATGGCGCAGGCTAACGCCGAGGCAGTGTTCGAGTTTGCTCGCCAACTCGCGGCCGTGAAGCAGCCGTCCGACATGGTCGAGCTATGGACGGCGCACGCCAAAAAGCAGTTCGAGACGCTGACCGAACAGACCAAGGAACTGTCAGCGCTCGGACAAAAGATTGCGGGCGAAAGCGCCGAGCCGATCACGCGCGGCGTCAACCAGGCTTTCAAGAAAGCCTCTTGATCGCTCTGTCGGTCGAAGGCGGCCGCATCTCCCCGGTATATTCACACTGGGGAGATTAATTCTGTTTTTGCAAAAAGGTACACTACAAAGACGTCTCACGGCATTCATGGGTCGCTCGGCGGCGTCAGAAGATAACCCGGCGCTAACGCCTTTGTTTGGGTGAGTGCGACCGTCGAAGGACCGTCAACTTGCGCATCCATGATGTGTCTCCGTCGGTGTTTGCTCTTTGAACTTCGGCAGCAATCGCATGCGCGCCGTCGGTCGACAGGTTCGTGCCGTAGCACAGCAATCCGCCCGCGTCGCAGAACTCTCTGAACCCGTACGTCGATGGCAGACGCTGTTCCGCTGCGAACTCGGCGATCTCCTTGACGTGGGTGAATGTCAGAGGCTCGGCCAAGGCAATGAGCGCCTGGGGGTTCCCGCCCTTTATCGCGGCAAACACGGTCGTAAACCCTGATGCATCCCGCACGTCTGCGGACTGCACTTCGATTTCCATTGTCTTTGCTGCTGCGATGGTGTCCTGCAATTCCGCCACCTTAGCGGGCACCGCTCCGTTGAAGAGCACGGCCACGCGCGACAGCCGCGGTACAATCTCTTGCAGCAGTTGCAGTCGCTTGGCTGCAAGGTCTGACGAGACGCAAGCCATTCCCGTTATGTTGCCCCCAGGCCGGGCGATACTGGCGACCAGCCTGTCTGCTCGATCGCAAGCGATGATGACGATCGGGATGCTATCGGTCGCACGCCTGGTGGCTTCGATTGGCAGTGGCCCCGCGGTCGCGATGACGTCGACCTTGTGTCCGACCAGGTCGCGAGCCATTTCGACAACCTCTTCCAGTTTTCTTGGGACGCGATAATCGACATGAATGTTCTTTCCCTCGACATAGCCAAGCGCCTTCAATCCTTCCAACAGAGCGTCCTTTATGGGGTCCTTCGCCACCGGATCATAATCAGCGCGTCCCACCGGAACGAGAACTCCTACTTGAGGCAGGCGCTTTGGCTGCTCCGCCTGGACAGCAGCCGGCATTCCGACAACCCATAGTGCGATAGCCGCGATGAAAGCCCGCATGCCACGTCTCCTCGGCGGCTTAGTTTTTACCCGATCGCGGCGCGCGCGCAGCGAGCTTTCGCGACTGCGCGGGACATCGGTCGCAAAACCGGCCGCGCCACCGAGAAGCGTGATGAATTCGCACCGCCTCACAAGCTTCCTCCCTGTGGGCCGCAGGACACCCTACCACATCGCGCATCGAGAACTAAGCTTCGCATCACAGCAAAATCGGCCGCTCTTGCCCGGTTTGGGTCATTCACGACCGATGCATTCAGTGCGCGTGCCGACCAATGTCCGTTGTTACTCCAATAGCGCCATTATTATTCGGCGCAGTGCGGTGACGCTAAGGGCCGATACTGTTGCAAAAGTCCTTTTGCATCGGTGATCAGAAAATTTCTGGGCCGTAGGCGCGTTTTTCATGTAAGGATGTGGGGGGTCACATGATCTCGCGCTCAACTCATCAGTGACTTCGGTAATCGGCCCCGAGTTGCTTTTAGTAGCGACTTTCGCTTTTGTAAGTTTCAGCCGAGAAAATCACCGTTCAGGTTTTAGG
>Ga0208686_1001264_pt1 | contig 10330 bp, 11 predicted proteins | sample June2015DPH_6_50_FD_184694 | JGI IMG/M metagenome (GOLD analysis project Ga0208686, IMG submission 184694) | Peatland microbial communities from SPRUCE experiment site at the Marcell Experimental Forest, Minnesota, USA - June2015DPH_6_40... | ecosystem: Environmental > Terrestrial > Soil >... | reverse complement strand
CTGCGCGCCGCGAGGATTGCGCGCCGGTGGCCGGCAAGTCGACGCTCAACCGGCTGGAGCTGAGCCGCCTGGAGCCGACGCGCTATCACAAGATCAGTCACAATCCGGTGGCCATCAAGCGGCTGTTGGTCGACTTGTTCCTGGAGGCGCACGAGCGAGCGCCGAACGAGATCATCCTTGATCTCGATGCGACCGACGATCCGGTGCACGGCGAGCAGGAGGGGCGGTTCTTCCACGGTTATTACGACTGCTACTGCTACCTGCCGCTCTACGTGTTCTGCGGGCGCCATCTGTTGGCCGCCAAGCTGCGGCGCGCGAACATTGACGCCGCGGCCGGCTCAGTGGAGGAGGTGGCGCGCATCGTCGCCCAGATTCGCCGTCGTTGGCCGCTTGTGCGCATTCTGCTGCGCGCCGACTCAGGCTTCGCGCGCGAGGAGCTAATGGCCTGGTGCGAGGCCAACGGCGTGCACTTTCTATTCGGGCTGGCGAAGACCGATCGGCTCATCGCCGAAATCAAGGCCGAGCTTGAGAGGGCTGCGGCGCAGAGCCGGCGTACCGGCAAGCCGGCGCGGCGCTTCAAGGACTTCAGGTGGACGACGCGGAGCAGCTGGAGTTGCCAGCGCCGGGTCGTGGCGAAGGCGGAATGGACAAAAGACGAGGCCAATCCTCGCTTCGTCGTCACCTCGCTCACCCGTGCCGAATGCAAGGCCCGCTATCTTTACGAAAAGGTCTACTGCGCCCGCGGCGACATGGAGAACCGGATCAAGGAGTGTCAGCTCGACCTTTATGCCGATCGCACCTCGACCGCCACCATGCGGGCAAACCAGCTGCGCCTGTGGTTTGCCTCGATGGCCTATGTGCTGCTGTGCGCCTTGCGCCGCATCGCTCTGCATCACACGCCGTTCGCCAAAGCGACCTGCGGCACCATTCGTCTCAAGCTGCTCAAGATCGGCGCCCTCGTGCGCGTGAGTGTCCGCCGCATTAAGGTCGCGATGGCGTCAGCGTGTCCGGCAGCCCATGCCTGGGGCTGCGCTGCCAGGCGTCTCGCCGCCGCCAACGCGCGCGCCTCGCCCGCCTGACACGCGCCGCCGCCACGCGTAACCCACGCGGCATCACCCCCAAGGCCCACCGAGACCGCCTCGACTTTCGTAGCCCAGATATCGTTCAAGCACTCTCGCGTCTCCAGACGCCACGGCCTACCGCATCTGCAAAAAAGCAAACAAGCCTCCTCGCAAAACTGCCCAATCATGCAAAGATAGTGTGAGATATACAGGCTAGACGGCCAAGCCGTCGATGCTGATGACGCCGGCGCCGTATGCCACGACGTAGAGGAAACCGCCGGCCATCACCAGGTTCTTGTAGAAATGGATCATGTTGGCCGCGTCCCCGGCCGGCAGGTGCACGCCAAAGGCGGTCCCCAAACAGAACAGCGCGAGCACAGCAGCAGCCCACCGCGCCTTGAAACCCACGAGCACGGCCAGGCCACCGGCAAGCTGGATGACGATGGCGATCCACACCGCGATGCCGGGAGTCGGTACGTGGACGCTGGCGAAGTACTTCGCGAAGCCGTCCGGATTGCGCAACAGCGCGATGCCCTCGTAGATAAAAATGCTGGACATCAGCAGACGGCCGAACAGAGCCAAGAAGGCGTTCATCGCGTGCATAGCCACCCCGTATCGTCTTCCTCGGCGCGAGTCGTCGTGGCTCAAGACTAACAGCCGGCCCGAATGACGACCATCGCGCAGCGCGCCAGACGTCTCCCCGGCTGACCGGAAGCTCCAAGCCCCGGGAGACAAGGGGGTCACCCTATGCTAACTTTCGCCTCGCAAAAACCTAGGGGAGCGAAACGATGCATAAAATGACATTAGGGGCAGTGGTTATGGCGTTCGGCATGTTGGCCGCGCCGGTCGCGTATGCGCAGATGAAAGTGACCAGCGACGAGATCAAAAACGGCGCCGTCAGCCCAAAGACCATGGAGGCGAACGTCTTTGGCTGCGACGGCGGCAACGTGTCTCCGTCCCTGAAATTGACGGGAGTGCCCGAAGGCACCAAGAGCTTCGCCATCATTCTCTTCGATCCGGATGCGCCGACGGGGCCTCCTCCAAACGGGCGCCGCGGCTTCTGGCACTGGATCGCGTTCAACATTCCGGCAACCCCACGCATAACAATCTGATATTGCGTAACTTTTTTACAACACCCCGATCGTGCCCTAACAAATGCCCTAGCAGGGTCGCGTGCAATCGGGCGCCACGGCTTCCCAACATCACGGCCATGCGCTCGGCATTTTTCGGCTGAACCTGACAGCGCACTTGCTCCCCTTAGCGAAGCGCGCCAGTTCGAAACAGCCCGACGTTGCGCCGAAGAAATCAGGGCAATGGCGCCGTCCGTCAGCAAGGCGTGATCGCCCACGCCGCGATCTTCGAAGCCCGCGACCATGGTTGAGGCCATCCGCTTTCGGAGATCGTAAAGTCACGATCCCCGGAGGCGCGCGTTGCTCGGACGACGGACGCATGCGTGACGCTGCGTCCGTCGAAACAAATTCCAACTGCGACGTTCAGTGGCCGTAGAGTCCCATGAAGCTCGCCTTCCCCAGCGTATGGAAATGCAGGTCGAAGCCGACCAGTGCGCCCGATGCATTGTGGTCTGCGGCGTCGGGCAGCTTGTCGACGTCTACCGCGAACACCGTAAAGTGGTAGTGATGGGGTTTGGCACCTTTAGGCGGGCAGGGGCCACCATAACCATCGGTGCCGAAATCGGTCCGGCTCTGGATAGCGCCCTCGGGCATCAGTTTCGCGTTCACGTCGCCCGCGTTCTTTGGGATCGAGGTAGTCGATGCCGGGATGTTGAAAACTACCCAATGCCACCACCCGCTGCCCGTTGGCGCATCCGGATCGAAGACCGTGACGGCGAAGCTCTTGGTCCCTTTTGGCGCCCCGGTCCAACTTAGCGACGGGGAAATGTTGTCGCCAGAACAGCCGAAGCCCTTCAACACCTGCTCGTTCTGTATGGTCGCGCCGTTGCGGACTTCCGCGCTGGTCAGTTTCATGTTTTCCGCAGAAGCCCCTGACGCGCCCAGCGCGCCGAAAGCCAATGCCGCTGCCCCTAATGCCAATTTGTGCATCATTTTCCTCCCTTGGTTTTGGGAAGTCGAGATTAGCACGGGGATGCGGGCTTGTCTCGCGGAGCGTGCGCTTTTTCAGGTAATCGAGCCTAACGCAGGGGGGGCGCCGGCTCATATTACGCAGCAAAATTAGAAAACCGTAACGCGACACGGCAATAGTGTGTGGCCATTTGCAAAACACGGTCGCGCTGGCTGTAGCAGCGAGGCGGTTGCATGTGGCGCGATCTTTATGCTGATGTGCCGGCGCGCATTGTTGCAGAGTTGGTCAAATGGCCTGCCAAGAGTTATCCTCCGAGGCGTTGATCTTCCAAAAAATTCTGAAGTTGTTGTTGGATAGCTATAAGTCCGTTGTAGATAGTCCGCGCGTCCTGCTCTGAATTTTGAGGGCCCTTCCTGGAAAAAAGGACCGGTCCTTTGTAGCGCGCGATCTTCCACAGCAAAGGAAGGACATTTACTTTTGTCGGGTCTGTAATTTTCTGCTGTATGCTTGTGAGATTTGCTTCACAGCCAGCGAGTTCGGTGGCGAAGTCGTTTTTGTTCTTCTCATAATCTTGCATATAGCCACTAAGAGCAACGATATGCTTGTTAAGAGCACTTAACAATGTGGGAAGTGTTGCGCGATTGATCAGATCGTTACGTACGCGTCTGATAGCGAGCGCCGCGTAAGAAGAAACGAGTAGGGAGCAAATAGAAATTCCCAGAGAGACGAGGGAAGCCCAGTTACCAGCCTCCGAAAGAGATAGAAACGCCTCGCCCGACTGCATAGCCTGCCCAAGCCTCGGAAATCGAAGAGAAACTATAGCACCGACTATGCCGAGTTCGTCAGGTATCGAGGGTGTCGCCCAAGCGTCTTTGTCGAATGAAGGTAGAACGCCCGAGGCATGTGCTCGTGCGGAACAATCCACAGACCTGCGAGCAAAGTGCGCCGGGCATCAGTTCTTCCCGAATGCGTTGCGTAGCACGTCGCAGGCGGTGCCCGCGGCAATGAGCTTTTCGCATAACTTGTCGAGCGGGGCGCGATTATCGTCGGCGATCGTGATGATGTAGCGCTTCGCTCTACCCATGCCGGGCAATGGTTTACCCTCGCAGCAGGATGGCGCCGCACGAAGCTCCAGTGCATTGCCATCAACAACCTGCACAACGCTGGATGCAACGGAACCGGAATCCATGCGCCGTTATGTCAGCGCCGCGGGCCGGGCGATTTTTCATGGACCAGTCAAAGGCGTAAGCGAAGGTGCTCTTTAATAAATGTTGGTAGGTCCGGGGCAAAATCCGTTGCCTTGCCGTCCCGCCTTTAGCGGTCATCTACACCGCCTTTCCCCTTTGATTTTGATTGCGATTTAACCGCTAAGCCCCGTCAAACCCCGGTTCAATCCACGATTTGGGATGGCGAACTTTGAGCGCTGTGACCTTTCAGCGGTACAAACATCAGCCATCGGCACCGTCACCATGGATGACCGCGCGCTGCGGGGCGTGTCTCACAATCAATGCACGTGGCAGGCTATCCGTGCCGGGGCAGGCGATTGTCGGGCCTGTACAAGCCCTACCGCGGCCCCCCGCCCCCTGTGTGGCCGTCGCGCTGGCAAATCGCTTGTGCTGGCGCTGACAGCGGTTTTCCTGGCGTGCTTCCACAGCTGGCAGCCGTACCTTGCACCGGGCTCCTGCGGCGTCATCCTTGACCTCCAACCAGTTCGGTTCGAAGTTCTGCAAGCAGTTGATCTACGCCGCGAAGATGCACGTCATGAAGACCGCCGTGATGGTGCCGGCGATGCTAGTGCCGACGATGCCGGTGCCGGCGAACGCGGTGTTGGGCCGTCTGTCTCAGCCCTGGTTTTGGCGGCCGTGCCTGAGGGCACTCAAGACGCAATGGCCCCGTGGCGGCCGACATTTGACCGACAGTGCGGCTCTAGCCAGTGGCCAGCACCCGCGGCCCATGCGGTGCGTATTCTGGCGGTCTTGCAATTCATGCCGTTAGCGCAGCCGACACGCGAACTGCAAGCTGCTCTAGCGGAGCTTGAACAGAAGCTCCATGGAAAATTTTCCTGCCCACTGCCGCCGCGTATGGTCGCCAGCTCACGCCTTCTCCGGTCGGACGATGCGCTTTTATCGCGCCGGGTGCGTACTGCGCGCGTCCAAACCGGCGAAGAAAGAATGGTCGGGCCTCCCGCCCTCCCTTCGGGCGCGCCAGCTAATAAAATCAATGACTTAGGTGGCAGATTAGCGGCATTAGCGGCAGTCGTTAGCGGCAGTTCTTTAACGGTCGTCATCGAAAGCACGGCGATGCGCGCCGAGTCGCGTCACGGTTACCCTCCCCGCTGCCGACCGGGCGTCGGGTTGCGCTTACAATTGACGTGTGCCGGAACCCCAAAGGCTGACAGTGGCCTACAGCGCCCCGACAGCGCCATGTCTTGCCGTTGGCCGGTTCAGGTGCTGGCCCCAAAACACCCACGACAGCGCCACGACAGGGACAGGCAAGCCGGTAGCCGCAATGCGCGCCATTAAAACAACCGACTATTGAGCCACACAGACGGCTGAGACGGAGGGTGCGCCCGCCGCGGCCATCATTGGAGGCATATTCGCTTGTCGGTAGCGGTCAAATAGTTCCTGCTTTGCGCGCTCAGCATCCTTGATGACTTGGAGCCGGGCGACTTCACAGGATTCAGACGAGCTAAATGCCGTCTGATAATTGGTGGTAGGTTGACCTGGCGTGAACCACGTCACCAGCAAAAGGAACGCCTTCAAGACGTCACCAATGATCGCCGCATGCCCGCAACACCGGCTCTGTTGCCGGTCGGAAGTTCGCGGTAGGGAAGCGACCTCGACCCAGGCGCTTACCCCTTGCTTACCCGGCCTGCGCGATCTTCCTGGCGAAGTATGTAGCCAATTGAAATCATTGGCGCGCCCGAAGGGAGGGCAATCCGGGGTTCCAAACGAGAAAATAACCATTACAACAGAATGGCTTACCCTGCTGCTAACGGATGCCGCTAAGATGTGCCGCCAAGGAGGCACGTCATGCGACGCACCGATTACCTATTCCTGCGGCCCGGCTCCCGAAACTGGCACATCAAACTGCAATCTCTAACGGGGCGCGTTGAAAAGTCGCTCGGCACGCCCGACCGTGTGCAAGCGGAAATCCTGGCACTGCCGATGATCGCGGAGCACAAGGTCAAGCTATTGGAGGCGCGGCCCCGGCTCGAAACCACATGGCGGTATGAATACGAACCGGGCCGCGAGCACGTCGGACCCGATGGTGGGCGCATCATCGCAAACGATCAAGAGTTGATCTATCTCGACACGCAAGGCCATATCACAAGACGTTCGCCCAATGGTGGAACCACATATCAGCTTGTGGGGCGGAAACTGACTCTCCGTTCTGTCGTGGAAGCCATCACCGGGGATCAATCTCCCTTTAACGACGGAGTTCGCCCGCGCCGACAAGAGCGCACTGCGGACGACGCCATCATTGCGACATACCTCGAACATGCAAATATCACCGGCCACAGTGAGCGCGAAACGCGAGCGGTGTGGGCGCTGTATAAGCAACTCACGGATGGTAAACCGTTGAAGGATGCGACGCGCGACGACGGCCGCAAACTTGTACAGCATTTCGAGGGCCAAGGACTGCGAAGCGCCACGATACAGAAAAAGATCACGTGGCTTAATGCAGCGGTCAATCTGGCAATCAAGGAGTCCAAACTGACTTTCAACCCGTTTTCGTCCATCGTGCCGAAACGCGACGACAAGCAAAAGCGGCTTCCGCTCAGCGAGGACGATATTAAGAACGCGAAGCGGAACCTCGGCCAGCTTGGTGAAAGCGATCAGTTGCTATTCCGCCTGCTTGCGGCCACGGGCATGAGATTGAGCGAGGCATTCGAGATTGACGGCGAAATGAACGAGCGCGGCTGTCGTTACGTCATTATCGGCAAAAAGACGCCACAGTCGCATCGCCGGGTTCCATTACCGGCGGCCGCGCTGCCCTATCTGCCCAAGGTGATAAAGGGACCATTGTTTGAAGGCGGGACGCCAGCGGCGTCAAAGCGGCTCAACAAGTTCATCCGCCGCATCGGCATTGTTGATAAGGGCAAGGTAGTCCATTCCTTGCGACACCGGGCACAAGACAGGCTGAGAGCCGCCGGTTGTCCCGTTGATTATCGTTGGGCGATTTTGGGCCATGAGGAAAAGACGGTCGCGGAAGGATACGGCGAAGGTTTCCCGGTGCCCTTGCTCAAAAAGTGGATTGACAAGATCGGGTTTTGACTCGTGGCCGTCTGATCTTGAAAATCGACCTTGCGGGAAAACCCGCAGGGAACGGACGGCCGCCGCGAAATCGGCGGCCCGCCGTGTTGCGCCAAGTGGGCGGCTGGGACCCCTACAATGTCACCCATGAAGGTCATACGCGCGAACCTCGACAAGCTCACCCCGGCCGACCGGCTCATGGTGACGATACTCGCCACGACGGGAATGCGGCTAGGTGAGGCATTCCAGATAACCAGCGAAGCGAAGGAACGTGGAGTCCGCTACGTCATAGTGGGAAGCAAAACCGAGCAATCCTTGCGCCGCGTGCCGTTGCCGGCCAAGCTCTTGCCGCACGCGTGAGCTGCGCTTGGTTTCCGCCAACGCCGCAGAAACCGCGCCGGCGAGCCGCAGGCTGGTTCGAGACGATTGTGATGCCGGTCAAGCGCGAGCCGAATGCGAGCAAGCCCGACCTGGTCCTGATGGTCTTTCATGACCTGACGCCGTTGCGCCGCGTCGAAGAGATGCGCGCCGACTTCGTCGCCAATGCCAGCCACGAACTGCGCACGCCCGCCATCATAGTGCGGCTGCTTCGACCGATCCGGGGGTTGCGCTGAACTGCGGGCCACGCGTTCGGCTATGGAAATTTCGTGTCGCCACCGTTTCGATCCATTGCGCCGGCCGATGTGTGGAGGGATGAGGCGCAAAGGACAGCATTCTCGGTTTTCAGGGCGCCCATCTTCTCCTTCCGCCGCCGGCATCAGCCGCCTCATTGCAGTACTCCCGATCCAGCGTGTGCTCGCCGGGCTTGAGAAGGCCGCTGATGCGTTGAAAGTATCACGGGCACTCGGATCGCCCGCGGCGCACCATTGTCAGGGGCGGAATGGGCATGGCGTCCCGCGCGTTGGCCGTGCTTTCGGCAATGATGACCTTCGGCATGGGTCGGGGCATCGTCTCCAGCAACCCGACCAAGGGCGTCGAGCCCTTTCGGCGTCGAAAGAAGGAACGCTTCCTCACCGACACCGAGGTCGGGGTTCTCGGCGAGGCTCTTGTCGAGATCGAGGGGCACGGCTCATTGCCTGGGTAGCGACCGCGGCGATCAAGCTCCTGCTATTCACCGGGGCGCGCCGCGGCGAGATTCTGGCGTTGCAGTGAGAAGAGGTCGACCTGGACCGCGGGTGTCTTCGCCTTAAGGGCTCCAAGACCGGGGCGAAGGTGATCCGCCTCGCGGCCGCCGCGTTGTCGCCCCCGGCGGCGTTGCCTCGGTCTGCCCGGTGGGTCTTTCCGGCTACCAAGGGATCGGGGCACTATGTCGGTCTGTCGAAACACTGGGACGTCTTAAAGGCTCGTGCCAATGCACTTGCGGTCAGGCGGGCGGCGCACGAGGAGGGCAGCTCTCTGGCGGGAGTACCGCGTTTCGATCATGTCCGCCTCCACGATCTCCCGCATTCGGCGCACCCCGGCGGTAATGGTTAAAACTCGGATTCGAAAGCGCGGCGTGGAGCCGTCCAGCTGAGAAAACGTAATTTTAATTCAGCAACGAGAGAATGTAACCGCGCATTCCTATTTGGCGCGACGCAGTCGACGTAGAAGAGCTTCGATCTCCATGATTGATGAATCCAAAAACAAAACAATCGAGTCGCCAGATCGTGAGGAAATAACGCTTTGTGAGGCTGTTACGACAACCGATGAGAACGGGACGACGAAAGCTGAGCTGCCGCCGCCCGTCAAGGCGGCCATGAGTGAGGCCGAGGGACCTAAAACAGAGCCAACCCCACTGGCGGCGATGGGCCGCAAACGAAGCCGCAGCGGCGGTCGTCAACTCAAAAAGCAAAAACTGCCAGCGGAAATCTCCGCACTCGGGCGAAAGCGTTCGCCCGCGCGCCTACGGCTCTTCCTCGATAGCGTCGCGGAATATCCCGTCAAAAGCCACGCATCTAAGAAAGCCGGCGTTCACCGCAGGACGCCTGATTATTGGCTCAAGCGCAGCGCCGCAGGGGACGCGGGATACGACCTCGAGTGGCGTGGCGACACGGCGAAATTTCACGAACACTTCATATCGGCGATGGAGGAGGGTAGTGATAAAGTCCTCGAAGTCGCGTTCCGAATGGCAACAGGCTATGACGAAATTCTGACAAACCAAGACGGTGTGATCTACGAGATTGATCCGGCTCTCTGCTCGCTCGGCCTTCGAGGCCCCGACGCCTATCAGAAGGATGAGAACGGAAACTTTGTTCCACAGACCGTCCGCAAACTGGACCCGAAGATGATCCGATTTCTTTTGGAGCGGCTACTTCCCGACAAGTACGGCAAGGATTGGACGATCGACGATACGCATGAGGGTGGCGTGCTTGTCGTCGGCGGGCCGTCGAAAACTGAGAAGCTCGAAAAAGAGCTCGGCGGCGAGCAGCAAATCCAGGATGTCAAATTCGATGTCGACGATGGTTCGGAAGGCGAAAAATAATACCGTCTCCTAGCTTCTTCGGGAATTCCGAACGACACTGTCGAGTCGGCACCGTCGGCAAATTGCAAGAATGCGGGCCCTGCCCGAAACTACTAATCTTTCGATGCCGCGCGTTGGCGATGACCCCCTAAATCGCTGAGCTCGCCCCCGCTGAGCTCGCCCGGCGCCGCCGACCTCACCAGCGCCGCCGGCGCCGCAGCGAGGGAACTTCCAGAGCTTCCTGAAGTCACAATGCACGCGATACTATTCGATGGCAGTTAGATCTCCTTTTGAATCCGCCAAATCACACTTCTTCGATACGAGCAGCTGGGGTGCATTTTGCGACGTCACCCTAACGTTGAAGCAAGCTCGTCAGCCCGACAGCGGCGGTTGGGTAAAGATCGACGACTATCGGTGCAGACAAGCTTTTCGACACTTCATGAACCTACTCAATAGAGCCGTATATGGCGCGGCATTTCGTCGACACGGCAAAAGCCTTCGTGTATTACCCGTACTTGAAAAAGGCGAGGTCC
>Ga0208686_1001261_pt1 | contig 10345 bp, 13 predicted proteins | sample June2015DPH_6_50_FD_184694 | JGI IMG/M metagenome (GOLD analysis project Ga0208686, IMG submission 184694) | Peatland microbial communities from SPRUCE experiment site at the Marcell Experimental Forest, Minnesota, USA - June2015DPH_6_40... | ecosystem: Environmental > Terrestrial > Soil >... | reverse complement strand
TCCGGAAACAGCGTCGCCTGCCCACGATCAATCCCCTCAACGAAGCGCCTCATCCGATTCCTCCGCAACGGTAGAATCACACTGCGGAGTGAATCACATACAGCGCGTTTTTACACAGCCACGGTCATTCGCTGCCGATGCGTTCGGCGCCAGCGTCAATTCAAGTCCGAAATGGTCTCAAAGCGGACTTCCGGCAACCTAACAAACTAAATCGGCTGCACGCTCGCGCCCGCCATTAGGTGCGAGTTTGTTGCCGCGGTCTCGGCCTCTGACACGGTGAAAAGGTAACGCGCCCTGATTACGAAACTAACAGCTCGTCTTGATCTTGGTACCTGGCCCGTTCACTGGGCAGCTCTTCAAAGTGGTCGGCCTGAGCCAGTAAGTTTGAGGCCATCGTCTTGAGTCGCTCGGCTAGGTGTCGATCATCGCATTCTTCCGCCAAGCGCGCGCACACGCGTGCCTGACGACGGAAACCCACTCCGAGAAGCATGGGGTCGTCTCCCTCTACAGACTTGTTTTCTTCAGGTCGGGACCGACTTGCAGACTGGCTAAAAGACAAATGCCAGCGCCACGATGGCCAAGACGCCAAATCCCATCACAGCAATTCCGACCGGATCAAATGCGGGCAGCTTGAACATCGCGGGCTCCTCTAAGCCGGGGTTCACTAGTCTTCCCCGAATTGGGACTGCAGGGCGCGTGCAAACGTCGCGCTCCACGCTCCAAATCCCGCATCCCCACGATGTAACCATCACTCGTTTCTCATAATTATGGCAGCTCGGTGACGAGCTGTGCGCAATTCGCGGCGAGTTCCGCGTATACCAAAGTTCAGGTCCTCTATTCTCACGCACAATAGAGTGCGATGGCGCACCTCTTCTAGCGTTTCGCTTGTTAGGCTAACCGTGCGGCACCCCCATCCCCCGACACCCCAGCCGCCCGGTTGTTGAGCTAACCGTATGGTCCCCATCCCCCGATGAGCCCTTACGCGGTTCAAGTGCCTAATATGAGCAGTCAGCTCAGGGACCCCGGGTCGAAAGGCTCGGGGTTCTCTCATTTTGCGCCTCAGTGTTTCCCCAGCTCAGCCCCTTTCGCGCCTCATTCGCCCGCGCACAATATGCGGGTCGGGGAGTTCTTGGGGGACGGGGCCAATCTTAAAACAAACAGTTTATTAGTTGTTCGCCTCTTCGCGAGCCCTCCGCGACTGCCTCCCTGTCGCACCGGGGGCTCGCGTTCTTATTCAGCGAGCAATGTCGGTGCCAACTCGCGCGCGCAACATAGCGTGACCATGCGAGCCACCCTGGCTTTCTATCGAGTGAGAATGTCGCAAAGGGTCTTTCCCTACCGATGCGTCCGGCGCCAGCGTCACGCCAGGTCCGAAACGTTGCCGGCAACTTGACAAACTAAAACGGTTGCACGCTCGCGCGCGCCATTAGGAGCGACCTTGCTTCCTGACCCGAGTGATTTTGTTGCCGCGTAATTTTTTACAATCCGACGGCCATAGTGACCGGCCCAGTCTGGGATAGCCCGATAGCCCGTGCCGCTGCCGGTGACAGATCGATGTGCCTGCCGCGGACCCACGGGCCACGATCGTTGATGCGTACCGTCACGCATCCGCTGTGGCAGACGCGAACGCGCGTGCCGAATGGCAACGTCCGATGCGCCGCCGTCATCGCGGAGCAATTCAGACGCTCGCCATTCGCTGTGCGATGACCGCAAAGGCCATCATGTCCTCCGTAGATGCTCGCCACTTCAGCATGCGCAATGCCGCCAATAGGAAGCAGCAGCGCCGCCGCTAAAATCAATCCAAAACGGTATGAAAAACAACAAGACATGATTTCATTCTCCTCTGACAACATATTCTTCAAGCTTGGGGATTGGCGAATATCGAAGGTGAACGCAAATACCTAAGGCCATATGGGCGCTTTGATTTAAATCAACGTACACGCGCCACCAGCGGTTCGCCATCGCGCGTCGTTCGGTGCCAGCTTGTCAATTCGACCCGCGCGACCGCTGGTGGGTGCCGCTGATTGCTGCCACTATTTTTTAATTGAATGTGGTGCGCTGCCGCGCGTGCGTTTCGGCTTTTTGCTCCCAAAAGGGGACTATAAGTCTCAAGGAACGCAAAAATGGCGCAGGAATACCTCCTGCAAAAATGGCTCGACGGCAAAGCCGTCGGGAAACGGGACAATCAGCGGACAATATGCGCCACGCATCAGCGGTCGCCTTCGACTAAAAAAACGCGGAAGGTTGCATATTTTTCGCCGATGGCCTGAGAGTCCTTCCGACCCGCGGAATTGTACCATGCTTGCGCCTTGTCCATGCTCTCGAACCGAAGAATAACTACGCGCGACGGAGGCGCCTCACCTTGAAGGGATACCGTCTTGCCGCCGCGCACAACATATTTGCCGCCCGCCTCTTCGATGGCTTTCACCGCCGGCGGCAAAAATTCTTTCATATATCCGTCTTGGTCATTCATATCGATTTCGGCGACGACATACCCCGCACGCTTTGCCTGGGCGTGCAGGCCCTCGACCGCCGCCGCACCGAGGCTAATTCCCGCAGCCATCGCAAGCGCGACCTTATAATATTTGGTGTGCATGACCCTCTCCGTTCCTTGAAAAGCGCTGCCGTGCGCAAGAGCGCACCGATCCCTCGCTTTCGCCTGCCCTCTAGGCCAGGACATCCCATCGCAGCCAAGCGGACTTTGCCGGTCGCCAAGGTGACAAACTAAAACCGGTTACACGCTCGCTCTCGCCGTTTAGCTGCGACCTTGCCACCTTCACACGATGGGGGTCCTTCTGCGTTCTTTGTGTTAAATCACGCTGAAAACTATTCATTCGTGCACTGCAATGATCTGCATCAAACCGTCAGTGGTGCTGACCAAAGCAGCTTCCGTCCACGTAGCTGTAGAGTGTGTCAGCGTCGTAGGTTATGATTTGCTCGGTGCGTAGATCGCAGGCGCGATCTTGAGCGCTCGGCACTCTAGGGGAGGGGGAAATGGATACCAAGCTGTTCCTGACGATAAGCGCGATTATCGCGATCCTCTACGGGGTCGGTTTCGTGCTGATCCCAGCCAAAATGGTAGAGCTCTATGGAGTGCCACCGGAGCCACATGCCATCTTGAACCTCCAGTTCTTCGGGTCCGCGCTCCTAGCTTGGGGCGTGATAACGTGGTTTGCGAGGGATTTGGATTGGGCCGCAGTGCGTGGCGTCCTAATCGGTGGTATCGTCGGCGACGTTGTTGGCGGCCTCCTAAGCGTCTGGGCCATTGTCGAAGGCTTGGTGAATGCGTTTGGGTGGACGTCCGTTGTCATCTACGTGCTGTTGCTGCTCGGTGGTCTCTATTTTCTGTCAACTGGCTCGCGCAAGCCGGCCTGAGCACATTTGTGGCGCCGGCGTCTAATAGGCAGAAAACGCCCCGGTTGGAAACCGGGGAGTTAGTGACTTCTGACCCTAATCAACAAAGCGCGTGCCAACAAGGTGACAAACTAAATCGGCTGCCCGGTCGCGCCCGCCATTAGGTGCGAGTTTGTTGCCGCGGTCTCGCCTGTTGACACGGTGAAGCGCCAACACGCGCTGACCCGGCAGAGACCCAGGGTGAGTATTGCGCTTCTCCTCTTTAGGTTCACGCCGCTGCATCGTGGGGAACTTTGGTGGGCGAGCCGGCGCGTTGGTAGTTTTGTTGGCATGGGGCGTCGCGACGCGCAATCCAGTATGACGGTCACCGCTAAGCGGCGCTCCTTTGGACGATGAGGTCATACCGGCTTTTTGCACCCAGTTTCTGGAAAATGTTGTGCAAGTGAACTTTTACAGTTCCATCGCTTAGTCCCAATTCAAGAGCAACTTCCTTATTTTTCAAACCGCGAGCAACTAGAAGCGTAACTTCGCTTTCGCGGGGGGTCAGCACTTTCGACCACACGTCCAGTACAACGTCCATGGATCCAACCATCTCTCCGGTCTTCACGCGAAGTCTGGTTGCAGTTTCAGCCACGTCACTTCTCCAATTCAAAGGCAATGCACGCTCACAAGCCGCCGGCGGGACGCCTGCTTTTGGCACCCGGGCAGAACCCAGCTAATTTTTTGCGTTATTATGCGTGCCGAACAGTAACAATGCTGCCAATTAGAGAAAAGAGACTTTGGTAGGTCCCCATTTTATGGGCAGCTTTCAGACAAGCCGCTACTTAATTATATGGCTACCCCGAGTTTCGAGCACAATAGGAGTAGTGCTTAACTTAATCGGTCCCAACGCGGACTTTGCCGGCAAGGTGACAAGGTAAAACGGTTGCAAATTTGCGCGCCGTAAGCGTGCTAGGTCTTCACCTTCACATCGGGCGCGGCAGCTGATTGCGTTCCAGTTCGTAAACGATCACGCCGAAACAAGAAGCCTTTTCGCCTCGGCGATGCCCGGTTGCTGGACGATGCTCACTAACTCGGCGCCCACTTCATTGTCCTGCCGCCAGACGACCTTGAATTTATTCTGTTCTTCGATGCCATCGTCGCCGGAAAGCAGCAGGACAAATTCATCGGGAACGTCGAACCCCACGACGTACAGCCGCACGCCTCCGTCCGAAATACCTAGAATGAGGCAGTCACCCGGTGCAGTGTCGGCTCCGATGAACATCTTTACAGTGTGGAAGACGTGGCGACGTGTTGATCCGCGTCTTTCCTCATAGAGATTTGGCGAGTGCATAGTGAGCCCTCAAGTTGTGACCTCCCCTGAAATAGGGAGGACAGCCCCTGTCAGCGGAACTACGTAGCGAGCGGCGATTGCGAGCGGGCTAATACCGGCACTTGGATTTTTCTAACATTTGTTTGAACTTGTGCCGCCGCCGCGACGTGGCTCATCCAGTCAGTCAAGGTTAAAAGGTAGCGTTACCGCACGGTAACAACGCGGACAGCCACACCCTGCGGGCGTTTCACTGGCTTGAACGGGCTTGGTTGAGGACGCGACCCCAGCGATTGCCCGGATAGCGCCTCTTGCACGGTGGCAAGGTAGTCTGCTTACAGCGCGGTTTGTCCTCTGGCGCCACACCCTGCCACCTTGCCACTCAGGCATAAGCGATTTGCACAATGCCCTCGCCGCAGCGATCAGGTCGCCCGTTGACATTCTGTTGTGGTTCCGGGGAGCGCGAGACACTTCGGCAGTACCTTGGAAGCAGACGTTGGTTTACAACGTGGCATCTGTCGAAAAGGGCCATGAGCAGACTCATGCACCGCAACACGTTCAAAAGGAAAAATCGCCGAAGGCTTATTCTTCCGGCATCCCGGCCTTGCGCAGGCCCTCGATAATCCGGGCATCAAACCGATCAGAAGCTGCATGAACGCGCGGATCGGCGGATGGGGGTCGGCGTCCTGCCTTGGCTGCCGCGATGCTCTTGAACTTACTGAGCGCAGTGTAGGGTTCGAGCGCATCACGGGCCTCCGCCTCATGTCCGGTCAATGCAAGTGCCGCAGCGAGGATGCCACGCGGAGCCCCAAAATTTGGATTGATCGCGATCGACCGGCGCGCCCATTCGATCGCCTGATCGTACTGCTGCAGCCCGAAATAGCCGATGCTTTGGTCCCAATACCAAAAAGACAAGGCTGGATCACACGGACTGAGCCGTATCGCCTTGTCGGTAAATTCGATGGCCTTTTCATATTGTCCGAGGAAGAGGTACGTCTCGCCTAAGCCCGAAACAGCCAATGCATCGTTAGGGTCCAAAGCGAGCGCACGTTCGCGTTCAGCAATCGCATCGTCGAAGCGTCCCTCGGCCATGAGTACCTGGCCCTTAATAAAATGAGCATGCCCGGAGTTCGCATCGACGGCGACCGCGCGCGACGCCAGTTCTTCAGCCCGCTTCAGGTCGGCCCGGCGATCGGCACTGCGGTTCATTATGACCGGCAACCAGAATTTGGTGGATAACATGGTCAGCGCACCGACGTTGTTGGGATCGGCGTCGAGCGCTTGCTCGCAGAGACGGTACCCCGCATCCGCTTCCGTACCGAAAAATCCGGCTTTTCTCACGGCCGTGTCGCACCGCATGGCCAAATCCATGGCGTCGGGGTTGGTGGAATGTGCACTCCTTTGTGTCTCAGCCTTGAGCAACTCATAGCCCAAGGTGTGGGCGAGCCGCGCGACGATCTCGTCCTGCATCTGCAGAAGATCGGCCCGGGCAGTATCGAAGTGATCCGCCCAAAGATGGGCACCGCTATCGGCAGCGATGAGCTGCGCGTTGACGCGCACCCGGTCCTGGTCCCGCCGCACCGAGCCTTCGAGCACATAGCGAACGCCGAGCTCCTTGCCGATCTCCTTGGCGTCGATGCTCTTGCCCTTGAAGGTAAAGGCCGTGTTGCGCGCGATGACGAAGCTGCCGCTGATGCGCGACAGATCGGTGGTGAGGTCATCGGTTATGCCGTCGGCAAAATAATCCTGGCTCGGATCGTTCGAGAGGTTCGTGAAGGGCAGCACCACGATGGAAAGACGTGCGGCCTCGGCCGGCGCTGGCTTTGCCGGTGCGAGTATTTCCTTGGTGACTGTGCGATACGTCGTCCAATAGCCGGTCAGCCCGGCCAGGACCGAGCCCACGGCGGCGGCACCGGCTATAAGGGCGCCGATCTTCGTTAACTTCCGGCGCCGAGCGTCCGGCTTTGGCTCCGGCGCGCCGGAGTTGGGCACCTCGATCTCTGCTTTGAGGTGTTCCATGGTCATAAGTTAAATTCGCCCAAAGGGAGACATCACGGCCCGCAAGGGAGCGGCGCTGTACTCAGCAGTTGTTGGCGCGGCGGTATTTTCTTATCCCTCATCTTTCGCTACAACATCCGAAGGCTAATGCTCAGGCAGTCCCGCCTTGCGCAACCCTTCTGCGAAGCGTTCGATCTGGCTCTTCAGCTTCGGGTTGGCATTGCGGTAAGGAGCCAGGTATTTTTCCACGGTGTAGCCTGGTAGCCTTTTCTGTAATTCAGCCAAGGCGGCACTAGCTTCGTCAGCGCGCCCGAGCCAGCCATAGGCGCCGGCGAGTCCGAGATAGGGCCAGGGGAGTGCAGGGTTGGACGCGATCGACTTCTCGCACCACTGGATTGCCTGGTCCCACTCCGCCAAATTGAGCTGCGCTCTGCACGCCATGAATTCAAACATGACTCGATGCGGCGTCCGCGGATCGAAGCGCAGCGCCTTCTCGATTGGCTTGATGGCATCCTCGGGTCGCCCCAAAAGAGTCATAATCTCGCCTATCTGGGCATAGGCATCTCCGAAGTTCGGATTGCTTTCGATCGCGGCGTTCAACTGCGCCAGCGCAGCATCGTATTGACCCCTCGTTTCTAAAACTATGGCCTTGAGCCTACGTGCCCCTGGGTTAAAGGGATTAGCGGCGAGCACGCGATCCGCAGCGTGTTCGACGTCGCGATAGACCTCTTGGGCGTCGCCGATTTGGAAATAAGCAAGAAGAATTATTTGACATGTGGCCTTCCCGACTAACGCGTTCTCTTTGTCCGGGTCGAGACGCAAAGCCTGATCGAAAATCCCGATGGCTTTTTTTACGTTCTCGGGTGTGTAGGCCTCCATCGTTGAAAACCCCATCGTTACAAATCCGCGCATCACAAGATCGGTCGCGTCGGGGTTGGTCGGTCGCTCACGCATCGCGCGTAGACTTTCGGCATGTACGATCGACCCGCCCATCCAGCGCGTTAAGCGCGAGACGAACTCGGCCCGCAATTCGTCGAGCCGACTGCGTTCGCCGTCAAGCCGATCGGCCCAGATTTGGGCGCCCGACTCGGTGGAGATCAGTTGCGCGTTGACGGTGATCTTCTCACCGATCCGCTGCACGCTGCCTTCCAGGACGTAGCGCACGCCCAATTCGCGGCCGACTTGCTTCGGATCAACCGCCTTGCCTTTGTAGGTAAAAGCGGTGGTAGGGGCGATCACGAAGCTGCCTGACAAATAATGCGAGAGGTCGGTGGTGAGATCGATAGTAAGGCCTTGCGCGAAATAGTCCTGGTCCGAGTCACCGCTCACATTGGCGAAAGGTAGAACGACTAGCGAATATCGCGGCGCTTTAGCGAGCTTGTCATCGACGCCGGCTACCGGCGCGAGTATTTCCCTTGTGACTGTGCGATACGTCGTCCAATAGCCGGTCAACCCGGCGAGGACAGTGCCTACGGCGGCGGCACCGGCTATAACGCCGCCGATCTTCCTTAACTTCCGGCGCCGAGCGTCCGGCTTTGGCTCCAGTGCGCCGGATTTGGGCACCTCGATCTCTGTTTTGAGGTCTTCCGTGATCATGAGCTGAATTCGCCGACCGTTGGCGTAACTCGACTGTTTGCCAACCTCCAGCGGAAAGCGTGGCAACGGTGGGGTGCATTGATCTGCAGCAATCAGTCAGTGGTGCTGACCCAATGCAATAGTTGGGCGCGCTGCGATGCACCCTCCACTACCGAAGTGGGTCATCAACTGCCGCGCCGGCCATGGGACCAGCGCGGCAGCTAGACACCTAATAACGGACACGGAGGCGCGAGGTCGGCGCGGCAGAGATTGGGCCAGAACCAGACTCATGCACTGCAACATGACCGGCGAGCCGCTCACCCTATCGCTCCGTGCTTCTCTTGATCTTCGAGCGCAAATAGAAAGACCGCCTCGCGGCGGTCTTTCCGAAATCGGATCAGGTGTTTTGATCAGGCGGCGACGAGACAGCGGCGTCCGTGTCAGTTCATGAGGGCCTGATATACGAGATTGCGGATGAGCGAGTGGTAGTGCGGCCCCTGCACAGTCGGTAGCTGCACCATCAACACCGCAATCAGCTTTTCACTCGGATCGACCCAAAATTCCGTACCATAAATGCCGACCCAATAGAATTCTCCAGGCGATCCTGGACGCGGATTGCGCCCCTCTTGCGTGCGAACCGCGAACCCAAGCCCAAAGCCTTGGCCATCTCGGGGGGTGGGCGCGATAGCGATTGGTTCAAAAATTTGTAGCATCGCCGGACTGTAGGCAATGTCGGGCGGTAGTTGATCCGATGTCATAAATGCAACGGTCTTCGGCGACAACAAACGCACACCATCAAGCTCGCCGCTATTCAGCAGCATCTCGCTGAACCGCACGTAGTCAGACGCCGTCGAGACCATGCCTCCACCACCCGACATCCAATTGGGCCGCTTGGTCACATCAGCCATTGGCGGCCGTTTGCCGGTCGCCGGATCGACCTGAGGCTGGGCGACACGCCCTGCCTTCTCCTCGGCGACATAGAAACCCGTGTCGGAAAGTCTGAGCGGTTTGACAATGCGGTCAGCGATGAATTGGTCAAACGGTACACCGGAAACAACCTCGACAATGCGCCCCAATACATCGGTTGACATGCTGTAATTCCATGTAGTCCCCGGTTGGTAAGCCAGCGGGAGTGTCGAGAGCTTGGAAACAAATTCGGCGAGCGTCTGAGTTGGATCAAAAACTTTTGCGGCAAGGTAAGCCTGATCGACCAGGGTTTTGCTGAAGATACCGTAAGTGAGGCCTGAAGTGTGTCGTAGCAAATCTTGGATCGTCATTTGGCGCCGGGCGGGTTCAAGGGATAACTCGGGTTTTCCCGTGTCGGCGTTGACTTTCTCCACTCCAACCTGAAGGTTTTTGAACTCAGGTAGATAAACCGAGACCTGATCCTCAAGTTGAATCTTTCCCTCTTCAACCAACATCATGACAGCTACGGAAGTGAGCGGCTTGCTCATCGACGCAATTCGGAAGATTGCATCGGTGCTCATCGGTATTTTTTTCTCACGATCCTGGAAGCCGAATGCTTCTAGATACGCGACCTTGCCATTACGGGCGATCAGCACCACAGCGCCGGGGATCGTGCCCTTATCGACATCAGTTTGGAACGCACTCGTCAGGCGCTGCAGCCGCTCTGACGAGCAACATCTTCTGGATGGGTCGCCTTGGGCAGACCCTGCGCAAGTGCTGAGAATGCAATGCATGTCGCTATTGCGGACATGCAAATGACTTTGTGGAGCCTCATTTGGTGTCCCATAATATTTCCTCCGTTGTTCTTCTTATTCAGCATGATTTCGGGGCAAATTGAAATTTCCCTCTCGCCGGCGGTGTGGAGCATTGATGTGCATCAATTAGTCAGTGGTGCTGATCCAAAGCATAAGTGGGCGCGCTGCGACGCACACTCTTCTTCCGCGATGGGTCATTCGCGACCGATGCATTCAGTACCCGTGCCGATCAATGTCCGTTGTTACTCCAATAGCGACATTTATTGTTGGCGCAGCGAAGTGACGCTAAGGGCCTGTCCATAAATAAGTCGATCATTTTGTGACCCGGCGGCGACCTCGAGGCTTTTGGCAGGGCGAGATCGTGTAGTTCCAGTCGCCGTGGAACGAG
>Ga0208686_1001259_pt1 | contig 10358 bp, 7 predicted proteins | sample June2015DPH_6_50_FD_184694 | JGI IMG/M metagenome (GOLD analysis project Ga0208686, IMG submission 184694) | Peatland microbial communities from SPRUCE experiment site at the Marcell Experimental Forest, Minnesota, USA - June2015DPH_6_40... | ecosystem: Environmental > Terrestrial > Soil >... | reverse complement strand
AGGTCAGCCATGTCGAAAAGCACCAGCGATCATCTTCTCAATGACGCCGACCGCGGAAAGGGTTCTCAAGAGCCCGACGAACGCAACCAAAGTGGCAACAACTCCATGAAAGACCAACTCGGCCACCGTAATCCCGACCCCCTGCAGGACGGTGCGGACAGCGATTTCCCCGAACCCGGCCACAGCCCCGAGCACTCCTTCGAGGGAGAGTTGAAGAAAAAGAAAACTGGATAGCAGTTCTAGCAGGCTGCGGAAAGACTCGGGTTTCGTATCAGGGCTCGTATCGGGGTTTCGTATCAGGGTATCGCTTTAGCGATACCGTAATGCTCCGAGATCAGACGCCCCTTTAGGGGCTGGGCATCGAGAATCAACTTTTCTGTATTCTGCGTCTGCGTGAGAAACGCCGACTTAATTCTGAGTCTGCCTGAGTCCTTACCATCCCCTCCCACATCTATTTCTTTGCGTTCAATATTTCCATCAACCTGAATTCATGAGGAAAGACCATGTCCACATCTAAAATGAGGGCTGTTCAAGTCAGCAAGCCCGGCGGTAATTTTGAACTCGTCGAAAGAAATATTCCCGAGCCCGGCCGTGCCCAGGTCAGGATTAAAGTGGAAGCCTGCGGCATCTGCCACAGCGACGCGGCCGTGAAAGAAGGCCTTTGGCCCGGTCTCCAGTACCCACGCGTCCCCGGACACGAAATCGCCGGCCGCATCGACGCTGTCGGTGCCGATGTCGCCAATTGGAAACCCGGCCAGCGCGTCGGAGTCGGATGGCACGGTGGCCATGACTTCACCTGCAACGCCTGCCGCCGCGGCGATTTCATTAACTGCCAGAACGAAGAAATCACCGGCATCAGTTACGACGGCGGCTACCAGGAATACATGGTCGCGCCCGCCGAAGCGGTAGCCGCCGTCCCCGACGACTTGGCCGCCGCCGATGCCGCGCCACTGCTGTGTGCCGGCATTACGGTTTTCAATGCGCTGCGCAACTCGGGCGCGCGCGCCGGCGATCTCGTCGCCATTCAAGGTATAGGAGGCCTCGGCCATCTGGGAATCCAGTATGCAAAACAGATGGGCTTCCGCACCTTCGCCATCGGCCGCGGCAAAGACAAAGATAAAGAAGCGCTGGCGAGAAAACTCGGGGCGACTCACTATGTGGATACCGCCGCCGGCGATCCTGCCGCGGAACTGCAAAAGTTCGGAGGCGCCCGCGTAATCCTCGCCACTGCGCCCGATTCCAAATCCATGTCCGCGCTGGCGAGTGGCCTTTCCAGGAACGGCAAACTCGTCGTCGTAGGCGCCGGTGGCGACCCACTCACGATTACGCCCATTCAATTGATCGTTGGCCGCAGCACTCTCCAGGGATGGGCCTCCGGGATCGCCACTGATTCCGAAGACACCATGCAGTTCAGCGCGCTCACCGGAGTCCGTCCGATGATCGAAAAGTATCCGCTGGAAAAGGCCGCCGAAGCTTACGACCGGATGATCAGCGGCCGCGCAAGATTTCGCGTAGTGCTGACCATGGGTGCGTAATAATCGGCGCGTAATAATGGGTGCGTAACAATGGCCGCCGGGAGCGCCTTCGACGCCCAACGCACGTTCGGCTCTGCAAACGTCTGATCCATGTTGCCCTGCCAGTCGAATTGCATGAACGTCCCAGAAAACCATCGGCTCCTACACAAAACCTGCCCTTTGCCGATAGGACACTCAGATGGAAGTTCTGTCGCCAAAACGCGCCCGGGGACGTGCCCTCGCCTACGTCCTTCTCACCCTGGTTCTGCTTCTCGGCAGCTTCCCCGCCCACCGCTCCACCTGGCAGGGCACCGCCGAATTGCACACCTTGTTTGAGACCGTTGCCACCCTGCTGGGATTGGTTACGGGTGCAATGGCCTTGGTTCGCTATTACACAAAAAAAAGAGGCAGATTCCTGCTTCTGGGCACCGGCTTTCTGGGAGGGGCCCTGCTGAATGGCTACCATGCGATGGCCTCGTCATCGTTTCTGGCCGGCCATATCCCCTCTGTGCTTTCCTCCCTCACTCCCTGGAGCGGGATCATGTCGCGCACCTTCATGTCCCTGCTTATTTGCGCCAGTGTCATCGTCTGGAAAAGAGATAGGGGTCCGACCGAGGGCAAAATCCGGGAAAACCTTCTCTACTTGATCATCGGAATCTCTGTCGCCGCCACCTTTCTCCTTTTTGCGCTGGTCCGAGTGCCGCCCCCCTTTTATCCCAATTACATGGTTCATCGCCCAGCGGACTTCGTGCCAGCTCTTTTTTTCGCCGTGGCGGTCGTCGGATATTTGTGGAAGGGCTCGTGGAAAACCGACAATTTTGAGCACTGGCTGGTGCTTGCCATGATCCTATACGGGATGAACCACTTGTGTTATATGTCCTTTTACAGCAGAGAATTTGACGCTCAATTTTTCGTAGGTCATGCGCTGAACGTTCTGGGACACGTCACGGTGCTGACGGGCATTCTCATTGGCAGTTTCTCCGTCTTGAAGTCGGAGGTGAAAAATGCGAACAACTTGTTGCAGGCCAACCGGTTGCTGGCGACGCAACTCGACGTGGAACACCGGTTGGTGAAGGAACTGGAGGAGGCGGAGTATCGGGCGACCCATGATTGTTTGAGCGGCATCAAGAACCGGGCAGCGATCATGGACATGCTCGGCCGGGAGGCTTCGCGTTGTACACGCATGCGGCAGGAGATGGGCGTGCTGGTCGCAGACATCGACCATTTCAAGGCCATCAACGATACTTATGGGCACGCGGCGGGCGACCAGGTGATTAAATTAATTGCTATGAGAATGGCGTCGGCGCTGCGGGCGTACGATTCGATTGGAAGGATTGGAGGAGAAGAGTTTCTAGTTCTGGTCCCGAGTTGCCCACTCAGCGGGGCCATGGTGGTCGCGGAGCGGTTATGTCGCAGCGTTGCGGCGGACAGATTCGCGATCGGCGAGTTGGCCATCCCGGTCACCGTCAGCGTCGGTGTCAGCATCGTAAATGGAGCGATGTTGGGCGTGAGCCAGGCCTTGCAGACGGCCGATCGCGCCCTATACCAAGCGAAGAATAAGGGTCGGAACCGAGTCGAGTGCTGCACGCCCTCGGAGTTAGGCGACCCTGTATCTGAAACAACAGCATTCAGCGTGCTGTAGCCTTCCTCTAAACAATTTGAGCCGGTCCCGAGCGGGACCGGCTCATTCCAATCTGCAACACAAGTCTACTGCAGCTCTTCCATGCACTTCGCCAGCACTTCCCTGCTCGGCCGCGTGAGCGATTCCGGTAAAGTGGCCAGCGGCTGATCCGTAACATTGAGCATGTCTATAAAGCTAGGCGCGTTGGCGTTGATGTAAAACACGCCGGTGAGCACTTCGCCTTCCGCGTGCGATTCCATCAACCGGCTCACCGCCTGAATCTTATTCGTCGGATCGTACTCCTGCTCCAGCTTCCGCAGCCGCAAGCTCGACCCATCGTGCATGGTTACTTCAAACGTCGTTCCCGGATCATAATCAACGTTGATTTCCTCGAACGACGGCACAAAACTCACTTCGTGGAGCGGCTCCTCATGCGCCTGCATGTATTTATACGACTTAGTCGAGCCCTCATGATCGTTGAAAGTAACGCACGGCGAGACCACGTCGAGCATCACGGTGCCATTGTGAGCGATAGCCGCCTTAAGCATGGTATGAAGCTGCCGCTTGTCGCCGGAAAACGAGCGTCCCACGAAGGTCGCTCCCAGCTGAATGGCCATGGCGCAAGTATCCACCGGAGGAAGATCGTTCACCACTCCACTCTTCAGCGTTGACCCCAGATCGGCGGTCGCGGAGAACTGCCCTTTCGTCAGACCGTAACAGCCGTTGTCCTCGATAATGTAAATGATCGGCAGATTGCGCCGCATCAGGTGAATGAATTGCCCGGCGCCAATCGAGACCGTGTCCCCATCGCCCGTAACACCGAGCGCGATCAGGTTCTTGTTCGCGAGCATCGCTCCCGTAGCCACCGAAGGCATGCGTCCATGCACGGAGTTGAAACTGTGCGACCGGTTCATGAAATAAGCCGGGCTTTTCGACGAGCAGCCGATGCCGCTGAACTTCGCCACGCGCTCGGGCGGCACTCCCATCTCATACATCGCATCAATGATTCGTTCAGAAATCGCGTTGTGTCCGCAGCCGGCACAGAGCGTAGTCTTCCCGCCGCGATAGTCAATCACCTGCAATCCAATGCGGTTGATTTTCGGAGTTGGAGCAGCCGGCGTGTTAGTCGGTGTGGTCCCCATGTTACTTACCCTCCATCATCATGAGCTCGTCAGTTACAGAGCGCGCGTCAATCGGCAATCCATGGATGTGGCAGATCGACCGCAAGCGCGGCGTCAATTCCGGCTTGATGTCGAGCTTGAGCAAGCTGGCCATTTGTCCGTCGCGGTTCTGCTCCACGACATACACCCGGTCGTGCCGCTCAATAAAATCGTGCACCTCGCGCGTAAATGGATACGAAAGCACCCGAAGATAGTCCGTTTCCAGCTTATGCTCTTTCGACAACTGATCGCGCGACTCGATGATCGCCCAGTGCGACGTGCCATAAGCCAGAATCCCGACTTTCGCCTTGCCGCTGCCCGCCAGCTCCGGCCGTGGAACAAACGATCGCACAGTCTCGAACTTTTTGTTAATGCGTTCCATGTTGCGTTCAAAATCGTCCGGACGCTCGCTGTACTGTGCCTTTTCGTTGTGTCCGCTGCCGCGGGCAAAATAAGCCGCCGCCGGATGATCCGTGCCCGGCAACGTGCGATAGCCAACGCCGTCGCCATCCACATCTTTGTAGCGGGCAAAGCCGCCCGCCTTTTCCAGATCAGCCTTACTCAACACCTTTCCGCGATTAATCGGTTTATCGGGATAAGGAAACGGATCCGACATCCAGTTATTCATGCCTAAGTCGAGATCCGACATAACAAACACCGGAGTCTGAAAGCGCTCGGCCAGATCAAAAGCATCCTGCGCCATGGTGAAACACTCGCTGACCGAGCAAGGAAATAGCATGATGTGCTTGGTGTCGCCGTGGCTGAGAAATGCCGTCGAGAGCAAGTCGCCCTGCGAAGTACGAGTCGGTAAGCCGGTCGATGGCCCGACCCGCTGAATGTCCCAGATCACCGCGGGAATTTCCACGTAATACGCGAGCCCCGTGAACTCCGCCATCAGCGAAATCCCCGGCCCGGCCGTAGCAGTCATCGAGCGCGCCCCCGCCCAAGCCGCCCCGATCACCATGCCCACCGCCGCCAGTTCGTCTTCGGCTTGCACGATGGCAAACGTCGCCTTGCCATCCGGCCCCACGCGGTATTCCTTCATGTACTCAATCATCGTCTCGACCAGCGATGACGAAGGCGTGATCGGATACCAGGTCACCACCGTGCAACCGGCAAACATGCATCCCAGAGCCGCCGCGGAATTGCCGTCGACGATGATCTTGCCTTTCGTCTTATCCATGCGCTGGATGTAGAACGGATCACGCTTCTTCAAATTGGCGGCAGCATAATCGTGCCCCGCCTTGGCAGCAGCCAGGTTCAAGGTCGCCGCTTTTACTTTTTTTGCGAACTGCTTGCGGATCGCATTCTCCACCTCGGCAAAATCAATTTCCAGCAATTGCGCCGCCGCCCCGACGTAGATCATGTTCTTGATCAGCTTGCGCAGCTTGGCGTCCGCGCCCACCGTAGCCGCCAGCTTGTCGTAAGGCACCGCGTAATAAATCAGATCGTCGCGCACCTTATCCAGCGCCAACGGTTCGTCGTAGAGCACGGCCGCGCCCGCCGCCAGTGTCTTCACATCGTCCTGCGCCGTCTCCGCATTCATCGCGATGAGCAGGTCGATCTCCTTCTTGCGCGCGATGTAGCCATCTTTATTGGCCCGGATCGTATACCAAGTCGGCAGTCCCGCGATGTTCGAAGGAAACAGGTTCTTCCCCGAAATCGGCACGCCCATCTGAAAAATGCTGCGTAACAAAACCGTATTGGAGCTCTGCGACCCCGAGCCATTCACCGTAGCAACCTGAATGCTCATGTCATTAACAACCCGCCTATGCCCCAGTTGACCCGATGATTCCTGGGGCACGACATCGATAGTGGCCATCCCCATACCTTTCTTGTCTTAGTCGTACAATTTATTTACCGGGCAAACCCCGTCGCCCGAAAGTCTTGCGCAGTGATGCAGGAAAACTCTTTATTATACCCGTCCGGTGGCAGGAGAGGGTTAGCTTAGTGACAACCCGACTCTTCAGGCGCTGAAAAAATCTGTCTCGCGCACGCCAAGGCCGCGGGCCGCTGATCCACTCTGGCAAGTCCGTTACGTCAGAATGGTTGGCTAGGCTGGGCGTCCTTGTGATTTTCATCGCCTTGACCACCTGTCTGGACGGCGGGATAATTGCGCGTTGGATGTTGCTTCCGCGAGATTGCCACTCCACCAATAATGCCCGTCGTTAGTGAGGAACGGAGGCACCAAATGAGGCTCTGGGCGCCGGTCGATTTCTGCAGCTTTCTGGTATCTGCGTTGTTCGTGTTCACCATCACTCCAGCATCGGTGGGACAGCCTTACGGCATGAAGATTGTGGAGAGGAGTGCATTCGAGAACGCGATAAACTCCAGTGGCCAGATAGTAGGCGTAATTGACAGACGTCACCCTAGTGGCGCTTTCTTGTGGACGAAGACCACTGGCATTCAGGATCTGGGATCCATAAGCGGCACCAGTGACGCGACCGCGATCAACAACAGCGGGCAGGTAGTAGGGTCGTTCGGAACCGTGGGCGACGAGCAGGCGTTTATCTGGACACAAGCCACCGGCATGCAGGCCTTGGGCTTTTACGGTAATCCGTCCGGGATCAGTGATGGCGGCCAGATTGCGGGCTACTACAACGATGCCAGTCCCTTAGCTTTCTTCTGGAGTCAGGCCACCGGCTTCCAAGACTTAGGTACGCTGGGCGGCTGCTGCAGCCAAGCCACCGGCATCAACGACAGCGGCCAAGTTGTGGGGTGGTCCTACACAACATCTGGGGAGACACACCCTTTCTTCTGGACTCTATCCGCCGGCATGCAAGACCTGGGTTTCATCGGTGAGGCATTGGGGATAAACAACGTCGGGCAGGTTGTAGGGTCCTATAGCAACGGTGGAACCGCCAGTGCTTTCCTGTGGACCCAAACGACTGGCCTGCAAGACCTAGGCATCGATCAGGGCTATGCCAGTTCCGCATCCGCAATAAATGATAACGGCCAGGTGGTTGGATTCGCGGTTGGACCCACGGACTATGCCTTCCTGTGGAGCGCGGCGGCCGGTGTGCAGAATTTGAACGAGTTGACCTCTGGGCAAGTGGCCGGATTTCGAGAGGCCGGGTCAAGCACGATCAACAACGCCGGACAAATAGCGACCGACTCCGAATTGCTTGCCGGCAATGAGGCCGCTGTTCTTTTCACTCCAATCATCAGCGTTTCTCTTGCGTCCTCGCCCAACCCCTCCGAAGTCGGGCAGGAGTTTACCATCACTGCTACGGCAACTTCTATCGCAGGCTCGCCACCCAACGGCGAGAATATCGAGTTTTATGAGGGGCGTACGCTTCTGGCGACCGTGCCAATGGGAGGAGGAATTGCCCAATTCAGCGATTCCGGTTCCAAGCCTGGCAAACTTCGCATTAGCGCAGTCTATCCGGGCGATGTGAACTACGATCCGAGCAAGCCAAGCGCCATTATCCAAGTGGTTAATAAGTAGGCCAGAGCCTCGACACCGATCATATCCGGTCATTACCTTCGGAGTAACGGATCTCCGCTGCGGCGTCAGCCCCGCTCGGCCGGGGATGTTGGGTTGGAGTTCGATGCAAACCCAGCCGCCATTCCGCTTCGGCGATAATAGAACGATGACTGGTTCCTCGAAACGCCATGCCACCGCCGAGAGCGGTATCGCTGGAGGCAAAAGAGCAGGCGAACAAACCGGCGAACAGATTTGCAACGTAGCCCTCCTCGGCTTCGGTACGGTCGGGAGTTCGGTGGCGAGAATTCTTTGCGAGCGCCCGAACACCCACCTGCGCCTGACCCACGTTCTAAATCGCAACGTGGCGCGGAAAAAAGTGGACTGGCTTCCCCCCTCTGTGCAGTGGACGGAGAGCATCGACGATGTTCTAGCCTCCGACGCGGAAATCGTGGTCGAGGTGATGGGCGGCGTGCAGCCCACCGAAGACTGGATCCGCCGTGCGCTCGCGGCGGGCAAATCCGTGGTCACCGCCAACAAACAGTTGATCGCGCATTGCGGCCCTGAGCTGATCACCCTGGCGCGCCAGATGAAACAGCAGATCCAGTTTGGCGCATCAGTGGCCGGCGGTGTGCCGGTGATTTCCGGATTGCATGAAGGATTGGCCGGCGATGAACTATTCAAGATCTGCGGCATTCTCAACGGCACCTGCAATTACATTCTTAGTCAGATCGAAGCAACCGGCATTCCCTTCGCCACCGCGCTGCGGGAGGCCCAGAAGCTCGGCTTCGCCGAGGCCGATCCGACCGAGGACATCGACGGCCTCGACGCCCGGGCCAAGCTGGCCATCCTGGCACGAGTCGGACTGCACTGCAACGTCCGCGCGGAAAGCATTTTGACGCGCTCGATTGCCGCGATCGACTCGGTGGACTTCGAGTACGCGAAGCAGCTCGGTTGCACCATTCGCCAGATATCCTGCGCGGAATTAAAAGACGATCAACTATTTGCCGCGGTGCAGCCGGCGCTGGTCGAATTCTCATCGCCCTTGGCGCGCGTGGAAGGCAGCCAAAACCTGGTAATGGCCACCGGAAAGTATGGGGGCGAAACTGTCTTTGGAGGCCACGGAGCCGGAGGACATCCAACCGCCGTCGCAGTCGTGTCCGACATTCTCGCCATCGCTGGCTCCAAGCAAGCCGCAACAAGTTTAACAACGACAATCGCGACGTCAGACGCCGGACGACCGCTGGAGACAACGCCCACCGTCACTGCCGATTTCACCGCCAAGCACTATCTGCGTTTTCTGGTGAAAGATCGGCCAGGAATCATCGCCAGTCTCGCCACGATTCTCTCCCGCTGCAACATCAACATCGATTCGGTGCTGCAGAAACCGGGCTGCCCGAAATCGCATTTGCCCTTTCTGATTACGCTCGAGGAATGCAAGGCGTCGCTGGTGGAGCAGGCACTACAGCAGATCAACACGCTGGATTTCCTGGTGCAGCCATGTCTGCATCTGCCGATTCTGTAAGAGGATCTCGGTCGCACCACGCCGGTTTCCGGACAGTTTAGTTCGAATTTGCTGCCGCTCTTCGCCGCGGTACCGCCTTCATGATCGCCCGCAGTGCATCGTTGACCGACTCGCCGGTTTTAAACACTTTCGCAACATCAGGAGCAAGCAGTAAGAGGACCGACCTCGCCCGGGCGCGACGCGCGAATCGGTTGGGCCGAGCTTTCGCGTAGTCGAACCGGTATTCGCTCCGCATGTCTTTCTGGGGACGCAATTCGCGAGACTTAGCCGCCGATGTTTTCTTCATAGTCCTTTTGCTTTGCGAAAGTCCCATTCAAAAACCAGCGGCATATGACATTGCCGTTCTTACGTTTCCACCTGAAAGAACTGGGCCATGTTGCGGAATTTCCTATAGCGAGTTTCCAGCAACTCCCCGATTGACAGCCGCCTCACCGAGGCCAGATGCTGCTGCAGCGCCGCGTCCAGCAACTCGGCGGCCTGCGCATGATCGGTATGCGCGCCCCCGGCGGGTTCGGGGATGATGCCATCAATACAGCCCAGATCGTTTAAGTCTTTGGCCGTAATCTTCATGGCCTCCGCGGCCAGATCTTTCTTGCTGGCATCGCGCCACATGATCGAGGCGCAGCCCTCCGGCGAAATCACGGAGTAAACCGCGTTTTCCATCATCAGTACGCGGTCGGCCACGGCTATCGCAAGAGCGCCGCCACTGCCGCCGACACCAATCACGGTCGCAATGATCGGCACCTCCAGTCGTGCCATCTCCAGCAGATTTCGGGCAATGGCTTCTCCCTGGCCACGCTCTTCCGCGTGCAGTCCGGGATAGGCGCCGTCGGTATCCACAAAGGTAAGAATCGGCCGCTTGAATTTCTCCGCAATCTTCATCACCCGCAACGCTTTTCGATAGCCTTCCGGATGCGGCATGCCGAAGTTTCGATACACGCGCTGCTTCGCGTCCCGCGCTTTCTGCTGGCCGACCACAATGACTTCTTCGCCATGAAAGCGAGCCATCCCGCAGACAATCGCGGGATCGTCGCGGAAGCTGCGATCCCCGTGAATCTCGCTCCAGTCGCTGAAAATGCGCTCCACGTAATCCAGGGTGTAGGGACGTTGCGGA
>Ga0208686_1001258_pt1 | contig 10365 bp, 13 predicted proteins | sample June2015DPH_6_50_FD_184694 | JGI IMG/M metagenome (GOLD analysis project Ga0208686, IMG submission 184694) | Peatland microbial communities from SPRUCE experiment site at the Marcell Experimental Forest, Minnesota, USA - June2015DPH_6_40... | ecosystem: Environmental > Terrestrial > Soil >... | reverse complement strand
CCCTCTACTTTTCTGTGGGCACTCACTGCCGCACATATGTCATCGCTGAGTTCGGACAAAAACCTGCGGGTAATTCGTATCTGCTGCACATCTTCTATAATTTCTACCTCAAACCTGAGTGTCATGCTTAACCTCTCGGGCTGGAATCTTAACACCCCAAAACTCCAAATTGGAAAACCGCGGAGTAGGGCTGTGAAAACTATGCGCTATTTCGCCGTCGCGTTTGTTATGCTACTTGGCAGCGAGGTACGCAAGAACTACGCGTCGATGAGATATGCGACAAACTCGATGGGGGTTGCCTTGGGATAACGGATGTTGCATACGGCCCCAAGATGGGCACTGCCTAAAATCTAGGGGTTCTCTTTGTCGCACTTGGGGTGGACTGCGAGGCCGAAATTGGAGGACCATGTGGACGAGCAATTCAAAGAACTGATAAAGGAACTCGGCGCAGCCATCGACAAATCGCTTTCCGATTCTAAACGGATTGGCGAAGTAGCCTCTCGAACTAAAGAGCGCGGCTACGATATTGGTCTGAATCTGGAAGCCACAATCCGCGTCACCAAGCAGGGTAGAAAAACATCGGGCGGCTCTTGTAAGTCAGTACCTGTCAATTTACGGGTCGGAGAATACGTCAGAGTCGGACCTATTAAGCCAGACGGGACGCCGCACCCGAGCGCAGGTAAGGCTGGAACAGTGCAGCGGGTGCTGCCGTGTGATTCATCAACCCCGTTGCGTGCAATAGTGCAGGTTGATGACGGCCTCATCGTCGTATCTGTGCAGTGTCTTGAGGTTTTGCAGTAAGCCTACTAACCGCAGACGAGGCAATACGGACCGCACTTGTGGAGCAGAAAAAAAAGTGCTGCAAAAAGTCCTAACGCCTGCTACACTGCCCGACGTGTTAACAGCTTTCCTCCTCGCCTTGCTGTTCTGGCTCCTGCCTACGCCTGTGGATATAGCGGCTCTAATTCAAAAAAAAGCTGAGATACCGTACGTAATAATAAGGTGGCGAATTGGGGTCGTACGTTAAATTAAACAAGAGAGCGTACGCTGCGTACGTACTGATGCCCCACAAGCAAAGAATCAATCGCGAGAAGGTCCAAGCCGCGCTCAGCACTTTATGTCCCAAGTGCGGCTACTCAATCCCGCCTGCTGAGATTCGACGCGTGGACTTCGACACAATGAAATGTCCCCAATGTGGTGAACGTTTCACTGTCAGGAAGGGCACCACGTAACCAAGTCCCATTGGAGGTTCTATGATGTCCGCTGATTCTCCCCATAATCGGGCTGAAAGTGGATAAAGACTTGGCCAGTCACTGTCTCGTGGTCTACCGTCTGCGTAACTATCCGCAAACAATGCAAGCCACGAGGGCAGGACTTTGTCAGGCAAGTGCAGCTTCGTGTATCCGTCTTGGCTTACTTAAGAGCATGGTGGATCGTCTTTCCATCGGAACGCGCTTTGGGCAGCCGTCAAAGATGAAAATAAAGGCCCCAGATGTTCTTGGGGCCAAGAGTGGTTTAGTTTGCGTTGAAAGTCCCAATTACGTTGTAACCAGTGTTGGCGTCGAACACAGACGTGTTCTGCTGATCCAGACTGTTCAAGGGAAGCGCATACGCAGGCTGCGCCGTCAGCGACGGGGCTGGGTCGGGAATCAGCAGGGCTGCGGAGATTGACCCGGACGACGGGAACGTCGCGGGCAGCGTGACGTTGACCTGGAACGTCGCGGGAGTGGGCGTTGAAGCGGACGCCAGTTGCCGCAGGTCCATCGCCGTGAGTGCGATTGGAATTTGCGCGACTACACTAGCACCAGAGAGGAATACTAGCGTGACCGGCCGAGGTCGAATCACGCGCCCATAGCCTGTGTTCACGAGCGTGACGCTCACGTACAACTGACCGTTCGGAGTGGGGTTCCCAATGATCGTTGCTCCCTGCAACTCAATGCGGGTCCCGACCATGTTGTAGAAGCTGAGTGCGCATCCCTCGTTTTGCAACTCTGTCCCGATATCGGCGGGGTAAGGGTTCAGTGAAATCGACTGCACGTGATAGGTAAACGAGTAGCCGCTTAGGGCGCTACAAGTTTGAAGAGAGGGATACAGGGCTCCAAACTCGCCAGCGAACATCGTCGTAGTCGATACTGCTGCCGCGTAAGACTGAAGCTGGCTCGGGGTGTAATTTGGCACGCAGAATCCAGCGTCCCCAATCGTCCCGGCGGTATCGATGCAGTTGTCCCATGTGGCCCCGTCATCGCCCGACGACGCGTAATAATCGTCGTGCATCCCGAGTCCGGGGTTCGGGACCGCCGTCCCCGTGTACTGAATCAACTGCCCCGGCATCCGCACCAGAATCGGGAACAGGCCGCTGAAGTCAGACAACTCCTCGTTCAGAACCGTCGCCTGTGCAGCGGCCGTTTCGTTCCCATTTGTGGAGTCGTGCCATTCGCCCCAAGTTCCGATGAAACCAGCCTCGACCGCAAAGATCAGGTCTTTGTACTGAAGCACGATCGGCGCGACCTCGCCGATGTTGGTCGAGATCACGTCAATCGGCGCATCCATCGCGCCGGGACCCACTGGCCCAAAGTTGTATGTGAAGCGGAGCATCAGCCGCATTCCGCTACCGGCAAACGCTGCCAGACGAGTGCCCATGTCATTGAGCATCGTCTGGGGAAGCGGGCCTGTGACGGCGGGCTGGTTCGAGCACACCGAAGTTGAGACCTCGCCGCTTAGACAAATGTACAGACGCATGACCTTTGTGGGTCCGTAGCCAAAATTTGACGAGATGTAGCAAGTGCTCAGGGTCTCGACCCAAAAGTCACAGTCGCCATACGGTGCCCCTTCGCTCGTCGAGATCGTCGTGGCGTTGGGCGAAAAAGTGTTGCTCACTGACACCGATGGCGTCGTTGCAGTGACCGTGGCGGACGCGTTGGCGCTTCCTCCCGGGCCGGTGCAAGTGATCGTGTAAGCGAGATTGCCGGCTGAGGATGGCGTCACGCTTTGGTTTCCGCTAAGCTGCTGCGTCCCACTCCACGCCCCACTCGCGGCGCAGGATGAGGCGTTTGTGGAAGACCAACTCAAGGTCAAAGGTTGCCCGACGAAAACAGCCGATGAACTTGAAGAAATCTGCGCCGTCGGCGCCGGGGGACTAGTGACCGTGAGAGTAGCAGATGCGTTGGCGCTGCCGCCCGCGCCTGTGCAGGCTAAGGTGTAGGTGAGGCTACCTGCCGTACTCGGCGTCACGGTCTGGCTTCCGCTGGAGCCTTGCGTCCCAGTCCACGCACCGCTTGCATTACACGAGGTGGCATTCGTGGATGACCATTGCAGAGTTGCGTTTGCGCCCGCCACGACGGATGTCGGGCTCACTGAGATTGTTACCGTAGGTGCGGGCGTCGGAGTGGGCGTGGGTGCAGGGGATGAAGAACCTCCTCCGCAGGCGAGGCTAATCAAGAGGGATGCGATTAACCAAATCTGTGAGTACGCGCGTGTACTTCTCACTTCTTCTCTTTCTCCTTCTGAAAGAACCGAGCTAGGCATGTCTTCGGCCTAGCTCGTACTCGAATGGGATGAGATTATCCAGATTCCTGATTGTGCCGTCATCACCCGAACGGGTGAAATTGCGGTTGCGCGGGAGCTGAAATGGGTCTAGCGTAAGAGATATACCCCCGCTTGCGACACCCTTTCGCCGCAACAAGCGGGGAGAATATGTTGCCGGACAACGAAGTGCTGTCGCAGGTTCTGGAAGCTCTCTACGAGGTTCCTCTGGACCCCTCGCGGTGGGAAGAATTCCTGAAGCTGACTGAAAAGGCGGCTGGCGAAGACGCACGCGCCGAGCGTGAGCCCGGCCTTCTTCCTTTCAGCGCCCTTACTAGTCTCCATTTTCTTATTTTCCGGAACGCACACACAGAGCTCGGTATCCTTCGCCAGCATGAAGGTCGAATGCGACAGCCTGCCCGGTTGTGAAGTTGAAGGCCAAAGCCCCTAACCCAGACGCTGCTCGCGGACTCAACGGATTTGGGCCGCCCACACTTGACAGTGTTGAACTCCATTCCCTGCCTGACAGGAGGAGCTCGCCTTTGATTTTGTACCCCATGGGCACACCCTCAAAAGTTAGGGTTCTGGTAGGGTTGAGCTAATCCCCCCAATCTAAAAGTTTACGGTGCAGTTACGCCCGATATGTCCAGCCCGCCGGCTATGTTTGTGTAGTTCTTCCCCGAGAGTTCCATGAGCTGATAGCCAGCCCCATATACCGTGGTGCCATCAACCCAAGTACCGGAGACTGTGTAAGTCAATGTGTAGTACGTTACTTTTCCAACTGTGTTTGCTGCCCAGCTAGCTGTACCCGTAAATACACCAGTGAAGAGCACGGCATCAGGGACACCATCCGTGCCGTTTCCTGTGACAGTTAAACTGCCGCCACCGCCAAGTGTCGCTCCCGTTGCAAAGCTCCCCGAAAGCAGAGGGCCTGTAGTGAAGGTTACGGTTCCGAGATTCCCTTGAACTCCGCAGGGAGGGCATGGGGTTCCCTCAAACCACTCTTCCATCAGCTCAGAATTTGACAAAGTTATCCCAGAATCTTTGTACAGCTCGGCACTCGCCAAGATGCCGGTGACGCTGGCTGCGCCGCCTACAACCAGCACCTCTCCATTATTCAGCAGCGTCGCTGTGGCAAGGTTGCGAGCAGTGTGTAAGCTGCCAGTTAGCGCGAAGGTGCCGGTCGCAGGATTGTAGAGCTCGGCGCTCGCCAAGGAACTGGCGGAGGTACTTCCGTTGACGCCGGCGGCAACCAACACAAAGCCGCTGTCCAGCAGTGCCGCGACTTGATTCCCGCGTGCGTTGTTTAAGTTGCCGGTAAGCGTAAAGAGTCCAGTTATTGGATCATACAGCTCAGCACTGGCCAAAGCGACGCCGTCATCAACCCCCCCTGCAATCAGCACCGTCCCATTATTTAGCAAGGTTGCCGTGTGAGCAGTGCGAGCGGTGTTTAAGCTGCCGGTAAGCGTGAAAGTCCCAGTCGCAGGGTTATACAGCTCGGCGCTGGAACTGTTGGAGCTCACGCCACCTGCAATCATCACCACTCCATTATTCAGCAGTGTCGCGGTTTGACCCCAACGCGCATTGTTTAGGCTACCAGTTAGCGTGAAGGTGCCAGTCGCAGGATTGTACAGCTCGGCGCTCGCTAAGGAACCACTCAATTCAGAACCGCCTGCAATCAGCACCATCCCATTACTCAGTAGGGTTGCCGTGTGCGCGGAGCGCGCATTGTTCAGGCTGCCAGTCAAGGTGAAGGTGCCGGTCGCAGGATTGTACAGCTCGGCGCTCGCTAAGGGAGCGACGCCATAGCCGGTGGCCCCTCCTGCAATCAGCACCATCCCATTATTCAGCAGGGTTGCCGTGTCAAGGAATCGAGCGGTGTTCATGCTGCCTGTTGACGCGAAGGTGCCAGTCGCAGGATTGTAAAGCTGCGCACTGGCTAGAACACGCGTGGCGTTAGCGCCGCCTTCAACAAGCACAAGGCCGTTGTTCAACAGCGTCGCCTGCTGCCAGTAGCGCGCGGCGCTTAGGCTGCCAGTAAGCGTGAAAGCGCCGGCGGTTGAAGAAGTAACCGTTCCCCCGTAACTTGAAAAGTCTACATCCGTGGTTTGAGCCAAAGTGTGGATTGATAACGCACAGATGGCAAGTGTGAGCAGTAGCACGCGTTTCATTTTGTTGCCTCCTTTAGTAAATCATCCAATCATCTTTCCCTACAGCTCCCAGGTCGAACAGCGCACTTAGCTCTTTGATGTCCGGCAGCCGCCAATCTGCATGGCCGTCAAATCCAACGGTGGATTTGTCAGATTATCCAGATTCCTGATTGTGCCGTCATCACCCGAACGGGTGAAATTGCGGTTGCGCGGGAGCTGAAATGGGTCTAGCGTAAGAGATATACCCCCGCTTGCGACACCCTTTCGCCGCAACAAGCGGGGAGAATATGTTGCCGGACAACGAAGTGCTGTCGCAGGTTCTGGAAGCTCTCTACGAGGTTCCTCTGGACCCCTCGCGGTGGGAAGAATTCCTGAAGCTGACTGAAAAGGCGGCTGGCGAAGGAGCCGCTGGCCTCCTGCTGCGGGACCTCCACGACACTCAGGCCAACCCAGGCATTTATCGTAGTCGGAAAGCCGGTCGCGTTGAAGGACACGACCCAGAACTGGTCCGCTTCTTGCGGCCGCATATCAGGCGAGCGTATCGGCTTCACTCGTATCTCGCCGCATTCCGCAAACAAAGGGCCAGCTTGCAGTCGGCGTTGGATTCCCTGGCCATGGGCGTGGTTCTTCTGGCTCGAAACGGGCAGGTGGTCACGATGAATCGCGCTGCGGAGCGGCTGCTGGCTGAGAACAACGGTCTGCAGGCCAGCCATGAAGGACTTCGAGCCAACCGTGCCGACGAGTCAGCCCGCCTCCAGCAGCTTGTCGCGGAGGCAACAGCAACCACGGCGAGCGCGGAATTGAGACCCATCGGAGCTCTGACGGTTTCGTGTCGTGGTCGTCCCCCGCTGCAGTTGCTAGTTTCTCCTGTGCACGGATTTGACCTGGACGACGCTCATCCAGTCCGAGCCATCGTGTTTGTCAGTGATCCGGCGCAGAAAGTCCGACCGACGTACGACACGGTGCGGGCGCTGTTCGAATTGACACCCGCCGAATACCGCGTGGCCACGCTTCTAGTGGATGGTCACGGACCTACCGCAATCGCGAAAATGGTCGGGGTCAGCCGTAACACCGTGAAGTCGCAGTTGGCTAGCATCTACCGGAAGACCGGCACCTCACGCCAAGCACAGTTAGTGCGGCTATTGTTGCACCTGCCAGCGATGTTCCGACCATTGAAAGCTGAGACGTGACGTAATGCCGTAGGGGGTGGTGTGGCTACATCATCGGGCAGGAACTTGAGCGCAACGAAGCGGCCAAGCTCCGTGTCCTCAGCCTTGTACACGACACCCATCCCACCACCGCCGAGTTTCTCGACGATGCGGTAGTGCGAGATGGTCTGGCCGATCATTAAGGGCGAATCTTACTGTGGGTGAAACAGCCAAGTCAACGAAGGCCGTGGAGTTGGCAGAGCCTCAAAAGGATTGTTGGCCGCGATATCACTCATTGCCAGCTCAATCGGCAACACTCTGCTTTTCAGGAGCACCGAGGGAAGCAGTGCACCTGGTCATTCGCGCTCGCCCAGGACGCTGGATCCGGTTCTCTCCTCGCCGCAAAACGGGGTTCGCACACTAGCGGGTCCTCGCTAAATTTTATTCGTCCGATATCGCAAGGCAGATTGGCGTCTCGCGCTGGTACGCTGGGCGCATCCGAGAGGGCTACCGCCCGCATCCGAGGCACTGGCAGGCGCTGGCGGAGTCAAAGGGTGTTCTACTTTCAGCTATCGGCACCCTGCTCCTTTTGGCTCATCCTGATTTAGCGGCTTGTGGGTTGACCCGATTCAACTCCGACTCTACGATTGAAAAATGTATCTTGCCTATTCCGACGACTCAAAAACCAAGCACAACAATGTGGAGTGGCAGGTCATGTCCACGGTCATGGTCAAAGACGAGACCTTCCGCGGGTTCGAGCTTCACATGGGGCTGATTGCTGCGGAGCTTCTTCCTCCAGAAAAGTATGAGCAGTTTGCCGAGTTTCATGCTAGCGACCTGTACAACGGGACTAAAGCCTTTGAGGGAATCGAATGGGCACAACGAATGTCCATTCTTGAGATTCTTCTGACGTTGCTTGAGAAAGAGAAGATACCCGTGATTTATGGAGCGGTGGATTTGAGCCGATTGAACAAGACGATTTACGCGTCGGCAAATCCAATCGAGATGACATTTCGGATGTGTGCTCTGGGGGTCCAAGACTGGATGAGTAAGCAGTTGCAGGAGAAGTTCTCGCAGTATCGCGACCACAAAACTCCTGATGAACAAGTTCGGTTCGATGACGTGGCAGTATTCATCCTCGATGACTTCGAGGGCAACAAACCTTTAAAGTCGTCTCTGCAACAAGCCTTTAGGCAGATGAGGAAACCGATGAGGCCTCCCTCATTTCAATCCGAATCGCAGCTTGAGCATGTGCTTGATGACATGTATTTCGGGGATTCCAAGTTCTCAGTCGGCTTGCAGCTTGCCGACGCTTGTAGCTATTTCATCGGCAAACACCTGGGCGGTGACGCGACCGTGGACAGATTTTACGCGCGTATTGAGCCGCATATCGTCTATTCGCAGATCGAACCCGAGCAAGAGGTAACCGCTTGAATGCCCGGAAGACTCTAAGCCAACTCTTTCTTGGAGGTCTGAGGCTCCGGTTGCTCGGGAGAAGCCTTCTGTACGGGCTTGGTTTGAGATGTTCTCGCTACTATGTATTGCATGATTTCCTGCTTCAACCAGTCGGGCAATCCGTTAAAGTCTTTGTGGGACGAGGGCACTTTCATTGCTTTCGTCCACTCTTTGGCACGCTTCATGCGTTCAACCCACACGTCATCTGAAGGGCAAAACACGCCTGTTCCAAATGCATCGTTCTGCACCCATTGAAGCATTCTGAGTCCGCTACCCATAACGCAAATGCACGTCGAGCAGTTAACGTCATTGCAGTGTGCGTGACCCAAGTAATCGCGGAACATAAGCATTTGCTTTCCACGAGCCGCGTCACGAGTTGGCTGGTCCGTCTTGTAAAGGAACTCAAGGGCAGCACGCTTCACTGTCGCTGTCTCTGAGGGTTTGTCGTTGTTGCCGGTCGGCTTCTTGGTAGGCACAACAAGAAGGTTTCGAGACTTCATAAAGATACCTTCCATCTAAAACACGTTTTGTTGCCAGTGTGGGCCACTTATCGCGTTTGTGGAAGGCATTTAGATAGCTCTAAGTTACTTCGGTGTCGCGTCAGTCCATGCGTCAGCGGCTTTCGGCTGTCTCGGCACAAGTATGGAGCAGCCGGCTCAGTGTTTCTCGAACTCTTGCGGCACTTGATAAAAACGCGCTGCCTTGCGATGGCAAGCGGAGAAGATATGTCAACACGGGTTCGTACTCTGCTCTCAGTAAACCTGCCGATACACATTCGCGAGGGAATCAGAATAGGGGATACCGACGACATTGAGAATCTGGCTGATTCATGCTGGATGGCTCTGCCAGTTCCTTTCTGAAACTGGCAGAACCTAGCGGTGGAATCAGTCGTTGCAGGGAGTGCTGTTTCCAGCGATTAGATCGCTCTCAACAGCAAGGCGTGACTTTTCGTTGCTGTTGAAATGGACACAGATGCAATCTGCTTTGTTGTTCTTGAAACATTTAGCCTTGTGGTGATTATCGAAGCGCTCTGAGAGATCGCCAGTCTGCCCGATGTAGATGAACGTGTGCGTGCACTTGCCCTGTGCATCGACACTGCGCCTACTGATGATGTAAACGGCCCCAACATTCTTGAAGTCGGTGCCCAATGGGTATACTTCAAAGGCATATTTCCCAGTGGACCCCGAAAACGTGGCATCAGCAATCTTATCTGCCATTGCCATTCCTCTTTTCTGAGGGAAGGTCAACGTTATATCACAGAGTTTGCGGCGGGAGCGCTTGCTGTTCGGATTTCGTAACAGAGGTCAAAGTAGTAAACAGGGCGGCTGCAAGTCTACGACAGACTGTGGGGAGCAGGGGGCAGAAGGAGCAGAGGAGACAGTCAAGCGCCCAGAGAACTGCGCGGCAGCGCCTCAAGGTGCAATGGCGCAACGCGGCGATGGAACCTACAGCTTCAGCCAGAGCCGACGAGGTACTTGTGCACATCACGGAGGTGTAGCCAAATAGCTTTGAAAACGATTTCAATTCGAGTATCAGGAGCTAAAGAGTATGAAAAGGATTCTTCTGTTAACGGTCCTCGCTTCGATGTCCATGTTTTGCGTTGCTGATAATTCAGCAGACCGAACAAAGTGTTGTCACGGTTGCGGCAGCTACGGCTGCAATGAGCACAATTGTGGCGATAAGTGCAGCCTCGGACCGCACTGTAGCGGCTGCTGGAAAAATTGCGCTTGATAGGTCAGGCCTGGTCAGACCTTGGAGAGTTCCAAGTCTTTCACAGGCGACAGCGGGTCTGGTTCGAACCGCTCGCCTTGACACCGGGACGTATTCCGTCGCGATCCGCGCAGGGCGACGCCGACCTCATCCGAAGCACTGGGAGGCGCTGGGAAGAGTGGTGGGAGTTTCGAGGGTTTGGAGACTAAACTAGTGGGTAAGCGTACTCACTGATGCCGGAGGGCACTCCATGAAGGCAAAGCACTGGGTCGCTCTCGCTGTCGCCCTACTGACACTCGTGGGCATTTTGATTGAGAAGGATGTGATTCATTGGCGCTCGCATCCGCAGAAGTACATCAGCGGCGTCGTTTCAGACTCCG
>Ga0208686_1001254_pt1 | contig 10392 bp, 7 predicted proteins | sample June2015DPH_6_50_FD_184694 | JGI IMG/M metagenome (GOLD analysis project Ga0208686, IMG submission 184694) | Peatland microbial communities from SPRUCE experiment site at the Marcell Experimental Forest, Minnesota, USA - June2015DPH_6_40... | ecosystem: Environmental > Terrestrial > Soil >... | reverse complement strand
TTGCGGGGCTCGGGCTTCCGCCTCTGGTCGTGAGCTCTTCGCTGAATCCGCCGAACCGCCGGATGCGGACCCGCATGTCCGGTGGTGTGGCAGGGGAGGCGGGGTGACCCGCTCCCCTATGCCGATTTGCAAATGTTCCTCCTCTAATCTTCCAAAAGGTTTGAAATCCTTCGCGCGTGACGGAGCGGCTCGCGCTAAACTGTCAACCTGACAAATAGTGCCTATGCGCGTACGCGTTCTTTTTTTCGGCATGTTGAAAGACCTCGCAGGTAAATCCAGCGACACGCTGGATCTGGGCGAGGGCGCGACGGTCGGCGATGTGATGGCGCATTGTGCGAAGCAGATTCCCCGACTGAAAGATGCTCTGCCTTCGCTAGCCGTCGCAGTGAATCAGCAGTATGCGGGGGCGGAGACAGAGCTGGAATCTAATGACGAGGTCGCGTTGCTGCCGCCGGTCAGCGGCGGCTCAGGAGAACGGGAGCACGCGCGCTACGCCTCGATCATCCGCGAGCCGATTGATGCGTCGCAGATAGTGGCTAATATTAAGCGCTGCGAGGACGGGGCGGCCGTGGTGTTTGAAGGAGTGGTCCGTAACCAGACGCGAGGTCGGCCGACGCTCTATCTGGACTATGAGGCCTATGAGGAGATGGCGCTGCAGAATATGGAGGCGTTGGCTGCGCAGGCGCTGAAACAATTTCAGATCCGAGATGTGGCCTTGGTGCACCGGCTTGGGCGGCTCAATATTGGCGAGACAAGTGTGCTGATCGTGGTTGCTTCGGCCCACCGGGCCGCCGGGTTTGACGCTTGCCGCTGGTTGATTGATACGCTCAAGCGCACGGTTCCCATCTGGAAGAAGGAATACTTTGAGGATGGCGCGGTATGGGCGGATGGGGAACCGTTTCCCGCGGAAATTCGCCACGTAAATTCCCGCGACCGGGGCAGCCCGGCACCGGACGCCGCATCTAAGTGAATGGCGCGGCGATTTGAGTCGGGACCGCCTCGGGACGTGCAGCCGACGGACCGCGAAGTATACTTCCTTTCATCGAACGAAAAATCGCGAATGAGAAAATCTGCAACGTTGATTCTTCTGTTGCTGGCCTGCGCTGCATCCCAGGCTCAACAGCCGCCAGCTCGAAGCCAACCAACGGAAGCACCGCCCACGCTTAAAGTCGACGTGAAGCTGGTGAACGTCTACGTCACCGTCACGGACGCTCATGGGGGTCCGGTTGCCGGGCTTAAGAAAGAGAACTTCACGCTGCAGGAAGATGGACGCGATCAGACCATCTCCGTCTTCGATAAAGAATCCGCGGTGCCGCTTTCGATCGCGCTCGCGATCGACACCAGCCTGAGCACGCGACACGATCTGCCATTGGAGCAGGCCTCCGCCAAGCGCTTTGCGCGCGCGATCATGCGGCCGGTGGATGCGTTATCCGTGTTTGGATTTAGTGAGACCGTGCTGCAGTCGACGTCTTACACGTCCGACTTGAAGCGGATCGACGATGGCATTGACCACATCCGGCTGGGCGCGGCCACGGCGCTGTTCGACGCCGTCTTTCTGGCCTCGCGGTCGCTCGACCGCCGCCAAGGACGAAAAGTCCTGGTGCTGATTACCGACGGAGGCGACACGGTCAGCAAAGTGGATTACAAAGAGGCCGTGCGCGCCGCCGAAGAGGCAGAAGGGATTGTTTACAGCATCATCGTGGTGCCGATCGAGAACAGCGCCGGGCGCGAGACCGGAGGTGAACATGCTCTGATCCAGCTCTCGGAAGACACAGGTGGCAAGTATTACTATGCTACCTCGATGTCGCAACTGGACGAGGCCTTCCGCCAGATCAGCGACGAACTCCGCACTCAGTATCTGCTGGCTTACTATCCCTCGGAGCGCACGTCTAACTCGCAGTTCCGGCGCATCCAGGTCAGCGTTTCCGGCCCTCCCGATTCCGCCATCTACCGCGTGCGTCATCGAGCTGGCTATTACACGCTTAAGTCCGACTTCTAATCGTCCCTCGCTCCAGTACAGAGGCTCATCAGATAGCTTCCAACATAACAGAGCGACACTTCTTGTTTACACAACAGTTAACATAACATAATTTTCGTTTTACAGATTGAATCTACAGTTTTCAGGATTTTTAGAAGCCCGGCAGAATTACAGTTCTACCCTCCTTGAAGACTAATGACGATGTAAATACATGATTAATATATAGATGTCTTAACGCCGAAACTTCGGTCTTGGGCTGGCTGGAAAATTGCTTTAACTCTTCGGAGTTGTTTTGTATTTGCCGAGGGACTATTTTGTAGGTTTCCATTTTTGGCGGGACGTTCGGAACTTCATCCCGCTGAATCGTGATCGAAGGACATTTAAGGTTTCTAGTACGACTTCCGGAAGAATGGATTCTGGAAGCGGTGAAGCGAGAACAATTCCGGTGAGAACAAATTCCGAAAGGAAGGTCTACGATGTTGAAGCTTAATTCCTCCCGCCCAAGCGCGCGATTTGCGGTGCTGGCCCTGATTGCCCTGTCTTCTTTTGTACTTCTCTCCTCGATTGCGGTGGCCCAGACGTCGATTGCGACGGGCAGTATCCAGGGCAACGTGACGGACGCAACCGGCGCGCTCTTGCCAAACGCCAAGGTCACCGTCACGGGCCCGACCGGGCAGACGCTTCGCTCCGCAACCAATTCGACGGGGGCGTATTCTTTCGGAGCGCTGATTCCGGGTGTCTATCAGGTGCGTGTCGAGGCAAAGGGCTTTAAGACGGCTCAGTTGTCCTTGGACGTTCAAGTGGACAACGCCGCTAACGGGAGTATAAAGCTTGAAGTCGGCCAAGAGAGCACTGTGGTTGAAGTACTGGCAAGCGAAGTTCAAGTCAACACCGAGCAGGCCACCGTCCAGGGAGTTCTGTCCGCAAGTCAGATCGAAAACCTGCCCGTAAACGGTCGTAATTTCCTTGATCTCGCGCAGCTCGAACCCGGTGTCCAGATCCAAGACGGTCAGAACTTCGATCCTACGAAGGCTGGTTACTCCTCTATTTCATTCGGCGGTCGTTACGGCCGGACCGCCCGCATCGAAGTTGACGGTGTCGACGTCTCGGACGAAACCGTGGGCACCACCACGACTGACATTCCAGCTAGCGCTATTCAAGAATTCCAGATCGGTCAGGCGAGTTTGGATATGTCGACCGAACTGACCTCTTCCGGCTCCGTGAACGTGACTACAAAATCCGGAACCAACGGACTCCACGGCGAGGCCTTTGGACAGTTCCGCGACTACCGCGCGGGCTGGGCGACGCTTCCGGGAGGGGCCACCCCATACTCCCAGCGCAGTCAGTACGGCGCCTCTGTAGGTGGGCCGATCATCAAGAACAAGTTGTTCTTCTTCGGGGACGGCGAACGGACGGTTCAGAACACGCAAACACCGGTTCCTATCTCCGCTCCGTTCCAAGCCTACTCCGGAAATTTCAGCGATCCTTTCCGCGAGGATAATCTTCTCGGCCGGTTGGACTACCAGCTCACCAAGAGCGCGCGACTCTTTGCCCGCTACTCCTATTTCAAGAACTTGCTGGGTGCAACTTTCGGATTCGGTTATTCGCTCTACGACAACAAAAACATCACGCGCAATGATGTGGTTGGAGTGGATTTCAATACTGGCCCCTTTACCCACTCCGTGCGGTTCTCGTACTTGAAGTTCCAGAACCAGATCGTGGATGCGACCACGGGCAACGCCTCTCTGCCGTTCGATAATCTGGGGGCGGAGATTTTCATGGGAGCCACTGGCTTGACTGCCGGGCCGAATCTACTGGCTCCGCAGAGCACTCCGCAAAGCGACCACGAGTTCAAGTACGATGGCAGCCGAATCCTCGGTTCGCACATCATTCGTTTCGGAGCTACGTTTAATCATCTTCAGGGCGGCGGCTTCGCCTCCTTCTTCAGGAATGGACCGCAAGTCATCTCCCAGGTCACCACTGCCGAGTCCACGCCGATAACGGGTACGGCGGACAATTCCTGGCTCCCGATCGGGCCAACGAACCCGAATGGGTGTCCCCTGCCCGGGCCGACGGGGCCCTGTTTTCCGGGTGGCTACACGAATCCGTTGAACTACCCAGCCGACGGCGGCTACACCCTAGGTAATGGCTTGGGTTTCTCCACCTCCAAGGCGGCGCTTGGTTTCCCAGCCGGCGGGTTGGGGCCTGACAATCGCGTGCTTTTGTATCTTGGCGATTCCTGGAAGATAAAGTCGAACTTCACGCTCACTTACGGATTGCGATATGAGCGCGACACAGGCCGCACGGACAGCCAGTATGCCGCGATTCCTCAGCTCAGCGCTCTAATTCCGGGGTTGGGCAACCAGGTGAACCAGCCCAACAAGAACTTTGGTCCGGACCTGGGTTTCGCCTGGGATCCGCAGAAGAATGGCAAGACCTCAATCCGTGGTGGAATCGGCCTGTTCTGGGAGAATGCCATCTGGAACAACGTGCTCTTCGACGGTCCATACCGGGAGCCTACGGGTGCCTTTGCACAGTTCCCCGGGCCGTGTGCGGCTGCAGGGGAACCGTCTCCTTTGCAGACTCCAACTGGAGCCATCACACCGAGTGAGGCGGTTTGCGGTACCGCGTCGGGCGGGTTCCCGTTAATTGGGAACGCTGTGCCAGCGGTCGTGGCTCTTTCAAAGGCATATCAGGCGGCTTCGCCACTCAACGTGCAAGAGCCCAATCCGGGCTTTGCAGGACAATACCTCACCGGCTGCAGCGACGGTTCGAACTGTTTCTTCCAGTCCGGCACAAACCTGTTCAACCCCAACTACAGATCGCCGCGTTCTGTCGTGATGAACATCGGCATCCAACGCGAAATCCATCCTGGCATGGTGTTGAGCGTAGACTACATCCGCAACGTGCAGACCCACTTCCTACTTGGAGTGGATCAGAATCACGCCGGCGACATTCGCTACTTTAACGCGGGTGCGGCTGCGACTGCGATCGCAAATACAATTGCAAATTGCGGAAATGGAACCGGAAATGGCGTGGCTGGAACCTATTCGGCTAACTGTCCAACCGATCCAGCGACCGGAAACACGGATAGCGGAAACTGGACTCCTCGCCCCGCCACGATTGCAGACTACGCCGGGAACGGCTTAGGCTCTACCTCTGACTTCGGCGGTACAAGCTGCCTCGCGGCGATTGGTCAGCCCTGCGCATTCGGTGGTATCAACCCGATCGCGCCACCCCTCAATTTCCTTTCACCTGTCGGTCGTTCCGTTTACAACGGCTTGCAGATGAAGTGGATCGACAATGTAAAGAGTCCACTCCGCGGCGTCAAAGACTTGAACTTCCAGGTCTCCTATGCCCTGTCTCGTTTCGACAATTCGGGCGGAGGCGTGGGGCCTGGTGCCACCGTAACTGCGGCTGCTGCTGATCAGGACTTCATCGTTCCCGCGCTGGATAACCAGAATGTGAATCGCTACTTCGGGCCTTCCACGTTGGACCGCACCCACCAGATATCTTTTGGTGGTTTCATGGATTTACTAGGCGGCTTCCAGTTAGGGATCATGTCTCACTTCTACAGCCCGCTTGCCATCACAGCTACCGTCCCAAATACAGGCCTCGGCGCCGGAGAAATCTTCCGCACCGACTTCACGGGTAGCGGCGTCACGCAGGATCCGCTTCCGGGGACGAAGGTTGGCAGCTTTGATCGCGGCCTCAATGCCAGCAACCTCAATGGGGCCATCTCCAACTTCAACGCTCAAGTTGCGGCTGGAACCCTGACTCCGGCGGGCAACCTGCTGGTTCAGAACGGTCTGATGGCGCAGGCTGATGTGGTGGCGCTGGGTGGTGTGTATAACGGTGGCGTCCCGCTGGCTTTGGCGCCCCCCGACCAAGTCAATTACCCATGGCTGAAGGCTTTCGACGCGACCATCGCTTGGAGCCACAGCTTCTTCGATGGGCGATTAACGATTAAGCCTGGAGTTGGCTTCTTCAACCTTCCCAACTTCGCCAACTTCGACAATCCGTCGAGCATGATGTCAGGGTTGCTGACCGGTTCCACCGGCAGCATCAACGGCACCAACTACGCCGGACAGCTCGTGAACCGGGTTGGCGTAGGTACCGGCGTCTACACGCTGGGCTCGCCGCGTGAAACCGAGTTCAGCTTGAAGATAGTCTTCTAGCCGTATTCAGCCAGAAGCCATAAGACACCAGCTCCATCAAGGGCTGGTGTCTTTTTCATGGTCGGTACCAGTGCAGGTTTTCGGGCCTTGGTTCCAAATGTCTCCGAAACCTTATTGGCTGATTTGTCCGCGCAGGCGCTTGGAGAGTTTCTCGATCTGCTTCAGCTTTTCGACCATATCTTTGGGCAACATGCCTTTCTGAATGCTGGTGATGTCGTCAGGTATGGTTTGGGCTATCCTGGCAAGGTCGTCCGCATCCTGGCGGAGCCTGGTGAAGTCGACGTGCGTTCGCTGGGTCATCGGGGGCGGCAAGCTCTTGTCCGCCTGTTGCTCGGCTTGTTCGGCTTGTTCCAGTCCTGGTGGCCTTGGCCTTGTCTGTGATCGAGCAGAGGACGCTACAACCAGCACAAAAAAAAGAATGTAAGTGAGATGTTTCACGGCAGGCCTCCTAGCCGAGACAAGTTCCCGACTGATTGTATCTCCGAGAATGTGACCTGCGCCTTCTTCATCTCCTGCGCTGATGGTGGGCGAGTGCTGTGCGCGTTTTGTGTACAATGCTCCCATGCCCTTTCGTCCCCAGGGAAATCCGAATGCCGCGAAGCGCGGGCGGACGCCGCCGCCGGAGGAGACTTTCGAAGAAGCCAGCTTCCTCAAGGCATTGGGCGAGAAGCAGAAAACGGTCACCGTCAAGCTGATGGATGGTCAGACTGTGAGTGGATGGATTGAATACTACGACAAGCACATGGTGCGGCTGACCCGCGAAGGCGTGCCCAACCTTTTCATCTTTAAGCACGAGATCATGTACATTGCCGAAGACGGCGGTACGAGGAAGTGAATAGTCTGGGTCTTAAGGTAGTAGGTCTTCAGTCTCAGGTTCGCTATCTTAAGCCGACGCTTGAACCCGAGACCTTGCAGCTAGCGCTCAAGACCTCCGACCTGTAACCCAAGACTCAAGGCCTGTGCCCAATACTGCCAGCGACAGCTTTATTCCCGCCATGTCAGCAATCGCCCGTGAGGCGGGCGCGCTCCTGATGAATTACTTTCATCAGCACCTGAAGATTGAATACAAAGGCGACGCCGATCTGGTGACGGCGGCCGATCGCGCCGCCGAGGTGCTGATTCGTGACCGCATCCGCGCGCAGTGGCCCACCCACGACGTTCTCGGCGAAGAGCAGGGGCTAAGCGATCAAGGCAGTGACTATCGCTGGTACATCGATCCGCTCGATGGCACCACGAACTTTGCCCACGGGTATCCGGTCTTCTGCGTGTCGATGGGATTGGAACACCGGTCGTCCGGGAAGCCGGGCACGCGCATTGCGGCGGTGATTTACGATCCCACCCGCGATGAGCTCTTTACCGCCGAGCAGGGAAGAGGTGCGTGGCTGAATGGAGAAGCCATCCACGTATCCAAACCTGCAACCCTGAAGGAGAGCCTCCTGGGCACGGGCTTTCCCAGCCACAAGCGGCACAAGAATCCTAATATTTACTTCTATCACCAGATCACGTTGCACACGCACGGAGTGCGCCGGGCGGGATCGGCTGCGCTCGATCTGTGCAACGTAGCTTCCGGGCGCTTCGACGGCTTCTGGGAGTTTAATCTCAATCCCTGGGACACGGCAGCGGGCGTGCTGATCGTGGAAGAGGCGGGCGGCAAAGTGACTCGTTTCGATGGATCTCCATTTGAACTCAACAGCCGCGAAACTGTGGCCACGAATGGCCTGCTGCATCAAGAGTTGCTCGCGGAGTTCAAAGAAATCTTCGCCGGACGAGGCGTGGAGCCGCTGCCGGATCCGCGCGAGTATAAGAGATAGGATTTTTGCAGCGCTTCTGCGGTTCAGGTTGTTCTTTACCACAGAGGCCATTGGGAGACACGGGACTTGAGAACATGAATCTGCTGAAGCGTATTGCCGTTGTGATTTTCTGTTTCGCGTCGTTCCTCTCACTTTCGCGGGAAGCAGGCCAGGCTGCGTCGTCATCAGCTTCTGTGCCCGATGCGGCGTACGTGCAGTCGTTTGAGAAATGGAAGGCCGAAGAGATCGACGATGTGAAGCAGAACTGGTTGCCGTTGGCTGGCCTGTACTGGCTGAAACCCGGTGCTAACAGTTTCGGGTCAGCAGCGCAGAATGCGATTGTCTTTCCCAAAGGACCAGCGCACGCGGGAGAGTTCGATCTTGCGGGTACGGAGGTGATTCTTAAATTGCTTCCGGAGGCACACGCTATATCAGCGGGTAGGCCTCTCGCGACGAGTGCCGTCAAGTTGGATCCCGATATTTCCGGACACGCTTCGACAATCGAAATGGGAAGTTTGCAGTTTCACGTGGTCGTGCGCGGCCAACGCATCGGCATTCGTCTGAAAGACACGGACAGCGCCGCGGTGCGCAACTTTCAGGGGCTAATTTACTATCCGTTGGACATGAATTACCGAGTCACCGCGACCTGGGTGCCGTCCGATGGAAAGAAGGCGATCGATGTGCCGACTGTTTTGGGCGACGTGACCCCTTTGCCAGTGTCGGGCACGGCAGTGTTCAAGATCAAGGGTCAGGAAGTGCGGCTGACCGACCTCGGCGGTAATCCTGCGAAGGGGCTGTTTTTTGTGTTTAGCGACCTGACCGCGAAGAGCGATACATATCCGGGCGGGCGCTTTCTCGAGACTGGTCCGGTTGTAAATGGGAGTGTGGTACTCGACTTCAACCGGGCCCACAACCCTCCTTGTGCGGTAACTCCGTATGCGACGTGTCCGTTAGCACCGAAAGAGAACCGGCTTGGCGTTGCGATCGCCGCCGGAGAAAAGTTCGACAAGTCGACGCATGGGCACCATTAAAGCCAAGGCCAACGAATCAGTTTTCTTAATCCCGCGTTACAATCATGGAGGACCGGGTAGCCGCTCCTGCCTGTCTCTAATCCTCTATTTCTACAGGCTCAACGTGATCAACTCTCTTCTGGAACGCAAAATCGAAAAGCGGCCCGACAAAGTCCGGCTACAGGGACGCATTCTTTTCCTTACCGAAGATCCCGAACTGGTCAAGCGGCAGCTCGCGGGCGAAGACCTGCCATGGGATAAGAAAAATCCCGCAAATAATCCCAAGCTGCGCGACGATATCTCGACCGACGAGATCACTCCCGCTCATTACTGTTTTTACTTTGATGAGACTCTCGGCGAGATTCCTTACTTGGGGCTAAAGTGCGGCAGCGTGACACCGATTGGGCGCGGCGACGTGAAGCGCGGTGGGTTTGTGTGCGCGGTAAGCGGGAAGCGGCGCGGTAAAGGATCGAGCCGCGAGCAGTCGCCTTATGCGGAAATGTGTGCCGGCATTCGCGTAGTGATCGCGGAAAACATCGAGCGGATCTACAAGCAAAACTGTCAAAATTTGGGGGTTCTAACTTCGACCAACTTTTCGCTGATCGATCAGATTCGCGGCGGAGAAGATATCCGGTTGAGCGAGTTCACGGCGGGCGAGGATGAGATTACTCGCCAAGTAATTGAGTACGGCGGGTTGTTCCCCTTCAACGTAGCGCGCATGCAGAAGAAAGTATCCCTGCCGCCGCTAAAGACCGACCAGCACCCAATGACGGTAGCAGAGAAAATCTTTGCGCGGCACATGGTGAATGAAAAAGGCGGCATTGGCGTTGCCACTGTGAAACCGGGCGATACCGGATTTGCCCAGGCCGATCTGCGCTTCAGCCATGAGTACGTTACGCCGATGGCAGCCATTTTTTTTGAACGCTATGTCGGCAAGGATGCGAGGGTCAACGATGCCTCGAGCATTATCTTTTTCCGCGACCACCTGACGTTTCTCGATGAAGTCATTTCGGAGGAGAAAAAGAAGCTTGGCCTGCTCGATCTGGCAACACAACTAAAGCTCAAACAGCAAGACTTCGCCTCCAAGCAGGGAATCAAGTTGCATGGAGAATTGAAAGATCGCAAGGGATCGGAGGGTATCTGCCACTCTATCGTGCTGGAGAGCTACGCGCTGCCGGGACAGCTTAACATTGGCTCGGACTCTCACACTCCGCACGTGGGCGCGATTGGCTGCGTAGCTTTTGGAATTGGAACCACAGACGTGTTCAACGGCTGGATCACGAAGGACGTGCGTGTCAAGGTGCCGGAGGCGGTGAAGATTGTGATTCGCGGCAAGCGCCATGCGAATGTCACGGCGAAGGACTTCATTTTGAAGATTCTGAGCCTTGACTACGTGCGCAGCGGCAAAGCACTAGCCAAGGTGATGGAGTACGCGG
>Ga0208686_1001252_pt1 | contig 10409 bp, 13 predicted proteins | sample June2015DPH_6_50_FD_184694 | JGI IMG/M metagenome (GOLD analysis project Ga0208686, IMG submission 184694) | Peatland microbial communities from SPRUCE experiment site at the Marcell Experimental Forest, Minnesota, USA - June2015DPH_6_40... | ecosystem: Environmental > Terrestrial > Soil >... | reverse complement strand
CGAGGGTGTGGAACAGGCGCTCACCCAGGGAATGCCCCGATATACAGCGGTCACCACTCCGCATTATCCGATCATGAGACTCAGCGAGACCCGCGAATTGTTGAAAGCCGCGGGATTTACGGACGCGGAAGCGCTGCATCCGGATCGGAAACGGGCCTGCTCGGTACTCGGCGTCGACGCGGTTTTCGAAGCAGTTATCAAAGGTTACTCCCACGGGTTTTTCGTCGATACTGAGCCCATTGTTGGTACGTCGGTAGGAATCAACAGCGAGATGAACCCCGAGTATTGGCTGACCGACTGCGCCACTGGAGAGTTGCTGTGGAGAAACAATCCCAGCAGCATTGGGGTGCAGCGCAGCCTTCTCGCGGCGGCATTCACAAATGGGTCCACGACCCTTTGTGAGCAAGCCATCACCTTCCCGCGCTACAAGGGGCCCCAAAAATAGTCCGCTGTAACAAGCGATCCTTCTTTATCCGTTATGCCAAAATTCGGAGAAACCATGAACGCGCATTCTTTCTTGAGTCGCAATTTCCATTCTTCCAGAGTTCGCCTTGCCGCAATCGTGCTGCTGGCGCTGGCCTGGAACAGCCCCGCCTTTTGCAGTCCTCTTGAAAAGGCAATCAAGAAGGGCGACCTCGAACAGGTGAAGGCGTTGATCGAGGCCGACCCCCACCTAATCTCAAAAAATCCGCTCGCCGATGCGGCGCTGTACTGCAAGAAGGATATCGCTGAGTATCTAATATCCCAGCATGCGGAGATCGATCATCGCGATTTTCTGGGCCTGACTCCTTTGTTTAACGCAGCTTCAACCGATTGCGTGGCTGTGGCCCAGGTCCTGCTTGTCAACGGCGCCAACCCCAATGCCAAAAACAAAACCGGCGAAACGGTTCTGTGGTGGGCCAACAGCTCCAGAAGTCCACACGTTGCCGATGTGCTGCGTCTGTTCGGCGCCAAATAGGCGATTCGGCTTAAACCGGCTTCTGGCGGGTCACTGGCGGCCCACAAAGGGTATCTGCAGGAAGATGGGCCTGAAGGTGGTTTACGCCTTGGCGGAACAGCCCAGTCCGAAAATCTCTTGAGGCATTGCAAGCGCTATCGCGCGGGTGCGTGCGCGCGTGTACCGAAGCAGTTGGTCACATTGAATCCGTATCGAAGAGCGGTCTCTTGGGAAAATCAGGAAGGCTGTTCTTGCAGTTCGACCATGCGGAAACGGTGGGGCGGGTACGAAAATTCTGGCAATAATATAGATGACTGACTACCGCTTCAGCTCCGTGGCGTTTCCTTCTGCTCCTCTAGCTCTAAGCTATCGAGCACGAACTGAAGTGCGCGACGTTCCTTGAGCGCAGCATCCCATTGATTAGCGACTAGCGCCTGCTGTGCCGGATTCGACGATTCTTGGTTGAGCTCCTTGGAAAAGCCGTCACAGGCGATCTTGAGCTGGGCTAGTCGCTCTTGCAGGGTCTTGATTGTCAGTTTGCGGTCAGCAGGGTCCAAGATTCAACTCCATGCGCGCCGGGGCCGTCAACCCTCGGCGGGCAGTGAGACCCTTTTCTCTGTCCGTCAGCACGATCAGAGCGGCGCGCATGGCGATAAGCATACGGACCAAAGGGTACGATCAAAATATTCAACAGCAATCCTTAGGACGTTGGCCTTTAGTACTACCGCCTTCACTCTAGATTTGCCCCAAATACCAAGCGTGACCGCGGTCACGGCGCGTGTCATTGCGGCCCCGTAGCGTGACAGTACAAGAAAACTCATTCAAGGGGTTTTTCTCTCCAGAACTGCCACGAAGCCTCTCGCACGCGAGGGGCTTTCGTGTGTTTGACAGGCTATGAGGGTCTAGTTCGCAGCGTCGAACGTGATCGACTCGGCTCCGATTTTCAAGACGATGCGCGGCCCTCTGGCTTCTTGTCCGTTGATGCCGAGGATTCAGGGCTCTGGGACCTGATCCGCGGCCTTCGGCGACTTACCGCTGCTCCGCGGCTTGCCGCCCGGTTTCTGTTCCCGCTTCTCGCTCGGGGTGACAGAAGGGCGCACGCTTTTCGCGTTGCTGACCGCATACAGGACCAGCTCGACACGCGACGAGACGCCAAGCTTCTCGAAACGCGGATCTATTTCACCCATAGAGCTGTTTTCCGGACAGACGGTTCATCATCCGCTCTTTTGCTCAGAAGTAGTCGAATTATCCTCCATAACCTCCATAACCTCCTTAACCTACATATTTCCTGTAGTTTGCTAGCTAGGGAGGTTCTCGGTCTCCAACGGCGTATCCTCCACATCGTACATTGCGGCAAGCTTCTTGATTTGGACGACCGTGGCCTTATCGAGAGTCAGACCGTTGCCGGTTTGCGATAAGCGGCAAGTGCGCAGGCCGAGCCGCAACAGCCGGTGGCCGACCATCTCCGGACTCAGGCGCGCCATCTCACCGCGCGCTTCCAGCAGATGGTTGGCCGCGGCAGCGATCTCGCGGGCGTACGCGTGTTCCTGTCCGTCACGGCAGAGCGCCAGAAGCGATTCCAGGACAACTGCCTCGGTGGAGCTCGACTGCTCAGACCGACGCTGCTGGTCATGGGTCTTCAAAAGGGTCACGAGTTCCTGCCGGAGTTCGGGCGCGTTCACGATGCCACGTCCGAGCGCCGTCGCAATGGCCACTGTCTCGGAAGACAAGCCGGAAGGAGCCCACGTCGAGTGGCGCACATAACGGAGGTTTTTGTTGCGGTACTGGTCCAGGTGGATGGGGAGGCGCTCAACCATTTTTTCCAGCCATCAAGGAGGGTCAAATGGTCCTGCGTTTGTGGGAGCCAAGTGGATGCGGATGGCGTTCTCGATCTGGTGTGTCCTCGGATTCTCGCCGGCATAGACGGCCGTTGATTTGGAGTAACAGGCTATATAAGGGCCCCGCACGGCCAAGAACTCCCTGTCTGTCAAGCTGCTTAGTAAATTGGCAGTCCCCTTGTCGAGGTTCGGCTCTGAAAGCAGGAGGGTCCAATAGCAGCGAAGTACTTCAAGATCGCTCCGCCGAAATCCGGCCAGCAGTGCCGCCTTCTGGCAAAAGCTTTTGAGAACGTGCAGAACGCGGCCTGCAGCATAGGCAGGGCCAGTGATGAGCAAGCACGGAAGAATTACCGATTCAGTTTGGAACCAAGTCGAGATCGTCCAGAAAGCGACCAACTCGGCCGCATCTTCCGACAGGAGTGTCTGCGCCAGGAGGACCCGCTTGATCCACGAGAAAAGCTCGGCTGCCGTGGCAACCCTAGGCGGCGGGATCGGCGCCGGCACCGGCGCGGTGAGAATCTCGCTGGGCTTGGCCATTTCGGCGTCGCTTGTGCATCCATCTGCCGCGGGAGCGGGAGATTCCGTCTCCGTCGTCGTGTCAGTCAGGGTGGGAAGGTAATCCTCGCCGAGGATGGCCGCGTCAATCAGGTGCATAAACGATTTCGGCTCAGGCTTCGGCGCCAGTTTGGGGGTGGGGGGTGACGGAGACTGGGGAATGAATGGTTCAAAACAGCCGCCGTCATCGGTTTCGTCAGGCTGTGTCACACTTCCTTCCGCGGCCGGCAGGGGGTCGTTTTTCGGCGAATTCGACGGGGCTGCAGGATCCTGGCTTGCTGCACCGGCTTCATCTTTCGTTGCCTCCGCCTCAGACGTGTCGTCCTGTGGCGATGTTGGTTCTGCGGTTTCGGTATCTGCGGGAGACGGGTTGGCATCAGTCGCCCGTTCGGGCAAATCTGGATTGATATTTGCAGCGGCGCCGGTTTGGGGCCGGTCCGAACCGCTGGCGATTGTATTCGCGGAATTCTCTTCCATGTTCCCCGTCCTTCCGCGGTGTATCCAGGCGACCGCCGACTTTCCGGCGGGCTCGGCACACTCTCTAAAAAAAGGGTATGAAAGTTTCAATTCTTCTAAACACTTACGCTCCTGGGTCCGCCCAAGTGGCCAGAAAATCCCGCGACATCGCGACCGCGGACTGGTGTTCCTGGCCCAGAAGCCGCAACCGCCGGCGACGATCCTCCTGATCCAGCATCCGGCGAAGCTTTCGGATAGCAGCACGACCCTTCTCAGGCGTGGCTTGCGCGCGTAAGCAGCTCAGTGAGGGCCGCGAGGTAAGATCGATCTAGACAGCTCAGTCAGTAATCTTCGCCTCACTTTCCGCGTTGCGTTCGGCGCCGTCTAAGGACTTGCTTGCTTCAATTGGACTGATCGAGCCGCCAAGCCTCGGGACCTGTGTTGTCATGCAATGCGCCTGTTCCACAAGAGACTTCCGGTTAACTAGGTTGCTTACCATACCAAGGATCGCTTCGCGGCACGCAACTCGGGACGCGCATGTTTTGTTGATCTCGCGCACCCAGACAGACCAGGCAGCAGCCATCTCGAGCGAAATGTCCTTGAACATTCCATAGCTGATCTTCGTTTCATTTATGTACCACCGCGGCGACTGGTATGAATCCGTACCGTTCGGCGAGAAGGCGTGCTTCAAGAGGATATCCTCGACCCTTCTCCGGTTTGGGGAAGAAAGTCGAGCCCATTCACAGCAAAAGATAACTCCTGCGTCTGAAAGTTTGTAAAAGGGGAGACGACGCAACGAATCCCGCCCCGCATACCTTGCCTTGCTCATGTGAATCTCCTTATTAGGTTTAACGTTGGTTGACTTGCGCAGCCGGCTGAGTTTGAGAGGCCCGAGATGTCGCGCACTATGGATAGTTGCGAATAACTTCCGTGTTAATGTGAAACATTTGGGTCTTAATCCTTCTGACCCACACGTTACACCCATTGCTAGGGCTGTCAAGTACAGTAGATGGGGTAGTTAGGATCATTTCCGCATCAGTAAAGGGGATCGTTGTACTTGAATTTATTTTAGCCAGACTTTATGCCATGTTGACGAGGTAGTTAGGATAACATCCTCGTCAATACTAGGGATCGTTGTACTTGAATTTAATTTGGCCGCACTTTATGCCATGTTGATGAGGTAGTTAGAATAACATCCTCGTCAATACTGGGGATCGTTGTACTTGAAGTTAATTTAGCCACAATGTATGCCACGTTGATGAGGTAGTTAGAATAACATCCTCATCAATACTGGGGATCGTTGTACTTGAATTCATTTGTGGCTATAAGCACCAGCGGTATACGGGAGACAGCTACGCGCGCGACAGACAAACGGCTCCTTCGGTAGCCTGAGGCCAGATGAATCGGCCGCGCTCAAGACGCTTGGTAAATAGACCTAACCCTTCGCCATCGAACCAGAGAACCTTCACGATGTCTCCGCGGCGCCCTCTAAAAACGAAGACGTGACCGGAGAACGGCTGCTCGTTAAGCACGGTCTGCGCCAGCAAGGATCGCGGCGTTCAAGTAAAACAATCGAATTGAATATCCCACCTTATTCGCTTAATGACAGCGTGCATGACAGCGGGCCGCGTTACTTCGTCACGGCCCTGACTGTGGCGAGACGGCGGCGAAGGTGACAGGATGAGTCAAGGCCAAACCGAACAAGTGTCCAAATTGCGGCTAAAGCCATTTCTTGGTGACCCTACAAGTAATGGCAAGCTGAAGGGGCTTGCGATCAAGTACGCGCAACACGCGCTTCCCGACTTCACTGGCCTCACCGGACGCACGCGGATCCCCGATGCACGATTGAGTGGCATCGAGTGCAAAGCGTAATGAGGTTTTGCTCCGCATCATTTCCGGACCGGCTGCGCAATTCCCGATGGTGAACCTCGAGATTCGACAGCGCGTCGGCGTCAAGGTGCCCTGCAACAATCGGCTTTTATGTAATCTTGTCGGCGTGGTTCTTGCGGATCCAGTCCTCGACGTCTTTGCGGACTTGCGCCGCTAGTTTGCCTGCGAGATCAGCCTCTCCCTGAGACACAAGCCCGTAGTCGTCGTAGGCGCCCGTATTTCGTTTTCGGCGTAAGGCATCGAGCTTCGGGATGAGCTTTCTCTCCGGATCGATAGAAAACTCCAGAGCTTCGATCGTTCGGTAATGCTCGCCTCCGCCGCGAACGACCCGGTATCCGGTTGCGCGCAATGCGGCTGTCGCGGAAGCGCGAATCGCATCGTATGCAAGACTTAGTTGCGCATCCGTGGACATCTCACTTGCAACCGCTTTTCGATAGTCGTCGAGATGCCCATCCGCATTTGCAAGCAGACGCTCGATCTCCTCTCGATCGGACTCCAGCTTTTCAAGCCATCGATTGATGGCCCAGTTCTTCAAGGACATTCTCATCCCCGATGATAAAAAGCTTTTTCTCGCCGAGTACAGTCTTTAGGAAGTTTCCACGCATCTTGCTTTTGAATTCATTGACCGTGTAAACCGTAGGGTTGATCTCGCGGTTCAGCGTTTTCTGTGCGTTCGCGATTCGGTCGACCACATTTGCGAAGTGCACACCACCCACAATCATTAAATCGACATCGCTTTGCTGGCTTTCACGGGAACGCGCCACCGTACCGTACACGAATGCAAGTTGGATCTTGCTTTCGACAGGATGGAGCGCCGCTTGGAGGACGTCGTGGATCCCAACAGTCTTTGCCACGAGACTTCTCATCTCGTCAAAAATAGGGCTAGCCTCGTTGGCGCTATAGAGGGCCTGCGTTCCTAGAGTCTTTTTTGTCACCAGGCCGGCGTCGACCAACTGGCGCAACTCCCGCTGCACGGGCCCGAGCGCAATCCCTGTCACACGAGCAAGTTGCCTTAAATAATAGGATTCGCCGACATGGCCAAACAGAATGGCCAACACCGCACCGCGCGTGCGCCCAAACAGCGTACTCGAAAGCGTGCCAGATGTACCCATTTCGGGGTCAATCGTACCCGAAAAGGATACAGAAAGCAATGCCTAGGTGCGTTTCGGGGAAATTGTGCCAATTGAGAGGCTTCAATTCTCAGCGTGGCTTACACGGACCAGAGAATTGCTTGGCGCCGCCACCTACAACGGAAGGCACCGGAATTCCTGGGTGGATCTCGTGAGCGCTTTAGACTGTTAGCAACTGCTGACACCACAGGGCCGAAGATCCGACCGTGGCCTGGACAGAAAGAATGTAGAAAATCACTGCAATTTGATCTTGCCGGCGATCTCTTGGGCGGGTTTTCGCGATAAGTTTGCCAGTTCGGCATAGCGAGGCCAATTCGCCACGGCCCTTTTTACTTTCGCCAGAATCTCCGGTGCGTTCTTTATCCCATGCTGTTTGCCCAACGCCTGCAGTTGGGCTGTCCCTGGATTCCTTCCCTCGCCCATGACCAGCATGCTTTGCTCGCCGCCCGGGCCATAGGAGAACACCAGGTCGTAAGCGGGCGCGAAAATCCACTCGTTTCTCGCGTTCAGAAGGAACGAAAAATTCTTTACGTGGTCGTCGCGATTATGAGCAACGACGTTGAAGCAGGCCAACGCATAGGCCTTTTCGGCATCCTGGATATTCCTGGTCAGCCCAAGGGTCACGCGCAGAACCATATCGTAGTCGAGGCTGGGACTGCGATGATCGCTATGGATCAGGCCGCCGAGGCTATGCATATGGATGCGGGCATCGCCGTCCCGGTCGAAGCGTTTCGTGCCGAAGTATTTGTTCCTTTTCGTCGAGAAAAGATGGGTTTCAGGCATCTCCACGCCTGCATCCTTTGCCATGAGGCTATAGGCGTATTCGATGGCTCCCACTTCTCGCGCGTCCTGGGAAGACGGAAACTTGATCATCCAGTGCGCGAAGCCGAGTTGCAATTCCTGCTGGCCGTGAATGATCCTTTTCTTGTCGGCGCTCACTTGCGCCACGATCTTGGGCCTGGCACCCGAAGAGGAACCACTGAGCCGCAGCAACTCTTCGAATACCTCTTCGTTTCCTCCGGCCAGCACGGCGGCTGATTTCTCAGCGAGTTTGTCGAGCGCCAGCGGAGCCTCATCGGGGCTTTCGAAACCTCGTTCCGGCTCGTAACTGAGAGCGCCCATGCCATGCCGCCCCACATAAGCCAGCCGGTCGAGCGGATTCAGTTGGCCGCGATGGATACCGTGCTTTTCCACCGTGCGGTCGAGCAGAAGGCGACCCCATCCGTCCGGCAGGCTGTCATTGAATACGCCGAACAGGCCATCGAAGATCGTAGTGTCGGCAATGGCTACGCCAGCGCGGAGCGGAAGTTTGATCGGCGAAATGTCGATGCCTGAAGCAATGAATGAGGCGTCATACTCCAAAAGGACCTGTCTATCCTTGAACGCTAGGCGCCCAACCTTGCGACGTTGATTTCGCGCGTCCAGATAGACGGTCAGCAGCTCTGTCGGGCTAAACGCCATGGCTGCGTCCTTTTCCGCCCGTCGCTCTGCGCCGCGACGCCGGCGTGGCCAGCAAGGCGTCGAGCGATAGAGCGCCTGGGGTTTGCCTGCTTTCCACGGCCAGCTTATCGAAATCGTCAATGCAATCAAGCACCAAGGCTAGATTCAGAAGCGAATCCAGCGCGATCAATCCTTCGCGCTCAAATCGCTTCAGCGAACTCCACGTCACGCCCGAGCGAGCCGCCAGTTCTCTCTGCGTCAGGTTCATGGCAAGACGCCGGGCCTTGAACCGCCCTGCAATCCCTGTCTGCACCTCTTGCACCGTCTTCAGATAAACAGGCAATATATTACCCCTTGAAGCCTATTATATAGCACAATGGTTAAAATATTGCCCATAATATTCTTGGCAAAACACCTATCATGCTACCAGCCGTTGAAGTATCCACTGGGGGCCGCATCGAATGGGGGAACACCCTCACGACTGCAATCGAAGTTTCCATGCCGAGAAGTTATATTCGCGTACGGCTTCCACTCGTTCCCCGATGCACGATTGCGTGGCATCGAGTGCAAAGCGTAATGAGGTTTTGCTCTGCATCATCCCCGGACTGGCTTGCGCAATTCCCGATGGTGAACCTCGAGATTCGACAGTGCGCCGCAACTCTGGCACCTCCATACGTCTCGGCGTAGCACCTCCTGCCGCAGGGTTGCGTACAATTCCGGAGCGAGGCGCAGGCGAGGACTCTTTACCGGAGTCCGGTTCATGACGCTTTCTCCGTGATCTGCTCGACAAACGCCTGCCGCTGTTCCCCGGGCAGGAACTGGAAAAACCGTGCCATCGAAAACAAGAGCGCGTCAGGTTGGCCGCTGTCCAGGTTGGCTCCTGCCAGGAAATCCGCGCAGATCATCTCGAGACAATAGCCGCGCGATTTGTCTGTGCCCAGCATCAGGGCTGCCTTCTCAATTGCGTGCTCAATCACCGGGAGCTGACTCCGGAAGACCTTGAAGGTGACGATCTCGGCCGCCTCGACGTCCTTGGTCTACTGGTGTTCTTGTTGCTTGTCACGACTCAAACGCGATGCCGAGCTCATCGGTCACAATTGGCTCGATCGGTTTGTCGAGGGCCGATGCGTCGTATCCGAGGATGGATTCGAGGAGCATGCCGTAGTACAACGCGGTGAATCCCCAGAACCGCGTCTGCCCAAGCCCCTCCCCGGTTTCGGCGTTGTAGTACTCGCGGAGCGTAGGGTTCTTTAGCAAGACCATATCGAAAAGGCGTGCTGCGAGTTCGCGGGCCTCAGTCTGATATCCGTAACGTCTCAGCCCCTGGAAGATCATGTAGTTCGTAGGCGCCCAAGTAGAGCCTCGCCAGTTGCACTCATTGTGCGAGCCCTGGTAGTAGTCGGGTTCGGTCTTTGCGTAGCTGGCCACGGGATAAGCGAGCCAGAACTCATCAGGATTGAGCAAATGTTCGTGGATGGTGCGCTTAGCTCGCTCCGGCGTGGCTGCGCCGGCAAAAAGCGGCATAAAGTTTGTGGCTGACTTCGCGTATACCCGTTTGCCTGTCTTCTCATTGCGGTCGAAGTACATGCCCTGCTTCTCATCCCAGAAGGCGAAATTCATGATCCCGACCAACTGGTCCGCATGTCGGTCGAATTCAGCGCAGTCGGCTTTGAGGTTGAGGTGCGCGGCGATCACCGACATGGCGCGCAATTCGCGGACAAGATAAGAGGCCAGATCCACGCCTTCGATCTCAAAGGAGCCGAGGGCGCCTGCACGGGACCACTGGTTGTCAGTTCCCGCAGCATCCGCAGAATTCCAGACGGGCAAACCGTTGTGGTCCGAGTCATACGAGAACCATTTGTCGATGTACTTGACCAGGCGGTCGTAATAGTTGCCGCGCAACCACTCATAGTCATCGTGATTCTGTTTGCAGCCCAGTACGGCGAGCTGGGCGAGGAACGGCTTGAACTGCTGGCGGTCGCGCTGCTTGATCAGGCTGCGATTCACGTATCCATCTGGCTGTTCCCGATTGAGAAACTCCTTAAGGTTCGTGAAGCAGTAGGGCCATACACCGTAGTAGGAAAGGTAGAGGTTCTCGAAGTAAAGGTCCCAGTCATAAAACTCGTTGTATGGGTAGCCGGTGAGAAAGGTGCCTTCGACGCC
>Ga0208686_1001214_pt1 | contig 10582 bp, 9 predicted proteins | sample June2015DPH_6_50_FD_184694 | JGI IMG/M metagenome (GOLD analysis project Ga0208686, IMG submission 184694) | Peatland microbial communities from SPRUCE experiment site at the Marcell Experimental Forest, Minnesota, USA - June2015DPH_6_40... | ecosystem: Environmental > Terrestrial > Soil >... | reverse complement strand
AGCTGGTATACGCATTGGCGCTCGCTGTGGCCGCAGCACGGCATGGCTGATCACAGTGCGCTGCTCGATCTTGCGGCGACGATTAATGCACACGTCGAACGAGTCGACCGCGCCGCTCCGCAAGAAAAGAGCGCTCCCTATCGCCGCGATCTGGCGCGCAGCCTCACACGCCTGTTTCGGAGGCACAGCGGTTCGCCTGCCGCAATGTTCTGCCATCTCGCTCTTGTCGCGCTCGATCTGGAGCGGTTGCGCGGCGATCTCATTCGGCGGCGGCTCTTCGAGCCTAGCCACGCGACGGAAGCCGCATGAGCCTTCGCCCCGTACCCGCCAAATGGTTCGAGCTGGTAACCGTGCACAATGAGTTGGCGCGGGTGATGGAGTGTCTGTCGCGCACGGGCACGGTCGAACTGGAGGCCCGTAGCCGCACGACCGATCGGCTGCTGCTTCCCGGCCTTGACGAGGAGCTCAAGAGCCACCGCGAACTAGCTCGCCGCTATCAGCATTATTGGCCGCCTCCCGCGCCCGCCGCCGAGCGCTGCCCGCAGCAATTGAGCGATACGCTCAAAGCCGCGCGCGCGCGCCTGGCGGCATGGAGGGAGCAGGTCGATCCGATTATCACAACCCTCGAAAGACTGTCGCAGAATGCGGTCGATCTCGGGCAGTTGCGCGCAGCTTTGCAGAGCGCGGGCGACAACTTCCCAGATATTCATTCGCTTAGCCTTGCCGGCCCGAAATTGCAGGTGCGTCTGTTTGCTCTGCCGGCCGGGGGGCTGTTGCGAGAGCTGCCGGCGCTGCTGCTGGTTAAGCCCTGGCAAACACCCGATGCAAGCTACGTACTCGCGGTTGGCAAAGCTTCCGACATTGGCGATGTTGAAACACAGCTTCAGGGCTTGAAAGGGCACACGCTGCCGCTGCCGTCTTGGTTGCCGGCATCGTCGGATCAGGCGGTGACGGCGATCAGCGGTCAGCTCGCCGAACTCGCCCACCAGCGCGCGGCATTGACCGCGCAACTGCAGGCGTTCTCCGAACACTTCAAGATCGCGGCAGCGCTCGCGGACATTGCGCTGATCGAGTGGCTCAACGAACACGCCAACGAGTTGCGCGGCAGCGATCACCTGGCCTGGGTCACCGGCTGGACCAGCGACGTCAGCGGCACCGCGCTGCGCCCCGCGCTCGATGCTAGCGGAGCGCGCTACATCCTGCGCCTGTTGGATGCGCCGGCGGGGATGAACGCGCCGCTTGTGCTCCACAATCCCGGCTGGGCCCGCGCTTTCGAGGTGTTCGCACGCATGCTCGGCACGCCCGGGCGGTATGAGAGCGACCCCAGCCAACTCCTCGCGGTCATCGCATCGTCAATCTTCGGCTTCATGTTCGGCGATGTCGGTCAGGGCGCTGTCATTTGCCTCGCTGGCATCGTGCTGGGACGGCGCGTGCCGCTGACGCGCATGTTAGTCCCTGGCGGCATCATGGCGATTCTCTTCGGTGTTCTGTTCGGAAGCGTGTTCTGCCGCGAGGACATCATTCCAGCGTTGTGGATCCGGCCGATGAACGATCCGGTCACGGTTTTGCTAGCGGCGGTGATCGTCGGCATCGCGATCATTACGCTTGGGCTGCTGCTCGATGCCATCCAGATGCATTGGCGCGGCGAGGCGCGGCGCTGGTGGGCACAGCGCGCCGGTTTGTTCACGGCCTATGTGGGCCTCCTTATCTCACTGCAGCGGACGGAAGGGCTTCTGGTCGCGGGCGTCGGGGCGGCTTGGTTCATTGTCGGCGCCGCGGTGCTGACGCCACAAGGCCGACTGTCTGCGATGATCGAAGCCGTCGCCGAGTTTGTCGAGCAAAGCCTGCGGCTCCTGGTCAACACCGTGTCGTTTGCCCGCATCGGCGCCTTTGCGCTTGCCCACGCCGGACTGTCGCTCGCCACTATCGAGATAGCGCAGGCAAGCGGTCGCGTCGGTTACTGGATTGTGCTGGCGGTCGGCAACGTTCTCGTCATAGTGCTGGAAGGCGTCGTAGTGAGCATTCAGACCACGCGCCTGCTATTGTTCGAATTCTTCATCCGCTTCCTCACCGGCAGTGGGCGCGAATTCAAGCCGCTGCCGCCACCGACCATCGGCAAGGGCACCACCATGCAGGAGCAATTTTGAGGGGCGCGTCATGAGAGCAAACTTGAAGATCCCGGCGCTGATGCTCGCGCTGGCCGCCGCGGTCGCGATCGGGGTGACCTTTATGCTGCTGCAGATGATGCCGGCCGCCGCCCAGACCGTCACCCACACCGCCGCCGACAGCGCCGTCGCGCCCTGGGCGATGATGGCCGCCGCAATCGCCGCCGGCCTTTCCTCGCTCGCCGCCGGCTATGCGGTCGCGGTGGTCGGCAGCGCCGCAGTCGGCGCCCTGGCGGAAAAGCCGGAGCTCCTCGGCCGCGTGCTGATCCTGGTCGGCCTCGCCGAAGGCATCGCAATCTACGGCCTCATCGTTGCCGTGCTGATCCTCAACCGGGCGGGATGACATGGGCGTAGCCATCTTCATCGGCGACGAGTCGAGCGTCGCAGGCTTTCGGCTCACCGGCATTGAGACAATTGTGCCCAACCCCGATGCAGTCGAGTCGGCGTTTGCTGCCGCGAGAGCGCGCGGCTTACTCGTCATCATCACGGCCGAGCTTGCACGGCTTATTCCAGCACCGCAGCTCGAAGCAGCGATGCTGGCCGAGGCGCCCACGCTCGCGATCATTCCCGACGTGCTGTTCCGCGTACCGGTCCCCGATCTGACAAGGAGGCTCAGAAGCGTCCTGGGCATCGAAGCGTGAATCCGGCAAATCTCATTCCACCGCTGCAATCCGACGCGCTGGCAAGCGAGGTCGAGCGGCAGCTCAAGGATGAAACCGGCGCCGTGACCGCAGCGGCAGAGCATGATGCGCGCGCGCTCATCGCGCAAGCACGCGCCGCCGCACAGCGCCGCGTGCATGAGGCAATTCAAGAGCTGCGACGCGAAGGCACCCGCCGGCTCGCACGCGCCAACGCCCAGCTCGAAACCGAACAGCGCGCCCGCGCGCAGCGGCTAGCGGCGCAAGCCGTCGGCGATGCGCTCCCGCTGTTGCGCGAGGAACTGGATGCGCGGTGGCGCGACCCGCAGAATCGCAGGCAGTGGACGGACGCCGTTGCGCGGCTGTGCGTCATGCGTTTACGTCCAGGCGCCTGGCGGATCGAGCATCCGCCCGATTGGAGCGAGCCGGAGCAGCGCGACTTCACGGCGACAATCGGAGAAAGAGACGGCGTCGAGATCAACTTCAAAGCCGATGGCGATCTCAAGTCCGGACTGCGGATCAAAGCCGACCAAGCGGTATTCGATGCCACGCCGCAAGGTCTGCTCGCCGACGGCCGCACCATCGCTGCGATGATACTCGACGAAATCGAACAACGATGATGCGCCCGCCGCTGCAACTCTCGGAGAGCGGCGATGAGTGAAGCGGTTATCCGCTGGATCGGCGGCCCAGTGCTCTATGCTCGCACCAGCGACGACTTCCATGTGGGCGAAGCCATCGAAGTCGGCATCGACCGCCGTCCCGGGGAGGTGATCCGCCTCAAGAGCGACGAACTCGTCGGCCAAGTCTATGAGGATACTACCGGCCTGCGTCCCGGCGATGCCGTGCACGGCACTGGCTCGCCGTTGTCGGTACGCCTGGGTCCGCGGCTGCTCGGCCGCATCTTCGACGGCTTGTTGCGGCCGCTCGACGCCGCGACGCGAGACGAGGTGCCTATCGCCTTTCGTGCACTGGTGAAGGTCGGCGACGCACTGGCGCCGGGCAGGCCATTTGGCGACATGCCAGGCGTCGGCGTGCCGCAAAAATGCCTTCTGCCCCCGCACATCGGCGGCACGGTTGAGACCATGGCGACCGAAAGTGTGTATAATCCGGACGCCATTCTTTGCAAAATTCGTGACGCGGCGGGCGCGACCCACGAGATCGGCTTCTTCCATCGATGGCCGATCCGGCAGGCGCGACCAGTGCGCCAACGTCTTCCCGCCGACGAGCCGATGGTCACTGGCCAGCGCATCCTCGACACGCTGTTTCCTGTGGCGCGCGGCGGACAAGCGGCGATCCCCGGCGGCTTCGGCACCGGCAAGACGGTGCTGCAGGAGACCTTGGCAAAATGGTGCGACGCCGACGTGATCGTCTATGTCGGCTGCGGCGAGCGCGGCAACGAGATGGCCGAAGTGCTGCGCGAGTTTCCCAAGCTGACCGATCCGCGCACCGGCCGCGGGCTGATGGAACGCACGGTCATCATCGCCAACACGTCGAACATGCCTGTCGCTGCACGCGAAGCCAGCATCTACACGGCAGTCACCGTCGGAGAATATTTCCGTGACCAGGGCCTGCACGTCGCGCTGATGGCGGACTCAACGAGCCGTTGGGCCGAGGCTTTACGCGAGGTGTCAGGCCGACTTGGCGAAATTCCCGGTGAGGCCGCTTACCCCGCCTACCTTGGATCGCGCCTGGCCGAGTTCTACGAGCGCGCCGCGAAGGTGAAGACGCTTGGGGGCGCCGACGGCTCGCTCACCATTATCGGCGCGGTCAGTCCACCGGCCGGCGATTTCTCCGAGCCGGTGACCAGCAATACTAAACGCTTTGTGCGCTGCTTCTGGGGCCTGGACCGCGAACGCGCGCAGGCGCGCTTCTATCCCGCCATCCATCCGCTGCAGTCCTATTCCGAGAACGCCGCGCGCTTCGCCACCTGGTGGACCGGGCGCGGCAATCCCGAATGGCGTTCGCAGCGCGAGCAACTGCTGTCGCTGTTGGAGGTGCAGGCCGATCTCGAGCGCATGGCTCGCATCGTCGGCAAGGACGCGCTTCCGCCGGCGCAGCAGTTGACGCTGCTCTGCGCCGAGCTCTTTAACGAGGCCTTTCTGCGCCAATCCGCCTTTTCCGAAGTCGATCGCTACTGTTCGCCGCAGCGCCAAATCGCGATGCTCAAGCTCCTCGTGCGCTTTATCGCGTTGGCGGAAGCAGCACTTCAGCGCGGCGTCGCGTTGCAGGCGATTGCCGAGTTGCCGGTGCTGCGCCGCTTGCAGCGCATGGGCGAGGAGATCGGCGAGGATCAATTGCAAAACTTCGGCGAACTCGGCGCCAGCATCGAGGCGGCGATGGCTGGGCTCGGAAAGGCATCGCCCCATGCGGCCTGAATTGTCGGTGCAGGGCACCGCCACCGCCATCGAAGGTCCATTGCTGTTCCTGCGGCGCAATGTCGAGGCGGGCTTGAACGAGGCCGTAGAGATCCTGAGCGAAAGCCAGCCGCCAAAGCTCGGCCGCGTCGCTGCGCTCGATCAGGACGCCATGGTGATCGAAGTGCTGGAATCGACCATTGGTCTCGGTCTACGCGACATCCGCATCCGCTTCCTCGCCGAGCCGCTGCATTTCGCGGTTGGCCCCGGCCTCCTTGGCCGCGTATTCAACGGCGTCGGCGAGCCTTTGGACGACGGGCCGGCGGTCGCCGCGCGCAAGCGTCTGCGCATCGACGGCGTTCCAATCAACCCCACCGCACGCGAGCTGCCGAAGGATTTCATCGAAACCGGCATCACGGCCATCGATCTGATGAACAGCCTGGTGCGCGGGCAGAAACTGCCATTATTCTCGGGGGGCGGGATGCCGCATGACCGCATTGCCAGCGACATCGCTCAGAACGCGCGGCTGCGACGAGCGGGCGAAGCGGCTTTCGCCATCATCTTCGTGGGCATTGGCATTTCACATGACATCGCCGAAACGTTCCGCCGCGCCATGCAGGATTCCGGCGCGCTCGCCCACACTGCGATGTTCCTCAACCTCGCCAGCGAATCCTCGACGCAGCGGCTTCTGACGCCGCGCTTTGCGTTGACCGCCGCCGAATATCTTGCCGCCGAGGAAGGCCGCCACGTGCTCGTCATCATGACCGACATGACCAACTACTGCGAGGCCTTGCGGGAGGTGTCCGCCAGCCACGGCGAGGTGCCGAGCCGCAAAGGCTATCCCGGCTACATGTATTCCGATCTCGCCGCGATCTACGAACGCGCCGGCTGCCTGCGCGGCGCTAAAGGCACCGTCACCCAGCTGCCGATTCTCACCATGCCGGCCGAGGACATCACCCATCCCATTCCGGATCTCACCGGCTACATCACCGAAGGCCAAGTGGTGCTCGATCGCGTTCTCGATCACAAGGGCGTGTTTCCGCCGATCAATGTACTGCCTAGTCTCTCACGGCTGATGGACCAGGGCATTGGCAAGGGCTATTCGCATCCCGATCATCCAGGCCTCGCGAACCAACTTTACTCGTCTTATGCCAAGGCCGTGCGCGTGCGTGTTCTGGCGAGCGTAGTTGGTCGCGACGGCCTCACACCGCTTGACCTCAAATATCTCGAATTCGCCACCCAGTTCGAGACTGCGCTCATTGCGCAATCCGGCCGCCGCACGCTGGAGGAAAGCATGGAGTGCGGCTGGGAAGTCCTGCGCCGCCTGCCGAAGAACGAACTGACGCGCCTCTCGGACGCGCAGATCGTGGAGTACATCGAGCCGGCCGCGTTGCAAGAAAAAGGTGGCGCTCATGCGTGAGGTCACTCCAACGCCCGGCGCTGCCATTGAGCTTGCCGATGAGCGAAAACTCATGCGTCAGGGCTATGAGTTTCTCGATGAGAAGCGCATGCTGCTGGCGGTCGAAATGCTGCGGCAGTTGCGCGACTATCGACAGCGCTCCGAAGAGCTAGTTGCCGAAACAAAGGACGCAGCGAACGCGCTCGCGGCCGCTGTCGAGCGGCACGGTCTGGATCAGCTTCAGGTGTATCCGGCGCATGAAGCACCAGCGACGCCGGCCAACGTGCGAACTCTGTTCCTCGGCCTGGCCATGCTATCCTCGGGCCAACCTCCCCGTGCAAGGGAGACTGGCCGCGTGGCGGTCGATCCGTCGCCGGAAGCGAAGGCCTGCCGGGCGGTCTTCGAAAAGTTGCTCTGGACCTCCGCCGACGTTGGTCTGCGCGCGGGCAATCTTGCGCGCCTCGCACGCGAATATCGGAGAACCGAACGGCGCGCCAAGGCGCTTGAAAAGGTGCTGCTGCCCGAAGTGGAAGACGCGATCAAACGCGTCGACGAACAGCTCGATACCATGGATCGCGAGGAAGCCGTCCGCACGCGCTGGTCTAGACGGACGCGGACGGCAAAAGGGGGAGCCGCGCAGTGAAATCGATTCGTCGGACCTAGGCGAAGAGGATTTTCGTTGTCATTGCGGTGGCGACCAAACTTCTTGCCTTGCGGTCAAAATCGGACGGCCTATCGCTTCGGGCCTAATACGGGAATCAGATTGGGGACAGAATGATAATACGAAGAGTTGGCTGGGCGGGGGCGATCATCGTCAATGCGTTATTCGCTGTTTCGGCATGGACTGCCGATAGCTCGGCCGCGCCGCAACGGCTCGATTGCGTCTTGACCGACAGTTAGGCCCGGCCAAGATCGGAAAGCCGACCGATCACCGTCGTATTTGATGAAGACACGAAGGCTTTGACTGTCAAAGACGGCGATCATAGTTTCAGCTTCAGCAAAGTTTCAATCAGCAAGACGGCGGCTGACACCCGGCCACACGTACCGGCCTCCGCGACCGAACGGCGACGCGCATCACAATCGATCGCCGGGGCAGAAGCGTGACCGATTGTGTGGAAATCTGAGGAACAGTTGAGGCGCGAAGTTTAAGTCCGATGTTCGACTTACGATGAATCAGGTGGTCCGCCGCCTATTTACGCCCAACGCCGCCGTAGAAACGTGCCGTTGTCGACACAATGGTTTACGTGCGTGTAGCCGCGCCGGTCATTTCACGACCAAAACGGGGCAGGGGGCGAAGTGAACGAGTCTGCCGGCGCGGCTGCCGAGCATGCGTTCATAGAACTGAGAATGGCCGGTCGACCCGATCACCAGTAAGTCTGCCTTCAGCTCGGCCGCAAGCGCGACGATGTCGCGCACTGCATGTCCGGTAAGGACGTGCGTTCGGATGTTTAAGTGCTGTTCCTCGGCCATCGTCCGTGCGCGCTGCAGGACCTTGTGAAAACGCCGCGCCGCAGTCCCGGTCTCTTCTCTGACCTCTTCGATGAACTCCGGCATGTAGTCGATCTCCTCGACAGAGACCATGTGGAGTTCGGATTGATGATCCTTGGCGATCGAGATGGCCAGCGCCAGCGCACGCATTGCGTGTTCAGAACCGTCATTCGCGCACAGAATTTTTTTGAACATCGATTCCTCCGGACTTAATCAACTTTTGTCGTAACCTCCCGCAGTGGTCGTGTAACCGCGGCGTCCTTGTTCTCGTGTTCCGAATCATCGGGCAGCAGGTGGCGCGGCAGGTAAAGGGCATTGGCGATCAGAGTGGGAATCACCGCGCTGGCGATCACGCCGGCCACCAGGATCGAATACTGTGCCCGATCGATAATACCATGGGAAAGCCCAAACAGAGATGAAATTGTGCCGAAGGTCAGACCCGTCGACATCAACAGCGTCGTATACATCGCCTCCGGATTGGGTGTTTTGTAGAAGCGGGTGGCCGGATAGACGCCGACAAACTTGCTTACCATTTTGGCGAGCAGCGCGAAGAGAAAGGCAAACGGGGCGGCGATCAGAGCCGGGATGGAGACGAAGGCGCCGGCGCGGATGAAATAGAACGGCGTGAGCACGCCGAAGGTGAGCGCCCGCAACCGGCGCACCAGCGCATGGTCCCTGCCAACGGTGCCGGCGAGCATCATGCCGATGATGTAGGCGGGGAGCACCGCCTCGCTGTCGGCCCAGCCGGCCAGGGCGCCCAACCCCATCAGGCAGAACAGCAGATATTTTATCTCCATTTCCGAAGGCCGGTTGCCGAACCAGCGAAAAAACTTCGTCGTAAACCAGGGCAGGCCTGCGAACACCGCGATCGCGGTCGCGGCAAAGATCAGCGTTCTGAGGGTGAACGGTGCGAAGATGAAACCAAGCGCAAGGACGGTGCCGAGGTCGTTGATGAAACAGGCCGCCAGCACGGTCTTGCCGTATTCGGTCCTATTCAGGCCGGTTTCGATCATGACCGCATAAACCACCGCCACCGAGGTTGTGGACAGCGCGACACCGGCGAGCCAGCTTGGCATCACCTGCCAGCCGAGCACGAAGTAGGCCGCCGCCGCACAGCCAAAAAACGGAAAGAAGAAGCCAACCAGGCCGAGCGCGGTGGCCTCCTTCCATTTCTTCTTGAAAACCTTGGGATCGAGCTCGGCGCCGGCGAGAAACGTCAACACGATGGCGCCCGCCCCGGCGAGGAATTTGACCCAAGGCTCGTCGACGCCGAGCGCTGTCGCTCCGAAAGCGGAGCCGATGATCAGTTGCGCCAGCGTTCCGACGACGATTTCCGTCAACGCGGTGGAGACGCGGAACCACGCCGAAAGCAGGCTCGCGATCAGCGCAAGACCCAGCCACAATGTTACCAGCGTCCAAACAGCGGTCATCGGCAAGCCTCCTGCGCAATGCTCAATCGCCCGAAGCAACGCGCACGTGCGCCCGCATTCGAACGGTCACACAAAAAAACCTGGAGGCAGTGGGAGTGCAAAGCAGACTCCTACCGACGCCAAGCGCCCGGTAGGAGTCATCAGCCCAATCGGCGGTTACCGGGGGACTCCATCCCCTGAATTCGCTCATTCTAGCCGGGAATTCAACGATGACAAGGCGGCCAAAGCTCTTGGGACCGGGGCGCTGTCGAACCGTTCCTTAATGATCCATTAACCAAAAAATGTTCCAAACTATACGCCGTCACCGCCGCTAAAAGCGGCGGTGTTCAGGCAGCTTTTGATTGCGTGCTCAAGGGACAAAACCGATGAACAGCAATCAACTTAGAGTAGCGCTCGTTCTTGCCCTCTGCGTTGTCGGCGGAACCGTGCTCGCTGAGGACGGGGTTACCGACAACAAGATCGTCTTTGGCCAGGTCGCGGCGCTGCAAGGGCCGGCGCAGGCCTTGGGGCAGGGCATGCGCCAGGGAATTTTGGCAGCCTTCGACGCCGCCAATCGCACCGGCGGGATTTCGGGCCGTAAACTTGAATTGAAGTCGCTGGACGACGGCTACGAGCCGGAAAAGACCGTTGAAGCAACCAAGAGAATTCTTGACGAGGACAAGGTCTTCGCCCTGGTCGGTGCGGTGGGAACACCCACGTCGAAAGCCGGTCAGCCGATCGCCACGGCAGAAAAAGTGCCGTTCATCGGCCCTTTCACCGGCGCCGAGTTCTTGCGCAATCCGTACAACCGATACGTGGTCAATATTCGCAGCTCCTATTTTCAGGAAACGGAAGCGTGGATTGATCACCTGGTCAAAGATCTGGCGATATCGAAAATAGCCATCCTCTACCAGGACGACGCCTTTGGCCTTGCCGGCCTTGAAGGCGTGCAGCGCGCGATGGCGAAGCGGAATATGTCGCTCGTCGCCGAAGGCACCTTCAAACGCAACACCACGGCGGTGAAGTCGGCGTTGCTTGACATCATGAAAGCCCGACCGGAAGCCGTGGTGACGGTCGCGCCTTACAAGCCGGTCGCCGAGTTCATCAAGCTCGCGCAGCAAGTGAAGAT
>Ga0208686_1001208_pt1 | contig 10627 bp, 8 predicted proteins | sample June2015DPH_6_50_FD_184694 | JGI IMG/M metagenome (GOLD analysis project Ga0208686, IMG submission 184694) | Peatland microbial communities from SPRUCE experiment site at the Marcell Experimental Forest, Minnesota, USA - June2015DPH_6_40... | ecosystem: Environmental > Terrestrial > Soil >... | reverse complement strand
ATTCTCCCTGAGCGATTCAGTACCGCTCAGGACACACCCTAGTTGTGCGCATTGGGCGATGAAAGCCCGGAGCGCGCCCCGCGTCAGTGTGCAATCTTCAATGTTTTCGCGCCGTTTTCTGGGCTGGGCAGATGCACACCAGCACCAGCAGCCCGGCACTGCATATGCGGAACTCCGCGCAATGCAAGGGTTTGCCGGGCTGGTGAGTTGGGCGAAAAAATTCCGCCCAACTTTTTATCGCGTCATTTGTTTGCGGATCGTCTCGGCGCTGCGCTGGTGGGCAATCTCCATCTTGGCAATCTGCTGTGAGTACCACACATCCGACATCTCAGGACGGCGCTGCTTCAGCGCCTGGTACTCTTTCCGCCAGCTCTCATGCAGGGCTTGAGTGTCCAGCTTGCGCGCTTCGCGCCGCACATTGTTGGGTGTGTAACGATGGTCGCCCATTGTCGCCGCGTCCACCAGTTGCCGGACTGCATTGTCCACCACGGAATAACCACTGGAGCCGTAACCTACAAGCCCGGCCAATGGAACGGCATTCTGCCCGGCCACCAGTTCCAACCGCTCGCCCACACGCAGGCATACCATCTGGCTGCGACTCTTGCCCATCACGACGCCAAGCTCCCACTGCCCAGCGCCGATTTTCCGTTGGCTGTCGGCCCGCAGTCCCAAGCTCTGTGCAACAAAAGTGCCCACGGCTTCCGCGCCGCAACGCCACTGCCTCATCCGTTCGGTAGGTATCTCCACCCGGTTGATGTCATCCCGTTTGTCGCAGATCGTGAATGGTGGGCCGCTCTCTGGCATGGCGTACACCTGCATCACACATTCCTGCTCACAGCCTGGGCAGACGACAGTAGTCGCCGAACTCGCCTTGACCAGCAGCTTTTGCGCTTTCAAGCTCCGCACAGCCTCTACGGGCCACAGGCTCAATTCCTCTTCGCTCACCAGCGCCGCCGCATCCCGCCGCGCCCCCACGCGCTCCAGCAGTTCCAGCAGCGCATCCAGCGGGGTCATGCCTCAGCAGTCTCCGTCTTGCCCAAATCCAACCGTTCTGTCGGCTCCCTGGGTTCAATGCCTGAGTCCACCAGCATCTGCCGCAGTTTCAGGTCCACGTCGTCATACTTCAGCGAGCAGGAATTTGGATGCGTGATGCGAATGCTTACGGATTTGGGCGGCTTCTTGGCATCCAGCACGACCGATGCTGCCAGTTCTACCTGCGTGACGTTGTACGTGCTCAACCTCATTGACTTGCCCGCTTCATCCAGCAGGTCATAGATGGCTTCGGGTCTCGCGGCAGCATCTGCTTCAAACGTGATGCGGTCGCCCTTGACTACCTTTGACGACAGCCGTAGCTTCTTCACTACCACACTCTGAATGCCGCTGGTCGGATCGTGGACAAACTGAAAGCCCCGCTCCCGGAGTGGACTCAGGTCATAAACGCGCTCATCCGAAGGATCGGGCGGCAGTTCGGACAACTTCAGAATTTCCGCGGCAAACATCGCTTGTAGCGGTTCGACCGCCTTATTCGCTCCGCGACAATTCAGGTCCAGAGTTCCATCTTTCTGCGAATACACATAGATCACTTCAAAGGCCGGATTGTGCGGCCTGGGCGCAAACTCGCCCTCCACCCATTCCAAGCTCCGCTGGGAGTAGTCTTCTGGATAAGCGAAAAAGTAATCCAGATCGCCCCGGCGGAATGCCTCCACAACACAGTTCTTACCCCTTCCCTCCGTCCGATGAAAATAGTCGCTGATTCCGTCGGCCAGCGCCCGCCGACCGTCTTCATGCACAGACGCAGGCTGGTGCGGCAACCCCTTCCGCTTCCGCCAATAGGGCAACGTGTCCGCGTGGCAGAACAGCGTTGCGCCCTTCCAGAGTTGTGGGTATTCCAGAAAAGTCGCCATTGCCCGCTCAAAGTGACCGTCTAAGTCGCCTAGCTTTTCAACAAAGGCTAAAAGCGTATCCGCCTGTTCTCGGAATTGCCATTGAGCCTCATCGCGGATTGCACACCAGCCCTTTTCGCAACTCAGCGCATGAATCTCGCTGAAGTCTGCATCCATCGCGTTGCGCTGGCCCTCTGGCAATTCCAGCCATGCGGTAAACAATTCATCTATCCGAGCTTCCTTCATTGCCGCAAAGTCCAGCCCTGCGAGCACACCGCGCCTTTCAAAGTAGCGTGCCAGCAGCGCATTAGGCATTTGCCGGAAAAAATCCCTCGTAGAGTAGTGACGCCCCATATCCCCTCGCAAACCGGCGCAAGCCCCTTGCGCTCTGGGACATAGTAGGATGTTGCTGTACTTAACGATAGCGCACTTTTGCACCACCGGCGCAGCGTTGTGAAATACCGGAGCCACCTGCCATGAGCAAGCCGCCTCTGTTTCTTGAAGCGTTACAGCACTTCGCCGCCAGCGTCAGCGGCAAGATGACGCAATTCATCGTAGGGGAACCGGAGGACCAGCTTCGCGGCCCTTTTGAGAACTTAATGAACGCGGTCGCCTCCGCATTGGGTTGGAAGATTGTGTGCACGGGAGAAACACTATTGCCCGGCAGGTTAGGACGCCCCGATTACGCGATCCATCGAAATAAGCTCCTAACAGGATACGTCGAACTCAAAGCGCCCGGCGTTGGCGTGACTCCCGCACGCTTCAAAGGGCACAACCGCGAGCAGTTCAAACGTTTCTCAGCCATTCCGAACATCCTTTACATAGACGGCAACGACTGGGCTCTCTACCGGGAAGGCGAACGGGTTGGCGAGGTTGTCCGAGTTTCGGGAGACATTGCAACTCAGGGAAAGAAGGCTGTCACCCCCGAAGACGCGGTAGAAATCGAAACTCTCCTGCGTAGGTTTCTTGAGTGGCAGCCCTTCATTCCTACGGATCGCAAGGGAAAGATTGACCTAAAGAAGCTGGCGGCGTTGCTTGCTCCGCTCTGCCGAATGCTGCGCGATGATGTACTGGACGCCCTGGGAGACAAAAACTCCCCCCTTGTCCAGCTTGCCAAAGATTGGCGGCAACTTCTCTTTCCAGACGCTTCGGACGAGCGGTTTGCCGACTCATACGCGCAGACCGTTACATTTGCTCTCTTGCTGGCGCGGAGCGATGGGGCCAATCCGCTCACGCTTGACAGTGCGGAAAAGACTCTCGAAGCGCAACACAACCTGCTGTCGCGTGCCCTACAAGTGCTCACCGATCCCGGTGCACAGAGCGAATTGACCGCCTCCCTTGACTTGCTATTGCGCATCGTCGGCGTTGTCCCGTCCGCAACCTTGGCAGGAGCGGAAGACCCGTGGCTCTATTTCTACGAGGTCTTTCTTGCTGTCTATGATCCCGAACTCCGCAAGGATGCGGGGGCCTACTATACCCCGGTGCAGGTAGTTCGGTGCCAGGTCCGTCTGATTGATGACCTTCTTTCTAACCGCTTGGGATATTCGTTGGGATTTGCTGATCCCAACGTGGTCACCCTTGATCCGGCAGTTGGGACCGGGACCTATCTGCTCGGCGTGATCGAACATGCGCTCCGCCGGATTGAATCGCAGCAAGGTCACGGCGCAGTCCCCGGCGAAGCAACAGCGCTCGCAAACAACCTGTACGGCTTCGAAGTGATGGTCGGCCCCTATGCTGTTGCCGAATTGCGGGTCAGCAGGGCATTGCGAGATCGTGGAGCGCAATTGCCGAAGGACGGCTCACACGTGTACCTGACGGACACCCTTGAAAGCCCTCACGCCGAACCTCCGCAACTTCCTCTCTTTCTGCGTCCGATTGCCGATCAACATGCCAAAGCGCTCAAGGTGAAAAGCAAGGTACCGGTGATTGTTTGCTTAGGCAACCCGCCCTATGACCGTCATGAGGCCGCAACCATAAGAAACAAGGCCAGCGCTGGCGGATGGGTGCGATGGGGCGATACAGAGAGTGGCAAAGACGCCATCCTGCGCGATTTTCTCGATCCGGCCAGCGCCGCCGGATATGGCGTTCATCTTAAGAATCTCTATAATCTGTATGTCTATTTCTGGCGCTGGGCACTTTGGAAGGTTTTCGAGAGCGAAACATCAACGGGTCCGGGTATTGTTAGTTTCATAAGCGCATCAAGCTATCTCGACGGCGATGCCTTTTGTGGGATGCGCGAACACATCCGCCGCTTGTGCGATGAGGTCTGGATTCTTGACCTTGGCGGCGAGGGTCGGGGCACGCGCCAAAGCGAAAACGTATTTGCCATTCAGACTCCCGTTGCCATTGCCGTAGCGGTTCGGTCAAGCAAGGTCGAAAAGAAGAAGCCCGCGAAGGTCCATTTCGCCCGGCTAGAGGGAACCCGAGACGCCAAGCTCGACGCGCTGGAAGGAATTGAGGGGTTCGCCAAAGTCAAATGGCGCGAGTGCCCAGACGATTGGCAGGCACCTTTCCGGCCTGCTGGAAAGGGCGATTACTTTACATGGCCGCTTCTCGCCGATCTTATGCCCTGGCAGCACTCTGGAGCACAGTTTAAGCGAACCTGGCCCATTGCGCCCGATTCAGATACTCTCAAGGCTCGTTGGAGAGCCCTACTTAAATCGCAGGACAGGGCAGGGGCGTTGCGGGAGACACGTGATAGGCACGTAAATTCAACCTACCCCATACTTCCCGGCTCAACCAAAGTCAGCAACCCGAACTTATCGATCAACCAATTGCCGGGCAATGCCCCTACACCGCGAATTGAGCAGTACGCATATCGATCTTTTGACCGTCAGTGGATACTCGCTGACAGCCGTCTGGGCGATTTCTTGCGCCCTGATCTTTGGCGCGCTCACGGCGAAAGGCAAGTTTATCTAACCAGCCTTCTCTACAACCAGCCGCTTGGGCGTGGTCCGGCTTTGACAGCGTGCGCACATATCCCAGACCTAGATCATTTTCGCGGTTCATTTGGCGCAAAGCAGGTCTTGCCGCTTTACCGTAGTCCAAACGCCGAGGAAGAAAACATCGTCCCTGGTCTGCTTGAGTTGCTTCGCAAACAATATCAGCGTCAAGTTAGCCCGGAAGACTTCGTTGCCTATACCTACGGTGTTCTGGCGCAGTCGTTTTTCACATCGCATTTCTCAAAGGAACTGGGAACGCGGGAGTTGCGCGTGCCCATTACAAAGAACTCCACGCTTTTTGAGAGAGTGCGCGCCTCGGGCGCACGCCTGCTTTGGTTGCATACTTACGGTGAGCGCTTCGTGCCAAAAGGCAAACATCGTGGAACGATTCCGCCAGGAAAGGCGAAATGTACCAAGGCCGTACCGGGAGATGCCGACGGCTATCCTGAATCCTTCTCTTACAACGACGTAACGCGAACGCTAACGGTGGGTGAGGGTAAATTCTCTCCGGTCACGAGCGAAGTCTACGAATTCGAGGTCTCAGGTCTCAAAGTGCTGCAATCGTGGCTCAAATACAGAATGAAGGACGGCGCTGGCAAAGGCGGATCGCCGCTCAATGAGATTCGGCCTGAGCATTGGACATCCCAGTTCACCACCGAACTACTCGAATTGCTCTGGATTCTGGAAGCGACGGTGGAAATATACCCCGAACAGGCCAGACTACTTGAGGATGTTATTAGCGGTGACATCTTCCAAGCCAATGAGCTGCCGACCGTTCCGCCAGAAATGCGCAAGCCACCCCGGACGAAGGATGAAGAGAATGGCCAGCTTGAATTCGAGGAGATGTAGACGCTGGTTCTAGGAGTAATCATGCTCGATGCATCATGGCCCGGCTGGGGCCTTATGCAATGCGGGATCTCCGCCGCTTCTGGACTTCTCGGTGTCCTCATTGGCGGCCTGATGAGCAGTCGAGGCCAGAAGGCGGAGAGACGAAATGCGCGCATCCGCGAGCAACTGCACGATTTCTATTCACCCCTTTTGGGAATTCGGGAAGAAATTCGCGCGAAAAGCGAGTTGCGAACGAAGCTCCATTCGGCTGCGAACGCAGCGTGGCAGAAACAGGTTGCGATTCACAACCGTTCTGTGCCGGAGGACATTGAGGCACAATTCAACAAGGTGATTGACTACAGCAATGAGCAACTAGAGAAAGACCTGGTGCCGCTGTACCGCAAGATGCTCGATCTTTATCTCAGCAACAAGTGGCTTGCGGAAGAATCGACGCGCGGATTCACCTATGAGCTAGTTGAATTTGTGGAAATTTGGAATCGCTATTTTGCAGAGAGCCTGCCCCGCCAAGTTCTAAACGAAATCGAACACACGGAGGCGAAGTTGCAGCCTTTCTATTCGGACCTTCAGGACAATTTCAATCGCTTGAGTAAAGAACTCCAGAACTGAGTGTCTTGGCTCCCCGCGCAACAAGCAAAAGGGGTAGCAGCCGTTTCGATGCCCCGTACCCCGGACAACTAACCCAGTTGCCAGTTTCTGCCAACATTGCAAAATCAAAAAACTGCATGAAGCTCCGCTAGACCCGATAGCACGGGTGGCAGGCACCTGAGAGTACCGGGACATCCTTTACGTTTTAGACCGGAGACATGGTTTACAAGCCCCTTGCGGTGAGAGTGGCTCTGGTTGCGGGTTTTCGGCGGGCTTTGCCGGTCTTCAGATACATGATAGTCGTCGTCGTAGCCGTGGTAATGTGGGAATCCCCGCAGGGATTTCCAAGGGGTGTGGGAAGGGTGGAAAGCCGGCTTTATGGCTTTCCATGCTTTCCATACCCCGGCATTTCCATGGCTTGTTTTTCGTCGGCGCAAAAACTCAGACATTGGGGAATCGCGCGTTTAAAGCATCTCTATAGTCCGATGCGTTCCAATCCGGGGGATCTTCTGGAAGGCCTAAAAGAGCCGAAGCTGCTTCGGCCACTCGCTCTTTCAATACGGCTGCACCGAGCATACTGCGCAGCGTTGGGATAAGCCGCAGATCCTTTCGCCTTCCAAGTCCGACTGCAGCTTCTTCGCGAACATCCTCGTCTGTATCTGCAAGCCGACAGAGAAGAGCGTCGCGGATTTCCTGAGAATCGGCATCGCCTAGCACGCCGAGACCGAAAACGGACCAGTCTCGAACGTCGGAGTTTGAGTCTGTTGTAAGCTTCAGTAGAGCCTCGACCGAACGTGAATCATTTGGGAAGCATCCTAACGCGAATGCGACTGCAAATCGTACATCCTCATCTTGGTGATCTGTGTAGGCGGCGATGATCGGAATAGCGGCAGGCGCACCTAAGTGACCCAATGCGGATATAGCGGAACTGGCAGCGATGGCACCGCAATCCTCACTCAGTACGCTTGTGATGAGGACATATGACTCATCACGGAACAGCCACTCTGGCTGTTCCGTGGAACTCCCAGCGCGGCGCAGCTGTCCCAGGACGTCCGCTGCTCTGGCCATCTTTAGCGAGTTCCCGGATCCCAACCATTCGGCAGCATGATCGAAGATTTCCCGGCTACCATCGCGTTGCAGCGCAAAAACGGCCTCCCATGCATCATCCCCTTCATAGTCGCCGAGGAGCGTGCGAGCGAACAGGCTTTCCACTTCAGAGCTGGTCATGGGACCTCTAATCAAAATTATGCATCAGGGGTCGCCGCGGCACTTATGCCCTCACGGCCGGGCGGAACCTCATCTCGGAAGCGTTGAACTCCCCGAGCTCCGTGTTGCAAAAGAAGACCCGGTGAACCTCATCATCCATCTGTTCGAGCCCGATTTCTTCATTGCGGAAGACTTCGCTCACGAACACCCGGCCCTTGTGCCAGCTGATGTCTCCGCTGTTGTTTACCCTCCGTGTCTGGAACGACCTCGGATATTGGAAACTCGCCACCCTGCTAGGCAGCAGCCGAGTGCTGGGTACGTAGATGCTTCCCGGCGTTTCGTTGGCCAGAGCTTCGTGCGGGCGCTCATGGTTGAATACCAGGCGGAAACGATCAAACTTCTTCTGTTGTGCCGTCACCGTGCGAGCTGGCGGCTTCGCGGTGTCTTCCTTCAGCGTGCGATGCATTCGTTCGTGTCTTCCGTTTTGTTGAGGGTGTCCTGGCTGAATACGTTCGTGAACGATGCCGAGCTTCATCCATCCCAGAGACAACTTGGACAAGCCCAGCAGGCCAACGCCCGCGAATGGCGCTCCGTTGTCCGTGCGAATGCGTTCTGGCACACCGAACTCCCGCATCGCCGCGTCGCAGACGGCACTCACTTGAGCGAGGTCCATGCGTGCTACTGCCTGGCAGCGGATCAAAAATCGGCTGTGCGCGTCGGTGATGGTGAACGGATCGCAGCGAAAGCCGTCGCCAGTCAGGAAGTACCCCTTGAAATCCATACACCAAAGCTGGTTGGGCGCAGTCACCATCGAGAACGGTTGAGAACTGGGCGTTGCGCGCCGTTTCTTCCTCTTCGGGTTAGTAAGTCCGGCCCGGCTGAGGATCTGACCCACCGTACTTGCCGCCGGCCAGGTCACGTTCGGGTTCATACGTTCCAATCGAGCCTTCAGCTTCCTCGCTCCCCAGGAGGGGAACCGCTTCCGTAGCGCAAGGACTTCGTTCTCGATCTCGGCTGACGTGGCGTATGGGGAACTGTGCGGCGTGCGCGTCAGATCGAGCAGGCCCTCAGGCCCAACTTCGTCGTAGCGCTTGATCCACTTGTAAGCAGTTGGACGCGAGATGCCGTACTCGTGACACAGGTCGGTCACGGACATTTCTTCCTTCTGATAGCTCGATAAGAACTGCAGGCGTTGATCCACGGTTCGAGTCTCTTTCCAAGGCATGAACGCATCTTCATGCGTCAAGCCAAAGCTGGGAAAGCCAACCGTTCTCCGTCATGGTGTAAACCATGTCTCCGGTCTGTTTTGTAAAGCATCTCCCCGGTATGCTCACACCCCCCACCCCTTGAGAACGCTTTGCCTCCGCGCGTGGGGCGGACCCCGCGATGGTGGTCAATTTGACGCGCCGCCGTCATTCGCCTGATGGTGTTTCCTTGCCCGCGACACAGCGATCCGTCCTGGGGCAAATGGTGAGGCCCTTTTAGGGGAAAAATCGGTGAGTAGGAAGATAGGCGATGCACACCCCACGGCCTGGATGGGGGCATGGGGCTGTCAGAAAAGCATTCTTCGTAAGACGCTGCGCCTTTCTTTTTCGAGGCTGACGCAAGCGTAAAAGCCCAAAGCCGTGACCGCCCGGCCACACGCCCAGGGGGCGGACAACTAACCGGCTCCGCACATTGATCGCCGCGAAAAAACCGCTTGACACGCTCTCTGTGGGGGTATTTTTGGGGGTATCCGCGAGTCGTATCACAGCAACGCATTCATTGTAGTTAACTTACAGACCGATACTAATCCAATCGTGCCTACCATTTATTTTCAATGGTTTACATCTCCCGAAGCCATTTCATCTCACACAAGGTTTCATCCGAAGCTACTGGATAGCCCCATGCTCTGTGCAGAAGATTGCGTCGAGCATCAGGTTCTGAGCGGCCACAAGTTCGTCGTTGTCATTCTGCGCATAGAGATCTAGCGTGAACGCAGATCACCTTTCGAACCTGTCCTCCACCCGCAGTCACTTTGATTCTGTTCCGATGTGGTGCCTGGACAATCTCTCGAAGCCTGGATGCCGCCGGTCATACTTCTGCGTATGGTCCCGCAAGCGCGCCTGAACAGTGTTCCACAACTCAGTCGAGACGATCTGGAGTTCTGGAACGCTGACACGGATCCACTCTGATTCAGGTCGCAAGCGGGAAATGCGCTGGTTTGTACCTGGCCTTTTGAGGAAGTGCCGTTTATTACATATAAGAAAGCCCAGATACAATTCGCGCCGCAGGATCTCTCGGACGCCTGTGTGCGGCCAAGTTCTAGCGGTAAGCTTCCGCCCTGTTCTGGGCGTGGGAATGCCCTCGCCGGTCAGACGTGTGGCAATTCGCTTGAATGACAGGCCTCGTGCGTATAGAGCGAAGATATAGCGGACCAACTCGGCCTCATGATCGTCGACGACGAGTCGATGGCCTCCTTTACACTCGATCGACCGATAGCCCAAACAGCGACCACCTGTATGGAGCGCCTTCAACGCCAGTCCTTCCAGGCCGCGATGGGTTTTCTTTGCGAGCTCGCGCACGTACAGGCTGTCGACGAGCCCATGGATGGTGAACAAGAGCTCTGCCTGCTCGTGCTCTGAATCGATCCCTTGCGAGACGGCGATCAAGCGAATGCATTCGAAAGCGAAGAACTCCTGAAGATGCATGACTTCCGCTAGGGAGCGTGAAAGTCGGCTCGTGTCATCCACTAGGACGATTCCAAACTCCCTCGGTTTAGCGCGAGCCGCTTCGAGAAGTGCTCGATATCCTGGCCGATCCGAGCCCATACCAGAGATACCTTCGTCGATGTAGACATGTAATGGGTTGACGTTCCAGCCGGCCTTCGAAGCGTAGTCGAGACATTTGCGGAGTTGATCGTCGATCGACGTGGATCTCTGTATATCTGATGAATAGCGTGCATATACTGCGCATTGTTGGGTCATGATCTCGCATAATGACAGGAATTGAGGTAAGGGAAATACGAATTCTTACAAGAAAATAGGTCCCGGGAAGTCTTAGTGCTGTATCTGGAGCGCCCCGCCACGCAACAGTGCGCAGGTGCATGGTCTTGGAGGGGCGCTTCTGATACAGCGACTTGAAGGAAGCCGCCCTCATGGAAGGCTATGTACTTTGAATGGG
>Ga0208686_1001202_pt1 | contig 10663 bp, 12 predicted proteins | sample June2015DPH_6_50_FD_184694 | JGI IMG/M metagenome (GOLD analysis project Ga0208686, IMG submission 184694) | Peatland microbial communities from SPRUCE experiment site at the Marcell Experimental Forest, Minnesota, USA - June2015DPH_6_40... | ecosystem: Environmental > Terrestrial > Soil >... | reverse complement strand
GCTCGGAGCTGACGGCAGCCGCACAGGCCACCGAGGCAGAGCAGGTGGCGGCCCGGCCGACCGATCCTGGCCGACCCGCGGCATCCGCGGTCGTGCCCGCCGACGCCGGCCCGAACGCCCAGGCGCCGCGGCCCCGTCACCGCCGCGACTGACCGGCGCGACTGACCGGCGCGACTGATCCAGCCGGCTCGCGCCAGCGGACTGCCGGGCCGCCCGCCGCACTGGCTGCGCGCCCGGTGGCAAAGAGCCTGGCTCAGTCAACGTCTGGCTCAGTCAACGAGGGCCTGGTAGACGAGCTGACGTAGCTGGGGCCGGATCGGATGCGCGCTCGACGGCAGCAGCTGCGTGAAGAAGCTGGCCGTGAGCTGCTCCGCCGGGTCGACCCAGAACACCGTGCTCGCCGCGCCGCCCCAGTTGAACTCGCCGGCCGAGCTGAGCGTCTTGCCCGCCACCGGGTCGAGCATGACCGCGAAGCCCAGGCCGAAGCCGATGCCGGTGAACGGCGTCTCGGCATACAGGGGCCGGCCGAACGTCTCCAGGTCAGCGTCGTGGGGCAGGTGATTACGGGTCATGTAGGCGACGGTCCGCGGGCCGAGCAGGCGGATGCCGTCCAGCTCGCCCGCCGGGCTGTCCGGGCGGCTCAGCAGCATCTGCGTGAACCGGTGATAGTCGGCGGCGGTCGAAACGAGGCCGCCCCCGCCGGACAGGACAGCGGGCTCGCGGAACGCGGCCTTGCCCATCGCGTCCAGCCGGGTGATGCGGCCGTCCGGACCCGGCGTGTACAGGGCACCGAGCCGCCCGGCCTCCTCCGGGGCCGCCCAGAAGGCCGTGTCGGTCATGCCGAGCGGCCCGAGGATGCGGGCGGCGAAGAACTCGTCGAGGGACTGCCCGGAGACCACCTCGACGACCCGGCCGAGCACGTCGGTCGCCACCGAGTAGTTCCACTCGGCGCCAGGCTGGAAGAGCAGCGGCATGCTCGCGTACAGGTCACAGCACTGAGCCAGGTCCAGGCCTCGCGGTGAGCCCCACTCGAAGCCGTTGGCCCGGTAGATCGCGTCGACCGGATGGGTCCGGTGGAATCCGTAGGTGAGGCCCGAGGTGTGCGTGAGCAGGTGCCAGACCCGGACCGGCTCGGTGGCCGGGATGGTGACCACCTGGATGTCGGAGCCGCCGGTGTAGACGCGGACATCGGCGAAGGACGGGATGTAGCGGCTGACCGGATCGGTCAGCTCCAGCAGTCCTTCCTCGTAGAGCATCATGGCCGCCACCGAGGTAACCGGCTTCGTCATCGAGAAGATCCGCCAGAGGCTGCCGGTCTGCACCGGCAGCCCGGCCTCGATATCGCGCTGGCCATACGCCGACACATGGGCGAGCTTGCCGTGCCGGGTCACCGTGATCAGCCAGCCCGGCAGCCTTCCGTCGTCCACGTACCGGGCGAAGTGCCGGTCGATCCGGTCCAGCCGCGCCGGGTCGAATCCGACCTCGGCCGGGTCGGCCTCAGCCTTGAGCTCGGTCATCGCACCACCTTTCGCACGTCATCGAGCCGAGCGTATGACCTGATCCTGAACGAAAGGGACGAGCCCGGTCCAGTGCGCACTGAGCGCCCGGCCGGGGCTGACCGGACGGCGGCAGCGAGTCAGCCGGACGGCGGCAGCGAATCAGCCGGACTGCGGCGTCGCCGGGATCCCGGTCCTGCGCCGGACCTCGTAGAGCAGGATCCCGGCCGCCACGGCCAGGTTCAGCGACTCGGCCGTGCCCGTCATCGGGATGCGCAGCTGCAGCTCACCCTGGCTGAGCAGGTCCTCGGGCAGGCCGGCCCCCTCGCTGCCGAGCAGGATCACCAGCGGCAGCGGCAGTTCCGCCGCCCAGAGCGGGCGCGAGCCGCGCGCGGACGTCACGGCCATGCAGACGCCACGGGCGGCTGCCCACTCCGTCAGCTCACCGGCCGTGGCCGCGCGCGCGACCGGCACGCTGAACAGCGCCCCCATGCTCGCCTTCACCGCGGCCGGGTCATAGGGATCGGTACTCGGGCCGACCAGGATCACTCCCGCCGCGCCGGCCGCGTCCGCCGTCCGGATGATGGTGCCGAGATTGCCGGGATTACCGATCTCGTGCAGCGCGACGAACAGCGAGCCCGGCTCGACGCGCAGATCCGCCAGCGCGGCCGGGCTGGCCCTGACGATGGCCGCGAGGCCCGTCGGGCCGTCGCGGCCGGCCATGCGGCCGAACAGCTCGCCGGTGATCCTGGCCACCCTGGTTCCGCCCTCCTCCTGCTGCCGCACCATGGCCGCGGCAGCGGGCTGACGGAGCAGGTCAGGCGCGACGATCAGGGCCTCGATGTCGGCGCCGGCCGCCACGGCCTGCGAGACCGGCTGGATGCCCTGCACGACGAAGGCGCCCTCGCGCCGCCGGTGCCGGCGGTCAGCCAGCAGGCGGGCGCGCTTGATCAGCGGATTCGCCGCGCTGCTGATCAGCTCGGTCATCGCGTCACCTCCCGACATCGCGCCACGTTCCGCCATGGCCGCACCTCCCGCCGCGGTGCCCCGCTCGGCCGGCGCGTCGCGCCCAGCCCGCCATCGCCCGCCGATGGCAGTTCCGCGGCGCCGGCCGCCGGGCCAGATCCGGCATGGTGCATCGTAGGCCGCAACAGCGGCGTCTGATGCGACTGAGATCGCCGGGAGTAGCGATGGGCGCTGAGCGCGAGCGGGTGGCCGGCTTCGGGCCTCGGCCACCTCGACACAATGGCCGTTTTGTGCGGGCGCTCATCAACGCGTGCGTGTACCTGATCCGCGAGGACGAGCGCATCGCCGCCGGGTAGGTCGCCCGGACCGACGCGCCGTCCGCCAGTCGGCCCGTTGGGACTGCCACCGTTGACAAGCAAGGGTATCAAAGTGATATCATATTTTCAGGTGATCGGGTGGCCGACACCACAGCCTCACAGGAGGCATCCCGATGAACGCAGCCAACGACAGCACCGCCGCGAAAGGCCTGCGCGGGTGGTGGGCATCTCCCCCGCGACCCGGCATGCAACGCCTGATCGTGCCATATGAGTACCGCCACCTCCGCGTCTTCGGGGTCGGGCGTATTGCCGGTGGCAGTGTCGCGGCCGCCGCAGGCGTCGTGTGCCTCTCCTACGGCGTCCACGGATGGGCAGCCTTCTTCCTGGTTCTTGGGACGCTGAACCTCGCGGGTGGCTACTGGTACCTCACTGTCGCTCGCTCCGCATCTGCCCGAACCTGAGCCTGGTCAGCACCCGCCGGGGCGACGATCCCCGAACTCGCGGATCTTCCAGTAGGTGGCTGCCGGGACATGCCGAGCGCCTCGGCGGCCTCCACCTCGTCATGAGCTGACCCGACGTGCTCATATCCCGCGAGCCCAGGGCGAATGGACGATCTGCACGGCCGTCGCGCCCGACGTGGTCTCACCGTCCGAAGATACGGCGATATCGGCCCAGCCTAGGCCCGCGCCTAGTGCGCAACTTCAGCGAGCACCAACAGCGAACCCGCAAGTCAGCGACCCGCAGAAATGACCAGGGCCAGATCGTGGCCGAAGTCAGGAAACGGGCTGCGACATGTTTCTGCGGGGGGACTAATTGCCCCGGAGCTCGCCGTCTCGCAGGCCGCCTGCCCCCAGGCGATCCAGGTGCCGCAGCGCGCCCGCGCATGTGGTTAAGAGCCAGTTCGTACAGTCAGCCGGGCGTGGTCAGGGCGAGACCCTGCGCCGCCAGCGGGCGTTCGTACGCTACTAGCTGTCGGCATGCTAGCGGACTCAGCCCTCCATGAGGCCGGAGTTTGCCAAGGGACACGAGGGGCGTGCTCGCACCCATCACCAGGCTCTGCGTCCCTGAGCTGTCAGGACGCGCCGGTCATCACGATCAGCGGCCCATTGAGGGCCCGGGCGGATCTGCACCGGCCTGGCGCTGGGGCTCTGGCGGCTCTGACGGACGGTTTCTGGCCAGCGGGGGGAGCCGGCGCCGGCGGCCGGGCGGCCTCGCCGGATCGTAGGCTTTGAGTCATGACTCTGGAAGGCGAGTACGTACCGAGTACGGCTAAGTGGGTCCGCGATCAGGTCGCGGAGTACGAGGCGTCCGGCGGCCAGCGCGCGAACACTCTTGGCGACACCGGCCTGCCTGTCATCATCGTCACCAGCCGGGGCAGCAAGAGCGGGAAGATCCGCAAGTGGGCGCTCATGCGGGTGGAGCACGACGGCGAGTACGCGCTGGTCGCCTCGAAGGGCGGCGCTCCCGAGCACCCGGTCTGGTACTACAACCTGCAGGCCGATCCGGATGCGGTGATGATCCAGGACGGCCCTGAGCCGTTCGACGCGCACGTGCGCGAGCTGAGCGGCGAGGAACGGGCCCGATGGTGGGAGCGGGCCGTCAAGGCTTACCCGCCCTACGCCGAGTACCAGGAGAAGACCGACCGGCAGATTCCGGTGTTCCTGGCCACCCGCCGGGCCTGACCGGCTGCCCCGCGACCGGCCACTGCGGCGGCGTGCCCGCCGGCTAGCGGCCAGGTGCCGCTTAGCGCCCTGGCTATGCCGCCCGGGTGAACACCGCGATCATGTCCGCCACCTCGGCGGCGGACAGCGCGCAGGTCGCGTCGCCTACCGAGAGCTCCACCCGCTGCACGCCCACTGCTGCGCCATCGTGCCGCTCGGCAGGTAGACGGCGGCCTGCTTGCCGAGCAGTTGCGCGATCCTGGTCTCGAGGTCGGCGACGACACCGCCGCTGCCGTAGCGGTCAAGCGAGCTGTCGCCGGGGATCGTCGCCAGCAGGTCCTGCGCGGTAACCCGGCCGTGACCAGCCAAGAACCTCGTGCAGCGGTCCCGCAGCGGGCTAAGATCCTCTTCACCGCTCATCCGGCTGAGCCTAGTTCGAATTGTTATATAGATCTAACGGGGGCCCCTACCTGACCGGAGCGCCCAAAGTTATCGTTTACGGACCACCGGCGACTTCACCAGGGAGGCGCGAGGACGTGTCTCAGCCTGGCGCCATGCGGCGATGCTGCCTCCTGCCCGGCGCTCTGCTGAGTGTGTCCGCCGCCCTGCTGGCGGCTGTGGCCTTCCCAGTCGCGGCCAGCGCGGATGACGGCAACATCACCATCGCCTCGGTCAGCCCGACCGGCGGGAACCCCGCTCTGCTGACGGTCGACGTGAACGATGCCAACAGTGCCTACATCACCAGCCTGACGGTGCACCTGTACAACGCATCGAATGCGGACGTCTACGACGTGCCCGTCACTGACTGGACCTACCCGGCCTCAGGCCCGACCTCTGTTCAGGCCGTGACCATGCAGAACCCGATGATCGAGGGCACGGCCCCCGGCGATCTGGCTCCGGGCACCTACACGATGACCGTGGACGCCACGGACAGCTCCGCTGATACGGATAACGGCCTAGTTCCGGCTAGCGGCGCCACACTCGCCTTCGTCTATACAGCGCCTGCGGTCACGGCCAGCGCGACGGCTATCAGCTACGGTGACCAGACCGCCACGATATCCGGGAACCTGACGGGGGTCGCTCCGGGCGGCACGGCGCCCACCGGCATCCCCGGCGAGCCGGTCTCGCTCGATGATCTGACGGCGAGCACGTCAGCCTCGCTCGGAACGACGGCCGCTGACGGCAGCTACTCAGGCACGGCAACCCTGAACCCGTCGGACAGCTACCAGGTAGTGGTGAACGCCGACTCCGCCATGGCGAGCGATCCGGCACCGGTCTCGCTGCCCGTGAGCGTGTCGCAGGATGCGACAGCGGTCAGCATGACCACCTCTCCCCCGGCTGACCTGGACTACCAGGGCACCATGACCTTCTCCGGGACAGCCAGCTACAACGACGGCGGCAAGCTCGTGCCGCTGCCCGCCCGGAGTACCGTTCAGGTCACCGTCGGCACCGATGCTGTCCCTGTCCTCACGACCGGTTCCACCGGTTCCTTCACCTACACCATCAGCAACTTCAGCCCGGGCACCGACAGCGTCCCGTGGTCAGTTCAGGTGCCGGCCACTCCGCTGCTCGATCAGTCCGCGACCGTCACCGGCACCGTGCACGTCGCGGCGCCGATGAAGGTCAGTTCCTTCGCGGCCACGCTGACCCCGTTCGGTTACATCGACACCAGCGGCTGCGTGCAGGTTGGGGTGTCCGGCTACGGCCTGCCCGGCTCAGGGTTCGAGCTTCAGTACGCCAGGACCGCCGGCGGCCCGTGGACGAACCTCGCTCCGCTCGCCTTCACCGCCAAGGACGTGCCAGCATCGTGTACCGGCAGTGACGATCAGTACTTCTCGTCCTCGAACACGATCCTGGCCCGGCTGTCCGGCGCCTACTACCGGGCGGAGTACAAAGGCACCAGCAGCTTCGAGCAGACAGTCAGCGCCGCGGCACATGCCTGGAAATACGAAACGAGGATCATCTCCCTCACGGTTACGCCGCGATCTGTGGCACCGGGCGGGAAGCTGACCGTGAGCGGCAGGCTGCAGCAGCACCTGCGCTCCTGGGCCGACTACGCCAGGCAACAGGTGCTGATCATCCTGAAGCCCAAGGGCAGCAGGATCTGGTATTACATCGCCAAGGTCAGGACGACCTCCAGCGGTTACTTCACGAAGACCTTCACCGACCCGGTGAGCGCCGACTGGTCAGCCGAGTTCCTGGGAAACTCCGATCACCTGGCTTCCGGCGGCGCCATCTATTACGTCCCGCTGCGGACCGCACAGCGCATCTTCGGCCTCCCGGCGTGGACACCGGACATGGCCATCCCGCTGCATCAGGTCGACCGCGGGTTCCGCGGACCAGGGCAACCTCCAGGTGCCCTCAGGCCTCGTCGTCGGGGAGGTAGTGGCGGCTCTGATCAGCCGGATCGACCCACACGCGCATGATCACCTTCGAGGTCGGGTCGCGAAATCGCTCCCGGGTCGGCACCCAGCCGGGCCCGGGCCTGGCCGCCTGGGCATAACCGCGCCGGCGGAGCCTGCGGCGTGAGCCCGGGGTAGCCAGCGACGGCAGGTCGGCGACGGCGGCGGCCGCCTGGTCGGTGAACTCGGCGGACAAGACAATCCCCACCCGCCGGTCCAGCTCGCCGGCGTCGAGCCGGCCCTGCGCGAAATGCTCGCGCAGCAGGCCGATGAGCCGCTCCCGGTCACCATCACCAGCGACGGCGCGCGGCGGACCTGACACCAGCTCAGCCGGCCGGCCTGACGACGACAGCCGTGCCGTAGGCCACGATCTCAGTCAGCTGCTGGCCAAGTTCCGAGGAGTCGAAGCGCATGGCCACCACGCCGTTGGCGCCGAGCAGCCGGGCGTTGTCGATCATGCGATCCATCGCGTGCCGGCGACTGTCCTCCAGCAGCTCGGTGTACTGGGTCACCTCGCCCTGCCGGAGCGCCTTAAAGCCGGCGCCCATCGACTTGACCATGCCCATGCTGCGCACGACGAGCCCGAAGACGACGCCGAGGTCCTTCTCGATCGTCATGCCCGGCAGCTCGAAGGCCGTCGTGACCGCAACGGCGGTCGGTCCAGATTCGCTCACACCGGCATCCTAGGACCAAGGAACTTCGCCGGGCCCGGGCAGCGTCGCGCTGATCGAATTCCCGCACCAGCCCTGGCCGCGGTCAGCGCCGCGCGATGGCGGAGTCGAGCAGGCCGGCCCAGTGGGCGACGACGCGCTCCCGCCGCCGGGAGTCGTCGGCGAGCGTGTCAGCCAGGCCGAGGCCACGGGCCAGGTCCAGGGTCGCCTGCACGGCCTCGTGCACGCCGGGCACCGATTCGTCGGCGTCCAGCAGCTCGATCGCCGCGCGGTGCGCCTCGCGCCCGAACCTGGTCTCCAGCGGGAGCACCAGATCGCGCAGGCCAGGGCTGGTGGCCGCCGCCGCCCACACCTGCAGCGCGGCCCTGAACAGCGGTCCGGTGTACAGCCGGACCAGCAGGCTGACGACGTCCTTCGTCCGGCTGGCTCCGCCGGCCGGGATCCTGGCCGCCTCGTCGCGGATCTCGGCCAGCCGCACCTCAGCCATGTACTCCAGGGCGGCAGTGAACAGATCCTCCCTGGTGGGAAAGTAGTGCTGGGTCGCGCCCCTGGACACGCCGGCGCGCTCGGCCACGACGGCCACGGTGGCCCCGGCCCAGCCCAGCTCGGACAGGCAGGTAACCGCCGATTCGAGCAGCCGCGCGCGGGTGGCCCGGCTCCGGTCCTGGCGCGGCTCCCGCAGCTCGGCCCGTCCCGGCGGCGAATGCGGTGACTTCAGCGGTGCCCGCATCGCGGTCACACCGCCCACCGCGGCGGCCGCCTGGCCAGGAAGGCCTGCATGCCCTCGCGCGCCTCCTCGGAGGCGAACAGCCGGGCCGACTGCGCGGCGAGCGCGTCGCTGCTGGCATCGAAGGCGCTGAGCAGCCCCGCGGTGAGCAGCGGCTTGGTCTCGCGCAGTCCCTGCGGAGAGGCGGAGCGCAGCGCGTCGAGCACGGCGAGCGTGCCCGCATCGATGTCATCGACGGCCTCGGTGATCAGCCCGATCCGGGCCGCGGCGGCCGCGTCGAAGGTCTCCCCGGTGAGGTAGTAGCGCCCGGCCGCCCGGGCCGTCAGCCGGGGCAGGGTGGTCAGCGAGATCATCGCGGGCGCGAGCCCGAGCCGCACCTCGGAGAACGCGAACGTCGAGGCGGGGCCCGCGATCGCGATGTCACACGCGCCGACCAGGCCCATGCCGCCCGCCCGCACATGGCCGTCGATGCTGGCCACGACTGGCTTGGGCATGGCGATGATCTCCCGGAGCAGGTCAAGAACCCTGCTCGTGCCCGCCTGCATCCCGCCCTCGCGCGCCTCGGTCAGGTCAGCACCGGCGCAGAAGGTGGTTCCGGTGTGGGTCAGCTCGACCGCGCGGACCTCGTCATCGGCGGCCGCCGTGGCCAGCGCCTGCGCCAGCTGCGCCAGCAGCGCGGCCGAGAGGGCATTGCGGTTGTGCGGCGAGTCGAGCGCCAGCCGGGCGATGCCCCGGTCCGCCGAGTACTGGATGAGCTGTTCGGTCACGCCAGCCTGCCCCTGGTCTGGTAGTAGCCGTGTCGTGGCGGTCAGTAGGACTTCTGCAGGCCGAGCGAGCTCTGCGCGACGAAGTTGAGCACCATCTCGCGGCTGACCGGCGCGATGCGACTGGTCCTGGCCACGGCCAGCAGCGATGCCACGCCGTACTCCCTGGTCAGGCCGCTGCCGCCGAGCGTCTGCACCGCCTGGTCGACGGACCGGACGCTGGCTTCGGCGGCCGCGTACTTGGCCATGTTCGCGGCCTCGCCCGCGCCCGCGTCGTCGCCCTCGTCGTACAGGGTGGCCGCCTTCTGCATCATCAGCCTGGCCAGCTCCAGCTCGATCTTGACCTGCGCGAGCGGGTGCGCGATCCCCTGGTGCGCCCCGATCGGCACGTCCCACACGATCCGCTCCCTGGCGTAGCTGACCGCCCGGCTCAGGGCGTACCGGCCGGTGCCGACCGACAGCGCCGCGGCCATGATCCGCTCGGGGTTGAGCCCGGCGAACAGCTGCATGAGCGCGGCGTCCTGCTCGCCGACCAGCGCGTCAGCGGGCAGCCGGACGTCGTCGATGAACAGCAGGAACTGGCTGTCGGGACTGATCAGGTCCATCTCGATGCGCTGGTAGCTGAAGCCGGGCGCGTCCGTCGGCACGGCGAACAGGGCCGGCTTCAGCTTGCCGGTGCGCGCGTCCGCGGTCCGGCCCACGATCAGCACGTAATCCGCCTCGTCGACACCGGAAATGTAGATCTTCCGGCCGGACAGCACCCAGTCATCGCCGTCCCGCCGGGCAACGGTGGCGAGCCGGTGGGAGTTCGATCCGGCGTCCGGCTCGGTAATGCCGAAGGCCATGATCAGTGCGCCGCTCGCCAGGCCCGGCAGCCAGCGCTCCTTCTGCTCGGTCGTGCCGAACCTGGCGATGATGGTGCCGCAGATCGCCGGCGAGACCACCATCATCAGCAGGCCCGCGCCGGCCGCGGACAGCTCTTCCAGCACGATCGCCAGCTCGTACAGGCCGGCTCCGCCGCCGCCGTACTGCTCAGGCAGGTTCACCCCGAGGAAGCCCAGCTTGCCGGCATCGCGCCACAGCTCGGTCAGGTGCCCGCCGCTGCGGGCCCGCTCGATGAAGTACGCGTAGCCGTACCGCTTGCCCAGGTCGGCTACCGCCGCGCGCAGCGCTCGCCGCTCGTCGCTCTCGATAAAGCTCATCAGTCCTCCTCGGACTTCACGACGGCGAGCACGGTGCCCACCTCAACCTGCTGGCCGGCCGTGACCGGCAGCTCGGCGAGCACGCCCGCGACCGGGGCCGCGATCGCGTGCTCCATCTTCATGGCCTCCAGCCAGAGCAGCGGCTGGCCGGCCGCGACCGCATCGCCGACCGATGCGCCCAGCCGGGCGATGGTGCCGGGCATGGGGGCGAGCAGCGAGCCGGCCTGCGCCGCGCCGGCCTGCTCGCCGAACCTGCTGACCGGGGTCAGGGCCACCGGCCCGAGCGACGAGTCGACGCAGGTCAGCCCTGGGTAAAAGGCCACGTCGAAGACGTGCCGCACGCCGTCGGCCTCCAGCACGACGCGCTCCGGCGCCGCGCTGACCAGCCGGACGTCGCCCTGTCCCTCGACGATCAGGCCGGCCCGGCCGAACCGGTAGCGGATGTCCTGCCCGGCGT
>Ga0208686_1001200_pt1 | contig 10698 bp, 10 predicted proteins | sample June2015DPH_6_50_FD_184694 | JGI IMG/M metagenome (GOLD analysis project Ga0208686, IMG submission 184694) | Peatland microbial communities from SPRUCE experiment site at the Marcell Experimental Forest, Minnesota, USA - June2015DPH_6_40... | ecosystem: Environmental > Terrestrial > Soil >... | reverse complement strand
GTCATCCTGCCCGCGCTGGAAGGCCTGCGCCCGGCCTGGCGCGAGGCGGCGGAGAACCTGGGGGCGGGGACCCGGCAGTACTGGCGTCACGTCGGCGGCCCGGTGCTGTTCCCCGCGTTCCTCGGCTGCGTGCTGCTGCTGTTCGGCAGCGCCTTCTCCGCGTATGCGACCGCCGAGGCGCTCACCGGCGGCACCGTCGCGATCACGTCGATCCAGATCGGGGCGCTGGAGAACGGGAACGTGCTGGCAGGCCAGCAGAACGTGGGCTACGCGCTAGGCCTGTTCATGGTCGTCATCATCGGCATCGTGATGATCTTCTATACGATCCTGCAGCGGAGGGCGGCCCGATGGCTGCGGTAGCGAGCGCCGGCCAGGCCGGCCCGCAGGCGCCCGCCCCGGCGAACAGGCCGGCGCCCCACGGCCTGCGCTTCCCGGTATGGCGATGGGCGATCCTGCTGGCCGCGACCGCCTACTTCCTGATCCCGCTGTACTCGGCGCTGAAGTTCGCCGGCCTGAAGGCATTCCCTGACATCTTCCGGCAGTCAGGATTCATCTCGGCGATGGGGCTGTCGCTGCGGCTCGCGCTCATCACCACGATCCTTACCCTGCTGCTGATGGTACCGACCGTCGTCTACGTGCACCTGCGGCTGCCGCAGATACGGCGCATGATGGAGGCGATCACGATCCTGCCGATCGTCATCCCGCCGATCGTGCTGATCATCGGCGTGCTGAAGGTGGCGCCGGGCTTCCTGCTGAGCACGCCTTACCTGCTCGCCCTGCTTTACGTCATCCTGGCCATGCCGTTCGCCTACCGGTCACTGGACGCCGGCCTGCGGGCGTTCGACCTGAAGACCATGGTCGAGGCGGCCAGCTCGCTCGGCGCCGGCGCCCCGGCCACTCTCTGGCGCGTCGTGCTGCCGAATATCCGTACCGCCATGCTGTCGGCCACCGTGCTGACGGTCGCGCTGGTGCTCGGCGAGTTCACCATGGCCAGCCTCGATCTTTACCAGACCTTCCCGGTGTGGATCGTCAACTTCGAGCAGAACAGCGGACCGGTGTCGGTAGCGGCATCGCTGTTCGCCCTCTTCGTCACCTGGATCCTGCTGATGGTGATTGTGACGGCCGGCAGCTGGAGCTCGCGCAGGCGCGGTGGCGGCGAGGTAGCCCTCTTCACCGTCGTCCGGCAGGACTTCGGCCAGACCCCGGGAGAGCCCGGATGACCGCCAGCATGACGGCAGGCTCCGGCCGCGCCGGGCGATCCGGCGCTCACGGTGACGGCGCGGGCGCCCCGGTCGGCCTGCAGGACCTGAGCCGCTCGTTCGGCGCCGTGCGCGCCCTCGACGGCCTGTCGCTCGACATCGCTCCCGGCGAGCTGGTCGCGCTGCTCGGCCCGTCGGGCTGCGGCAAGACGACGGCGCTGCGGATCGTGGCCGGCTTTGAGGCGGCAGACGCCGGCTCGGTCACCGTCGACGGCAAGGATGTCTCGCCGGTCGCCGCGGCCAGGCGAGATATGGGCATGGTCTTCCAGAGCTACAGCCTGTTCCCCAACATGACGGCCGCGGACAACGTGGGCTTCGGCCTGCGCATGCGCAAGCTGCGGTCGGCCGAGCGGCAGCGCCGGTCCGCCGAGCTGCTGGACATGGTGGGCCTCTCCCCGCAGGCCAGGAGCTACCCGCACCAGCTGTCCGGCGGCCAGCAGCAGCGAGTGGCACTGGCCCGCGCGCTCGCGATCGAGCCACGGGTGCTGCTGCTCGACGAGCCGCTGTCGGCGCTGGACGCGAAGGTGCGGCTGCAGCTGCGCGAGCAGATCCGGGCCCTGCAGCAGCGCCTCGGCACGACCACCTTGTTCGTCACGCACGACCAGGAGGAGGCGCTCTCCATGGCGGACCGGGTCGGCGTCATGAAAGACGGCAGGCTCGAGCAGGTAGCCGCGCCGGACGAGCTGTACGACCGGCCCGCTACCGCGTTCGTCGCTGAGTTCGTCGGGATCATGAACCGCGTTCCCGGCTCGCTCCTCGGCCAGGACCAGGTCCGCGCACTCGGCACGGTCGTGCCCGTCCACGGCGCGGCCCCGGCCGGCCCGGGCGGCGACGTCGACGTGCTGGTCAGGCCGGAGGGGTTGCAGGTTGCCGCCCAGCCGGGCGGCAACGGGATCGTGACCAGCCGGACCTTCCTCGGCTCGGTGACCCGGATCAGCGTCCGGCTCTCCGGTGACCTGACCGTCAAGGTGGACCATCCGAGCGCCGCTGCGGCGAGCATGACACCGGGTGAATCCGTGCAGGTCAGCCTGCCTGCCGCGGCGGTCCTGGTCACCGGGCGCCGATAACCGCTAGCGATCGCCTGGCCGCCCCAGGCCGAGCAGGGCCGGCAGCGCCGTGATGTCGGCCAGGATGCAGGGGGCACCGGCCTTCTCCAGCTCCTCCCGGCTGGCCGCGCCGCTGAGCACCCCGGCCACCAGGCCGGCGCCGGCGCGCAGGCCCGATTCCACGTCGCTGGCCGTGTCGCCGACCACCGCCAGCTCGGCCACGCTGCCGCCGCCCAGGCGAATCAGAGCGGTCAGCGGGGCATCAGTCCGTCTCCTCGCCGCCTGGCAGGCTGCTCATCATCGCGAACGTCTCCTCGGCAATCGCCGGCCCGCAGGTCATGCCGCGCCCGCCCGGCCCGGTCACGAGCACGACGCCGGGCGCCACCGCCGAGCGGTGGTAGAGCTCGCCGGTCGTGACCTGGCTGTAGACGCCAGCCCACCGGCGCCGGGCAGGCGGCAGGGAGGCGCCGAGCAGTTCCTCCGCCCGGTCGCGCAGATGGTCGTAAGCGGCCTCGTCGACATCGAACGCGAACGGCTCCTCATAGGAGTGCGTGTCGCCGATCGTCAGGCTGCGGTCCAGTCGCTGGACCAGCAGCAGCTGCGCCGCGGCCGCGGCCGCGGCGCGCTCCTGAGCTGCCAGCCGGCCGCGGCCCGGCAGGTCATACGCCGGGTAGTAGCGCAGCGAGTCACCGTCGGCCACCGACGTGGTGAGCTCCGCCCCGAATGGCTCGGTCTGCATCATCTGCAGGCGGACCCGGCGGACCGGCGGCCGCTCGTACGCGGCCAGGTGCGGGCCGGCGATGCCGGTATGCGCGGCGCCCGTGCAGAGCACGACCAGGTCGCCGCGATGCCAGGTTCCGGTGTGATCGCGGACCGCGTGCGGCGCTACCTCGACGGCCTCCCGGCCTGGCAGCCACCAATAGCCGGGGCCTGACGCCGGCGCCCTGGCCAGCAGGTAATCACGGATGGCCGGCAGCACGAGCCGCGGCTCCACGATCGCGTCCCGCCGGCCGTGCAGCGCGCCGGCGAAGGAGCCGCGCAGCGCCGGGTTGACCTGACGCGCCGCCTGCGGATCGAGTAGCTCGTAGCCCCGGTCGGCGGCATCCGGCAGCGCGGATGCCTCTTTCAGCAACGCGAGCTCGGCGTCGCCGGCCGCGAGCGTCAGCGAGCCGTGCAGCCGGAAGCCAGTTCCCGGAATGACGGCCGCGAGCTCCTCCCAGCCTGCCCTGGCGCGCAGCGCCAGGGCAGGCTCCGGCCCGGCCGCCCGGCCGCTGACCCAGATCAGCCCGAAGTTGCGGACGCTGGCTCCGCGGGATCCTGGCTCCCGCTCCAGGTGCACGACGTCCAGGCCCAGGCGCCGCGCCTGCACGGCGTGCAGGTGACCCAGCACGCCGCCGCCGACCACGACCACTGCATCCATTGCTGCTGGCCCTCCCCCGCGGTAGCTCCGCTCAGTCAACCGCGGCGGGATGACAGCGAGGTAAACGCCGCTGCGGCCGGCGGCGGACAGCCGGCCTCAGGCACTGCCGCCGATGCCGAGCAGCGGCACCAGGCCGGTGACGGACTCCAGGATGTGCGTCGCGCCAGCCTGCTCCAGCTCCTCCCTGCTGCCCGAACCGCTGAGCACGCCCGCCACCAGGCCGGCCCCCGCCCGCACGCCTGACTGCACGTCGCTGGCGGTATCGCCGACCACGGCGAGCTCGCTGACCGCGCCGCCGCCCAGGCGCAGCAGGGCCGTCAGCGGCAGGTCCGGCCAGGGCCTGCCGCGGCCCGCGTCCGCGGGTGAGAGCGCGAGGTCGATGAGCGGGCGCCAGCCCAGCGCGTCCAGCAGGGCTTCCCTGGTCGCCGGGGAGAAGCCAGTCGCCAGGCAGACCCTGATGCCGGCCCCGCGCAGCACGGTGATGGTCTCGATGGCACCAGGCAGCGGAGTCACCAGGCCGGCCCGGACCGACTCGGCGTAGCTGTCCTCGAACGCCGCGTTCGCCCGCTGCGCCTGCTGCTCGCTGCCGAGGATGCGCCGGAACACCTCGATCTTGGACTGTCCCATCGTCTCGTGCACGATCCGGAAGGCCTCGTCATAGCCCGGCGCGCCGGGCACCAGCCCGGACCCGTCCATGGCCGCGGTGAACGCGGACAGCACGCTGCCCTCGTCAGCCACGGTGGTCCCGGCCATGTCCATGCAGGCCGTCGTGATGTCGCTCATCGATCCCTCTCCGCACGGGCCAGCCGGGGGTCGTCTGCTGACCGTATCCTCCCGCCTGGCCGCCTCGCGGCTCGGCCGGCCGCCTACGCTAGGGATCATCGTGATTTGTCGGCCGCGCGAAGCTACGGAGGACATATGGCGCACGTCCTTGGCATCGACATCGGCGGCAGTGGCATCAAGGCAGCACCGGTCGACACCGGCACCGGCAAGCTGGTCGCTGACCGGGTCAAGCTGGCCACGCCGCAGCCCTCCGAGCGGGAGGCGGTCGCGGCTGTCGTCGGCGACCTGGTCACGACGTTCGACTGGACCGGGCCGGCCGGCATCACGTTCCCCGGCGTGGTGATGGACGGGACGATCTGCACGGCCGTCAACCTGGATCCGTCATGGATCGGGACCGACGGCCGGGAGCTTTTCGGCACTGCCACCGGACTGCCGGTGACCGTGCTGAATGACGCCGATGCGGCCGGCGTCGCCGAGATGCGATTCGGGGCCGGCGCCGGCCAGCGCGGCACGGTGCTGCTGCTGACCTTCGGCACCGGCATCGGCAGCGCGCTGTTCATCGACGGCACGCTCGTGCCGAACACCGAATTCGGTCATATCGAGATCCGGGGCAAGGACGCCGAGAAGCGGGCCTCCGAGCACGCACGGGAGGAGCAGGAGCTGAGCTGGGGCAAATGGGCCGGGCGGGTCGATGAGTACCTGGAGCAGATGGAGAGGCTGCTGTCGCCGAGCCTCATCATCATCGGCGGCGGGGTGAGCAGGAAGGCCGACAAGTTCCTGCCCCTGCTGACCAGCCTGCGCGCGCCGATCGTTCCGGCCGCCATGCACAACGACGCGGGCATCGTCGGCGCTGCGATGGCCGCGACCTGACTGACCGGCCTGCCCGGGCTCAGTCCTCGGGCCGCGGCCCCAGGCTGCCCGGATAGCGTGGCTCGACATGGCCGCCCGGATCGCGCCGGCCCGTGCCGGGCTGGCCTGTGCCGTACTGGCCGCGGGCGTCCTGGCCGTAGCCCGGCAGCGCCGGGTCCGGCTCCAGCTGGCCGGAACTGCGGCCGCGGCGCCGCATGATGGCGATGGCCTCCAGGCCGCCGGCCACCGCGGCGGCCGCCAGCGGCCAGAAGGCCAGCCCGCCGTGCGCGCCCAGCGTGATCGGCGGCCGCACGATGGCACCCGGCCGGGCACTGGCCAGCAGCCGCTGGAAGGTTCCGGCGCCGAACTGCTCGCCGGTCCACAGGGCGGCGAAGGCCGCCCCGACTGCTCCGGCGAGAATCCCGGCCATCGGCACCGGACCGTAGCAGCGGGCCGCCAGCAGGTCGCCGGCCAGGCCGATGATGGCCCCGCCGAGCAGCGCGATCACGCAGTACCAGCCGTCAGCGGCGATGAACGCGCTGGTCTCCGGATTGACCACCTCGGCGGTGCCATGGCTGATCATCACGTAGACCACTCGCGGGGCAATCCCGGCCCAGACGACGCCGCCCAGCGCTCCGAGCAGCGTTCCGCCGATCGCGATGGCCAGGGCGGCCAGCAGCGCGCGGCCAGGCGCCGGAGCCTGCCCGGCGCCGGCAGCGCCAGGAGCCGGCCGGGCGGGCTGCGGCGGGAGCGGAGGCTGACTGGATTCGGCCATTCTTCGCAGCAGGGTACGTGAGCTGGGGTGCCGCTCGCTGACTGGCTGGCCGGCAGCGCCAGCGCGGGCGTTGTGGTGCCGCGCCGGCCCGGCCAGCACCCGGACATTGCTAGGTTGGGGCGTGGCCACATTAGCCGGCCCCGGAATCCGCGGCTGCCATGGGGAAAGGCAATGATCGAGGTACGCGACCTGACCAAGTCGTACGGCGGCAAGGTAGCCGTCGATCACTTGTCCTTTACCGTCGAGCCCGGCCGGGTGACCGGCTTCCTCGGGCCCAACGGCGCGGGCAAGTCCACCACCATGCGGCTCATCCTCGGCCTTGACCGGCCGCAGGGCGGAACCGCCACCATCGACGGCCACCCGTATCGGGAGCTGCACGACCCGCTGCGCACGGTCGGCGCGCTGCTCGAGGCCAAGTCCGTGCACAGCGGCCGGAGCGCGCGCAACCACCTGCTGTTCCTGGCCCAGACCCAGGCGCTGCCCACCAGCCGGGTCGGTGAGGTACTCGATCTCGTCGGCCTGCGCGACGTGGCGGACAAGCGGGCGGGCAGCTTCTCGCTGGGCATGAGCCAGCGGCTCGGGATCGCCGCGGCGATGCTGGGCGACCCGCGGGTCCTGCTCCTGGACGAGCCGGTGAACGGCCTCGATCCCGAGGGCGTGCTCTGGATCAGGAACCTGATGAAGTATCTGGCCTCCCAGGGCCGGACCATCCTGGTATCCAGTCACCTGATGAACGAGATGGCCGTCACGGCTGACCACCTGATCGTCATCGGCCGCGGCAGGCTCATCGCCGAGGCCAGCACGCAGGAGATCATCGCCGGCAGCTCGGGCCAGTCAGTCCGGGTCAGGACCCCCGAGCCCGACCGGCTGACCTCGCTGCTGACCGCCCAGGGCGCCAAGGTGGTGCCGCCCGCGCCCGCCGGGCATGGCCAGCAGGCTCCCGCCGGGGGAACGCCGGACGGGGCCGAAGCGCCGGATACCGCGGCCACGCTCATCGTCACCGGGCTGACCGCGCCGCGGATCGGCGAGCTCGCCGCGTCCTCGTCAGTCGTGCTGCATGAGCTCACGCCGCAGGCTGCCTCGCTCGAGGAGGCGTTCATGGAACTGACGGCGGGCAGCCTCGAGTTCGGCCAGCATGGCGCGAATCCGCTGGCCGCCAGTGAAGGGAGCGCCCGATGACCGCCTCGTCTCCCGTGCTGCCCGCCGAGCGGCCAGCGGCGCCGCCGCCCGGTCACCGCGCCGGGTTCTGGCACCTCATGCTGGCCGAGTGGACGAAGATCCGGTCGGTCCGGTCCACCTCGTGGACCCTGCTGCTGTTCGTCGTGCTGACCATCGGGCTGACGGCCGGCCTGACGGCGCTCATCGTGTCCAGCTGGAACGGCCCGCGGGCCGCGCCGCGGGACGCGCGGATCCTGGCCGATCCGGTCAGCTTCATCTTCGGCGCCGGGATCGGCCTGGGCCAGCTGACGATCTGCGTGCTCGGCGTGCTGCTGATCACGACCGAGTACTCGACCGGGGTGATCCGCGCATCGCTGCTGGCCGTGCCCCGGCGGCTGCCGATGCTCGCGGCCAAGGTCATCGTGACCGTCATCATGCTGCTGATCGTGGCCGAGATCGTGGCGTTCGGCTCGTTCTTCGTCGGGTCGGCGCTGCTGCACAGCAAGGTGGCCGTCTCGCTGAGCGACCCCGGCGTGACCCGCGCCACCATCGGCGCCGGGCTGTACCTCACCGTGCTGGGCGTGTTCGCGCTGGCCATCGGCCTGCTGATCCGGCATACCGCCGGAGCCATCGCCACGGTGATCGGCATCGTCCTGGTGCTGCCCATCCTGACCGGCCTGCTGCCGGGAAGCTGGGGTGCGCACGTCGACGCCTACATGCCCGAGCAGGCCGGGTCGCTGATCACGCATGCGCAGCAGGCGGCCGGCGGCCTGCTGACGCCCTGGGAGGGCTTCGGCGTGTTCTGCATCTGGACGGCCCTGCTGCTGGCCGCCGGGGCTTACCTGCTGCGGCGGCGGGATGCCTAGCCCGCTGACCGCCGCGAGGCCGGCACCGGCTCCCGGCCGCCGGTCACCGCCGAGTACACGGCCAGCACCGCCTCGTACCGGCGCCGGATGTCCGCCCGGTCCGGCTCCTCAGGCACCGAGCCCTCCGCTGACTGCTCGATGATGGCCGCCTGCTCGAGCAGCACCTGCCGGTCGTCCGCGCGCGTCGACCGCTCCATGATCTTGGCCAGGGCGTCCAGCTCCCTGATCATCACGGCGGGCATTCCCCGGCCAGCCTGCCGTATTTTCTCGAACGACCGCTCGACCAGCCGGCGGTAGGTCGCCTCGGTGGTGATCACCCGCGGGCTGCCCTGGGCGTCGCGGTAGACCCGGGCGGGCTGCCACCGGCCGGTCACCTTGCACAGGCTGTCACCGATCCAGTCGATGCAGGTCAGTGCGGTGAAGGTGTCGTTGACAGCGGCGGACAGCGCGCGCAGGCAGATCTCCACCAGCTGGTCGATGCCGAAGGACACGTCCTGGGCCAGGGTCCGGTACGGCCCGATGACGTGGGTGGCCGCCAGCTCCCTGGCCACCTTCCCCGCCGCCTCGGCCGGCCAGACGGTGACATACGAGTGCCCTTCGACCAGGAAATGGCCGGGCCGGTGCTGCAGCAGGATGACGGCATCGGCCTTCGCCGCGATCCGCACCAGCACCTGATGCTGGACGAACTGCAGGTAGCCGCTCTGCCGCGCGGCCACGTCCGCGCCAGGGCCGGCGGCGAGCATGTCCGCGATGAGCTGGCCCGCATTCTGGTCAGCCAGGCCTCCGGCGTCCCCCTGCTCCTTGATCGCGACGGCGAGATCCGCGGCGATGCCGGCGATGACCTGGGGCAGCTGGATCTGCACGGCGATGTGGTGCAGGAAGTAGATCAGCACCGCCAGGTCCACCAGCAGCAGCGCCAGGGTCACCGTGATGCTGATGTGCGGCACGAAGCTGCCGTGGCTGCCCTGGCCGACCGATCCGAGCGCCAGCACCGCGTAGACGAAGGTGGCCACGAACGTGCCCAGGGTCAGCTGGGTGCCGCGGTCCCGGATGAAGTTGCGCAGCATCCGCGGCCCGAACTGGGTCGACGTCAGCGTCAGCGCCACGATCACGATCGAGAACACCACGCCCACGACCGTGATGACCGCGGCCGCGACGCCGGTGAGGACCTGCCTCGCCGCGTCGGCGGAGCCGCCGATGACCCAGCCCGGCAGCCGGAAGTCGCCGTTGTAGGCGGCCCGGTCCGCGGCGTAGGTGGCGGCGAACAGCAGGATGGCCGTCATGATCTCAACCCCCGGCACGAACCACAGGTTCGTGCGCAGGGCCTCGCGCCGCCACTCGGCGCCCCGCGCCAGCCTGCCCGTCATGCGGCCGCCTCCGGTGGCCCTCCTGCCCGCACCGCCAGCCAGCCCATCGCCAGTCTCCCCCGAGACGCTCCCCCGCGCCGACCTGATCTTCCGGCCCGGCCGGCGCTCATCGTACCGCGGCAGGAAGGACCGCCATCAGAGGCGTGCAGCCGCTTTCTCGGGCCCGGCGGCCGGAACAGGGGCGCCCAGCGCGGGTGCGCCGGTCGCGCCCGAGCGCTACGTGGCCCTAGCGGCGCGGCCGGCGTGCACGTCGAGCACCCGCTGGTAGGCCCGCTGGACGTCGGCGCGGTCGGCTGCCTCGTCGACCGACGCGGCGCTCAGCCGCTCGATCATCGCCGCCTGGTCGAGTACCACCTGGCGGTCCTCCGGGGCGGTCGCCCGCTCCATGATCTTGGCCAGGGCGTCCAGCTGCCGGATCAGCACCGCCGGCATGCCGCGGCCGGCCTGCCGGACCTTCTCGAAGGCCCGCTCGACCAGCCGCTCGAACGTGACCTGGGTCGCGATCAGCCGGACACCGCCGGCCGCATCCCGGTAGACGCGGGTCGGCTGCCACCGGCCGGTCACCTTGCACAGGCTGTCGCCGATCCAGTCGATGCAGGTCAGCGCGGTGAAGGTGTCATTGACGGCGGCCGACAGCGCGCGGATGCAGATCTCCACCAGCTGGTCGATGCCGAACGAGACGTCCTGGGCCAGCGTCCGGTACGGCCCGGTCACGTGCGCGCGGGCCAGTTCGCGCGCCACCCGCTGGGCCGCCTCGGCCGGCCACACCGTCACGTACGGGTGGCCCTGAACCAGGAAATGTCCCGGCCGGTAGCGGAGGTAGATCACGGCGTCCACCTCGGCGGCCAGCTGGACCAGGGTCCGGTGCTGGATGTACTGCAGGTAGCCGCTGCGCGGCGCGGCCACATCGCCGCCCGGTCCGTCCATGTCCGCGATCAGCAGCGCCGGGTACTGGGCGTCGGCGCCAACCGTCGGGTCGCCGGCCTGCAGCTCGATCGCCTTGGCCAGGTCGGCGGCAATGCTCGCGATGACCTCCGGCAGCTGGATCTGCACCGCGATGTGGTGCAGGAAGTAGATCAGCACCGCCAGGTCCACCAGCAGCAGCGCCAGCGTCACCGTGATGCTGATGTGCGGCACGAAGCTGCCGTGGTCGCCCTGGCCGACCGATCCGAGCG
>Ga0208686_1001194_pt1 | contig 10738 bp, 14 predicted proteins | sample June2015DPH_6_50_FD_184694 | JGI IMG/M metagenome (GOLD analysis project Ga0208686, IMG submission 184694) | Peatland microbial communities from SPRUCE experiment site at the Marcell Experimental Forest, Minnesota, USA - June2015DPH_6_40... | ecosystem: Environmental > Terrestrial > Soil >... | reverse complement strand
GGCCGTGGACGCCTGACACCGTCATTGGCCGAGACGGGTAGCGGCGGGTGCCGCAGCTGCGCAACCCTTGCTCCTCGAGGTGCGCCGTGAGGTCGCGCAGCGTCCATTCGCCGGTCGCGTACAGCGTGAACGCCAGTTTGATCAGCGGCGCGCGCTCCGGGTCGACGATGACGCTGCGGATGTCCTGCCCGCCGATCAGCTCGCGCTTGGAGAGGTAGCCGATCGGAGGCTTGTGCGGTGTGCCGCCCTGCTCGTGCTTGCGCCGCAGGCCCTTCTTGACCTCGGTGGCGAGATTGTTGCTGTAGTACTCGGCGAAGGTGGCGAGCATCCCGTGCATGAGCTGCCCCGCCGGCGTCTCGTCGATGTTCTCCGATGCTGAGACCAGTTTGATGCCCATGCCGACCAGCTTTTGGTAGAGCGTCGCGTCATCGAGACGGTTGCGCGCGAGCCGGTCGACCTTGTGGACAATCAGGTATTTGACCCCGAGGGTGGGTAGCTCTCTGAGCATGCATTGCAGGACCGGCCGGTCGTCACTCTTGGCTGACTCGGCTCGCTCGATGTAGACCTTGGCGACCTTCGCACCCCGCGAGATCGCCTCCTTCTTGCAAGCCTCGACCTGTGCAGGAATCGAGTAGCCGTCCTCGTCGCCATCGCGGCCCATCTGGCCGGTGCTGGAAACGCGAACGTAGACCGCCGCCGCCTCGGCGACCTCGGGCTCGCTGTTAGGTTGATCCGTCTCTTCTAGTGCCTTGGACATAAATATCCTCCTTTCGTGTTAATTCGCTTAACCATTTTCGCGTTAACTCGTGAGTTAAGCAACGTGTCAAATTGTTGGGCGGGCCGATCAAGGTGTGTAACCCCGACCGGCCCGCGTTAGCTCACTTCAGCGCATCCAAGCGCTCGGTGATCGCCTTCTTTCTGTCAGCCGCACTCGTTTTGAGGGCGTCGTACTCACCTTTCGCCTCGTCGGCCCTGGTCCTTGCGGCCTCGACCTCACGATCGATCTGGTCGATGGCCCGTTCGAGTGCTGCGCGTGCGTCGAACAGCGCGTCGTCCAATTTTGTCTCACGACGCCGAGTCCGTGATGGTTTGGCGCTGTCACCACCCTCGAGCTTCTTCTTGTGCGAGTAGTAGCTGCCTCGGACCGAGTCGTAGGGTCTGCCGGTCTCCTCCGCCAACGCCTTGAAGGCGTCTGCCTTCTCAGCGCCTGCGGCGACCATCGCCTGGATTCGGTCGTAGACCTCTTGGGCCTTTGTCACTGCCATGAGCTGTCTCCTTTGGGTTGGATGACCTTGGCGGCGGGCAGAAAGACCGATGTCCTTCCGTCCGCCGCGGGGCCGTCCAGCCCTCACGAGCGCACCTCTGTCTTGTTTGCCCAGTGGGTTAGACGAGCGCACGCGATGTCTACGTACTGGCTCTCCCTTTCGATCCCGAGGAAGCGCCGTCCCTCCAGTACCGCGGCTGCCCCGGTAGAGCCGCTCCCGGCAAAGGGGTCGAGCACGACCGCATCCGGTGGGGTGACCAGTCGAACCAACCACCTCATCAGCGCGAGCGGCTTGACGCACGGGTGACCGTTGTGCACGAGACGCGGCGGATGGTGCTTGCCGGTGTAGACCTGCGCGAGGCGTGCTTCGAGCGCTTCGCACCCGGCCTCGCGCTCAGCTCGCGTAGCTTTGGCGCAGAAGAACAGCCGGCTAAGGGTTGGATCGAGCATCCCGACCGGGCAGTCGTCGCTGCACCCACTGTCCGTGCAGTCCTCGGCGTGCGAAAGCACGATGTTGGCAGGCCACCGCGAGCGCCCGTCATAGCCTTTCACCCGGTTCGCCTCGATGTTCAGCGCTCCTGTGCCGTGGACTACGAGGTTGTCGTCCGTCCCTCCGATCATGGGCGAGCGCGCGATCACGATCGGCTCGAAGCAGGGCTTCAGTGTCGTGGCTCGCCCGCCGGGCAAGCGCCGGGATTTGGGTATGCCTTGGGCGTTGAGCCATAGCAGCTGGTCGCGGATCTCGAAGCCCGCATCCTCGACTGCGCTTGTCAAGCGGTGCGACATTCGCGGAGCTGAGAACGCGAGGAGGTGGCCGCCTGGCCTGAGCACGCGCAGGCACTCGGCCGCCCAGACCCGGGTCCAGCGCTCGAACGCCTCTCCCCGACTCAGCCGCTCGCCGCGGGCCGATACCGCACGGTGGATGTCTGTGCCGTCCCAGGCTTCGTCGTGAAACGCGATGCCGTAAGGCGGGTCCGTGACGATCGTGCTGATGCAGGCGTCGGGGAGCCCCGCGAGCACTTTGAACGCGTCGCCCTCGATCAGCCCCCACTCGTTCGTTGCGTCGGAATAGACGGTGAGCTTCCTGGTCATACGGGCACTCCTGCGGTCAGGAGCGCCACCGCGTCGGCGTGCGTGGTGACCGCGAACAGACGCTCGGCCTCAGCCGGCAGCCGGTCAAGCGCACGTCGGATTGCTTCGGCCCGTTGCTCGTCCGGGACGATCCAGGCGACGCGAGGCGAGACTCCGTGGGTGCGGCGTGCCTCGCCCGAGCGGTGGTACTCAAGGTGGCGGCGGGCTTTGCCCTCGATCGTCGTCAGCGCCTCCGTTGCCATGTCGAGCTCCAGCAGCCAGGAGACCTCGTATTCGCCGACGCCGAGCTTGATAGCCGCGTCGGGCTTGAGAGTCATCCGCGCCGCATAGCGTCCGAGATACGGTCGCCGCGGCTCGGGCTCAAAGCCCAGCACGTCGGCGATGCCCCATCGCTGCGTCTCCATCAGTTCGACGTAGAGTTGGGCGACCGCGAGCGTGTGCGCCATGTAGCGCTCGCCGGGCGTGTGGGGACTGCGCACCCGCCGCGTGGAGTCCTCAGATGCGAGCAGTCGTTGGCCGGCGAGGCCGACGGCGAAGGTCAAGCCCTCGCTGCCGGACCGGGCGCCTCCGACCCGTCTGGCGAGTGGGGCGATCACTCCCAGATTGCTCAGACGCGCCAGGCCGTGCCGGGCCAAGCGCGCCCTGCTCTCGGGCAGACCGTCCGGCCAGAACAGCCGCTGAAGCTGCTCTCCACTCATCACCTGAAACCGAGCGACAGCAGCGAGGACGTCGAGGTCGCGGGCTGAGAGCCGCCCGCGGATGCCCGCCAGCTTGCGGGGAGATAGACGAGAAGAGGAACGTAGGTCTTTCGTTGGACTTGTGCTCCGAGAACCCCCACCGTTAGCGGCGATCTCGGGGGTCCCACTCGACGCGAGCGGATAACCGACCGGATAAGTCACGAGCGCCTCCGCTCGTAGCCCAGCGAGGCGTCTTCGCCGTCCAGTTCGTCGGCCGGAGCGGAGACGGAAGGCTCCTCGAGTCTCGCTCCATACAGCGCGGCCGAGCGGTCACGGATCGCTGCTGCTTGGCCGGTCTTGGGCGGTAGCGGCTCGGTGCGGCCGGTGACAACAGCGACGCCGCTACCTGAGCCGGTGCCGACGCGCGCCGCCACCTCGAAGCGGCCAAGCGCCATCAGGTCATCAGCGGAGATACCCGGCAGCTCCCGAGCAATGGTCGGTGCTTCGGTGGCTCCCGCCCGGAAGCTGATCAGTGTCGCCAGGTTCCCGATGAGCGCCGTGCGCGTCGGCTCAGGGACGCGGCCCAGGGTCTGCACCGCAACCGTGAGGCTCGCGCCGAGCCCCCTAGCGCGCTCGGCGATCAGCTCCAGATTGTTCGGCAGACCGTTGACCACGGTCGCCAGCTCGTCCACGAAGATGCTCACGAGATGCCGCTGCTCGGGCGAAACCGACGCGCGCGCCTCCACCGCACTCCACGTCGCATACATCACCGCCGAACCAATCAGCGTGGCTGCCTCGCCAAGCACTCCAGGCGCGAGCGAAACGAGCACGAACCGGCGTTCGTTAAGCAGCCGAGCCATATCGATCTTGGCGTCGACGCTCGCCAGCACCGCCCGAACGCGTGGACGAGCCAGCAACGCCCAAATGCGCGCCATCGGCGCCTGCACGACATCGACTTTGGCCGCCGCAGACAGCGCCTCGTAGTTCTGCCAGGAACCTTTGAGAAAGCCATCACTGAGTCTTGCAACTGCCGCCCGGCGGTAACGATCATCGGCGAACAGCCGGCCGAGGTCGGCGAGCGTCGCGCCCGGCACCTCGCTCAAGGTTCGGATTCCCAGGCGTCCGAAGGTCTCCGATCGAATACCCCACTCGGGGAACATCGACCTCAGCGTCCGGATCAGAACATCCGCGCGGGCATCCAGGTCGCCGCCATGAAGCACATCCAAGCCGGGGATAGCCCGGGAATCGTCTCCGGGGTCAAGCACGACGACCCGGTCGGCCCGCTCGGCAGGGACACGATCTAGAACCGCATCGATGAGATCGGGCCCCTTCGGGTCGATCACGACGCCCGCACGACCAGCTTCGATCTCGCTGAGAATGGTGTTGGCGATCAGCACACTCTTGCCCACGCCGCTCGGACCGATGACTGCTACGTGATGGCTCGCAGCCTCGGGCGTGAGCGCCACCGAACGCTCGCCAGCACCATCGCGGCCAATGAACAGCCTCCGGCCGGTTCGCGAGAGCGCGCGCGACGCCAGGATCTCCGCGGAGCCAACCTCGACACCTGCCAGCGCCTCCCCGAGCGGGAGTCCGAGCAACGGCAAGAGCTCCGCGACAGATAGCCAGCCCGACGACCGGCGCACTCTCGGGAGCGAGGCAAGCGTCCGACTCCCGCGGTCATAGGTCACGCGAATTCCACCGGCCAGACCACGGCGGCCGCGCAACACGCTCTCCACGTGCGAGGCGAGCATCCGCGCTCGCCCCCTGCTACCTGCTGTGAGGAGGACGAGTCCGCTCACCGTGAAGCCCGGGGCGGTGATCCTGTTCCGCCAGGCCCGCTCAATCTCCCGCTGTCTCGGCGATGGGTCCTCGGGCTCACGCCGTGGCCACGGCGCACCGGGCGCCAGAGCGACCCGCACGATGACGGTCTCGCCCTCGTTGAGGTTGGCAAGCCCTGTCAAAAGCGACCGTGACGCAGGAACAGTGTTGTCGGTCAGGAGAAAGCTCGGCTGCGACACAGACAGTCGCAGACCCAATGTGACATGCCCGCTCGGACATTCGGAGAGCCGCGTGAGACGCAGACTCGGAATGACGGCGGCCATCGTTGAGCGCACCGATTCCTCAAGCGGCGCGGGCACGAGCAGGCTGTGCGTGATCCTGTCCTCCGTCGCCACGATCTCGCTCACCAGCTCGGAGGTGAACGGCAGTCCTGCGAGCCCTTCCCAGGCAGCTGCGACGGGTGCTTCTTCGAGGCCCACCGGATACCGGGTCGACAGCCGTACCCGGCTCGCTCTCATTTTCTTGGTTTGTGCGCGTTCCTGTGTAGCGATACCGGCGAGCATCGTTCCGCTCGCGCCAGCCGCACCGAGCGCTAGGAGGTCAGCGTTCACGCGTACCCTCGATCTCCCGGCGTTTGGCCGCCGCCTTCGCCGCCTGTTCGTTTGATCTGCGGTCCCTCAGAATCCTTTTTGCTTGGAGCCATAGAACAAGGCTGAGCATTTCTACATCCTCAGCCTTCCTTACTCCCTTCACCTTGATACGACGTGCTTGTCCCACGGGCAATCCTCCTTTCGCTTAGTTGTTACATGTCTTGTCCTCCGTTGGTTGTTAGTTTCAGTATTGCTCGAACCTCCGTTTTCGATCTTTGTTCGTCATGCCGATTTTTGCTGTGATTGAGCTGCGAGTCTTTGGCAGTCTTGACAGGCGAGTGCTAGAAACTCACCACCGGCGCGTGTACCAAAACACGATCCTGAGCACGGCCGTGACAACGCCCGCGACGAGGATCACGGGAACCAACGCCCCAAGCATGACCGCGATCCTGGGACCAACGGCGCCGAGCGCCACCAGCCCCAGGACCACGATTGCGACTGTTGAGACGAGCTTGGTCATGCGCTGCGCCTGCTCAGCAGCTCGTCCATTGCTACACCGAGAAGGCCGTCCGTCACATCACGCTCAAGGCGAATGTTGGCGTTGGCTTCTCTCAGCTCGACGCACTCCCGTTCCTTGTGGCACAGCATCTTGAACAGGCGATCGTTTGCTCGGCTCAGCCCGTCGTTCAAATCGCGGAGCCAAAGCAGCCGCTCGTTGTCGGTCATCGCCGCGCCTCCTCTTCGGCGCGGTCCATGCGCTCGATGGTCTTGCGGCGGATCTCGCTCATCTCGCGCATCGCTCGCGCGGTACGGCGAGCGTGTCGGCGGCGCTCACGAAACGCGCGATCGACCGGGTTCCCCGTGATGAGATCGCCAAAGTACATGATGAAGCAGAGGGGGCCGATCACTACGGCTGCGGTCACGCAGAAGTTGATGAGGACCGCCGCCCACGCGACGAGTGCTATGGCGGTCATTAGAAGTCCTCGGTGAGGCTGCGGAGGACTCGGCGGACGCCTTTGATCCCGTCTTCGGCGATGCCGCCGAGCGCCTGGGTGCCGAGCGGGCGATTTGCGAGCCGATCTTCCAGCTCGCCGACGATGAGGTCGCCCTCGTCTATGCCGTGGCGGGCGGCTCGCCCGATGTCGCTCATCTTCCCTCTAGCGAGGCTGCATTGGGCTTCATCTGCGGCGCGCTGGAGCAAGGCGTCGGTTTGCAGCGTCGCAAGAGCGTTCCCCGTGGCACGGTCGGCTTTCAGGCGATCGAGGACCGACGAGTGGCGGACAAGACTGCTGGACATGCGGGGCTCCTTTGGGTTGCTGGGAGGAATGGCCTACGAACGTCGAGGTTGAGGGCAGGATGGCCTCCCGTAAAGAGCGTCCCCGGAGGGCTCTGGAGGGACTCGTAGTCGTCTGGAATGGACTGGAGCGATGTGCGCTCGCTCGCCCCGATTAGGATTCCGGGCATGGACCCGGACGATTTGCCCTCCCCCGAGAGCCTCGCAAGCGATCTCACGACGCTTGCTCACTCGCTTGACCGCTTTCCGGCGCTCCGGCTACCTGATCTTGAGGCTCTGCCGTCCGTCATCGCGTGGCGTCCGCCGGGGCGTGGCGAGCACCTTTCAGAGCCAGAGCGGCGGGCTCTCGCTATCGAGTACGCCATCACGGACGCGATCGCAGCTCACACGCACCCCGAGGAGAAGAAGGCGCTAGCGGCGCTATTTACGTTTGCCGATCTGGCACGCACTGTAAAGGCCCGCCAGGACGCCGCGGCTGACGCGCTCGGGCTCAAGAGTGGCGACTCGTTCCGTAATTCTCGGGAGCAACACCTTCTACGCTCTCTCGCCGACAATATTTACCGCTGCGAGCTTGTGGACTCAATGCGCCGCTATGACGCCCTCCGCGACAGCGGCCGAATGGGTGTGACATGGTGGCGCACCGTCGAGTTTGATTGGGGAGTCGCGATCACCGAGGAACGTCCCAATGAGCAGCTTTGGCAGTTCCGCCACATCCTGCGCTGCATGGCATCTGTTTCACAGCCCCTGTTCGTCATCCATCTTCCGTGGACGGGCGTAGGCCCTCATAGACCGGAGACCGTGAAAGTCCTGTCAGGCCCGGCACCCGGCGATTCCGAGGCTCAGTTCGCCCACACGCTGCTTCGTATTCGTCCAGCCTTGCCCGGTGCCGCGCACGCGCGAACAATGGCCTATATTTGGGATCTGGGCGCACCACTGACCGAGGGTGACGAGGTTGAAATCAACTTTACTCAGGAACTGGTAGACGAGGCCAACAGCTTCATCCCCGTGATCGAGAGCTACACCCGCCCGGATACGATCGCGCGCCGGATGAGCCTTCGAGCAAAGGTTCCTCCTAGCATGGCGACCGCGATGCGTGGAGAGATGACACCGAAACCACTTTGGCAACGAGATGCTGGCTCGATAACTCATGGTCCCGTCGGGCGGCCAGCAAAGCGGCAGCCTATCAAGGCCCCCGACGCAGACGGCTACTACGTCTATGAGGCCAAGGAGCTACTCCCGAGTCACAATTACGCGCTGCGGTGGGATTAGAGCTATCACGCTTATGCTTGACAGATTGCCCGAAAACGCTCATAGTTACTCCGCTGCGCAGTTCACCCTTCGGTCGCACCGTGTTGTTCTCAACTGAGACCAGCACCAATGCGACCGAAGGAGTTGAGCAATGCCCACGGCAGATGTACCTAGCGGAGCGAACGATGGTGAGCAGCTTACGCTTTGGCTCTGGCACTACCCGGAGCATCACGACCTCGCCCTCTTGGTCATCAAGCGGACCGGGGTGGGAGAGGATGTCGAGTATGACCTCCGCGAGGTATGGTTCCACGAATACAGCTGTCCCGGTAACCGGATAGGCACTCGTATGTCATCGTTTGCCGATTGGCGGGAATCATGTGACAGCGCGGAAATCGCCAAGATGATCGCGAACGAGGAACTTACGCCTATCCCCGGCTTCGAGCAGATTCCACAGTGGACACCGGGGTCGTGAGTAGCTCGCGGCGAGTCTTCGCACTTCTCCACCCTGGTGCAGCCGCACCCGTCCCCGATGAGTCCTTACCGGCTCATCGGGGACACCCCAGCAATCATCACGTACTGAGAGCTACTCACTGCTCGCCGGTTCACACCTTGACCACGCTGCGGCCACAGCCTTAGCGTCAGTGGCTCCATACTAAGCGGCCTCGGCACGTCTTCTCCCGCGCCGAGGCCCGGACAAGAAGGAGTGGTGACTCCCCATGCCCAAAGAGAAGCGTACCCCCGACGCGATGCCGTCGGATGAGCTGTTGTTTGCCGCGATCGAGCGCGCCGAGTGCCACCGGATCAAGCACGACGACCCCGAACTGCACCGGGGCAAACCCGATCAACCGGGCGTCCTGTTCGCAACCATCAAGGAACACGCCGGAGTACGACAGGGCGGATGGACGACGATCCAGCTACGCCCCGCATGGGAGCGACTCGAGAACGCCGGCCTGATCGAGCAAGCCCGCCTGCGCGGCATGACCGTGTGGACGCTCACCAGCGCCGGACAGAAGCACCTGGACGCCGCGCGTGCGGCTAGCGAGGTCGGACAACTGCCGGAGTCCCCGCAGCACCGCTACTGGCGCGAGTCTCGGGAGATCGCCAGCAGGCGGATCGGCGAGTTCGGAGAGCTGCTGCGCAAAGAGCTCGCAGATGCGACCGGCCTACTCGACGCCCACGATACGCCCGACTCGGACGCTTGGCACGCGATCAGCCGCCGCTTGCAGCGCGCCTGCGAGCGCCTTGAGTCCGCGAGCTATTGCCTCCTTGAGTGGCCGGAGCCCGACGACTCCGCCCCCGACATCCCGCCAAAGCACAAGGTAGGGCGCCGAAGCGTCAACCGCTTCGACAACGACTGAGCGATGCGGTGCGCCATGCCCAACCCAATCCGTCGCTCTGGCAGCGTCGAATGGCTGATTCTTGACCTCCTGCTTGAGCAAGGAACGAGATCATGGGGAGTCGGGGAGCTGGTTGACGAGATCGGCAGCCCAGTCCTCGTCGCCGAAGCCCTGGACGCCCTCCAAGCCGCCGCCCTCATCGAGCGCACAGGCGCGTTCGTACGTATCGCGCAAGCGTGGCCGGATGATTAGTAACCGACGTCAGACCTGACAATCAACATATCTTCTAGCTGAATAATCTCGCCGCAGCCACAGTGCGAGTGAGGGATGTGGTACATACGGTGATAGCAAAAGCCATCCCGACAGCTTCCGCCCTCTAATACCCGATGACACCGCTTGCACTGTAGCTTGAATGGCATATCACCATAATACGAACAAACACCGAACAGGGCAAGAGCTATTTGATGGGCGTTAGCAGCTCCGGGTAGTTGTTCTTGATATTCCCGACCGCCTTCCCAACTTCGTATGCCTCCATATCGTCGGCGTCGTAAGGGTCAAGGAGAGGCACGAGGTCGAGTGGGTCGTCGTGCGAGAGCCACTCCTGTTCTTCGCTCCGCGCAAGGATGACCGGCATCCGGTCGTGGATCGGCCGCATCACCGCATTCGGCGCGGTCGTGATGATCGTGAATGTCTTTAGCTCAGTATCGCCGTCGTGGCGGGTGACAAACAGGCCAGCCATAGAAAACAGGTCGCGCCGCTTCAGGTGAATCGCGAATGGCACCTTGTCGTGCCATTCGTAGAAGCTCGTGGCAGGAACCAGGCAGCGCTGACCTGAAAGGAACGGCTGCTTGAAGGTTCGCCGCTCGGTCAGTGTCTCAGCGCGAGCGTTGATCATCGAGTAGCCGACCCGATCGCTTTGCGCCCATTGAGGGACCAGGCCCCACCGCATGTCCTCAAAGCCCTGCGCAGTGACGACCGGCACAGTCTGGCTAGGGGCCGCGTTGAAGTTGGGCCGATACGGATGCCCGAGGGACTTGCCGTAGTAGTGCTCAAGATCCTGTTGGGCTTTGATTTGCGAAAAGCGTCCGCACATGGCTCCATTGTCGCACGACGCCATTCGGGCGCACAACGGCACTTGTGCGACATGGTGAAAGTCAGTGGTGGTATGCCCGCTCCGGCGCTGCGGACCATGCCGACTCGAAGACCGCGCGGAGGTCAGACTCGTTGGCTGATCTAATGAGCTCTGAGTTCTGCCCGGATAGGATCGCGTTTAGGTTCGGGACATTCCAGGCGCGACCCTGCGAGACGATCCACCGATCGTGAGTTCCCCGAAACTTTTGACTTTCTAGAAAGCGCCACTCAAAGTCTATGCCTCGCTGCTTTAGCTCGTGGCCGAGATCGCGATAACTTCGTCTCGCGGCGCGCGTAGCATTTTCGGGGAGTTCGAGCGACAGAAT
>Ga0208686_1001184_pt1 | contig 10778 bp, 8 predicted proteins | sample June2015DPH_6_50_FD_184694 | JGI IMG/M metagenome (GOLD analysis project Ga0208686, IMG submission 184694) | Peatland microbial communities from SPRUCE experiment site at the Marcell Experimental Forest, Minnesota, USA - June2015DPH_6_40... | ecosystem: Environmental > Terrestrial > Soil >... | reverse complement strand
GAATACACCCCCCCGAGCTACGAAAATACGTTCGATACAACCCTCGGGACCCTGGAGCAGAGCGCGGCTGTATACGCGGCTAACATGGCAACTGGGTATGGCACTGCGCTCAACAACATCTACAGCGATTGGGGAAGGCTGCAGGCGACGGGAGCCAAAACATCCAACACGGCCACCGGGTGGTACTTCTCGAATCAATTGTCAGCTGAGGGCATAGCTGCGCCAATGGCAGCCGGCGTCCGGCGGTCGATGTATCTCCAACTGGTGCCGCAGTTTTTCTCGGCGGACACGTACACCCAGCAACCGGTGTCAGACCTCGACCAAATCGGTATGTTTGAATCGATACCCTTTGGCCAATACAAGAAACTCTTTAACAACAGTTGTTATAACTCCTACCAGACGAGCACAATCTCAAATCCGTTTGCGTTCAGCACCTTTGGTTCGCCCAGCGGCTCGGCCGAGTATGATCTCTTCGTGCTGGGTGGCGCGATCAACAGTCAGGGCACGCCGCACGTAAACGAAACGATGCCGTCCGATCTCTTGCTGAATACTTTGTTCGCAGCGCCGACCGGAACTGAGGCGCCCGGCACAGGTCCCCTGCACATTCCGCAGGAACTCGTGTACGGTACCGCCGTTTTGCTTGAGAGAGTAGGGCCGAACTTGGGCAACTACGATGGCATAACTCAATGCTACAAACCGGGCTGCTCCGACCAGACAACTGACCCGACAAAAAGCAGCTGTATCAACCCGTAGCCTGAAAACCGGCTCCGGTGCTTAACTTCGACGCTGAGCCAAAACCCTCCGGCGAACCTGCCGGAGGGCTTTTTCTTGTGATATGGGTACTCACCCGTAGTCTCGCCTCTTGGCCACGATCCCTCAGTTGATCCCGATCCTTTTCGCGAATAGCCGTGCATCGGATTCGGTCCTGAAAATTACGTCATATAAGGCATTTCGTTCCGCACGTTTTAGTTGTGTCAATGCGGTTGCAAGTCACCCATCGCGTCAGAAAGTCGAGACGTTGCGCAAAGGGAAGGTAAGGAAGCACTCATCTGGAAGGTAAGACGAACGGAAGAGGAAGATGAAGTTGTCCTGAGCCTCAGCGGTCGCCTGCAACGTGAATACCTGAACGAGTTGCGGCGAGTGTTCGTATCGGAGGCTGCAGGTCACAGCCTGATCCTCGATCTCAAAGACTTGCGATTGGTGGACCACGCCGTCGTCGCTTTTCTCGCGGATTACGAAGCAAGCGGCGCAAGTATGCGGAATTGTCCTGCCTATATTCGGGAATGGATCGGCGCCGAACAGGCAGCCACAGAATCTTACCGGAGTGAGTCCCCACGCATCCGTCCTTCTCCCGGCCTCTTCTCTCTAGATTTCGTGAATCCCCGAGCCTTCGTGAACTGACCATCCTCGCAAATCAAATCAGATCAGCAAGTTAGCTTTGGCTCGTGGGTTGCATTCTCCCCACCGAGCGACGACGAAGTGAGAGGTCGCCGAAATAATCTAGGAGGATGTCATGAAAAAGAAACTAAATGCGGCGCTGAGCCTGGCTCTGATCACTCTGCTCTCGCTGAGCCTTAGCAGCACGGTCTTCGCAGACCAGCCGCCGGACAATGTACAGGGAAACTGGACGATTTACTCGACCAGCATTCAAAACGGCGAGACTATCGTGAAGCACGTCCAGATCGCGCAATACGGCAATCACCTCACGGGATATTTTGAGGGCCCCGACCAATCGGGTCCGATTCAAGGTGAGGTCAACGGACACAACATCAGATTTAATACGGTAACTCGCACTGTTCTCCATTTTCGGGGACAGGTCTTTGGCGATAGTATGTCGGGCGAGTACGGGATTCGCGGCAAGCACGCGCAGTGGCAAGCTACACGTCCCGCCACGGTTCCACCGCCAGCTCCGCCAAGTAACGGAGCGGCCTACCAGACTGAGCCGATCTTAGCGCCGCCGGTGACGACGGCCGCCTACCAATCTCCGGCTCCCGCGCCCGGGCCGCAGTATGCCGAGCAGCAGGCGACGAACTACGACACGCAAGGCAGCTCAACTGGTTATGCCCAGCAGACCAGCTCCGATCCGTCGGCGCAAGGCAGTTCCGCGCCGGCGCCGGCCCCTCTTTCCGCCGATCAGCTCGAGTCTCTGGTTGCCCCCATCGCGCTCTACCCCGATGCGCTGGTGGCACAGGTGCTGGCAGCCGCAACGAACCCAGATCAGTTGACCTACGCGGACGACTGGCTCGCGCAGAATAGAAACCTGACGGGCTCAGCGCTCGCGCAGGCTGTTGATCAGCAATCCTGGGATCCCAGCATCAAGGCCTTGACACAGTTTCCTTCTGTGATGGACAACCTTGCGCATAACCTTTCGTGGACATCGAGCCTCGGGCAGGCTTTCGCGAATCAGCAGTCCGATGTGATGGCAGCGGTGCAGGCGATGCGCGCGAAAGCGCAAGCGGCAGGGACGCTGCAATCGAACTCGCAGATCACGGTCACTCAGCCAACGTCCAACACGATCGTGATTCAACCGGCGAGCCCGCAGGTTGTGTACGTTCCGCAGTACAACCCGGCGGTGGTATTTGGTGCGCCCGTGGTGGTGCCGTACTACGTTGCTCCGCCGCTGCCCGTGGCTTCCTTCGGTCTTTACTTTGGGACTGGTATCACCATCGGAGCGTCGTTCGACGGCGGTGGATGGGTTGGTGGAGGATTCGGTTGGGGCTGGCATGCCTGGGGTGTGAACTGGGGCTGCTGCGGTGGCGGTGGTTCAACCACGATCATCTACAACCACAACACCTATATCAACACCCACGTTTGGAACAACAGGAATTACAACGGCTATCATCCTTGGGCAAACGGAGCGGCCGGATCACAAAATCATGCCTGGTATGGCAACAACGGCACCTTTCACCCCGATGGCAACTACAAGCCGGGCGAAGACACGCACTATGGTCCCAACGGCGCCTATCACCCGAACGGGTATTTCGGCCCTGACGGCGGATGGCACCAGGATAAGAACGCCGGACAGCAACTGCCCAATGGCGGCAACAACGGAAATCACGGTCTGATCGGTGGTAACGGCGGCGTGGAGCATGCAAATGTGGCTCCCAACGGCGGCGCGGTCGGGTCGCAAAATCATGCCTGGTACGGCAACAACGGCACCTTTCACCCCGACGGTAACTATAAGCCGGGCGAAGACACGCACTATGGCCCTAACGGCGCCTATCACCCAAATGAGTATTACGGTCCTGACGGTGGATTGCACCAGGATAAGAACGCCGGCCAGCAACTGCCCAACGGCGGCAACAACGGAAATCACGGCCTGATCGGCGGCAATGGCGGAGAACAGCACGCAACCGACAATGGCGGCGGCCAAATGCTCGGTCAGAACCGCGACAACCACGTTGCCGGTGCCGAGCAGAACCGCTCCCGTTTCAGCGGAGACGGCGCGGCCAATCGCACGGAAAGCAATCGCGGGCGCGGAAGCATGGCGGGACGTCGCCCAGAGCGGCATATGGCAAGGCAGCATGCACCTGCTCAGCACCGCTCAGGTGGAGGCGGCGGCCGCCGTCGGTAATGGGCCAGCAAGTTACGGTCATTCAACAACAGAAAACCAAGATCAAGCTTTTAAAAGGAGATTAAAAATGGAATCGAATGTGAACAAGACAACGAAGAAGTGGAAGCAGGTTGGGATCGGGTTGCTGACCCTCGCACTCGTCGCCGTCCTGATTCTAAAGCTGAAAACCGAAATCACCGCGAAGGCCGGGGACGTCCAGATTACGTTTCAGACGCCGGCCGAGGCCGGAGCCGTGCTGGCCGAGGCAGCAAGGAACGGCGATGAAACCGCACTTGAAAAAATTCTGGGACTTAACACAAAGGCCCTCCTCAGTACGGGAGACAGAGACGCAGATAAAGCTGCGATGGACGCTTTTGCCATTAAATACGCAAAGATGAATCGCTGGGTAGATATGACTGACGAAAGTCGCGTTCTCTACATCGGAGCGGACAACTTTGCTTTCCCAGTGCCGCTCGCGAAGAATTCGTCGGGTCAGTGGTACTTCGATGGAATCGCCGGCGCGGAAGAGGTTCGTAGCCGTAACATCGGGCGAAATGAATTGCTGACGATCGACGCTTGCTCCGCCCTGGCAGCCGCGCAACAGATGTATTTTACTGCTGGTGGTGAATCGGGCGAATACGCGCAGCACATCATCAGCACTTCGGGCAAACAGGACGGGCTGTATTGGCCCGCTTCGGAGAATCAAGCCTTGAGCCCGCTTGCGAGCCTGAACGAATTCCCCAAGTCTTCGCTCGCTTCGATTTCTCCGGGCCAACCGCTGGTCATCGATGGATATACCCTGCGCATCCTGACTGCTCAGGGCGACGAGGTTCCCGGCGGCGCGATGAGCTACATCGTGAATGGAAAGATGACCGGCGGCTTCGCCGTCCTGGCAACGCCTGTTAAGTACGCAGAAACCGGCATCATCACTTTCATGACGGGTAGCGACGGCTCGGTCTACGAGCGGGATCTAGGTCCCGATACGGCCAAGATCGCGGCGTCCATTCAACAATTCAACCCGACCGACGATTGGTCGGAGGTGGAGTAAGGGAAGAACCCCGACGTTCAAAACCAGGACAAGGAGATTAAAGATGAACTGCAAATGGCAACGCTCGGGGTTTTTATCGGCGTACCGCATGGAAATCATCATGTGGGTTCTCGTCGTCGAGATTCTTGCCTCGCCGCTCGCAGATACTCATCCTCGCGCCGGTGCTGTGCTGGGACTCGCGGTGTTATGCATCGTAGTTTCAGGCATCCGCTATATGGCAGATCGAGCCATCGTTCGCCGTATCGTCCTTCCCTTGGCGGGGATCTGGATGGTCACACGAATCGGAGAGGCTTTCGGAAACCGCCACGAACTGAGGGCTAATCTCTCTCCGTTTGTGGGCTTGATGTTCTCGTGTTCGATCCTGTGGGCTATCTTCGATCATTTTCATTCCCGGTCGCACAATCCGCGGAGTGCGATTGCCGAAGCGTTTATCGGCTACCTTGTGATAGCCACAGCTTACTCACAGGTCTATTGGATTTTGAATCGTTTCGTCGACCATGCCTTCAACCAGGCGATTCCAGCCACGCAGAATGGAACGATGTTGTATTTCAGTATGGTGACCCTGACGAGCGTAGGCTACGGAGGAATTGTACCGATCGATCCTTACGTGCGAATGATTGCAGCGCTCGAAAGCATGTCGGGAATTTTTTTCGTGGCAGTGGTGGTGGCGCGTCTTGTCTCGAGCTATGGCCCAAAGGCGGCGCAGGAAGATCGTGCTCTCGCTGATAAGGTCAGATAGATCCAAATGGGGTTTCCGCTGTGAGCATATCTGCCAAGACGTCGGACATGATTTCGTCCTTTTAGTCTTCTTTTTCGTCCGGGTAGATTGTGAAGTCATGGGGACTTATCACCATGGTATGACTTCGGTTCGAGAAAATTTATGAATCATTGGCGGGGTACACGCCCGTTGCAGGTTTCTCTAGGTGCATTGGATCTGCATCGCGGCCCTGACAGCGGCAAACACCGCGCTCCTGCGGCTGTCCTCTAGCTGTCCAATAACGATTCCCTAGCGCTTCTTACAAGGCTTTTCGAGGGCCACCCGCGTCTTGTAAGTTGTTGGGATTCCTATTCCCTGTGGGCTCATGACCTAACGCTTCCACGGATTCCCTGGAGTTTCCTGGGCATCCTTGATCGGTTTTCAGTCCAATTTCATTCTTCCGAAGAAGGATTTCGTTCTCTTCTTTAGGTATTACGACCAGTATCGGGCCCTGGCTACTGTAAAGGGGGCACGATTGTTTTCGGAGGATCGTGGACACTCTAATTCCCAAAAGCGCGGCCGTCCAAGCCTTCATTTGGTTCAGGGCCGGGGATTGAAGTTAGCCGGCCGAGGAGGAAAAATATCTGCGCTGGGAGTCGGTGACTATAGTGTTTTTCAAATGCCACACTGGCCGGCATTGCTGGTTTGCTCGGAGGAGCGTAGTTGGGCTGGGGAGAGGGCTCTGTTGCCATAGCACACCGTGTTTGATGTATGTAGTACAAGACTGAAATCTCGTCAAACGGACGAATTACCGGACGCCAGAGCCACTGCGCTGGACACTTGAAGGAGAATGTGGCCATTCTTGCCGATTCTTAAGGAGTTAGCGTGTCGCTGGAGTGCGTAGGCGGCATCTGGCTGTGGCCACGAAATGGGTGGTGACAGGTAAGCCGCACACGAATAGCGAAACTGGTACCCAGGAGCGGGTTTTGTACTAAGAACGTGCGGCGCGTCTCACGACTTTTCAATATGTGGAGGTTTAGGTTGGTTGCGGGGGGTGGATTTGAACCACCGACCTTTGGGTTATGAGCCCAACGAGCTACCAGACTGCTCCACCCCGCAAGAAAAGAATAACACAGTGTGGTGAAGCAGGAGGTCAAAGCACTGGCTCTCCGAGCGGCGATATCGACACGCCTCTGCGAAACCTACAATCACTGCGTACAATGGTTATGAAACCCTGATCGGATCGGATGAGCCTTCAGACACTAAACGACATTTTATTCGCGATCTATCAAAACCAACGCGATCGCGTGATGATGCAAAGGCAGGTCTTGGGCTGGGTATCGATCTCTTCCGCGGAGGTTTACCGCAGCGTCGTGGCTGTGGCTCACGCACTTGAATCCTGGGGCGTTGGCAAAGGCGATCGCGTCGCTATCCTCAGCGAAAATCGCCCCGAGTGGACCATCACTGATTTCGCGGCGCTTGCCCTGGGCGCGGTCACCGTTCCGGTTTATGCCACACAGACGGCGGAGCAGACTTCGTACATCCTCAACGATTCCGGGGCACGCATCATCGCGGTGTCGACCAAGCACCAGTTGGAAAAGGTCCTGACCATTCAGCGGCACACGCCGGTGGAGCGGATCCTCGTCATGGACGCGGTCGAGACGGCGCATGCCGTCCAGATGCAGGGATTGATGCTGCAAGGGCCAGCGAACTCCGATCCCGAATTCGATGCCCGCTCGCGCTCGGTTGTCCCCGATGACCTGGCGACAATTATCTACACCTCAGGCACGACAGGAACTCCAAAGGGAGCAATGCTGACCCATGGGAACATGGCGTCGAACATTGCGTATTCGATGGCTGCCTTCGGCTTTGGGACAAAAGAAGAGGTGAGCATTTCGTTTCTGCCACTTTCCCACGTGACCGCGCGGCACGTGGACTTCGCGCTGCTCTACCGTGGAGTGGTACTGGCATATTGTCCTGACATTGCGCATCTAGCGCGGGCTTTGGAGGAAGTGCAGCCCAACATCTTTATTGCTGTGCCACGTGTGTACGAGAAGATACGGGAACGCGTGATCCTCAAGGCTACAGGCTTTCCGAAGAGCGCGATTTACCGCTGGGCGCTTTCGGTAGGTCGCGCCCACCGCGCCGAGACTCTGGCGGGAACCCAACCTAAGGCACTCTCTTGGAAAATGAAAATAGCGGACCGGCTGGTCTTTTCCAAAGTGCGCGCTGGGATGGGTGGAAAAGCGGAGGAGTTCATTTCCGGAGGTGCGCCCCTGGGACGCGAATTGGCGGAGTGGTATGCCGATATCGGCATTCCCATCCACGAGGGCTACGGGTTGACGGAAACTTCCCCTGTGATCGCGGTGAACACTCCCGCAGCGCACAAACTGGGAACCGTCGGTAAGCCGCTCGGGAACGTCGAAGTGCGGATTGCCGACGACGGCGAGGTACTGGTGCGCGGACCCTCGGTATTCAAGGGCTATTGGAACAGTCCAAACGAAACCCGCAACGCATTTGTGGATGGCTGGTTCAAGACGGGCGACATCGGGGATCTCGACAATGAGGGATACCTTTCGATCACGGATCGCAAGAAGGATCTGATCAAGACCTCCGGCGGGAAGTTCATCGCGCCCCAACCGATCGAGAATTCGCTGAAGCTAAACCCGCTCATTGGAACGGCGGTAGTGATTGGAGACCGCCGGAAGTTTCCCGCCGTGCTGATCGCGCCGCACTTCCCCGTTCTCGAAGATTGGGCGCGGGCGAACCAGGTTGAATTTGCTTCGCGGGAAATACTTGTCGCCAACGCCAAGGTACAGGCCCTGTATGTAGGCATCGTCGAGGAAACGAACCAGAACTTGGCGCGCTTTGAAAAATTGAAACGTGTGCTGGTGATAGCTGAAGAATTCTCGGCGGCGGATGGCACGATGACACATACTTTCAAGGTGCGGAGGCGGGGAATTGAAGATCGCTACCGGGCGCTGATCGATGAAATGTACGCGCAGGCGGAGAGGGAGGCGGTTCCGGGATAACATCCGGTGGAGGGACGGATGCCTCGCCGTCTTCTCCGTCAGCATGGTTCCCAGTTGGCTGTCGCCGTACAATAAGGACATGACGGACTCATTCATTATCGCTGGCCGGCAATTCCGTTCCCGCTTGATCGTTGGAACCGGCAAATACAAATCTTTTCAGGAAACCGCCCGTGCGCTCGAAGCCAGCGGCGCCGACATGGTGACGGTGGCCGTGCGCCGGGTGAATCTCGACCGCAGCAAGGAATCGCTGCTCGACTACATCGATCCAAATAAATATTTCCTTTTGCCGAACACCGCCGGCTGCTATACCGCCGACGACACCATCCGCACGGCCCGCCTAGCGCGCGAGGTTGGACTTTCGGACTGGATCAAACTGGAAGTGATTGGCGACCAGGCAACGCTGTATCCGGACGTTCAAGCGACGCTCGAAGCGACAGCAGTGCTGGCGAAAGAAGGATTCACCGTGCTCGCCTATACATCCGACGACATCGTGTTCGCCAAACGGCTGGTGGACGCCGGAGCCGCGGCGGTGATGCCTTTGGGCGCGCCCATCGGCAGCGGGCTCGGTATTCAGAACACCGCTAACCTGAAAATCCTGCGCGAGATGATCACGGGAGTCCCGCTGATTGTGGACGCGGGCGTGGGCACAGCTTCCGATGCGGCCATCGCCATGGAACTAGGCTATGACGCCGTGCTGATGAACACCGGCATTGCCGGAGCCCAGGAACCTGTGCTGATGGCCGAAGCCATGAAGCACGCCGTGCTCGCCGGACGGCAGGCATTCATGGCAGGACGAATGCCGCGAAAGCTTTATGCGACTGCCAGTTCACCGCTCGAAGGCGTCGTGCGCTAAAGCTTGGGCTCAGCGGTGGTGGTGAAAGTGAGAACCCGCTTTCCGAATCCCACCACAAATTCTGTCATCCTGACCCTGAGCGCAGCCGAAGGGGAAGGACCTATGCATTGTGGCGCGTCCAAATTCATAGATCCTTCGCTTCGCTCAGGATGACAGAGTTGAAGCGACCTACGAGACACAACCCTACAGCATCTTCACGCTGTCAACGTGGATCTTGTCGCCGTCGATGTGCCCGGTCACGGCAACGTGATGTCCGAGGTGATCTTTAAGGGCATCGGGATTGTCCACCGTCAGGACCTTCTGATCTTTGTCGGTAACGACAACCGCGCTGGCGCCAGCTGCGATGCACTTCTTCGTGCATGCTTCCGCGCCCGCGTTGGCTCCCTTAGCCCCACACTTGGAGTCGCTAACCCAGCCGTTCACGGTTTGGGCATCGCTGGCAAATGACACCGAGGCCACCAATACAATCAAAGCGCCGGCAAATAACAACGAGAGAAATTTCCGCATGTCATCCTCCTCAGATTGGTTCCCACACGTGATGCGATCTCTGAACTTTATCACAGGAGGAGCACAGTCTGGGCCGAGAAGAATTTGGAACTGCTGTTGCGTTCGGCGAGCAACTGGACGAGCAATTATTTGCCGTTCTTGGCGCGGCCGGTGGGTGGCTTCGGCGGAGGATCGGGTGCGACAAGTACAAATTCTCCAGGTCGAGCGTAGCGAAGCTGCTCGCGAGCTTCCTTCTCGATGGCGGCGGGATCGAACTTAAGCGATCGGATCTGGTCGACCTGTTGATTGTTTTCCTTGTGCAGGCGCTCGACCTCACGCTGCAGCGCCTGCATCTCTGAGCGCTTCTGCCGATAAATAACCATGCCGTTGGCACCGTACATGGCATGCAGCAACAATCCGACAATAAGAATGATGGCCGCCGCCGTTCCCAGACGACGCCACTCCAGCGCAAACCACGACCACACCGGGCGCGTGCGCTCGATCCACCGCGTCGCCGCGGCTTCTGCCCGGGGAGCCCGATCCTTGGCCTGATCCTTAGCCTGAACTAAAGCTTGACCAATCACCATACGCAGGCCTTCCCCCGGACGTAGAACGATGCGCGCTCCGGACGGTGCTCCTAGTCGAAGATCCATGATTTCGCTGTCGCGCTCAACTTAGCGACGCCTTCCCTGCTGCGCGCTTCGCTATACACGCGCACCACCGGCTCCGTACCCGAGAGCCGGTAGCAAACCCACGATCCATCGGCGAAGACGAGTTTGAGCCCATCCGTCCTCACCGCCTGGGCAACTTTTGTGCCATCAAACTCGCTCGGATCGCGACGTAACTTCTCAGTAAACTTCGCTTTTACTTCCGGCGTCAAGCGGAAGTTCTCTCGCAGAGGGTAGAAGGAACCAACTTTGGCAAATACGTCGCCAAGTTGTTTGCCGAGCGAAGCGCCCCGGCGAGCGACCATCTCGCAGCAGAGCAGGCCGGCAAGCACTCCGTCTTTCTCTGGGACGTGTTTGCGAATCGAGAGCCCGGCGCTTTCTTCACCGCCGATGAGGATCTTGTCCTGCTTGATGAGTTCCCCGATATATTTGAACCCCACC
>Ga0208686_1001182_pt1 | contig 10802 bp, 10 predicted proteins | sample June2015DPH_6_50_FD_184694 | JGI IMG/M metagenome (GOLD analysis project Ga0208686, IMG submission 184694) | Peatland microbial communities from SPRUCE experiment site at the Marcell Experimental Forest, Minnesota, USA - June2015DPH_6_40... | ecosystem: Environmental > Terrestrial > Soil >... | reverse complement strand
TCCAGTTTCGCCCCACGCCGCATGTGCTGTTTGCCGCGCAATGCGGCCCAAAACTCGACGCCAACGCGCTGGCGCTCCGGCTCCAGCCGAACGAAGGAATTTCCCTGCACTTCAACGGCAAGGTGCCCGGCATGAGCCTCGGCGTGCGCCCCGTGCGGATGCACTTCAGTTACGACGCCGAGTTCGGCGCCTACACGCCCGAAGCCTACGAACGGCTGCTGCTCGATGCCATCGCCGGCGACGCGACGCTGTTCATCCGGCGCGACGAAGTCGAAACCGCGTGGCGAATCGTGGACTCGATCCGCAAAGGCTGGGAAAACAAACCGCTGACGAACCGCGAATTTTACGCCGCCGGCACGTGGGGACCGGTCGCCGCCGAGGATTTGCTCGCGCAAAGCGGTCATGTGTGGCACGAGCCGCAGATGATAACGTGAAAAATTTCGACCTGATTTCCTTCGCCAACGCCGATGAACTGGCTCGTGCCGTCGCCAGCAAGTGGTTGGATGAAATCGAATCGGTAAATCGCGCAGGCAAATCATATTGCGTGGCGCTGTCCGGCGGACGCATCGCGCAGAAATTTTTTACTTCGGTTGTAGAACAAGCAAAGGCACGAAAAATGGGGGGCGGTGACCCGGGCTTCGCTGACAGCTTCGCCGAGGCGAGCACGCCGTCCCTCCCAAGCAATGTCCATTTTTTCTGGGCGGACGAGCGTTGCGTTCCGCCGGACGACGCCGAAAGCAATTTTGCCATCGCCCAGAAATTCCTGTTCGCGCCGCTGAAAATTGCCGATGCGCAAATTCACCGCATTCGTGGCGAAGATGCACCGGAAGCCGCAGCGAAAGCAGCTTCAGCAGAAATTTCCAAAATTGCGCCGGTGAATGAAAACGGCCAGCCGGTTTTGGATTTGATTTTTCTCGGCATGGGCGAGGACGGCCACGTGGCTTCACTTTTTCCGGGCGAACCGGGTGTCTCAATTTCAGACAAGGCAATTTATCGCGCGGTGAAAAATTCGCCCAAGCCGCCGCCGAATCGCGTCACGCTCAGCTATGCAGTGATTGCGGTGGCAAGGCAGGTTTGGGTGCTGGTTTCCGGTACTGGCAAGGAGCCGGCGTTGCGCAAATCGCTTCAGGCCGACGGACGCACGCCTTTGGCGCGAGTGACTCAATTCAGGACACGCGCGAAAATTTTCAGCGATTTTCCACTGATTTAAACGCGCAAAAAAAATTTGACAAATTTTTGAACCATTTGCATTCTTACATCGTCTATGCAATAGTAGCGAATGAAGGATTTCGCTGTTCGTTTAGGGTTGGCATAGAGGTTTTGCTCGTGGCGCGGCTCGAACAGCGACCCCAAGTTGGTCGCGCCACCCTTCTGAGCGCCTCGGTGAAGGCGTTTAAACCTCGTCACCGCGGGGGCCGGACGAAAGTCCGGCCTTTTTTTTGCATTTATGGAATTCGCATTGATTGCAGCGCAAAAAATATATAACTTTCCGGACGTATGAAACACCAGCTCGATTTCGAGAAGCCAATCATCGAACTGCAAAACAAGCTGGACGAACTCCGCGGACATCCGGAAAAGCATTCGATGGACATCAGCTTTGAGGAAGAAATCCAGCTTATCGAAAAGAAACTGGAGGAAACCCGCCGGCAGATTTTTTCCAACCTCAACGCATGGCAACGCGTCCAACTGGCGCGGCATTCCAAACGTCCTTACACGCTGGATTACCTGGAAAAGACGTTTACCGACTTTCATGAACTGCACGGTGACCGGCTGTTTGCCGAAGACCGCGCGATGGTGGGTGGCTTTGCGAAACTGGGCGAATACCGTGTCGTCGTCATCGGCACGCAAAAAGGCCGGGACACGAAGGAAAACATTTTGCGCAATTTCGGCTGCGCCCATCCGGAAGGCTACCGCAAGGCACTGCGCTTGATGCGGCTTGCCAACAAATTCGGCCTGCCCATCATCACGCTCATTGACACCGCCGGCGCGTATCCCGGCATCGGCGCGGAGGAACGCCACATCGCCGAGGCCATCGCCGTCAATCTCCGCGAAATGATGCTGTTGGAAGTGCCCATCATCGCCGCGGTCATCGGCGAAGGCGGTTCGGGCGGCGCGCTCGGCATCGGCGTCGCCGACCGCGTGTTGATTTTGGAGAACGCCTATTACTCGGTCATCAGCCCCGAAGGCTGCGCGGCCATTCTTTGGGAAGACCGCGCCGCCGCGTCGAAAGCCGCCGAGGCCCTCAAAATCACCGCCAAAGACCTGCTCGAACTCGGCCTCGTGGACGAAATCGTTCCCGAACCGCTCGGCGGCGCGCATAACGACACCGCTGAAGCCGCCGCGAATTTGAAGACCCATCTGCTCAAACATTTGAACGAACTCGCCGCGGTGCCGGTTGCCGAACGATTGAAAAAACGCTACGAGAAATTCCGCGCGCACGGGCACTTCATCGAAAACACCGAGCCGGCCGTGAACGGTGTTGTTCCCCAGGCATCGGCCGCATAATTCCCAGTGCTCTATCCGCTCACCTTCCAGCCGATTTTCAAAGACCGCGTTTGGGGCGGACGCGAAATGGAACGGCTCTACCAAAAGAAACTGCCGCCCGGCAGGCCCATCGGTGAATCATGGGAAATCAGCGACCGGCCTGGTGACATCAGCGTCATTGCCAATGGCCCGCTGGCCGGGAAAAATCTGCGCTGGTTGATGGAAAATCATCGGGCCGAATTGCTCGGCAACGTGAAGCCCGCAACCGGGGATCGTTTTCCCTGGCTCTGCAAAATTCTCGATGCGCGGGAAAAACTTTCACTGCAAGTCCATCCGCCTGCAGGCAAGGCCGCTGAACTTGGCGGCGAGCCGAAGACCGAAATGTGGTTTATCGCCGATGCCGCGCCGGGCGCGGAATTATTTGTCGGACTGAAACGTGGAGTCACTCGGGCCGAGTTTGAGGGAAAAATCCAGACGGGTGAAGTCGCTGAATGCTTCCACCGCGTTCCCGTGCGCGCGGGTGACGCGATGTTTCTGCCCGGCGGCCGCGTCCACGCCATCGGCACGGGCATTGTCATTTTTGAAATCCAGCAAAACTCGGACACCACTTACCGGGTGTTCGATTGGAACCGCGTCGGGCTGGACGGAAAACCGCGCGAGCTGCACATTGCCCAGTCTCTCGCCAGCATTGATTTCAACGACTTCGAGCCGGGGCTCGTTCAAAGCAAGCCCACCGGCAACGAAGTCAGAGTCCACCCGCTCGTGAACGATCCGGCCTTCAATGTCGAAGCGCTGGAACTGAAGTCCGGCACCGGCATGAATTTGAAACCGCGCCAACTGCAAATTGTCGCAGTGACAGGCGGCCAGGCTGAAATCAAGGGCGGTTCGACTTCGGTGAAGTTGTCCGCTGGACAATTCAGTTTGATTCCAGCCAGCTTGGAGCAGACGGAAATTCTGGCGAAATCAGAAGCAGCACTGTTACGCGTCGAGGCAAATTGATTCTGAACTGCGACCACGCAGGTCCGCAGCGTCTTCAAGGACCACCACGCCCAGCCTGCAACTCCCGCAGTTGATTCGAGATTTGCGCGAGGCTGTTGTTGATCTGGTTGAGCGCGATCCGGCGGTTCAGGATAACCACCGTCAGCAGAATAAGTGTCCCCAGTCCCAACACACTCACGGCCAATGCCACGCCCGTTGCCTCTGTGCTCGCCATGCGGGTCATGAACGCTTCCTGGTGGATGATGCGCTCTATGCGCTTCAAGCGGTCCTCGGCGGGTTCGGTATTGGGCTTGGCCTGATCCACGGTCTTTGGGTATGGGAGGTCTTTAAGTATCTCGCTTTGCCAGGGCCATTGATGCAGGCAAAGCGACGCGACGAGCATGCTCGCGGCAATCGCGACAAATCCGAACACAAATGCCGCCGTGGTCAGCACCCGCAGTTTGATCCGGTGCGAATGCACGGCCGCCTTGACCAGTTCGTTGATTGCGCCAGCATTTGACGTAGGAGGGTTGGTTTGATGGTTCATGTTGTTCTTCCTTTCCATATTTTTTTGAAGGCTTCTTTGCCGTAATGAATACGCGAGCGCACGGTGCCCACGCTGCTGTCCGTGGCGCGCGCGATGTCTTCGTAACTCATCTCCTCGAAAAACCGCAACACCAGCGCCTCACGGTGTTCCGGCGAGATCAACTCCAGACAACGGTGCAGCTCCTCGCGATCAATCGAAGAATCGAGTTCCGCCGATTCCTGCACGTCGGCAAGCTGCGCGTCGTTCGCCGGTTGCACCGGCAACTTGCGCCGGCGATAATCCCGATAGATGCGATCGCGCGCGATGCGAAATGCCCAGGGGCGGAACTTGGAGGCATCCCGCAGCCGTGGCAGTGCGCGGTAAATCGCGACCCATACTTCCTGTGTCACGTCGGCAACCGATTCGGGCGAACTCTGCAACATACGTTGTGTGAACAGCAACAGCCGCGGCCCGTGCAATTCCAGCAACTCCTCAAACGCCGCTTCGTCGCCCAACTGGCTTCGAATCACAAGCATCTGTTCATACAGGGTCTCCGGGGTCGTGGGCATCGCTGTTCATAGGATAAGTTACGCGGGCGGGCGGGAAAGTTCATTTACTGTCGACCGACCGGAAAGGGCGCAGGTCTGTGGCACGGTGACAAGACATCTCGGACAGTCAATTCTGCGACAAATCCTCGGGCATCTGGGAGAGCAGCTTGTTTTTCCAGCCGCCCTTGCTTTTCAGGATCATCTGCCAGAGTTGTTCGGGCGGCGTTTCAAAGACGAGTTCGAGCGACGCGGGGAACGTGAGCCATGCCTTGCGTTTTATTTCGATTTCAAGCTGGCCGGGCGACCAGCCGGCGTAACCCGCGAACAGCTTGACCTTTTTCTCCGCCGAAAACGATTCGCCGATCTCCAACAGATCATCCAGTGAATGGCCGAGGCTCAAATTCGGAAATACATTCGCGTCGGGAATGAAACTGTCCGCATGCAAAAAGCTCAACGCGGTCGGCTGCACCGGCCCGCCAAGAAAAAGCGGCGATTCCCGAAGCCGGTCGGGCAGGTTGGCCACGAGCACTTCTCCCACCTTGTTGCCGGCGGCGCGGTTGAGCACGAGGCCAAAAGCCCCCTCGGCGTTGTGCTCGCAAACCAGCACCACCGTGTGATGGAAAAAGGAGCCGCGCAAAACGCCGCCGTCCAGCAGCAATTTGCCTTTGAGGAATTTTCCCGTTTCACTCATGTTCACTGCCAATATGCCCCAGAAATGCGTTGCTGGCAATGGGTGGAAATTCCGGGAGCCAGGCGCGGGAAACCCACATCCCGACACGGGGAAATGTCAATTGGCCGGCAGGGAAAGCTCCTGTTCCTTTCCCGAATCAACGTTCTGGATGCGGACCGATGTTTTTTGGATGCCCAGACAACGAATAATCACATTGGTTCCCCCGACTTTCACCGGATTCAGGTCATTGGCCGTAAAGGAACGGCCGTTAATGATGGCCACGGGCCGACTCCCCCACAAAACCCCGTCGAGCTTGATGATGGCCGGGGCCGGTTTGTTGGTCCGGCTGTAAATGGCAGGACTGCTGGCCACTGATTTTGCCGGAGGCAGCTTGACATCCCTGAGCGCATCCACATGGCCCGGTTCCAATTGTGCGGCCACGCCGTATTTCATCCAATCCAGAACCTGATCGAAGCCGTAACGTTTTTCCGCTTCGATGAACAAGTCAATCTGGCCGCGCGTGTAATGATTATGCAGAACCCTCTTTTTTTCCACCTCTTCGTTTTGTGAATCCATCAACAAATAACCGACCATCTCGCAGAAACCCTCCTCGGCGTCGCGACCCAATCTCGCCCTCCGCTCCTTTGGCACATTTTCGCCCACCCAGGCATGGGAATATTCGTGGGCACAAGTTTCCTTCAACTGAGCCAGCGGCATCCCGATCAGCAGACTCATTTTGTATCGGGTCGTGTCGTTGACCGTCTCGGGGCGGATGCAACCCAGCAGGTCGGGGCTTTCAGAACCATTGCCTTCCGTATAAAACATGGAATCCACATCTATGCGATCGATGACCGTGACATCCACATTGGTCGGGAACGAGGTGAAACGGGAAAACAGCCTGTCGAGGTCATCTTTGACCTGCCCGCAAATTTGTTCGATATTGGCAGCCTTCAGCACCACCGTCTTGGCGTCGCGGGCGCAAAGGTGACGCCCGTCCGGCAGGGCAACGCCGTTGTCTTTGACGGGTAAACCGCAGATGGAACACAGGGGCAATTTTATGCAATCGGAACACACAAGCACTTTTTCACCAGTGACCTTGTCGGTCATGAGGTAAATCGTGCCTTGGATTGGCCGTCCGCAAATGGCGCAGATATCATCATGCGCCCATGCCGCCGACGGCCTGCACAAACCGAAGCCTGCCAGCAGAACGATGATCCAAAGATATTTTCCAAAGCGTTGCATAGTATGGCGATGGCGAAACCCTTTTGCGGCAACCACCCGACGCATCGGGTTCATTGCCCTCCATCCAGCAAGCACCTGCCACGCCAATCAATCCAGGGATTTGACCTTCTTCACTATCGCTGCGGCATCAATACCGAAGTGCGCCAGCAATTCCGCCGGCTTACCCGAACGCGGCAGCGACGTCACGGCGAGCTTGTGGACTTTGATTCCGTCCACGCTGAGTTCGCCTGCGACTGCGTCGCCCAAACCGCCTTCGAGGTAATGATCTTCAACGGTGATGACGGTGTTGCCGGTCTTTTGCGCGGCAGCCTTGATGACATCCTTGCCGAGCGGCTTGATGCTGTAAGCGTCAATGACCGTGATGCCAATGCCTTCGGCCTTCAACGCTTCGGCGGCCTTCAGCGCTTCGTGCAGCGTCACGCCGGCGGCGACGACAGTGACCTTGTCGCCCGCGTTCTGGCGCAAAACTTTCGCGCCGCCAATCGGAAATGGCTCGTCGTTGCCGTAAATCACCGGGGTCTTCGGACGCGACGTGCGCAGGAAATGAATTCCCCGCTTCTGCGCCATTTGTTCGAGCAATTTCTCCGTGCTTACGGCGTCGCTGGGGTACAGCACCACGCTGCCGGCAATCGCGCGCATCATGGCAATATCTTCGAGCGCCATTTGCGACGGGCCGTCTTCGCCGATGCTTACGCCGACGTGCGAGCCGACGAGCTTGAGGTTCGCCTTTGAAATGCCCGCGACGCGAATCTGGTCATACGCGCGGGTGAAAAAACACGCGAACGTGGACGCGAACGGCACCTTGCCGCGCGCGCCAAAACCGGTGGCCACGCCGACCATGTTTTGCTCGGCAATGAAACATTCCGTGAAACGATCCGGGAATTTTTTGAAAAACTTTTCCGCGAACGTGGAATTTTTTGTGTCGCCATCCATCGCGACGACCCGTTGATCCACTTCGCCAATGCGCGCGAGCGCGGCGCCGTAGGCTTCGCGCGTCGCCACCAGGTCGCCGGGTTTATAATTGATCGGCGGATAGCTCGCGGGTGCGGCATGGTTCGGCGCGGGCAATTGAGCCGGTGCGGGAATTGGGACGCCGATGCCGGATTTCGAGCACGGCTGAAGTTCGGCAATGGCTTTGGCGGCTTCCTCCTGGTTCAGTGGTTTGCCATGCCAGCCATCCTGGTCCTGCAAAAATGAGACGCCCGCACCCTTGTAAGTTTTTGCGATGATGCAGAGCGGCTGATCGTTCAACCCCACGCCGCTGAGCACTTCCAATATTTCCTCGATGTCGTGGCCGTCCACGTCCTCGACGCGCCAGCCGAAGGCTTCAAAGCGTTTCCGATAAATGCCGAGGTCGTGGCCAAATGCCGTCGCCTGGCTTTGGCCGAGGCGGTTGTCGTCCACGATGGCGATCAAATTGTTGAGCTTGTAAATGCCCGCGAACGACGCCGCTTCCCACACCGCGCCTTCGGCAATTTCGCCGTCGCCGAGCAGGACGTAGGTGTTGTAATCCAGATGGTCGAGCCGCGCGGCGAGTGCCATGCCGGCGCCAACACTCAAGCCCTGGCCAAGTGAACCGGTCGCCACGTCCACGAATGGCAGCCGCGGTGTCGGATGGCCTTCGAGGTCGCAGCCGAACTGCCGGAGTTTCAACAATTCGCTCGTCGGAAACAAACCGGTTTCCGCCCAGGCGGCGTAAAGCAGCGGCGCGGCATGCCCTTTGGAAAGAATAAAGCGATCGTTGTTGTGGTAGTGGGGATTCTTCGCGTCGTAACGCATGTGGCCGAAGAACAGCGTAGCCATCACATCCGCCGCCGAGCAGCACGAAGTCGGGTGCCCGCTGCCCGCCGCGGTCGTCGAGGTGATCGAGTGAATCCGCAACTGGTTTGCGATGCCCTTCAGTAATTCAATGTCCGTGTCAATCATGGAACGGAAAGTCTAGGTGAATGACGGCAAAAGCCAAGAATGAAAATTGAAAAAAGCGGATCACTGCGGCAGGACGTGGCCGGGGACTGAACAAGTCGGCGGCACGCCGACAGCATTGATCGTATAGGTGCCACCGGAAGGGCAAACCGGGAAAACCAGGTTGGAAAAATACGGCAACAGGTCCTGGGCGGACGGAACGGCATCGGCAGTTTTGTCATTTTCCAAAGCCCATTGCTGTTTGGCCGCGTCAATTTGCCGGAGATTGTTGATGCAGGTGTTAAGCTGGGCGGCCGGCGACATTGATTGTTCCGCCGTCGCCTCGGGGACGGTGGCGGCTTGCTGATTTTCCGCCTGCATTGCCTGCAACTGCTCCTGCTGCTGTTGCAGGGTAGTATGCGCCGTCTCCACCTGCTGGGTCAGCTTCTGGTTTTGCTGGCGCGATTGTTTGATTTCGTTTTGCAGTTGGGCAAATTTCTGGGTTAAACCCTGGTTTTCGGCACGCAGCCGGGCGTTCTCCGTGCTTAACGTGGCGACACTGGAACTTTTAAGCTGATCCAGATCCGACTGCAACTGCGCGACCTTCTGTTGCGACTCATGCAACTGGACGATCGCCGCATCCTTTTGGCTTTTGGCCAGAAAGAGAAAAACCTCGGTGGCCAAAAGCGCCACCACACACAACCACAGAACCCAGTTTTTAAGTTTCATGGGCAGACTTCTTTTCGCCATTCTACGCTCCGCCGTCAAACACGAAATCGTATAAAATCGGCCGCAATTTTCTCCCCCGCGAACCGGGCACGGCAGTTTCACTGGCTTGCCGAGCTGTAGCTGGCCGCTGCCGGCCAGCGAAGGCTGGAACAGCTTCATGACTCCGCTCGAACTTTTTTTCAAGGACAATAGCCCTTTGCAGTCTCGTTTTAGCCGGAACGATGTAGTTGCAAGAGAGCCACCGATTGGGGATTGATTGGTGGATAATGAAAACAACACAATCGTCGGGCACACGCCCGGATCACCAAACGGTGGCTGGGACATTTCAATTCAAATCCAACGGCAAAGCAATCGCCATCGGCTTCACGGGTCAGCGGCTTTCCCCTCATGCCGGGAGCGCGGTTTTCTGGGGTTGGTTGCGCCCGTCCCGCTGGGTGGCGCACCTCAGCGCCGCCTTGCCGCATCGGCTGCCCACCTCCAACCACCGTCTGCTCCCGATCGAAAAGGCGCTGGCCTTCATGCACGGCCTGCTCTGCGACGCCCGCAAGCTCACCCACGTCGCCTATCTGCGGCGGGATCCCCTTGTCCCCGAACTGTTGGGCATTGAACGGGTGGCCAGTCAGTCGGCCCTGTCGCGTTTCTTTGCGGCGTTCGACTCGGCCGGCGGCAATCTCCGTTGCTTTCGTCCGCTCTGGCACTGGGGCCTGGACCGGCTGCCCAGCCGCAAGGAAGGTTACACGCTGGACTTGGATTCCACCCGGCTGCTGCACAAGGATGGACATCAGGAAGGCGTGGCGGGCGGTTACACCAAGCAGGGGATCAAGCCCTGTTTGCATCCGCTGCTGGCGGTTCTAGCCGAGGTGCGGCTGGTGGCCCAGTTATGGTTGCGCCCCGGCAACACGGCCTGCGGCGGCAACGTCACGGCCTTCTTTCTGGATTTGTGGGATAACCTGCCCGCCCACCTGCGGCTGCGCGGGGTGCGGGCCGATGCGGGCTTCTGTCTGCCCGAACTGCTGGCCTTGTGGGAGCAACTGCGTTTGCCCTATGTGGTCGTGGCGGCCTTGAGCCAGCCCCTTCAGAAAATCATCAAAGGCGATCTGATCTGGACGGCGACGGAAGTCCCCGGCACGGAAGTGGCCCAATTGGAATACCAGATGATGAGCTGGCCGCACCCGCGGCGGCTGGTGCTGATCCGGCATCGGGTGCGCGAGGATGAAAGCCGCGGCGGCAAACGCCTGCTCGACGTGCCGGGTTATCGCTTCCAAGCCTTGGTCACGAGCCTGCCTCCCACCACGCATCCGCCGCTGGCCGTGTGGCGCTACTACAACGGGCGGGCCGACTGCGAAAACGTGATCAAGGAATTGCAGGAGGGTTTTGCCCTGCCGACCTTGTGCCTGGAAAAGTTCTGGGCCACGGAAGCGGCCTTGAGCCTGGCGACCCTGACCTACAACCTGACGGTGTTGTTCCAACGGCACTTGGGCTGGCAGCAAAAGGTGACCATCCACTCACTCCGGTTCTGGCTGTTTGTGACGGCGGGCGTGGTCAGCCGACCCGCCGGCAAGACCACCATCAAACTGGCCGTGCCAGAACGTGAGCGTGGCTGGTGGCGACGATTGTGGGAAAAGATTTTGAGCCCATTACCCAACTGCAATGCAGTAGAAAATCGCCCCGCCTTCAGCGGATGAAACCATATCAAAAATCAATTCCGACGGCATCGTTCCGG
>Ga0208686_1001181_pt1 | contig 10802 bp, 13 predicted proteins | sample June2015DPH_6_50_FD_184694 | JGI IMG/M metagenome (GOLD analysis project Ga0208686, IMG submission 184694) | Peatland microbial communities from SPRUCE experiment site at the Marcell Experimental Forest, Minnesota, USA - June2015DPH_6_40... | ecosystem: Environmental > Terrestrial > Soil >... | reverse complement strand
ACGGCGTGATCGCCGCCATGGGCACGGCGGCGACGGCACTGGCGGTCGGGCTGACGGTGGCGCTGTTTCGCGCCATCGGTCCGCGACGCACGCGGCTCGTGGCGCAGATCGTCGCCGCCGTGATCGGCGCCGGCTTTGTCATCGGGCTGCAAGTGGCGGCGATCCTGTCCTACGGGACGTTGTCACGGGGCAGCCTGGTGCAGTCGGACGCCGTGCTGGCGCTGGCGCCGGATGCGGCGAGCCTCTTGTGGTGGCCGGCCCGCGCGGTTGTCGGCGACGGCATGGCGCTTCTCGGCGTGCTCGCCGCGAGTTTGTTGCTGCTCGGCGGCGCCATCGCGATGGTGGCGCCGCGTTTCGGCGACTATGCCGTCGCCGCGGCGGGCGCCGACAGTGCGCCGGCAAGGCAAAAACAGCGGCCGGCGGCCTTCCGCGCCACCTCGCCGCGCCGGGTGCTGCGCCGCAAGGAATGGCTCTTGCTGCGGCGCGACCCGTGGCTCGCCTCGCAAACGCTGATGCAGATGCTTTATCTCGTGCCGCCGGCGGTACTGTTGTGGCGCGGTTTCGCGGCCGGCGGCAGCGCCTACAACCTGCTGGTGCCGGTGCTGGTCATGGCGGCCGGGCAACTCGCCGGCGGCCTTGCCTGGCTCACGATTTCCGGCGAAGACGCGCCCGACCTCGTCGCCGCCGCGCCGGTCACCGGGCGCCTGATCTTGCGCGCCAAGATCGAGGCGGTGCTCGGCATCATCGCGCTCGTCTTCGCGCCGCTCCTCGTTGCGCTCGCCTTCGCCTCGCCCTGGCATGCGCTGGTCACCGCGAGCGGCATTGTTATCGCCGCGGGATCGGCGACCGCCATCCAGCTTTGGTTTCGCAGCCAGGCCAAGCGCAGCCAGTTTCGCCGGCGCCAGGTTTCTTCGCGCGTCGCGACCTTCGCCGAGGCGTTTTCCTCGATCGCCTGGGCGGCCACGGCCGCGGTCGCCGCCGTCAATCTTTTGCTCGCCATCGCGCCGGCGCTGATCGCGCTGATCGTGCTTGGCGGCGCGCGGTATTTGAGTCCGCGAAGGAGCGCGTGAGGGGCCTCTACTTCGTCGCTTTCGCTCATCGCAATGACGAGGTTAGCGCGCCGCCACCAGCAGAATAACGATCTCGCTCACCTGTTCGACCGCGCCGAGCACGTCGCCGGTCTGACCGCCGATTTGTTTTAAGCTCAAGCGCGCCAGCAGCGCGACGACGATCGCGAGCGCAATCACCGCCGCGACCGCGTGCGCGATGCCGAGCGCGGCGACCAGCGCGACAAGCCCCAACGCGGCGGCGACGGCAGCACGCGCCGCCTGCGGCTGGCCGACGTCGGCAGACAGTCCATCGCTGCGCGCCGGCGTCACAAAGAACATCACCGCCGGCATGGCGGCGCGCCCGGCGCAATGCGCCGCGATCAAGGCCGCCGCCACCAGTCCCGGATCGTCGAGGCTCGCCAAGACGCTCGCCCGCAGCAGGATCGACAGCACCAGCGCGCAGACGCCATACGTGCCGGTGCGGCTGTCGCGCATGATGTCGAGTTTTTGCTCGCGGGTCTTGCCGCCGCCGAAGCCGTCCGCGGTATCGGCAAGGCCGTCCTCGTGCAGGCACCCGGTCGCCGCCAAGGTCGCGGCGACGGTCAGCGCCGCGGCCGACCATGCCGGCAGCCCCAGCCGGTAGGCCAGCGCGTAGACCAGCGCGCCGATGATGGCGACGATGAAGCCGGCGACCGGCAGCGCCCACACCGCCTCTTTGAGCGCGGCGCCGCTGATCGGCGCGGCGCGCGGCAGCGGCAGCCGCGTCGAAAAGGCAATGCCGGTGGTGAGTTCGCTCAGCCGCTCCGCGGCCCACGGACGCCAGTCATCCGAGAAATGGGGCGATGTCATTGTTGCTCCTCGGCGTCGCGCGTGCTGACCATGGCCGTAACGCCGCAAGTTTGCTAAAACTTCCGTGTACCCGCCCGTGCGTGTATCCGCCCGAAAGAATCGCCCATGACCAACTTTACCACGTTCTCCGTTCTGCGCGCCGCCTGCTTCGATCTGCCGAGCGGACATCCGGCCGCCAGCGCCGCCGTCACCCAGCGCGAGGACATGCTGACCAAGCCGCCGAAAAGCCTCGGCCGGTTGGAGGATCTGGTCGCCTTCCTGGCGCATTGGCAGGGCCACGCGCCGCCGCGGCTGGACCGCGTCGACGTGCTCGTGTTCGCCGGCAATCACGGCGTCACCGCGCAGGGCGTGTCTGCCTATCCGGCCGAGGTCACCGTGCAGATGGTGGCGAACTTTTCCGCCGGCGGCGCCGCGATCAATCAGCTTGCCCGCACCGCCGGCGCGAGCTTGCGCGTCATTCCGCTCAAGCTCGACGAGCCGACCGCCGATTTCACGGCGGCGCCGGCGCTGAGCGAGCGTGACTTCCTCGCCGCGGTGACGGAAGGCTATGAGGCGGTGGTGCAGGACGCCGATCTCGTCTGCCTGGGCGAGATGGGCATCGGCAACACCACGGCGGCGGCGGCGATCGCGGCCGCTCTGTTCGGCGGCGGCGGCGCCCGGTGGGCCGGCCGCGGCACCGGCGTCGACCACGACGGCCTGGAACGCAAGCGCGCCGTCATCGATCGCGCGCTCGGCCATCATGCCGGCTTGCTCAACGACCCGCTGCGCATCGCCGCGGCGCTCGGCGGCCGCGAGCTCGCCGCCATTCTCGGCGCCGCCTTGGCGGCACGCCGGAAGAACATTCCGGTCTTGCTCGATGGCTTCGTCTGTACCGCCGCGGTGGCGCCGCTTTATAAGCTGCGCGCCGACACGCTGGCGCATGCGCTCGCCGCGCACGTCTCCGCCGAGGCCGGGCACCGCCTGCTGCTCAATGAACTTGGACTTGTGCCGCTGGTCGATCTCAACATGCGGCTCGGCGAAGCCTCCGGCGCCGCTTTGGCGGTGCTCGTTCTGCGCGCGGCGCTCGCCTGCCACACCGGCATGGCGACCTTCGCCGAGGCCGGCGTCTCCGACAAGCCGGCCGATGAGAGTGTTGAGCCGAAGGCGGCGGGGTAGTTTTTATCCTCCACCGCGTCGCTCCCTCACCCCCGTAGGCGGGGAGAGGAGGAGCGGGGGAGGATGAAGGGAGCGCCTCAATACGGATTGCTGGCTTCGAGGATCTCCTGGCCCATCAGGACGCAAGAGCCTTTGATCTGCGCGTAGATGAACCGCATCCGGTAGGTCGCCTTGTAGATGTGGCCAAAGACTTCGAGCACGTCGAAGCGGCCGTTGCCTTTGAGCGCCTTGATCGGGGGCAACACCTTGACGCTCTGCTCGACGTCGACCGGCTCGTTAGGGTCGCCGTAGTGCAAGCGAAGAATCGGCGTCGCCTTGGCGATCGCGTCAGCCGCGCAGGGATGCGGCTGCGCCTGCGCCGTGGCGGCAGCGATGATCAGCAAGAGTGCCGCGATTGTCAGCTTCATGGCCGGCATTGGAATGATCCGTTGGTCGTATCCCCCCCCCGCTGTCGCGGGGGAGGATGAAAGCGCACTCACATGAACGCCTGGATGCCGGTTTGCGCGCGGCCGAGGATCAACGCGTGGATCCCTTCGCGCTTTTCCGCAAGCTGGGCCATGGCGTCGCTCCTCCGCTCGTCGGCCCAACCTATAGGAGCGACGGTGGCGAGCGGCAAGCGCGGCCGTTGCTGCGCTGGCGGGCTTCCGCTATCTAGGCCGGCATAGCTCCAATGCGCCCGTAGCTCAGCTGGATAGAGCGCTGCCCTCCGAAGGCAGGTGATTTTATTTTTCACTTGTATATCAAAGGCTTAAGTTTAGACTTAATCTCGAATTTCTCAAGAATTTCAAATGTTCAATGGGTTAGCGATGGTCACGGGATGGTCACGGGACTATAGCTAACCCCCCTGGGTAGCTTAGGTCCTGAGCGACTTTGTGGAAAGAACAAAACATGAACAATGGCGGGACGGCCACGGCTTTTCTGCTTTGATTTGACCGTCCGTGACCCTCACCGGGCTGGGCGAGCTTCATGTGAGGGCTGCAGACGTAATATCTCCGCTAAGTTAAATGCCAATTCGAGTGGCAACATCCTATTTTAGCTTGCAATCTAAGATAGAATATAGTATAATATACAACTAATTGCGAGAGGCCTCGCGGGCCAAAGAGCGCGATAGCGCGCCAATCGTTAGACAGTACAGCCCCAAACTTCGGGGGGCGCTGTCGTTACCAATTGGCTCAAAAGGAGCATCTAGCAAACAATCCAAATACCAAACCGCATCCTCATCGAAGGAAAAGTAAAATTTATGGAGACTAATATTGCTGAATGACGGATCACCTCAATACGAATTTGCAGCTAATTACCCCACGGCAGTTAGACCGTAAGCGGTGCTCTGTCCCCATCTTGCAGCGTTCGATCTAATCCGGAAGATGTAGCCCGTCTTGATTGGATCGGTTCGCATATATGGTTGACCATATAGTTGACGCTTCGGAGCGACGCGGCCGCATTGATATTCGCACCGGGGTTGGCCGTCGGCGCCGGTGGAGCGATGAGGTCAAGGGCCAGGTAGTCGGGGAATCCTATGAGCCTGGCGCAGTCGTGTCGGAAGTAGCACGACGGCACGACATCACACCGCAGCATCTGTTTGGGTGGCGCAAAGCGGCGCGGGCTGGCCGTTTGGTCCTTCCGGCCGCGGAACCGCCGATGTTCGTTCCGGTCGTGACCGCGACGGGCGAGCTTGGCGCGGCAGGTGCAGTTACGCACCGTGCTGGGTCGATTGCGATCGAGATCGGGGGAGCGGTGGTACGTGCTGAACCCGGCGTTGACCTTGGCTGGCTCAGAGATGTGCTGCGCGCCGTGAAGGCGGCCACATGATTGCGGTTTCGGCGGGAATGCGGGTGTTGGTGGCAACGCGGCCGATTGATTTCCGCAAAGGTGCCGATGGCCTTGTCGCCGTGGTAAGCGAGACACTCGGGCACGATCCATTTTCCGGAACGGTCTTTATATTCCGCTCGAAGCGCACAGACCGGGTGAAGATTTTGGTCTGGGATGGCTCGGGCCTGGTGTTGTATTGGAAGCGGCTGGAGCAAGGTGCATTCCTGTGGCCACCGGTCACGGACGGCGTGATGCGGCTGACATCGGCGCAACTCGCCGCGCTGGTTGATGGAATGGATTGGTCGCATCTGCATGCGCACGATGTTACGCGGCCGACCGCAACGTCGTGAGAGCTGTGACTTATTGAATCAGGGTGCAGGTTATTCGTCACAACCGAGCGCGAATCTGATTCAATCATTGGCATGCCGATTGACGCTGTCCCGGACGATCTCGATGCCCTGCGGGCGCTGGTAAACCAGCTATCGAGCGAGCGTGACGCGGCCATTGCAGAAAGCCGTCGGCTTACGGAGCAGAACGATCAACTTCGCCATCTGTTGAAGCAGCTCCAGCGTGCGCAGTTCGGACAGCGGTCCGAGCGACTTGATCGCGATCAGATGCAGCTGGCGTTGGAAGATATCGAGACCTCGCTCGCGTCACGAGACGCGGAAGAGGAAGAGCACCAAAACGGCGCAGCCGACAAGCCGGCGGATCAACGCAAGAAGCGGCGCACCAACCGCGGCGCGCTGCCGGCGCATCTTCCCCACGTTCATGTCACGCTTGAGCCCGAGAGCACGGTCTGCCCGTGCTGCCACGGCGCGATGCATGTCATCGGGGAAGAAAGCTCGCAGCGTCTCGACAAGATTCCGGCCCAGTACCAGGTGATCGTGACGCATCGTCCCAAATATGGCTGCCGGGCCTGCGAAGGCGCGATCGTCCAGGCGCCGGCTCCGGAGCGCCTGATCAAGAGCGGTATTCCAACCGAAGGTCTCGTCGCCAGCGTCGTCGTCGATAAGTTCGCCTGGCACAATCCGCTATACCGGCAGGCGCAGATCATGAAGCTGCAGGGCTTGCCGGTCGACCGCTCCACGCTGGCCTTTTGGGTTGGCGTCGCAGCGGCGGAGCTCAAGCCGGTCTATCTGCGCATGAAGGAGATCCTGCTCGGCTCGGCCAAGATCGCGGTCGATGAGACGCGGGCTCCGGTACTCGATCCCGGCCGTGGTCGGACGAAGACCGGCTACTTCTGGGCGATCTCGCGGGACGACCGGCCGTGGGGCGGGTCCGACCCGCCAGGCGTCGCCTATACGTATGCGCCCGGCCGAGGTGGCGAGCACGCGGTTGCTTTGCTGACCGGCTATTTCGGCATCGTGCAATGCGATGGCTACGCGGTCTACAAGCAACTGGCTGATCCGGGGCGTGATGGAGGCGCGGTGACGCTCGCTTTCTGCTGGTTGCACTGGAGGCGCCACTTCTTCGATATCGACAAAGGCGGTCCGGCGCCGATCGCCCACGAGGCGTTGGAACGGATCGCGGCACTCTATGCCATCGAGAACCGGATCCGCGGCCGTAGCGCGGAGGAACGCCGCGCCGTCCGACAGGCCGAAACGAAGCCGCTGGTGGAAAAGCTTAGGGCTTGGCTCGAGACCAGGCTGGCCGCCGTCTCGGAGAAGAGCACCATCGCGGAGGCGATCCGCTATGGCTTCCACCACTGGGACGGCCTCGTACGTTTCCTCGACGACGGTCGCATCGAGATGGACACCAACAGTGTCGAGCGAGCGATGCGCCCGATCGCGTTGAATCGAAAAAATAGCTTGTTCGCCGGCCACGACAACGGTGCGATCAATTGGGCCTGCCTCGCTTCGCTGATCGAGACTGCGAAACTGCACGGCATCGACCCTCAGGCCTATCTGGCCGATATCCTCGCCAAGCTCGTCAATGGCTGGCCCGCCCAGAAGCTCGATCAACTCCTGCCGTGGGCTTGGGCTGATCAGGCCAGAGTTCGCCTCGCAGCTTGATCGCCGCTCCTATAGCGATCAGGCGCTGATGCGTGTGGTCGTGTGGTCGCGGCACCGCTTACGAAATAGAAGCGAAACATGCGCGTTTCTGGCCGCACGAAACAAGTCATGGCTTTTGCAGGATCGTCGTTCTCATGGCCAAAAAGAAAAGTGCCCGCCAGACCCCGCTTGCAATCGAATAGCTCTTTAGTGCGAATACCATTCATGATGACAGAGCGTGTTTCTATTATGCGGTTCTGATATTCACTTTCTGTGTCAAGCTGATCCTTGCAATGAAAGACAGGAGCAGGATACTGCACCAGACCCTGCTGGGTGTTGATCGCTAGTCTTTTGTAAGGATAGTCCCACGAAACCGTTTTGTGCGGATATATCCTGCCAGCGAACTTTGTCGTCTTCACTTCGATATTTTCCACCGGCAGATCGGGTGGTCCAAGTGCGAGAACGTCTGCCGGAGCAGGATATTTCCCATCAGCCCGCGCACAGTAGGCTTGCAGAGTGGCGAATGCTTTCAATTCGAGCTTCATCATATCGGGAGTATCAATTGTCGTATGAGTAATTATAAATCTGCCCGGCCCGATCATCTGCACGGTATTCATGTCATAAGTCAGGGTGTCACGGTCCTCTTGGAATTCAAGAAATCGGTCGTTCGCGTCCGACGCCCAAGACGGACAAGAGGCGACAAGCCATGCAGAAAAGATTAGCAGGATCAGTTTCACTATTGTGTCCTAATGTGAAATCGCCCGAAGATCGAGTGCCCCTTGACAATGTAGATCATTTTTTGCCCTTCGCCGGGGGCGACGCAAAGCCGACATGCGTATCGAGGCCTCCGAGTTGCGATATAACTTGCATCACGGATAATTTGGCACCGGATGGTCTCTGCAATCGAATAGCCCGTGTATTGGGCCATGGCTGCGGAAATTCTGGTTATAGTAGGTTCCAACCGACGCAGCCTTGATAAGGCTGTCGAATGAGGTGCGGTCCACCGCACAGTAATGATACCAAGTGTCGCTCAATTTAATCAGCATGTAGGATTTTGCGGCGTCGTAGCACACGGTTCGGACAAAGCTGCTTTGGGGCGTTTCGGTGCATACAAATGATTGAAGGCAGACGGGCGTATCACGGTATTTGACAACGATGCACTCCGCCAGTGCTGGCCAGGCGAAAGCCGCAGATAGCAGAACAATCCCCGCCCCGAGTCTGCGCCGAATGCTCATAGATATTACCTTTGCGCTACCAAGTGTGAGTCAGGTCCGCGTTTCCACACAAGGACAGACGCCCTGGAATTGTGACAGCACCCATCTAATCGCAATCGCTTCCGTATTCAGAGACAGCGGACTCAAAGTCGTCTTGCGCGGATTGCAGCGTTGAAAATTCACTGGAGCAATCGTCGTGGCCGTCATTGCCGTTAAGGCAGGCGACATAAGCCTTTAGAGCGTCCGCCACATCACTCTTAGCAGATCGGAGACGATCCAAGGCGTCTTGGCACTCCTGTGGGTCCGCACTTGTCGCGGCAACCGACCCGAATAGGAAAAACGCGACAACTACCGCAAATGATCCACGCAAACGCATTGCAATCTACTCCCCAGCCGCCTCAGCCAACTCGCTCATATAGCTTTTTCAATCGCGTTTCCACTTCGCGGCTGAACTGCCAGCGTTCGCAAAAGCCTTTTGGTGTCCAAGCCACGTCCCCCCGTTGCCTCCGTGCCCGAGCGAGCATTTTTTGAAAGACCGGCTCTCTTAGGGCATTGCGAAACCTTTCAACCTTCTCGGTATCAGCGGCGGTCTTCATTCGGCGAAGCTCTGTGGCGACCGATAGGAGCGGCAGGCCGAATTCATAGCGAAGACGATTCCGCCTTTCGATGTCGGCGAGCCGGGTAGCCGTGACGGCGCAGACATTCGCGGCTTCCCCTTCAGGGGCCATGGCAAAGGATCGAATGCCGCCAACGATAGCGGCCCCAGCGGGCTTTCCAATCGGCACAATGCCCGCAGCCGGGAGGACAACCGCCGAAACCAGCAAGCGGCGGCGGTCTATAGTCAACGGGAAATCTGTTCTTGCCATGAGGCCCTCTTACAATTGAAGGGCTGGCGCAATCCGCTATGTTTAGCCGATTTCTCGGCTCACATCCCCGTTTCCGGAAGACCACCGTGCCGCGTTAGGCCGGTTGGTGAGAGCGCCAAAGCCCTCGTCTTGATGCGGGTGGGAGGATGGAAGAGGGGCTAAAATAAATCAAGGCATCCTTGGTGTCAGGCGATGCGAGACTCACGTTGCCCAAGTATCCACCCTTCCCAACGAGGGACCTCGCCGCCAAGGGAGCGACCACCCTCGGGACGCCGCGATCCCGGATCAGCCGCACCGCCTCAAGCTTGAACTCTCGGGTAAACTTCCGTCTCTCCATGACTCACCTCCGGTTCCATAAAAACACCTAACTCGGTGTCTTCGGAACCGGGTGCAGGCCACGTCGACAAGCATACTGCGGTCAAGTACGGGAGATAAATTTCGCGCCGCGCAGAAATTCGCAGGCTCGGCTTCCGTCGCCATGCCAGAGGATTGAATGACGGCAGCAGCAGCCGCCCGAGCAGGCTTCCCAATCCGCCCAATGCTCGCTGCTGGCAGGGCTACCGCCGAAACCAGCAACCGGCGTCTATCAATACTCAAAGGAAATTCTTGCCCGGCCATTGATGCCCTCTTGCGAACGAAGGGCTGGCGCAGTCCGCTACATTTGCCATTGCTGGCCGCATTCTCCCCTTGAGGGGGAGGAGCCACCGTGCTGCGGAAGCCGGTTGGTGAGAGCGCCAGGCTCTCGTCTTGATGCCGGGAAATTCTGAGCCACAGGAGAAAATGATTCAATGAGAAAAACGGCTCTTTAAAAATCGGGGGTCCTTGACTCATGCACAGCGCGGCCCACGATCTCGCAACCACAATTCGAGGACCGCACCAAATGGCCAAGAAAACCAAGAGCGCAAAGAAGGCGGCAAAAGCCGCCAAGAAGGCAGCAAAAAAGGCAGAAAAATCCAAGACGAAGGTTGATAGACGCTCACAACCGGATGCTGCCCGAGACCTCCATGGCCAAGCCGTCGATAGCGCCTCCCGGACCGCCGGTTCCTTTGAGAGGGCATTGCGAAACACCATCGAAAAGCAGCCCTATACGGCTGTAGCCATCGCACTCGGCCTCGCATGGCTATTGGGAAGAATGCACCGCCCACTTTAAGGACCCAGAATCAGTGCAAAACCGCTCAGGGGTTGTTGAGGCGTGTGCTGGCCAAAATACGCGGCTAGGGGGTCGTTGGGGGCGGCAGCCCGCCACCCGACGACCGTCATAGTGCAATGACCGGCTCAAACAGCTAAGATTAGAAGAGGTGCCGTGCTTGCGTAGGAGTTGAGTCATGGCGTCGATTGCGGATGAGGAAGAAATACTTGAGGCGGCTATTGCGGGCATTCCGAAAGTAGCTGAGGTAATCGCCTCGATTCCCGAGGAGGACAGGGCAACAGCTTTGGATGCCGCCGAACGCAGTTACCGGCAAACTGTGTGCGATTTAGGCTACGACGAAGGGCCTATTGAGAGTTGGGTCTCAGCAGTCATGCTTCGACTGCAGAGGGAAGTGAAGGAGCAGGTGAGCCTACGATCCCACGGCAGCAAGTGAGATAGTAGAGGTTGCCAACCGAGGCGGCCTTAATTGGGAGGAAGGGATGGAGTGGTTTAGCCAGAGAACATCCATAGCAGGTGTTCAAATTCCCAATTGGGCAATCGTTCTGGGTACCGTCGTTGTAATCTTACTCATCTATTCATCGATGCACTGAGCAGTTCAGTTTGGGATGGCCTAATACCGGGTCCCCAAAAGGACGACTCTTTTTTGGATTCCCAGATCAGGACGAGTCAGATTCAAGCATTGGCGAACGAGGAGGTTCGCCATGGCAAGAGCAATTGCG
>Ga0208686_1001180_pt1 | contig 10803 bp, 9 predicted proteins | sample June2015DPH_6_50_FD_184694 | JGI IMG/M metagenome (GOLD analysis project Ga0208686, IMG submission 184694) | Peatland microbial communities from SPRUCE experiment site at the Marcell Experimental Forest, Minnesota, USA - June2015DPH_6_40... | ecosystem: Environmental > Terrestrial > Soil >... | reverse complement strand
GCAAGAATGGTACGCCGTCTTCAATCGCCCGCTTCGGCCGATGTCGACTACCGGCGGCGTACCGGAGCGCGGACAATACGGCATCGAACTCTACAAGATCCCGCAGGACTCCCTCTTGACGGGAGCTTCGCCGTGGCAACAGTTGGTCACTATGGATACGAATGCGACTGGCTTCGAATCGAACTTCATTGCCGGCTTCGTGCGCGACTCTTACGGCAATGTCAATGTCGCACCCTATCCCACAATTCAGATGTACACGTCTATCTCGTACCCGCCGCCGAATTGGGCAGCCAGCCCGGCCGAGGCGGGGATCACAGCCGCGGTTCAAAACTGGATCCTCATGCCCATGCAGTGGGTGCCGGACGTCAACGCAGCGATTCCTTTCAATCGTTATTTCAATGGAACTGTGCATGTAGTTACTACCGGTTGGATTAGCCCCGGTGGTAGATTTCAACTACAGGGGCTTCTCGGCCATCTCTATGCGAATCCGCTTCACGGAGCGACGGTGCCGTTCTATGGTTGCAAGGCAGGACAAATAAACTACTTTGTATCTCTCGATGTTGGTTGCGAAGGTCAGCGGATTCTCGGCAAGGATGGCTATGGATACGCGCAACCTGTTCCTGGACTCAACTTAGTAGCGCTATACCGCTGCAGCACTGCGCAAGATCATTTCGTTAGCAAAGACCCGAAATGCGAGGGCCAGACCACGGACGAACTTCTCGGTTATGTTGCTCCTTGACACTCCGAGCTAGCTCAGAGACTTGGATCCTACGTTAGATCTTCTTTGCCCGACTTGATCCCGACGAATTTCTCCACACTTTCCCAAGAACGCGCAGTGACGGGGCATCCTGTCGGTCTGGTTCAGGATGATCACGCTGACGGTGCACATCGATAGAATTCTTTCACCCGAATCGGTGGTGATACTCCAGAGCCTGCCACTCTTAACGTTGTGCGACAATCGCGATTTTCCAAGCGATCCGTTGAAGTCCGGGAATCTTCAGTACGGCCGAATCCAGCGGTGACGTCCACTTGAACGCAGCCTCGGTAAATCGGTATACCAACGGATGAGGGTTCTTCCAAACGCGCTCCAATCCAATCAGGCCCACCGACAACAGGTACATACCTCGCCACTCCACTCTGTCGAAATGTTGCCGCAGAAATCGCAGATCACGCACCCGCAACGGGGTCTCCCTGTGGGTCGCTTCGCGAGAAAAAAATTGGCCAACGCGCCGGTACAACCATGCAGGTGGGTTGGTTGCGAACGGGTCGATCATTACGAGACGTCCGCCCGGCCGTAGAACACGGGCAAACTCAGTCGCGGCTCGCTCCTGGTCCATGTGGTGATAAGCTGACACGCACAGAATTCCGTCAAAAGCGCCATTTTCGAAGCGTAAATCCTCACCAGGCATTTCTTGTAAATTCAGGTCGACGCCATACCGTTGAGCCAGTGTTTTCGCACGAGCGAGCGCCACAGGGGACACCTCGATTCCGGTCACCTGCGCACCCGCCAAAGCCATCAAAACCGAAGTATGTCCGTCACCAATACCAACATCCAAGATCCGCGCACCTCTCAAATTGCCGATTTGCCTAATCGCCCAATCCAGCATTTCGGAGTGGAAGTAGTGGACGCGTGACAAATCAAGGCTGTCGGTAGAACGTCGCCGATAAATCTCGTCGTTTTCAGCGGCTTCTTCCCGAATCCGGTCGGCGAGTTCAGGGGGTAGCCCTGACAATTCATGCTCATCCACGTTTGAATCTCCTACCATATGGTTCAGTCTCGGAATTTCGGAAATTTCTGCCGCTGAAGGCAACTCATTCAGCACTCGCAGCCCGTGATCTCGTTTCACTCGGCGTCCAATAGCATTGCTTTGATCGGGCCAACGCTATCGGCCTCGCGAGGCTCCCGCTGGTTTAGAAAGAGTATTACTAGCATTCAGCAAGCCTCCGATCGCCGGGCCGTGGAAGAAAGGCAAGCCACCGAAGTGCTGGTGAGCCTCTCCGTTCGTATGACCAAAGAAGCGCGAGAACGAGCCAAAAGACCGGCTCCGTATGGGATTGATAACTTATGTTAAAGACCATAATAGCAGCCATTCCAGATGCAGCGCCCTTCCTCCCAATGATTGGGTAAACCAGGAGAAACATCAAAATCAGAAACGCGGGGAATCCCATTTCAGCTAGAGCCGTTACATATAAGTTATGAAAGTTTCCGCGTTTATCGTTACCAAAGAAATCCTCTAGGACTTTGGGGGCAGCTGCGAATCCAATGCCTGCAACGATAGTTTTTGTCGAGGTTAACCAAGTCTCAAAACCTCGTTGGATCAAGAGAATGTGACTTTCTCCGGAGCTCCCTTGATCCATCGACATCTTGGCAGAAACGGCATCTGAGATTTCCCATGCTTCCGCCAGGCCAACAATTTCCTTTTCGTATACAACACAAAGGAGCGAACTAACGATGGCAATTGCTGCTATCCGAACTAAGACTCGCCGCGACACCAAACGCGTCCAGAAAGTGCTCGAGGATAGGTAATATGCCAACCAGCAGAGCGTACCAGATCTCGACAAAGTCAAAAGAACAAGTAGTGCGATCGCAAAACGAAGGACCGGCGTGTAGCGTGATTTAGCAGCAAACCTGTCGAGCAACACCAAGTACATGGTTAACACAAAACCGGAGCGGTTGGAGTCAAAAGTGGTTCCAGCTAGCGTCGGCACCCAAGGTCCCAAAGTACTGGGGGCAAATGTCAATTCTAGCCATGGACCGGATCTCTGGGCATCTATGACAACTCCATGGGTCCACGCGATGCACTCTCCGATGCAAAAAATTACATATACGAGCAACGCGAACATAACAGAGCATACGATCAGCCTTTCCTGTGCCGGCTCTGCCAAGATCTGCAGCGAAATGCAATATCCCAAAACAGCCAGAAGCAGCATGTCACAAAAAGCCACCACGCTCCGTTCCGGGTCTAGACCTAAGGGAATTGAAGCAAAGCAAAAAAGCAGAAACAGGCTGGACGCGGCAAGGAAAGGCACTTGTCGACGAATAGGCGGCGTAATTGCAAGATGCAACCTTCCGCGCAGTCCCGCGCGTAAGAGATGCACCAAAACGACCAGGGGCGCAAGAACCAGAAACGGAGTGAGTATAAACGGACCACGGCCTCCAAATAGATCGATGCGGTCGGCGCCTATCAAGCCGATGCTTCCAACCAGGAAAATGTATTGAAGCTTTCGCAACATAAGCACTACAACATCAGGGTCTTCTACGAGACACGGGATCGTCTCACGATAGTCTTGTATCCTTGCCCAATTACTTATGCGACGCGAGAACTACACTAAACGTCACGCGAAATGCTCCGTTAAGACCAGGAGCCGCGACAAAGGAACCGTGGTGCCACTCTTGCGCGCTTCATGCAGAATACCAGCAGTCCCAAGATGAGTTGAGACCTCACTTTTAATCTCGTAAAAGTACTTAGCCTTACCCGCCCAGTTACATTTGTCGAGTGCCGCCGATATGCCACCAGAGGTTCAGAGATGTACTTTGTCTTACCGCCAATCAGCGCGTTGATGCACCCAATCCAAGTGTCATGATGCACTTCTGCTGCGGGCGGAAAGGGCAAGGCGCTTCGCAGCAGGGTCGAGCGAAATGCCATCGTACATCCATGGAACTTCCCAATCAGCACATTCGACCATAGTCCAGGCCGGAATCTCCCTCGCTTAGCGTAAAAAGAAGCGCCGATCTTATTTCCATTCTCATCAATGAGTATCGCGTCGCTTGCGACCAGCATCAGGTCAGGGTCACGGACGAACACATCCAAAACCGCTTCCACCTTTTTCTCTAACCAAAGATCATCCTGATCGCTAAGAAACACGATCTCCCCGGAGGAGCGGGCAAGGGCCGTCTCAAAGGAACGGAGGATGCCTTTGTTCTCAGTATTCCGTATTACTTGGAGACGAGGATCCCGCAGGGCGAATATTTTGCCGCATGTACCGTCCGTGGACGCGTCATCAACAACAACGACCTCATCATCATCAGACAACTGTTCAAGGATGGAGCGTAGTTGCAGGGCGATGTAGCCCTCACCCTGGTAGGTTGCGATGCATACTGAGAGCTTTGGCCTAGAGCTCAATCTGCTTGCCCACTTTTCCGCTCAGAGCGTCTGCCGTGCCTGCTATCATCGCGCGAAACTTCCTCCATTTGTTGTCCTCCGCTAACACAATTTTGACGGCGTCCAGAAGCATTGACCTGCTCTCTCGCCACGTCCAAGCCCAGTCAGCCGCCGCGTAGCGCATCAACAGCCGCAGGCGATTGCGGGTCATATAATAGCGGCGGCCGGCAGAATGGTTTGTCACTCCGAACCGCATCCCAAGGAAGCGATAATATTTAGTTCGCCCTAGGGAGTGAAAAAGTACCGCAGACGACTGAAGAATCAACATTCCTTTCCGCCGAGCGCGGAGACAGAATTCAGTGTCGGCGGCATCCATGTAATGGCTTTCATCAAGAAATCCAAGCTTTAGAATTGTGCTTGATGGTATCGCGCTCCCCGAAGACATGGCTGCAAGTATCTCGCCATTGCCCGCACGCTTTAACCGCTCGTTGACGCCAGATTCACGGTCTACGTAGCTCGGAGCGATGAGCGCAACCTTTTCGGGATGCGGAGCTTGTCGATATGTCTCCAGCATCTGCAAGATAAATCCGTCGGATACCCGGCTGTCCTCGTCAAATGTGAACACCCAATCGCACTTGGCTTCTATAGCATATTTAATGCCACGATTTAGAGAGGCCGCAATCCCAAGATTCTGTCGATTGCGAATCACCTTGCAGCCCATACCAGTCTCCAGTTCCTGGAGAAGCTGTTGGGTCCCGCCCGAAGAACCATTATCAACCACGACAACATGGCCGACCTGTGCGGCGACGGCTATAATATTGTCAACGAATGTTGGATGAGGGTTGGTCGTAACAATCACGGCGCAGACAGATCGCGCAATCATTTTCCTCGCTCCTCCTGGAGATGGGCCTGATTCTATTGACTCGCGAGGCGCTCGATTCTGTCCTGCGAACCATTCCAATTCAGAACGATGCTACGGCCGGACTTGAATTCGACGGGACTCGCTTCCGGTCGTTCTTCTGCCGTCAGGCAAAACGCTATCGCTCATCCTAGAATTGATGCTACAGCAGTTAGCTAGTTATGATCAATGCAGAATCCGGAGAGGCAGTTGAAACGGCAAGCGTCCATGGTGATTACTGTTGGCAAGCAAGACTAGCGTCTAGCCATCCTGGTCGAAGAATAGGAGGGCAGTCTCGGTTGCTCTCGATCCGGCACGGCGCTCGCTGGGCAATATGATTATGCGCAGCTTGATGTTCGGCGGTTTGCGCCAGGTTCTTATAGCACCCGCTCCATTTGTCATGACTCCCCTTATTCTTCATAGAATTGGAGTCGCGGGGTACGGCACGTGGCGGCTTTGCTTGCGTTTGACAATCGAACCCCTGCTTCTAGGGCATACTCCACGCCAAAGTTGAGATCGACAGAGATTCTGATGATTGCGAATCACCTTGCAGCCTAGACGCGTCTCCAGATTATGGAGGTGCTGTTCCGATTCGCCAGGAGGATCCCTTATCACCCAGACAACGCGACCAGCCTGCGCTGCAACCGCTACAATACTGTCGAAGAATGTTGCATGGGGATTGTACGTAACAATCACCGCGCAAACAGATTGCGACTCGCTTTGCCTGCTCCTCATGGGGGTCGTACCGATTGTATTGACTCACACGCGGCAAAACAAGGAATGTGGGCAAAGGACCGATCGGGCTCTCCGGAACTAAGAGTCCTGCTGTGATCCTCACCGCGGGTGCGGCATGACTTTTAGTCGATGGGCCCGTCTGGACGGAGAGACATTGGGCATTTCAGTGGCGATGTGCACTTTTAACGGAGAGCGGTTTCTCAGCGCACAGCTTGAGAGCATCGCCGCCCAAGATAGGCTTCCGGACGAGCTCGTGGTCTGCGATGATGGTTCGTCGGATAGATCCGTCGAAACTGTAAGGGAGTTTGCGCGGCACGCGGCGTTCCCAACTCGGCTTGTAGTTAATGACAAGAACCTCGGATCAACCAAGAACTTTGAGAAGGCAATTTCGCTATGTCACCGTGCGATCGTTGCGTTGGCAGATCAAGACGATGTCTGGTATCGGCACAAACTCCGGCGGATCGAGCAGGCCCTGCTGCGGACGAGCGCAACAGTGGCCGTTTTCAGCGATGCCGATCTGATTGACTACGATTCACGGCCGCTGGGACTGCGCCTCTGGAAAGCCTTCTCGTTCAATGCTGCGGAGCAAGGCCGGTTTGCGGAAGGTCGCGCGTTGAACGTGCTGGTGAAACATCCCGTCGTGACCGGCGCCACCATGGCATTCCGCAGGGACCTCTTCGATATCGTTGCTCCCATCCCCGCGGAAGATATTCACGACAGGTGGATATCCTTCCTCCTGGCAGCACGGGGACAGTTCGGAATAATTTCTGATCCACTCATGCAGTATCGCGGGCACGAGGGGCAACAAGAGGGTCTTCCACCGCTGCTCCCGCGGGACCTGATGGCACAGGCCAGGAGCAGAGGGGCAAACTATCACCTGGAGGAGATCGAACGTTACCATCGGCTCTCCGATAGGCTTGGAATGCGCAAGGCGGATTTCCCACACGCAGAATACGCGCAAAAGGAAATCGAGAGAAAAGTTTCTCATCTTGCGAATCGAGCGAGGTTGCCGCGTTCGAGGGTTGCACGGATCCCAAGCGTTCTCCGGGAAACTGTTAACCGCAGTTATTGGCGTTACTCGGCGGGATGGAACAGTATCGCGAAGGACCTGGTGATTCGCTGAAGTGGGCGGCGAAGCTGATTGCCAAGGAGCAAAAAACATTGCCCTTCCGGATGTTCCTTCAGAGGCCCTCTCGTTTGCCCATTCTTCCGGTCAGGGCATCCCAAGTTCCCAGGAGGATGTTGCGGAACTTGCGGGCGCGGTCTTCCTCGATGAGCAAGCACGCTATCGTCTCCTTAAACTGCGCGTAAGCACCACTCACAACCCAACTGGGAAATGAACGAAAATATTTCCGACAAAAAACAATGCGATTGCGCGTGATGTAATAGCGTCTCGTGGCATTGTGATGAGTGGGGTGGAACGTATGGCCCAGGATGGTGGTGCTTGTGGGGTTGCCTGCCGCATGTAGCAATATCGCCCGCTTTGAGTCGGCGACAAGATAGCCCGCAGCTCGGATGCGAAAACTATACTCCCAATCTACGCCGTCGATGAAGTATTCCGATGCAAACCATCCGATCTTGTCGAATATCCACGCAGGCATTAGGGATCCCGAAGTCAGGGGTAACAAAGGGCTGCCGTCGCTGGCGCGCGGCACGACTGCCTCGAGGCGGGTCGCTGGGTCCACATACCGGGGGTGAATCGAACCCACGCGTTCGCTGTCGGGATGGGACTCCCATGCGGAGAACATCTGCCCCATAAAGTCCTCGGTGATTCCGCTGTCCTGGTCGAAGAGAATAACCCAGGGATAACCCTGTCCCTTCGCCCAGCGCACGCCTCGATTCAGGGCTTCGGCAATGCCGAGGTTCTCCTTGTTCTCGATCAATTGAATACCGAGGGTCTGGCTGGTGACTCGCAGCGGGTCAACCTCACCGGCGTCGGAGCCATTGTCCACTACAACCACTCCCTGCACCTGAGCAAGAACGTTGGACAGGTTTTCAAGCATCTTGGCACTCGGGTGAAAGGTAACAATCACCGCACAGACAGAATCCGCCGTCATTTGGCCGGTTCCCATGAGAGTCGGAGTATTCGCGTTGAGCCAGCTTCAGCCAGAAATACTAGCAGAAGGGTAATGGCTCGCAACCTCCAGCGGTATGCGCGTGGAATTCAAGATATAGCCTTGCACGCGGCTATGACTTCCTGAAAAGAATCGATCCGGCACGTTGTAAAATGCAACAAGGTGGTCGAGAGCTCCGGACCGCTCCGCACAGGAGAGACATTGAGCCTTAGTATTTCAGTGGCGATGTGCACCTTTAACGGACGCCGATTTCTCAACGCGCAACTGGATAGCATCGCGGCCCAAGATAGGCCTCCGGACGAACTCGTGGTCTGTGACGACGGTTCGTCGGATGGCAGCGTCGAAATTATTAGAGAGTTTGCGCTGCGCTCACCCTTTCCCACCCGGCTCGTTGTTAATCAGAAGAATCTCGGATCGACCAAGAATTTCGAGAAGGCAATTTCGCTTTCTCAGGGAGAGATCGTCGCTCTGGCGGACCAGGACGATGTTTGGTATCGACACAAACTAGACACGATCGAGAAGGCATTCCTGCAATCAAGCGAAATAGTTGCGGCGTTCAGCGATGCCGACATGGTTGACGACAAATCGCGGTTGCTGAAGTTTCACCTGTGGCCCACCTTTTGTTTCGATCGGGCGGAGCAATCCCAGTTTGCGAAGGGCAACGCTGTGGGCGTTCTGACTATACATCCCGTGGTCACAGGCGCCACCATGGCATTCCGGAAGCAGTTCTTTGAGCCAATGGCTCCCATTCCGGCGAATGAAATTCATGATAGCTGGATATCTTTTCTGCTGGGTGCCTGTGGGCGGATTGAGCCCATCGCGGAACCCCTCATGCAGTATCGCCTGCACCAGGGGCAACAAATAGGTACAGGATCTCTGACTATGCGAGGACGAATAGCACAGATCGGACGCAACGGCGTAAGCTTTTACCTCCGGGAGATTGATCGCTTTCAACAGCTTTATGACAGGCTGGAAGAGCGCAAGGCGGACTTCCCATACGCAGATGGTGTCCAAAGAGAGGTCGAGAGGAAAATCTGTCATCTTGAGCATCGAGCGTGGTTGCCGCGTATGAGAATTGCGCGGATCCCGAGGGTTCTTCGGGAGGCCCTTAACGGCGGTTACCGGCGTTATTCGGGAGGGTGGAGGAGTCTCGCAATTGATTTGGTGGTTCGCAGATAACCTCTCTGTGGGCAGAAAGAGATCGGTGGCATCTGTCCTGCTCATTAGGACTCGGCTGTAGCGAGCCGGTTCTTGATGAGGCACACCAGATCATTTCGCTCTTTGCTGTTCAGCCAGCCAAACCAGGCAAAGACCTAAGGTACTGAGGCTCCAAACGATTATCAATCGTGGACTGAGACTTATGCGAGTAGACGACCACCATAGCGGGAGAAGCACGACGGACGGAATGGCAATGATTGCCGGCTGAAGCAATCCTCTCAAGAACAGCCGTGAACGTGAGATCGCAAGTGTCTGTTGGGTGAAGTGCATGCTTATCGCAAAATGCAGTAACACGCTGACGAACGAACCAAACACTGTACCAAGCGCTACGCCAATCGCCCCAAAACGGCTGGCCAGGTAGACACTGCTGCCCATATTCACGACGGCTTCGGTTACCGCAGCTGCGGTGGCTGCTCCCTGCCTGTCGGTCCCACAAATCATGGTTGTATAAGGCAGACACAAATTGCGAATAACATTTGCGAAAACGAGAATGCGGAGATATCGGAGCGTGTGTAGAGCGTTCGCCGAACCAACCCAAAGACGCAGGACCGGAAAGCCGCAAACAATTAGTGGCAATCCGGTCAAAAGCAGAGCGCCAGTACAGTAACGGGTAGTCCTCGCCAGAAAATCACCCAATTCTGAAGCCGAGCGCTGTGCGCTCATGGCGGAAGATGCGGGCAGCAGCGGACCAATCAACGACGATATGATAAGCAATAAAAAATTCGTCGGCGTGGTCGCAATGGAATAACACGCGGTTTGCACATAGTCGTAATGGCCCACGATGGTGACGTCGAATCCGGCGACGCACAACATCCCAATAACCGATATGGATTGCAACGAACAGTAACGAGCCATGTTCTTAAGAACACGATAGTCAACAAAGCCAATGGATATCTGGACGTGGGATGCCCTCCTGCGCCATGCAGACAGTTGCAACAAGCCAATTAAAACGTTGACTAAGGCGACGGCAACCCCCATCGCTGCGAGATTGCCGTGGAGAGCGACGACGGTAAGGACGGTTGCGGCAAACGAAACCCGGTTGACGATTGAGATCGTCATCGGAATCCAGTAACGCTGAAGTCCGAGAAAAACAGCCGAATATACGGAGCAAACCAGCGTGAACGACAGAGAATATCCAACCAGTATCACGCTGATGCGGACATCATGGAAGAGATTCGCCGGCATGGTGCTAAACAGCCGTGGGACTTGCCATGCGAGAACGGAGGTGAAAACTAAGCCCAGAATTCCGGCCAACACCATGAGGGTAAATCCGGCTCTGGCATGGCGTCCCGCGCCGGCATGGTCACCCCTTGCATCGTATTCGGCGACGAATTTGGCAACTGCCGTTTGTATCCCCAGGTCGAGATAGGACACATAGGCCGCGAGTTGGAGGATCAGTACCCACGCGGCGTACGTCTTAACCCGCAAATGGTGGGTCAGATAAGCAGGCAACACTAGCGCGACCCAGCGCGACCACAGCAACACGTGCCAAGCTGGCCCCGATGTTCCTGGAAATGGTCGCAGCAAGCGCGCTCGGTGTCGGGCCCTCGCCGGACAAGTTTGGTTTTATGGTAGAGACTTCACTCAAGTTATCGGTCCTGAGGCCAATCATCGGCTACTGGATGGCTATTATGGGGAATTCTCAAATCATCCTGGAAACGCACCAACATCACTTGTATTCACCACTTATCGAAGAGCCGCATTGAGAACAATATACCAAGCACTTAGGCGATGAGGAAATAACACGGATCACTACTGTCCGGCTAAATTTTCG
>Ga0208686_1001177_pt1 | contig 10811 bp, 10 predicted proteins | sample June2015DPH_6_50_FD_184694 | JGI IMG/M metagenome (GOLD analysis project Ga0208686, IMG submission 184694) | Peatland microbial communities from SPRUCE experiment site at the Marcell Experimental Forest, Minnesota, USA - June2015DPH_6_40... | ecosystem: Environmental > Terrestrial > Soil >... | reverse complement strand
GAGCGGCCAGTTACTGATTGATGCGGGCCGGGTCAGGCCAGGCCCGACCACAGGTAGCGAGCACCGATGGCGACTACGAGGATGCCCATGATGCGCCGGATCAGCAGGTCGGGAAGGCGCGACTGCATCCGCGCTCCGGTGTACGCGCCTGCCAGGCCGCCGACGCCGAGAGCTAGCCCGGTGGGCCACTCCGGGGCCACTGACCCGTTGTGGTGGACCGACAGGATGACGAACGTGATGACGCCTGCCACGGATGTCACGAATGTGGAGGCCAGGGCTGCAGGGGCGACATCTGCTGGACTTCGGCCGGTGGCCATGAGGATGGGAGCGAGGATGGAGCCGCCGCCGATGCCGTAGATGCCGCCGACGCAGCCCACCAGGGCAGCGAGGAGCATCAGGACCGGCGGCGGGATCACCCGTACCGCGCCGGTGATGTCGGAGGCCTCCGGCGGCCTGGTCAGGGCCAGCCAGCATCCGAGTGGCAGCAGTACGGCCGCCACGACGAGGTCGAAGACCTTTGGGCCGGGGAGCAGCTCGACGCGGATGATCGAGCCGATGATGACGCCGGGCAGGGTCCCCGCGATCAGGACCAGGGCCAGTGCGCCGCCGGTCTGCCCCTGCCGCCAGTACCGGTACAGCGCACCGGGGGTGGCGACGACGTTGTAGAGCAGGTTGGTGGGAGTCACGGCCGGGCTCGGCGTGCCCAGGACGGTGACCTGGAAGGGCAGCAGCAGGACCGCGCCGGATATCCCCGCCGGCGTGGCCAGGACGGCAATAGCGAAGGCTGCCGCCAGGGCGACGACCTCTGTCCATCCCGGCCCGAGCACCGGGCTAAGGTAGCGAGCATCGGGCCGAGCCGCAGATCGATGCCCGGCTAATTGCGCTGGTCAACCCAATCTGGCCGGAAGTGCCTTATCGAGCCGCACCGCCAGGTGTGCGGGCTGGTGCCGTGGTGTGTCAGGGGACGCGCTGCACCGGTGGCGGGGTCCAGGACCCGTCGAGGATCGGTCCCCGCGGGGCGTAAAGCCGCATGGTCACCCCTAGCGGGCCTTGCGGAGCTGGCAGCCAGTTGGCCTCCCTGTCGCGGCCGGGGCTGAGGTGCTGGAGGTACAGATCGAGCGACCCGTCGGGGTTGAACCTCAGCGGGTCGCGATCGCCGATAGCGAAGCGGTTGATCTGCCATCCGTTGACGGTCCCGGGCAGTCCGGGAGCGCGGTTGCGGAGGACCAGCAGCGCGGCCCCGGCACGGCATCCAGGGCCTTCCGGGCTGCCGGGTCGAGGCCGTCAGCGTTGAAGGACTCGCCGGGCCTAATGCCGATGCGGCTCAGGCGGGCGATGGTCGACCAGTCGGTCGGGTGTGGCCGGTGGATTTCAGCAGCCCGGCAGCGTAGCGGAAGAAGTCGATGCCGGACACGGCATGGACCTGATCCATCGGCGGGGCCGCCATGTCGACCGACGGATCTATCTCGACCCGTACCGGCGGTGGCTCCTTCCCCCACCACGACAGCGGGGTGATCCGGAATGCGTCCTGGATCTGGTGCACGGCGTCGTAGTCGAGCATCGGAAGCATGCAATAGCGGCCTCCGGTGTCCGGGACCGAGCCCGGCTACGAGTCTGGGCAGTCCCTCGCGACCTGAAATCCTCCGCCACGGGTGAGCGGCAGGCTCCACGGGAAGCCTGCCGCCCGGCTCAATCGACGCCTGATCTGGAACGCGACGAGGGAGGTACGAGACATGAGCCTGGGGCGGATCGGAGCCGGGGAGCCCCCCGAGCCGAGCAGCAAGGGGCGCCGTCAGCTGCTAGCGGGCGGGCGCGCCGGGCTGATCTGAGCAGTCCTGCGGACCTGAGCCGGCGAGATCCGGCCCAGCTGGTTACGATGCGCCGGTGAATGAGTCCTGGGAGCCTGCAGGGCCGGGCGTCCTGCGCCTGCCGTCGGGCAGGCTCGTGCGCGGGCGGGGTCTCAGCCGCCCGCTGGAAGACGGAGCTCTCCCCGCCTTCGGCGTCTACCTGCTGGGGCAGAGGCCACCCGCCTTCCCCTGGGAGTCACGGTGGCTGCGATGGCCGGACTTCGGCCTGCCCGCCGATCGGGCTGCCGTGCTGCCCACGCTGACCGAGGCCTGGCAGCGGTCCGGAATCGAGCGAGTCGAGGTGGCCTGCGCCGGCGGTCACGGACGAACCGGGACGGCGCTCGCCTGCCTGGCGATCCTCGACGGTGTGCCCAGCTCGGAGGCCGTCGCCTTCGTGCGCGAGAACTACGACCCGCACGCGGTCGAGACCTTCTGGCAGTGTCGCTATGTGGCCCGGTTCCCTGGCAGGCGCTAGCCGGGAGGCGACGGCATGGCCGCCGGCTTCTTCCTCCCTGGCATGCCCGGGGCGCCCCTACTGTGGCACGGTGAAGACTCAGACGATCATTCTCAACGGGGGATCCAGCTCAGGCAAGTCGGGGATCGCCCGGTGCCTGCAGGCGATCCTTCCCGATCCGTGGCTGACCCTCGGGGTCGGCACGCTGATCCAGGCGATGCCCGCATCCATGCAGGCATCGGATGCCGGTCGCCGCAGTCCGCGAGATCGCGCGCGGATCATCGCCGCGCATGCACGGTGACAGGCCGGCGGCCGGGAAGCTGCCGGGCGCGCCAGGCGGCCTCGGCCTCGCCGATCGGCGTGGAAGGGGGTCCCTGCACGAACGGCCAGATCTCCTCGGCGATGGCCCGCCAGTCAGCGGTTGCGGACAGCTGGCCGAGCACGCCGAACAGGCCCAGGTTGATGCGCTGCAGGATCACGTAGGTGCTGGGTACCCGCATGTGCTGCGACACCGGACTGCGCAGGTCGAAGAAGCGCCGTACCACGGCTGACGCGTACTGCTCGGTGATGGTCCGGGGACCGGGCTCGCGGATGGTGTCGTAGAAGACGCCCAGATGATCGACGATCATCTCGGTGCTCAGCGGTGCCTCCGGCTGCAGGAAGCCGGCCTGCTCGAGGCTGCGCCGGAACCCCTCCGGGTCCCGCTCCACGCACAGGAACCTGGCCATCTGCATGAGCGGCTGCAGCTCGTCCGGGGCGAAGTGCTTGACCAGGCCGTAGTCGAGGAAGGTGACGCGCCCGTCGCCGTGGAACAGGTAGTTCCCCGGATGCGGATCGCCGTTGAAGGCACGGACCTCGTACAGGCTCCTGAACACGAACCGGTAGATCGTCTCCGCGGCCAGGTCCCGCTCGCGCTGGCTCCAGCTGGCCAGCTCAGCAAAGCGGGCGCCGTCCGCGAGCTCGCTGGTCACCACCCGCCGCGTGGAGAGCTCGCTGATGACCCCGGGCACGTGAATAGTCGGATGGCCGTCGTAATAGGCCGCCAGCAGCCGCTGATTGCGGGCTTCCCGGCGGTAGTCAAGCTCCTCGCTGACGCGCTCACGGAGCTCGCTGATGAGGGCATCCACATCCTGGCTCGGCGCGGCCAGCCGCAGCATCCGGCGCAGCAGCGAGACGTTGCCGAGGTCGGCGGCGATGGTCTCGGCGATGCCCGGATACTGCACCTTCACCGCCACCGCTCGGCCATCACGGGTCATCGCGCGGTGAACCTGGCCGATCGACGCCGCGGCGATGGGCTCGGGATCCCAGCGGGCAAATACCTGCTCCGGCGGCTGGCCCAGTTCCTCGGCCAGCACGCCAGCGGCCAGCTCCGAACTCATCGGCGGCACGCTGTCCTGCAGCCGGCTGAGCGTCCGGCGGACGGTGGGCGACAGGCCGTCGTCGATGTAGCTGGCCAGCTGGCCGATCTTCATCAGGACGCCCTTCATGTCGCCCAGGGTGGCGGTGACGTCCTCGGCAGTCTGCAGGGCGAGATCGCTCCGCAGCTGCTCGCGCTTCTCGCCGGCGGCGGCGAACAGGCGCGGCGCGCTGCCCGCGTAGCGCACGCCGCCGCGGGCGGCGAGCCGGAGCGCGGCGATGCCACGCTCGGAACGAAGCGGCCCGATCCGGCGGCGGACCAGCGCCGCGGCCGCGACGGCGGCAGCCACGGACAGGCCGGCCGTGACGAGCGCGGGGAGCCTTCTCACGCGGATTGCGCCGCGCGCATCCGCGCGGTGATCCGCTGCCGCGCCTCCAGCACGCCCGGCTCGCCGAGGAACGCCGCATCCAGGATGCCGAGGGCCTGGCGGATCTCGGTCCGCCGAGCCGGAGTCAGCGGCTCAGGGGCGTGATATCCGTACATCTCCCTGGCCCAGTCCGGCAGGCAGGTGATGGCGGCATCGCGAACGTCCTGCCAGATGTCGGCGATGTCCTCGTCCAGGCCCGGCGGGTCGAGCAGGTAGGCCATCGACTCCTTGGCCGCCGGAGTGCACTGCAGCTCAGGCCGCACCGAGCAGATGTAGCTGTCCAGCTCGGCAGCGGTGGCGGGGACCATGGCGCGCGGCACCCCGACGAGGGTCGCCGCGACCACCATCTCGGCCACGTAGCGGTCACCGTCCGCCGGGGTCAGCGGCGTGGCGAGGAGGCTGCGGACCGCCAGGTCAGACTCGACCAGCGCGGCGTGCACCCAGAGCAGCAGCGCTGGGTCACCTGCGGCGTACCGGCGGCCGGTCACCGTGTCGGTTCCCGTCACGTGCTCGTGGATCCGCCGCACCACGGCTGCCGCCCGCTCGGCCGTGGCGCGGTCGCCGAAGGTGACCGTGCTGACGTAGGCCGAGGTGGCGGCCAGCCGGCCGACCGGATCCTGCTTCCAGCCGCTGTGCTGATCCACCCCGGCCATCGCCAGCGGATGCAGGGCCTGCAGGATCAGGGACCGCAGCCCGGCGACGGGCGAGATCAGGCCGCCGCTGACCCGCCAGGTGATGCTGGCGGGGCCGAAGAAGCCGTCATCCGCGGGATTGTCAGGGATGCCGGAAATATACGCGCTGGCCGAGCGCTCCACGAGGCCGGCCGCGGTCGCGTAGGAGTCCGCGGTCACCGCGCTTCCCCGGTCATCAGGGCGCGATGCCGCCGCGGCGGCCGGCCGTGGGCAATAGCGAGGGTCATACGGCAAAGCTACCTACCGGGATCAAACGCCCGCACGCGCCGGCGGTCCAGCCCCCAGGGAGCGGCCTGGCCCGAGCACCCGAAGCGGGCATTCCGCCAGGAACTCCGCCGAGCCGCGCCGATGTTTGCGGGCCGCTGCGCGGGTACCTCGCCAGCGCGCAGAACGGCAAGACGGCAGATCGGCGGACCTCCGCGGGACCTGCAGCGGTCGTGCCACTGCCGGCCGGGACCAGCCGGCCTGGTACGGGAGGTGACGGCGCTGAATCTCGTGGAGAGAGTGATCCGCCGGGTGGACCAGGCGCAGCAGCGCCATACCCCGCCTGCCTTCGCTTTCGGCATCGTCAAGAAGTTCGGTGACGACAACGGCGGCGTGCTGGTCGGCAATCTCGCCCACGCGGGACTGGTCGCGGTGTTCCCGCTGCTGCTGGTCCTGGTCACCGTCGTCGGGCTGATCGCTGCCAACGACCCGGCCGTGCGTCAGGACGTCGCAAACGCCGCGGCTCAGCAGTTCCCGCTGATCGGGCATCAGCTGACCGGCAATGTGCATGCCCTGCGCCGGTCCAGCGTCATCGGGCTCGTGATCGGCCTGCTGAGCCTGATCTGGGGGGCCAGCGGCCTCGCCCAGGCTGGCCTGTTCACCATGGCGCAGGTCTGGAACCTGCCCGGTCCCGCGCGGCCCGGATACGTGCAGCGGCTCGGCCGCGCCGCGCTCTTCCTGGGCGTGCTGGCCCTCGGCGTGATCATCACCACCCTGCTGACCAGCCTGGGCACCATCGGGCCCAGGGCCGCGGTCGCTGCCATCGGGGTCGACCTGCTCGCCGCGCTGGCAAACGTGGGCATGTACCTGGCCGGCTTCCGGGTTCTGACGCCCAGGGGCGTGCCCGTCCGCCAGCTCGTGCCCGGCGCCATCGCCGGCGGCCTGGGCTGGACGCTGCTGCAGGCGCTCGGCGCTTATCTCGTCCATCACTACCTGCGCAGCGACTCGGTCTACGGGATCTTCGCCACCGTGCTCGGCCTGGTCGCCTGGATCTACCTGGGCGTCGAGATCACGGTCTACGCCGCTGAGGTCAACGTGGTGCTCGCGCGGCGGCTCTGGCCGCGGGCAATCGTGCAGCCGCCCCTCACCGAGGCTGACCGCGCCAGCATGGCCCTGCAGGCGCTGCAGAACCAGCGGCGCGAGGAGCAGCACGTCAACGTCTCGTTCGACGATCGGCCGGCGGGCGCCGCGGCCGCCGGGCGCACGCCCCGTACCCCCGATGAGGTCTCTCCGCCCGCGCCCGGCCCAGAGCCGGAGGGGGCCAGCCAGCCGGGGGCGAGCCAGCCGGTGACCCGCGAATAGCACGTCAGCGGTGACCGGCAATCCGGGGACCATGGCCACTGACGCGCGCTGCGTCCGCGCAGCCCGGCTGGACTGCCCTACCGCGCAGTGCCCTCGGCTGCCCGAGCCGCCGCGGCTGGCCCCTCACGCTGCGCCGCCGCTGGCCCTGGCCCGCTGCGGCAGCGCCCGGCGAGCAGGACGCCGCCGAGCGCGGCGAGCAGGCAGGAGGCGCCGCCCGCGGCGAGGCCGATCCGCGGATCGGTCACGGCGATGATCCACCCGACAGCGGGGCCCCCGACGGGCGTCGTGCCCTGGAACGCGACCTGCCAGAGGGCGATCACCCGGCCGCGCATGCTCGGCTCCGCGCTCAGCTGGATCGTCGAGTTCCCGATCGCGATGAAGGACACGCTGGCCCAGCCGACGAACAGCAGCGCGGCATAGGCGAGGCCGAGAACGGGGGAGAAGGCCGTGACGAGGATGGCGATGCCGAGTCCCACGGCAGCGACGATCATCGGCCGCAGGCCGGTCCGGCCGCGCGCCGCCGTGAACAGGCCGCCGATGACTGCGCCAACACCCATGGCCGCGGTCATGAAGCCATAGGCCTCCGCGCCGCCGTGGAAGGTCTGCTTCGCCAGGACCGGCAGGGAGACCTGGAATTCATAGGCCAGCAGCCCGACCAGGCTCATCATCGCCAGCGGGATCGCAATCGCGGGAACGCTCGCCGCGTAGCGCAGGCCCTCCCGCAGCTGGCCCCTGGCCCGCGGGGCAGGCGGGCTGGGCTGCAGTGCCGCGCGGTCCATCAGCAGCAGGGAGCTGACTACGGCCACGAAGCTCGCCGCGTTGAGCAGGAAGCAGACGCCGATGCCGACGGTCGCGATGAGGATGCCGCCGATGGCAGGACCGACGGCCCGCGCCGCGTTGACCGTGACCGAGTTCAGGGTGATCGCGTTCCTGAGCTCGTCCTTGCCCACCATCTCCCGGACGAACGCCTGCCGGGCAGAGTTCTCGAAGGCATTGTTGAGCCCGAGAATGACCGCGAGCAGGCAGACCTGCCAGAAGCGGACCACGCCGAGGACGGTCAGCAGGCCCAGCGCCAGCGCCTGGATCCCCATGGCGATCTGCAGCACGATCATGAGCCGCCGCTTGTCCGTCCGGTCGGCGATCACGCCGCCATAGGGCGCGAGGAGCAGGACAGGAAGGGTCTGCAGCGCAACGGCGAAGCCGAGGTCCGTGCTGGAGTGCGTGAGGGTCAGGACCAGCCAGGACTGGGCCGTCATCTGCATCCAGGTGCCCGCCAGCGATATCGACTGCCCGGTGAAGTAAAGCCGGTAGTTCGGTACCTTCAGCGAGGAGAAGGTCTGGCGCCCGAAGCGGCTCAGCCGATGCCGCACGGCTGCCCGCTGCTGCCTGGCGGCGGCCCGGTCAGCGCCTGTCCGGTCCTGATCATCGTCCCTCCGCTGCTAGTTCCGGTGGATGCGTGCCGGATCTCCTTACTTGCTAGATAACAACCTTATTCGCGGGTGCTTCCGGACCGCCGGCCCGGCTCCGCAGCAGCCGCTCAGGCTGGCGTTCAGCCTGCGTTCAGGTTCAGGCGGCGGTCAGCAAACACTCAGCCGTTGCGGGGCGCTAACGCTCAGGTTCGCGATCCACGCTCAAGATGAGCACCGCCAGAGTGAGGGTGCCGGAGGAGGAACGAGACGATGAGCGCGGCCTATGATGCGGAAGGCACGGAGCCGGCGGGGACCCGGCCGCAGTCACAATGGCCCGGTGCGGGCGATTGGTATCCGACCGGACCGGGCTGGCCAGCCAGTCCCGCCGCCCCGGCGGGCATGAGCGGCGGGCCGGGCGATCCTGGCGGACCGGGCCGGCCGGGCCGGCGCCGTCGTGCCCTGGCCGTGACGGCTGCTGCCGGGCTGGCTGCAGGGGCGCTGGGAGGTGCCTGGATCGAGCATTCCGGCCACGCGGCGGCCGGCCAGGCGGCCACTGCCTCCACGACCGTGCTCAGCACTGCCCAGATCGCTGCCCGGACTGATCCTGGCCTGGTCGACGTGGTGTCCACGCTCGGCTATCAGGATGCTGAATCGGCCGGAACCGGGATGGTCATTACCTCCAGCGGCGAGGTACTGACCAACAACCACGTGATCGACGGTGCTACCTCGATCAGCGTCACTGACATCGGCAACGGGCGCACCTACCGGGCCACGGTCGTGGGTTACGACGCCACCGGCGACGTAGCAGTCCTGAAGCTCCAGGGCGCGTCGGGCCTGACGACGGCGACGCTGGGCTCGTCGTCCAGTGCCGCACTCGGCCAGAAGGTGGTGGCCCTCGGCAATGCGGGCGGCAAGGGCGGAACGCCCTCGGTCGCGACCGGTCAGGTCACTGGTCTCAATCAGTCGATCACCGCGCAGGATGACTCGGGCAGCGGCGCCGAGCACCTGACCGGGATGATCGAGACCAATGCGGGAATTCAGCCGGGCGACTCGGGCGGCCCGCTGGTCAACAGCGCCGGCCAGGTCATCGGCATGGACACCGCGGCCTCCACCACGTCATCGGGGCCCTACGCTCAGGCTGGCTCCGGGTCGGCGGCGACCACCACCCAGGCCTTCGCCATCCCGATCAGCCGGGCCATGACCATCGCGGCCGAGATGGAGGACGGCCAGGCCTCCGCCGCGGTTCACCTTGGCGCGACCGGGTTCCTCGGGATCGAGGTCCAGTCCGCGCAGTATGGCTGGCCAGGCGGTACCGGGGCCACCGTGGCGGGCGTGGAGCCTGGCTCACCTGCCGCCGCCGCGGGCCTGCAGGCCGGTGACGTGATCACCTCGGTGGCCGGCACCTCGATCACGTCCGGGCCGGACATCCAGGCCGCGATCGGCGCCTACCACCCGGGCAGCACGATCAGCATCGGCTGGACCGACCAGTTCGGCCAGTCGCACACCGCCCCCGTGACGCTGGCCACCGGCCCGGCCGACTGAAAGCCAGGCTGACCGGCAGTCTCCCGCCCCCGGCGCAACCCGCTCACGCCGGGGGCGGGAGCGCTTCCGGGCAGTCAGGGGCCGGGTCGCGGACCTGCTGATCGACCGCCGCTACTGGTGGTAGTCCTGCAAGAACGCGGCCAGCCGACTGATCGCGTCGTCGAGGACCGGCACCGCGGCGAGGAATACCATCCGCAGATGGTCCGGCGTCGGCAGGTTGAACCCGGTCCCGTGCGTGAGCAGGATGTGCTGCTGCTCCAGCAGGTCGATGACCAGCTGCTCATCGTCGCGGATCTTGTACACATCCGGGTCCAGCCGCGGGAACAGGTACAGGGCGCCGGCCGGCTTGACGCAGTCCACGCCGGGAATCTCGGTCAGCTTCTGCCAGGCGTGATCGCGCTGATCGAGCAGGCGGCCGCCCGGCTGCAGCAGCTCCGAGATATGGTTCACGCCGCCCAGGGCGGTCTGGATGGCGTACTGCGCGGGCACGTTCGGGCACAGCCGCATGTTCGCGAGCAGCTCCAGGCCCTCCACGTACTCGGCGGCCTCGTGCTGCGGCCCCGACACCACCAGCCACCCTGACCGGAAGCCGGCCAGCCGGTAGGTCTTGGACAGCCCGCCCATCGAGAGCACGAGCAGGTCAGGCGCGAGCGCGGCGGCCGTCTCGTGCACCGCATCCTCGTACAGGATCTGGTCGTAGATCTCGTCGGTCAGCACCAGCAGGCCATGACGGCGGGCCAGGTCCAGCAGCCCGAGCAGCGTCGGCCGGCTGTAGACGGCCCCGGTCGGGTTGTTCGGGTTGATGATGACGATGGCCCGCGTGCTGGCCGTGATCCGCGCCGCGACGTGCTCGAGGTCAGGTTCCCAGCCTGCCTGCTCGTCGCAGCGGTAGTGCACGGCGTGGCCGCCGCTGAGGTTCACCGCCGCGGTCCACAGCGGGTAGTCCGGGCTCGGGATGAGCACCTCGTCGCCGGGGTCCAGTAGCGCCTGCACGGCCATCGCGATGAGCTCCGATACGCCGTTGCCGAGAAAGACGTCGTCGGGTCCCACGCCGGGGACGCCGCGGCGCTCGTAGTACTGCGCGACCGCCAGCCTGGCCGGGTGAATGCCGCGCGCGTCGCTGTAGCCCTGCGCGTCGCCGATGTTCCTGACCACGTCACCGAGCACGGCATCCGGAGCATCCAGCCCGAATGGCGCCGGGTTGCCGAGGTTGAGCTTGAGAATGCGGTGGCCCTGCGCCTCCAGCTGCCTGGCGTGCCTCAGCACGGGCCCGCGGATGTCGTAACGGACGTTGCGCAGCCTGCCTGCCTGGGGCACCGTCATGCGTTCGCCTCCCGTTGTCGGCCTCAGGTACCGGTGACCGGCACCTTACCGCGTGCAACCTGATGGGCGCGCGCGCATACGCCACTGCCGTATGCCTTCGCGTCCCGCAACCGCGCATCCGAAAGGCGGTCAGCTGCTGCCAGGGCACACGTTATCCGGCCAGCAGATCCGCTGCCGCGGTGCCGTTCGCGGAG
>Ga0208686_1001174_pt1 | contig 10825 bp, 9 predicted proteins | sample June2015DPH_6_50_FD_184694 | JGI IMG/M metagenome (GOLD analysis project Ga0208686, IMG submission 184694) | Peatland microbial communities from SPRUCE experiment site at the Marcell Experimental Forest, Minnesota, USA - June2015DPH_6_40... | ecosystem: Environmental > Terrestrial > Soil >... | reverse complement strand
CGACGTGGCCATCCTCGATATCGAGCCGTCCGAACAGCGCCGCCGACAGGCCGAAATTGATCGCGCTACGTGTTTGGGCGACGACATTGGGCGGGTCGATCGCAAATCCGCAGTCGACTGCCGCGAAGACCCGGCGCACCCGGATGTCGCGCCCGCTGATCTCGACGTCGGCGAGATGCCCGACAAAGGAGTGGAAACATTCGGTGAGCGCGATGCCACGGCCGACCTTGACGTTCGCATCGGTGGGCGCCAGCGGATGATCGGCGTCAAAGTGCGCGAGCCGATCAAGCAGCACCCGTGCGCGCCTTGAGGCCTCCGATCCGTCGGAGGCACCTAAGAGCTGGGCACGGTAGGCGATCGGTGTGACACCGGCCGCGGCCGCGAGCTCGTCCATGAAGCTCTCGAAGAAGAACGCATTGACGCTGTATCCGACCGAGCGCCAGAAGCCCACCGGAATGCCGAGATCGACCGTGAAATTCTCGATGCTGCGGTTCGGAATCGCGTACAAAGGATAGACTGCACCGTCGACTGTAGTGCGGTCGGCGAGCAGTCCGCCTTTCACAGACGGGAAGACGCGCGCCAGGAACTGGTCCGTCACCGAGGGTACGGCAGCGCGGAAGATCAGGCTCGTTGGCAGGCCGGCGGCATCGAGCGTCGCCGTGATGTCAGCCATGGCGGCAGGACGATAGACATCGTCGCGCAGGTCCTCCTCTCGACTCCAGATGGTCTGAACCGGGACGCTCTTGAAGTGACGCGCGATCTCAACTGCCTTGCCGATGTAGCCGACATCGGCTCGACGCCCGAACCCGCCGCCCAGATAAGGCGTGACGACCTCGACGGCATCGGAGGGAACATTCGCGGCGCGCGCCGCAATCATGCGGACGAGGGATCCCGACTGGTGCCCCGCCCATACCTTACATGTCGTATCGGTCACGAGGGCGGTAGCGTTCATGGGCTCCATCGTGGCGTGCGCCAGGAACGGAACCTTATAGGTCGCCGCGACCTTGCGGCCCGATGGGCCTGCAGTGTTGCCTGCCGAGTCGATGACCCAGCGCGGCGCGTAACCGGTGCCCTTGTCGAGCGCCGCCCGATAGGCCGAGAAGACGTCCCGGCTCGACAGCCTCAGGCCCTTGCTGTCGTCCCAGGCGATATCGGCCGCCTCGAGCCCCGAGCGCGCACCCTGAAAGGTCTCAGCGACGACGGCAACATAGTCGCTGCCCTCGACCATGCCTCGAACGCCCGGCTGCCCGGCCTTGATGGTCGCATGGGCGAGCGCGCCGCCGATGCGCGGGGAATGGCGGATCGCCGCGTAGAGCTGGCCCGGCTCGCGGGTATCGATCCCGTATCGCGCGAGGCCGCGGGCCTTCGGGCTGGAGTCGGGTCGCTGAATTCCCTTGCCGGTATAGACACCTGGGCGGAGCAGCGGTAGCGCCACCTCGCGCGGCTCAAGCCGCCCGGCCGCGTCGGCGAGCTCGCCATAGGTCGCGCTCCTTCCATCGGGCGCGACGACACGGCCACCCTCGGTGCGTAGTGTCGTGGCGGACACACCCAGCCGTTGCGCTGCGGCACGCACCAGCATGTCGCGCGCGCTCATCGCGCAACTGCGTATCGGCTCGGCGATGTTGCGGGTGGAGGACGATCCGCCGGTAGCCTGAAGGCCGATTGCGCGCAGAATCTTCTCGAAGGTCCACATCACTGCGCGCTTGCCCGCGCCGTCGCTATGCGGATCGAACGGCAGTCCATCGACAATCATGACCGGGTTGGCAAAGCGCGCATGAATCGGGGCTGGCACCGCGCGTACCACTTCGGGCTCGACGCCCAACCCTTCTGCGACAAGTAGGATCGCGAGCGAATAGATGCCCTGTCCCATTTCTTCGTTCGGCACGACGACTTCGAACTGGCCGTCGCGCGCGAGCTTGAGCCAAGCCCCGAAGCTCGTCTCCCCGTCAGCGGCTGGAAGCCGATAGCCGTTCAGCGACTTAAGCCGGGCCGCAACCACGCCGGCGCCGACCAAAACGCCACCGCCCACCACGGCAGCGGCGACCAGAAAGGTGCGGCGCGCGATCTTCATGCCAATGGAGGAAGTAGAGGTCATCGTTCGGCCCGGGTTTTCGGCGGTGCTGACGCACCGGCCTTTAGACTGTCGAGTGCAAGGCCTACTGCGACCCGGATCGCGTCGTAAGTCCCGCAACGACAGATGTTGGTCATCTGGGACAATACGTCGTCACGGCTCTGCTCCGGCTTAGCAGCAATAATGCTCGTCGCCGCCATGACGAAGCCCGGCTGGCAATAGCCGCATTGCGGCACGGTCGCGCTCACCCATGCGTCGATGACCGCCCTCGCCGCGTCGCCGGAGATTCCCTCAATCGTCGTGACGGTTTTGCCAGCCGCCTCGGCAAGACTAATCTGGCACGCGCGCGTCTGCTCGCCATCGACAATGACGGTGCAGGCCCCGCATAGGCCGGCGCCACACCCGAACTTGGTCCCCACAAGCTTCATCTCGTCCCGCAGCGCCCAGAGCAGCGGCGTGTCGGGCGGACTTGAGAACACAACGCGCTGTCGGTTCAAGGTCAGTTCGAGGCTCATGCATCAGCTCCGTCTCGGTCGGTGCCGGGCGCACCGCGTCCGGCGGCCAGCGCGCGCCAATCTGCCCCGTGCGCGACGAGGCGCGCAGACCGTAGCATCGTCGATGCCCGAAGCACACTGTCGTCACGGTCACGGTCGTGGGCCTGAGCCTCGGTTGCCGCAAACACTGTGGTGCTCCGGCACAGGCCGACGGGAGCTGCGCGTCACTGGCTCAGCAGGGAAGGTTCCGTGGTCGAACCGCTCCTCAGCCGTAAGGGTCGAGGTCAGCGAAAGCCGCCGCGGCCGCATCATCGTCGCCAGCCAGGTCATCAACGGTAAGCGTATCCAGGTGCAGAGACGGAGAGCGATGACACCCGAACCCTCCAGCACTACATGGGCCACAAAAATATCATGCACACGGTTCGGTACACCGAGATGGCGCCTGGTCGGTTCAAGAATTTCTGGAAGGACTGAAAGCAGAAACCGCGCTAGAGCTCGTGCAGGAAGCGCGCCTCGGTGACCGGGTCAGGCGTATTTCCGTTTTGGCTTGCGCGAGACCGGTTCGATATGCGCCGGCTCATACCGCTCGAGGCCAAGGCTCCGTCGGGGGACAAGCGGAAGTCGCTTACGCTCACTCGAAATGACGTGAATGACCCGTTTCGGAAATCGAGCAACGCTCCAACGCACCATCGTGTGCCAGCCGTTATCTCGGAATGCACTTATGTGTACGGAGAATGTGCTTGGTCCCGCCAACACTGACGTGATTGCCACCGGTAACCTTCTTGATCTGGCCAGCTGGACACGAGCCGTCATCGACGAGGACGGTCTGTCCTTCGCGTAACTGCCCCAACGGGGGCTCTCTTTTGAGGACCTCAGCCAGGGCGGGACTAGCGATTGCGGACAATGCAGCGGTGAAAGCAAGGGAAACTAAAAGTGGCTTGTGGTTCGGCATGATACACCACCTAGATTGGACCGATCGAACCTACGAATCTCGCTGACTGCGTGCAAGAACTTGACGGGCCAGGTTGCGCGGGGTCGCGCAGTCGGCGCAAGCTTTCCGCCTCCTGGCGCAGAAATCTCGTCGGCAAGTTCGAAAATGGCCCGGCGCGTCACTTAGTGCAATGCAGCGTAATGTCCGGAGTTGAGGTCAAAGCGGACTCGAAATCGATCGCCTCATTCGGTCGCTGTTGACCCGTCGCGTCGAAAGGGCTCGGGCGGGAAGCCGGCGCTTCTGGGCTCGATTACACAGCGCCAGTTCTTTCGTCGCGCTTATTAGTAGCGGAAGACGCTCGGCGCCCAATTGAACAGGTAGTTCACACCGATAGTGAAGGTATCGACACCATCGTTCGCTAGGGTGCTACGAAATGCGGTGGGAAATCCAGCATACGCGAAACTGCGTCCAACATTGTCAAACTCCAGATGGAGATATTGAGCCCTAACGGTCCAGTTCGGGAGGAAACCATACTCGATGCCCGCGCCTGCCGCCCAGCCGCCCTCTGTGCCCGACGAGGATGCAACCATCCCAACCAGCGCACTGGCAGTACCGGCCCCGCCTGCGGCGCATGTCGCGCCAACGCAGTTGATGGTTCGATTAGTTCCGGCCTCGCTCCACGCCCAGCCGCCTGTTCCGTACAGTAGAAAGTTGTTCGAGACGTAACCCACCCGGCCGCGCACAGTGCCAAAGTCGTTGAGGTTCGTGTTACCAGTGGCGCAAACAGTTACGGTGCAGCCATACGCTGTACCATTGATACTGCTCCAATCGCCGTCGGCTTCGACACCGATCAGCATCTGCGGCGTGATCTTGTAATTAAAGCCGATCTGACCACCGCCTACGAAGCCCCTCGAGTCGTAGTTACCAGTGAAATCAAGCGCCCCACTACTGAGATAACTGTTGTAATCGGTGTGGCCTGTTCCACCGCCAACGTTGCCGCCAAAATAGAAGCCATTCCAGTTGTAGAACGGCGCCACAATTGGCGCTGTCGTTGGTATCCCAAGGTCAGCGGCATTCGCCGGTTGGGCGGCTGCCAGTCCCAGTACCGCTGCAGTGGCAAACAGTAAGGTTTTCATGACAACCCCCCATTTAATCATTGTCAGCCATCCTCTAGTATCACTAGCCAGTATCGCGCACTGTTACCAAAAGGCTACATGCTGCACAAATGAGCGGCATTTTGCAGCGCGATTGTCGGCCCATGCCCAGGCACCGCTTCACGCGTCGCGGATTGGCTTGGACCAGACCTGCATCGACCAGAGGGCGGTTTGGCGCGAACAGTTTGCGGTGCATGAGTCCGCTTCTGATGCTGTGGACGGCTCCTCCACCGGCGCGAGAGTGCCAAAGATGGGGGGCACCGATAAGGCTCCCACGATTCGGAGGAGCAAACCCATGCTACGGTCACGACAATCGGTCTCGATATTGCCAAGTCAGTGTTCCAGGTTCACTGCGTTGATGTTTCGGGTCAGGTAGTTATCCGCCGCCGGTTGAAGCGTCGCTACCTTCTGGCGTTCTTTGAGAAGCTGCCGCCCTGCAGCGGCGAGTTCTCCGAGCACTCGCGCTGCATTAACATGATCGAGTGTCAATCTCATGGCCGTATGAGCGTGATCGTTCCGTATGTGCGTGGCTGTGGCACGACGCGTTTCCTCTCAAGTGCAGCCGTCCGGAACGGTCAACCGTCTGTGGTGGCAGTCGATACGATCGCTTTATTGGATGCTCTCAAGATCGATAAGGCGATCTTCGGCGGTTTTGATTGGGGAGGGCGGACGGCCGACATCGTCGCGGCGCTTTGGCCGGAACGTTGCAAGGCTTTGGTCTCCGTAAGTGGTTATCTGCTCGCCAACCGCGAAGCCAACAAGCTGCCGTTGCCGCCCAAAGCCGAGCTGCAGTGGTGGTACCAATACTATTTTGCTACCGAACGCGGCGTGCTCGGCTACGACAAATACCGGCATGATTTCGGGAAACTCATTTGGCAGATCGCTTCGCCGAAGTGGGACTTCGATGACGCCACGTTCGATCGCAGCGCGGCTTCGTTCAACAATCCGGACTACGTCGCCATCGTGATTCATAATTACCGCTTTCGGCTGAGCTTGGCTGAAGGCGAGCCTCAATACGAAGAACTCGAAAATAGGCTCGCTAAAAATCCGGTCGTCGCCGTTCCGACGATCACCCTTGAAGGTGATGCCAATGGTGCTCCGCATTATCCGGACGACACGGCCTATCGCGGGCTCTTCTCGGGTAAATACGAAAACCGGATCATCACGGGCGGCATTGGGCACAATCTGCCTCAGGAAGCCCCGCAGGCCTTTGCCCAAGCTATCGTCGACGTGGACGGATATTGATTGGCAGTTCTCGACGGCGCGCGCCGCGCCGGCACGTTTGAACGAACCCCAATCGCAGCGGAGGAACAAACATGACGAGAAGTCCATCCTGGCCGATTATGATCACTGCGGTATCGCTCGCCCTCGTGGGCGGCATGGCCCTTGCCGCGCAGGACAAGTACACTTTGCAGGCGCCGGAAGGGCTCGCGTTCTCTGACTTCAGGGGATACGAAGACTGGCAGGTTGTCTCCGTCAGTCAGACCGAAGACCTACTCAAGGTGATGGTGGCCAATCCGGTGATGATCGACGCCTACAAGGCTGGCGTTCCCGGCAACGGTAAGCCGTTTCCCGACGGCTCCAAGATTGCTAAGATCGAGTGGAAGCCGAAAAAGATGACGGAGTCCCCTTTTTCCGTGAGGGCGCCGGACACGAAGGGATGGGCCTACGCCGTGTTTGACCACAATCCCGCGTCCGACACGTTCACGCCCGATGCGAGCGGAACCGTCAATTGCGGGTTCGCGTGCCATACGATAGTGGCTTCGAAAGATTACATTTTCCACTCCTACCAGAAGCGGTGAACGGGCGTGGGCCGCTTCACGAACAAGATTGTCGTTATCACCGGCGGTACGAGCGGGATCGGTCTCGCAACCGCAGGACAGTTCATCAAGGAGGGCGCCACAGTCGTCGTGATCGGGCGCAGTCCGCGGTCCGTCGGTGACGCTCAAAAAGAGATCGGTGCGAATGGTGTCGCGATCGCTGCCGATGTCACGAAGTCGGCCGAACTTGATGCCGTCTTCCAAACGGTGCGCGAGAAGTACGGTCGGATCGACGTTCTCTATGCCAATGCGGGCATCGCCAAGCTAGGTTCCGTCGCGGAGACCACCGAGGAGGTGTTTGATGACATCGTCAATGCCAACTTCCGCGCCGCGTATTTCACCGTCCAGAAGGCATTGCCCCTGCTGAGCGATAGCGGGGCAATTGTCTTCACGACCTCTTGGTTTGACCAAACCGGCGTTGCAGGAACATCGGCCGTGTCCGCCTCGAACGCAGCACTGCGCAACTTCACCCGGACGCTTGCTTCCGAGCTGATCGGCCGAAAATCCGCGTCGACGCCGTCAGCCCCGGCGCGATCGAGACGCCCCTTTTCGACAAGCTCGGCCTTCCCGAGGCCAACGCCAAGGAGCTCGCGAAGGCCCTGCTTCAACAGATTCCGGCGAAGCGGTTCGGCAAGCCGGAAGAAGTCGCGATGGCGGTGGCATTCCTTGCCTCCGACGATGCCTCCTATATTACAGGCGTTGAACTCGCCGTCGACGGCGGCCGCACTCAACTATAACCGGCGTCATCAGGGCGGAGCGCCGACACTTCGCGGCTTCGCGCGCTGTACCCGGTCCTGCACCATGCTTTGGGCGCCGCGATGCTACTCGTCGACATCGCCTTGTACACGCAATACGACACCGAAGTGACCCTGTGAATTTCAGATTTTTACCCCAGCCTCCAGATGGGATTATAACAATGCGCACGTCTTCAAACAAGTTTGTGTCGGTTGCGCTCGCGCTTGCTGCACTCCTCGCTATTGCCGAGATTGGCCCCCGTGCGCTCAGCGGCAAAGAACTGAGCTTGTCGGATCATGGGCCAGCGCCAGAATTTACCGGAATTTCCACCTGGCTGAATTCTTCACCTCTCACAGTGGCGGATTTGCAAGGACACGTGGTCCTTGTCCAGTTCTGGACCTACACCTGTATCAACTGGATGCGTACGCTGCCCTACGTAACGAAGTGGTACGAGACTTACAAAGACAAGAGTTTCATTGTCATTGGCGTTCACACACCGGAGTTCCCCTTCGAAAAGGAGACGAATAATGTCGAACAAGCGATTAAACGTTTCGGAATCGCCTATCCGGTCGCACAAGATAATCGGTTCAGTACCTGGAAAGCTTATCAGAACTACGCTTGGCCTGCGGAGTACCTTGTCGACAAGTCGGGCAAGATCGTCTTGATCCAATTTGGCGAAGGCAACTATGGGAAAATAGAAAAAGCGATCGCACGGCTCGTTGGCGGTAGCGTGTCCGATACCGAACCTGACGATCCAGGTCTAAGCGATATCGGTTCGCCCGAGATGTATTTCGGCACGGAAGAAGTTGGCGTCAATGGCGTCCTCGAGAAGCGACCGGAAAGTAGCGCTATCGTAAGTACGCAGAGCTCCAGTGCTGGGGAACGGGTCTACACCGCCCCCGATGACGTGCCGTTAAATCGCTTCGCTTTTTCGGGGACGTGGAAGATAAGCGCAGACAACGCCACCTTGTCGGTAGATGGTGGCGAAATACTTCTTCGGTTTCGTGCGCCCAGGGTCAACCTCGTGGCGGGCAGCCCATCTTCGCAAACACTATCGATTGTAGTCGATGGCAAGCCACAGCCGCCAGTAACGATCCAAGGTAGCCAGCTTTATTCTCTCTATAGCGGTGTCGCCGGCGAGCACGTGTTGCGCCTGACAATACCAAAAGCTGGGTTGAGCGCTTTCAGCTTCTCGTTCGGATAGGCTACTGGCCCGTTGTATCCAAGATCATGGCCAACAGACCGCTCGCTACTGACGATAGATACGAGGCACGCTAAGAACGAAGGAGAGTAAACAACATGCGTCGTCTCATCGCCTTCGTGTCTCGACTCCCCGGTCGTCTGTTGAAGCAGAGCGCCCTCGTGACCGCGCTTGGCTTCTGTATGTTGTGCGGTGTGCTGGCTGACGACATCGCTGTTTCCGAGCAGACTTTCAGCTGTATCCTCGACTGGGCAAAAATCAGAGGTACCTACATCAAGAACGTCGATCCGGAGAAGCTGAAGGAGGCGATGCGCATCTTCCGAGATAACGGATCGGACACCGAGTATCCAGTCGGCACGATTTTGCAGCTCATTCCTAATGAAGCGATGGTCAAGCATCCACGCGGTACGTTTGCCAAAACAAACGATTGGGAGTTTTTTGCCCTAGATGTTTCTGCGGCGGGGACCAAGATCACCGATCGAGGCGAAAACGTCCTCGAGGTATTCGACATGGATGCTTCCGCGGCTGGGACCAAGATGAGCGATCACCCACGGGGGGTGACGTGCCTGAGTTGCCAGCAGGGAGGCGCGAAGCACGACCTTGTGTGCGAAAAGGGGCACGGGAGTCCTCCGATCCCGTTGAATGACCAACAGATCGCCAAGATTCAAGCAGGAGATCCCCGTTGCGCCAATAAGTAGGCACCTGGAGGCAGTGATGGCAACCACAATTAAGGTCAACGGCGTCGACCGCACGGTCGACGTCGACGGCGACACCCCGCTGCTCTGGGTGTTGCGCGACGTGCTGGGCATGACCGGCACGAAATTCGGCTGCGGCGTTGCACTCTGCGGCGCCTGCACCGTGCATGTCGACGGCGCCGCCGCCCGTTCCTGTATCACCCCTATCGACAGCATCGGCACCTCCGCGATCACAACGATCGAGGCGATCGGCGCGACGGCTGCCGGCGCCAAGATCCAGAAGGCCTGGCTCGACCTCGAGGTCGTGCAATGCGGCTACTGCCAGTCGGGCCAGATTATGTCGGCTTCGGCGCTTCTTGCGAGCAAGCCACATCCGACGGATGGCGATATCGACGACGCAATGTCCGGCAACATCTGCCGCTGCGGAACCTACGTGCGCATTCGCGAAGCGATCAAGCAGGCCGGGCAATCGACCGGACAGGGAGGCTGACAATGATCCTCGATCACATTGCGTCCCAGCGCGGCGACTCGGACCAATCTGGATCAGCAAAGGATCTCTCCCGGCGCATGTTTCTGCGGGCCGGCGCGGCCGCCGGCGGTGGTCTGATGCTGAGCCTAAGCTTGCCGTTCGCCAGCAGCGAAGTCGAAGCGACTGACGGCGATAGCTTCGTGCCGAACGCCTTCATCCGCATCGACGGCGACGGGCAGATCGTCCTGACCATGCCCTATGTCGAGATGGGCCAGGGCACCTACACCGCGATCCCGATGCTGATCGCCGAAGAGCTCGAGGTGGACCTGAAACAGGTGCGGCTTGAACATGCGCCGCCCAACGAAAAGCTCTACGCCAATCCGTTGTTGGGAGTGCAGGCAACGGGCGGCTCGACCGCGATACGCGCGGCCTGGAAGCCGATGCGTGAAGCTGGCGCGGTCGCAAGGACCATGTTCGTGTCGGCGGCCGCTAAACGCTGGAATGTCGATCCGGCCTCTTGCCGCGCCCAAAGCGGTGAGGTACTTCACGCGCCGACTGGCAGAAGGCTCAAGTATGGCGAACTCGCCGCCGATGCCGCCCGCCTGCCTGTCCCCGAAAACGTGGCGCTGAAGCGCCCGGAAGACTTCAAGCTCATCGGCCGCCCGGCGAAGCGTCTGGACACGTCGGCGAAGGTCAACGGAACAGCCGTCTTTGGTATCGACGTGCGGCCGCCCGGCGTGAAGATCGCGACGCTTGCACAATCGCCCGTCTTCGGCGGCCGTGTGAAGAGCGTAGACGATACGGCGGCCAAAGCCGTGAAGGGCGTGAGTCAGATCGTGCGGCTCGACGACGCCGTCGCCGTCGTGGCCGACCATATGGGCGCTGCGAAAAAAGGGCTGGCAGCGCTAGCGATCGAATGGGACGACGGGTCGCACGCGAAGCTGAGCACCGCCGACATCGCGGCCGAGCTCGAAAAAGCAACGCTCAATTCGGGACCGGTTGCGCAAAACATCGGCGATGTCGACAAGGCCATGGCAAGTGCCGTCACCAAGATCGAGGCGATCTACCAGGTTCCGTTTCTCGCGCACGCGACGATGGAGCCGATGAACTGCACAGTCCATGTCCGCAAGGACGGTTGTGAAGTCTGGGTCGGCAGCCAAGTCATCGGACGCGCCCAGGTAGTGGCGGCGAAGACCGCTGGCCTGCCTTTAGACAAGGTCGTGGCCCACAATCATCTGATCGGCGGCGGGTTTGG
>Ga0208686_1001169_pt1 | contig 10866 bp, 7 predicted proteins | sample June2015DPH_6_50_FD_184694 | JGI IMG/M metagenome (GOLD analysis project Ga0208686, IMG submission 184694) | Peatland microbial communities from SPRUCE experiment site at the Marcell Experimental Forest, Minnesota, USA - June2015DPH_6_40... | ecosystem: Environmental > Terrestrial > Soil >... | reverse complement strand
GCCGGGTCTAGTGCCGCGATCGCGTCCGCCGCCAGCGGCATGTCTTTGCCGAACAGGGGGCCGAGGCTGCGGTAGTTGGCCTTGACCTCGTAGCCGCCGAGCTCATCCGCTGCCGCGACGAAGCGCACCGCGCGCACGTTCAGCTCCTCGCGCACCACGCCGGCCAAGCGTTCGATCGCCGCACGCTCGCGCCCGTCCGCGACGACCACCGCCTCGCCGAGCGGCTGGCGCACCTTGATCTTGGCCTGGCCGCGCGCGCCGAGTCCCAGGCGCACCGTCTCGCGCGCCAGCGCCATCGCCTGCTCGAGCTCAACGTCGCGCTGCGCCAGCTCTTCACCCGCTGGGAAGTCGCACAGGTGCACGCTTGGCAGCTCGCCGTCGAGGTTGTCGTAGATCTCGTCGGCCACGAACGGGCAGAACGGCGCGAGCAGCTTGGACACAGTCAGCAAGCATGTGCGCAGCGTCTCGAATGCGGATGGATCGCCATCCCAGAAGCGCCTGCGCGAGCGGCGCACGTACCAGTTGGACAGCTCGTCCACGAGGCTCGCGATCGCCCTGCCGGCCGTGGTTGCGTCGTACGCGTCCAGGCGCTCGGCCACCAGTTCGGCTGTCGCCGCCGTGCGCGACAGCGCCCAGCGGTCGAGGTCGGCGTCGGGGCCGCCAGCAGAGCTGTCCGTCGAGGCGGCCGCGCTCAGCTCGTCCGCAGAGGCGTGCGCGTAGAGGACGTAGAAGTAGTACGTCGACCACAGCTGCTTGAGGAACAGGCGCACGCCCTCGCCGATCGTCTCCGCTGAGAAGCGGTAGCCGTCCCACGGCTGCTTGGAGGTGAAGAAGTACCAGCGGAACGCGTCCGCTCCGTACGTGTCGAGGACCTGCCACGGCTCGACGGTGTTGCCTTTGGACTTGGACATCTTCTGACCGTCCTCGTCGAGGATCAGACCCAGGCACACGACGTTGCGGTACGGGGCGCCGCTGGCAGGGTCGTCCGGCTTGAGTGCCCCTCTGGTCAGCGTGGCCACCGCCAGCAGCGAGTAGAACCATCCGCGCGTCTGGTCCTGGGCCTCGCAGATGAAGTCCGCCGGGTAGCTCTCCTGGAACAGCGCCTCGTGCTCGAAGGGGAAATGATGCTGCGCGAACGGCATCGCGCCCGAGTCGAACCACACGTCGATCACCTCCGGCACGCGGACCGCACGCTCATTGCAGGATGTGCCGTCGTCCTCCGTGTGCGGGCAGGGGAAGGACAGCTCGTCCACATACGGCCGGTGGTGGTCCTCGAGCTCTGTGCCCGAACGCTCGGCCAGCTCTGCGAAGGAGCCGACGACGTGGACGTGGCCCTGCGGGCAGCGCCACACGGGCAGCGGCGTGCCCCAGTAGCGCTCGCGCGACAGCGCCCAGTCGACGTTGTTCGCCAGCCAGTCGCCGAAGCGCCCGTGCTTGACGTGCGGCGGGTACCAGTTGACGGTCTCGTTCGCTGCCAGCAGCTCGTCGCGCAGCTTCGACGTCGCGATGTACCACGACGGTTTGGCGTAGTACAGCAGCGGCGTGCCGCAGCGCCAGCAGTGCGGGTAGGAGTGCTCGTAGTCCTGCACCCGCAGCAGCAGGCCGCGTACGCGCAGATCCTCGATCAGCTCCTGTGTGAGCGCCGGATCCTTGACGAAGCGGCCGTCGTATGAGTGCCCATCACGGTCGAGCACCCGCCGCTCATAGGTTCCGTCCGGCTTGACCGGGTTGTACAGGGTCTCCGCCTGTGTTGGGTCGAACGGCACCCGCGGCGAGGCCGCCGCCACGCGGTAGTCGTCCTCGCCGAACGCCGGCGCCAGGTGCACGATGCCGGTGCCGTCCTCGGTCGTCACAAACGCATCCACCAGGATCGGCAGACCGCCGGGCTCGCGGTCCTCCGCCGCGAAGATCGGGCCCTGATACGAGTCATATCGCTGCACCAGCTCAGCGCCCTTGAAGCGCTCCAGCACCTCGACTTCGTCGCCGAGCACCGGCTGCACCCGCGCGTCGGCGAGCACGAACAGCTCATCGCCGACTCGCACCCGTGCGTACGTGGCCGTCGGCGAGACCGCCACCGCCACGTTCCCCGGCAGCGTCCACGGCGTCGTCGTCCACACCAGCAGCTGCTCCTCGCCGGGTGGGTGGGCTCCTGTTATCGGCAGCTTCAGGAACACGCTCGGGTCAACCACATCCTTGTATCCGAGAGCGACCTCGTGCGAGGACAGGGTCGTCTCGCAGCGGGGGCAGTACGGCACGACCTTGCGGCCCTCGTACAGCAGGCCATGCGCGTCGATCTGCGCCAGCGCCCACCACACCGACTCGATGTAGGTCTCATCGAGTGTGCGGTAGGCGTGGTCGAGGTCGATCCAGAAGCCGATGCGCTCGGTCAGCCGGTTCCACTCCTCCAGGAACGTGAACACAGACTGGCGGCACTTGGCGTTGAACTTGGCGATCCCGTACTCCTCGATCTCCGCCTTGTGGTGGATGCCCAGCTCCTGTTCCACCGCGATCTCCACCGGCAGGCCGTGGCAGTCCCATCCGCCCTTGCGCTCCACGCGGTAGCCCCGCATCGTCTGAAAGCGCGGGTAGATGTCCTTGAACACGCGCGAGAGCACATGGTGGGAGCCGGGCGGGCCGTTGGCGGTCGGGGGGCCCTCGTAGAAGACCCACTGCTTGGCGCCCGCGCGCCGGTGTAGGGACTCCGCGAACACGTCGCGCTCGCGCCAGCGCTGCAGCACCTCGAGCTCGAGCGACGGCAGATCTTGGCGGGGATCGACCTCGCGGGTGGGTATCAGCGGGTGGCTTGGATGGTCGCTCACGGGGCGGCCCATTCTAGGTGGGCGTCCTTCGGGGCCTTGGCCCCTATCTCGTTTCGTGTGCGAGCTTCCGTCGGATAGGCCTTCGCTGGTCCTTACGATGGGATCGTGCGGCTGCGCCTCTACCACCACCCCGACGGTGCCCGCGTGGCCTACCGCGAGGTTGGCGCCGGCCCGCCGCTCGCGCTGCTGCACTCGGGACTGCTCTCGCACAAGGAGTGGGAGCCCGCCGTCGAGGGGCTCGCCGACCGCTTCCGCGTGGTGCTTCCCGATCTGCCGCTGCACGGCGACTCCGAGGACCGCCCGCGCCATCCCTACACGCTCGACTGGTTCGCGGAGGTGCTCGGCGGCTTCTCCGCCGAGGTGCTCGGCCCGCGCCCGCTGCTCGCCGGCCACGCCGCCGGCGCGGAGATCCTCCTGCAGGCCGTGCTCAGCGGGCGCATCCGGCCTGCGCGGCTTGTGCTGATGTCCAACCGCCTGCACGCGTCGCCCGTGCACGCACGCATGCGCGCCGTCTGGCAACTGACCGCGCAGCTGGCAGCCGTCCCCGGCCTCGATCGCCTGCTCGCCTCCGGCGCCCGGGCCGTGTTCACGCCTGAGCGCGGCCTGCGCCTGTCGGCCCGCGGCAACCCAGCCGCCGCGGATCTTGTGCGCCACGCCTTCGCCGACGTGCCCGGCAACTCGAGTCTCGCCCGCTCGTGGGCCAAATGCGCGCGCAGCTGGCCACGCGGGGCGCAGACGCAGCTGCTCGAGGGCTACCCGCGGCTGGACATGCCCGTGCTGCTGCTGTGGGCCGACCGCGACCGCCTGCATCCGCTGGCGCCGGCCGAAGAGGCGCTCGCGGTGCTGCCCCACGGCCAGCTGCGCGTGCTCGCGAGCGTCGGATTCCTGATGGCCTACGACGATCCCGTGGGCGTCGCCCGGGAGCTCGCCGCGTTCTGCGGGTAGGGTCTTCCCTTGTGGCTGCCCCTCGGTGGCTTCGTCCGCCTCTTCGTCCGGTCGGTAGTTTTATCCATCTCAGAACTTCTGTATCACCATAGTTATACGGTGTGCGACGATGCACACATCGCGCGCCCGGGCAATACCCGAAAAAGGAGAGCCGATGTCGGATCAAAAGCTGTGGGGCGGGGAGACCGCCAAGGCCGTCGAGAACTTCCCGATCTCCGGCGAGACCGTGCCCGTGTCGGTGATCCACTGGCTGGCGCGCATCAAGGGCGCCGCCGCCGCCGTCAACGGCGAGCTCGGGCTGCTCTCCAAACGCAGCGCCTCGCGCATCGAGAAGGCCGCCGCCGAGATCGCCGCCGGCAAGCACGACCAGCAGTTCCCGATCGACGTCTTCCAGACCGGCTCGGGCACCTCGACCAACATGAACGCCAACGAGGTCATCGCCGGCGAGGGCGTGCATCCCAACGACCATGTCAACATGGGCCAGTCGTCCAACGACGTGTTCCCCTCGGCCGTGCACCTGGCCGCGTTGGACGTCGCTCAGAACGAGCTGCTGCCAGCGCTCAAGCAGCTCGAGCGCTCATTTGCCAAAAAGGCCAAAGGCTTTCAGCATGTCGTCAAGGCCGGGCGCACGCACCTGATGGACGCCGTGCCCGTCACTCTCGGCCAGGAGTTCGCCGGCTACGCCGCCCAGATGACGCTCGCGCAGGAGCGCGTCGAGGCCGCGCTCGTGCACGTCGGGCAGATCCCGCTCGGCGGCACAGCCACCGGCACCGGCCTGAACACCCATCCGCGGTTCGCGGAAAAGGTCCGCGCGCGCCTGAAGAGGGACTCCGGCCTCAAGCAGATCGCGCCGCCCCTGGACCCGTTCGAGGCGCAGGCCAACCGCGACGCGCTCGTCGAGCTCTCCGGCGCGCTCAAGGTCGCCGCTGTCTCGCTCACGAAGATCGCCAACGACCTCGCGCTGATGGGCTCCGGCCCGCGCACCGGCATCGGCGAGATCTTCCTGCCCGAGCTGCAGAAGGGCTCCTCGATCATGCCCGGCAAGGTCAACCCCGTGATGCCGGAGGTCGTGTTGCAGGTGTGCGCGCAGGTGATCGGCAACGACACCGCGATCACCATCGGCGGCATGCAGGGCCAGTTCGAGCTCAACGTCCGCATCCCGCTGATCGCTCGCAACCTGTTGCAGTCGCTGGGCCTGCTGTCCTCCGCCACGCGCGCGCTCGCCGAGAAGTGCGTTGACGGCATCCAGGTCAACAAGGCCGGCGTCGCGGCCTCAGCCGGAGGGACGCTCGCCGTCGCTACCGCGCTCAACAGCGCCATCGGCTACGACAAGGGCGCCGCCATCGTGCAAAAGGCCACTGCCTCCGGACGGCCGCTGCGCGAGGTCGCGCTCGAGGAGGGCGTCGACGCCGAGCTGTATGACAAGACGATCGACCTGCGCAAGATCGCGCGGGGGAATCTCTAGGCGCCAGCGTCCGGCTCACGCGGCCGGACAGAAACACCAGACGCGCCGTGTTTGCGGCGGATAGAGGCGTCAATCTCCGGGTGCTCGACCATGCGGAGGGCGCCTGTTAGCTTGAGTCGCCGCATGTCTCTTGTCGGGAGTTTAAGAAAACCCCTGTCTGCACGAAGGCCTCAGTCTGCCCCCGGCCGTACGTGATGAAGGCGGTGATCCTTGCCGGTGGCCTTGGCTCGCGACTCAGCGAGGAGACGACCACACGCCCTAAGCCGATGGTGGAGATCGGCGGCAAGCCGATCCTCTGGCACATCATGAAGATCTACGCCGCCCATGGCATCGAGGAGTTCGTTATCTGCCTTGGCTACAAGGGCTACGTAATTAAGGAGTTCTTCGCCAACTACCACCTGCACACGTGTGACATCTCCTTTGACCTCTCTCACGGCGACATCGAGGTTCACCGTTCGATGACCGAGCCGTGGAAGGTGACACTGGTCGATACCGGGGAGGAAACCATGACCGGAGGTCGCCTGAAGCGTGTCCTTCCCTACGTAGGCGACGAGGACTTCTGTCTCACATATGGCGATGGGTTGGCCGACATCGATATCACAGCATTGATCGCCTACCATCGCCAGCAGGGCGCCCTCGCCACCGTCACCGCCGTGCAGCCTCCAGGCCGCTTCGGTGCGGTCGAGCTCAACGGAACGCGCGTGCGAAGCTTCGAGGAGAAGCCGCGTGGGGACGGAACCTGGCTGAACGGCGGGTTCTTCGTACTGAGCCCCGATATCGGTCGCTACCTCGGCGACGATCAGACCATATGGGAGCACGAGCCCGTGTCGAGACTCGCGCGCGAGGGACAGCTCGCGTCGTTTCGCCACATGGGGTTCTGGCAGGCGATGGACACGCTGCGCGATCGCAACCAGCTGGAGCAGCTGTGGAGCACCGGCAAGGCGCCGTGGCGGGTATGGACATGAACGTCGATGCCGACTTCTGGCGTGGCCGCCGGGTGCTCCTGACCGGTCACACAGGATTCAAGGGGGCTTGGCTGGCGCTGTGGCTGCAGACGCTCGGCGCGCGCGTGACAGGCTTCTCGCTGGGGATCCCGACCCATCCCTCGTTGTACGAACTCGCCCGTGTCGGCGAGGACATGGAGAGCATCGAGGGCGACGTGCGCGACTTCGAGGCGCTCGTCGCGGCACTCGACCGTGCGTGCCCTGAGGTCGTCATCCACATGGCCGCGCAGTCACTCGTGCGCCGCTCGTTCTCCGAGCCGCGCCTGACGTATGAGGTCAACGTGATGGGGACGGTCAACCTGCTGGATGCCGTGCGTAGTAGCGAGGGCGTGCGCACGGTGGTCAACGTCACCTCAGACAAGTGCTATGAGAATCGCGAGTGGGAGTGGGCCTATCGAGAGTGCGAGGCGATGGGGGGCCACGATCCATACTCGAGCTCCAAGGGCTGTGCCGAGCTGATCACAGATGCCTTCCGGCGCTCCTTCTGCCGACTCGATGGTGGGCCGCGGCTGGCTTCGGCGAGGGCGGGAAACGTGATCGGCGGCGGCGATTGGGGTGAGGATCGCCTGATCCCAGATCTCATGCGTGGAGCGCTCGCGGGCCGTGCCGTCCACGTACGCAACCCCGACTCGGTGCGTCCCTGGCAGCACGTGCTCAATCCGCTGAGCGGATATCTGATGCTCGCGCAGGCGTTGTGGCGCTCTGAGGAGATCGCCGGGCCATGGAACTTCGGGCCCGCCGAGGAGGACGCTCGTCCGGTTTCGTGGATCGTCGAGCGGATATCCGCCCAGTGGCCCCAGGAGCTGCCGTGGGTCCTGGATCCAGTCACCCATGGGTCAGCTCCCCACGAGGCGCGGTACCTAAAGCTCGACTCCTCGCGCGCCCGCATCCGCCTGGGCTGGCGACCGCGGTGGGGCCTGGAGGAAGGGCTGGACGCGGCTCTCACCTGGTACCAGGCGCTGAGCGCCGAGGAGGACATGCGGGCGGTCACACTGGGGCAGATTGAAACCTTCGATCATGGGCTCAAGCCAACCGAGCATGCCGTCCGATGACCTCCGAGAAGCAGAGCGCTTCGGTGCTGATCGTCGGCGCGTCTGGGCAGGTTGGTCATCACCTGGCGCTCGCGGCCGAGCGGCGAGGGCTCCCTTGGAAGGGAACGTTTCATACCAATCCCCGTCCGGGGCTCAAGGCGCTCGACGTGCGTGACGCCGCCGCCGTCGCTCGAATGGTGCGTGCAGCCGATCCCGCGTATGTCCTCGTCCCAGCAGCCGCCACTCACGTTGACCGCTGTGAGCTGGAAGCGCAGATGGCCTACGAGGTGAATGTCGTGGGCACCAGCCACCTAGTGGACGCGGCCAACGAAGTGGGCGCAGTGATCGTCTACTTCTCCTCGGACTACATCTTCGACGGCGCTGACGGGCCATACGACGAACGTGCGACGGCTAACCCGATCTCACAGTATGGTCTCCAGAAGCTGAGCGCCGAGCACCTGATCGCTCAGCGTGCCACCGAGGCTCTGATCGTTCGCACCACCGTCGTATATGGGCCGGAGCCGCAGGGTAAGAACTTCATCTACCGCTTGCTCGCGGCGCTGCACAAGGGACAGGAGATAGCCGTGCCAGTGGATCAGGTCGGCACTCCCACCTATGCGCCGGCGCTGGCCGACGCGGTCTTCGATCTACTGGCGGCAGGCGCGCGGGGCGTGATCAACGTCGCCGGGAGCGAGCTGGTGACGCGCGAGGAGTTCGCGCTCGAGGCGGCTAGGGCCTTCGGCGAGGATCCATCCCTGGTGAGGTCCGTCTTCACCTCCGAGCTGGGGCAGGCAGCCCTGCGGCCATTGAACGGAGGCCTCCGCAGCGATCTAGCCGAAGAGCGCCTCGGGCGCGAGCTACCCGGCTATGTCGAGGGTCTGAGGCACCTGGCCGGAGAAGGGGTTCTAGGGTGAGGCTCTACCTCCACATCACGCGAGTGCCCGCCCGCACGGGGTCGGGAGAGGGTCATGGACGCTAGGGGTGAGATCCTCGAGAAGGTGCGCGAGCACTACGCGGCGACCTGGGGCGATTGCACGTTCGAGCCAGGTCGTGCCCCGGTGCCGGTCGCGGGGCGGGTCTTCGATGCCGAGGAGCTGGTCCTGCTCGTCGACGCGGCGCTTGACTTCTGGCTGACAACCGGGCGCTACGCCCACATGCTCGAGCGAGGATTGGCCCGCTACATGGGAGTCCGCCATGCGATCCTCACAAACTCGGGCTCCTCGGCAAACCTGCTTGCTGTCTCCGCGCTCACATCTCCCAAGCTGGGGGACAGGAGGCTGCGGCCGGGGGACGAGGTCCTCACGCTTGCCGCCGGGTTTCCGACGACCGTCAACCCGATCATCCAGAACGGCTTGGTTCCGGTCTTCTTGGATGTCAATCTGAGGACTGGCAATGTCGCCACCGATCAGCTCGGCGTCGCCGTCGGCGAGCGGACCCGAGCGGTCATGATGGCGCACACGCTGGGTAACCCCTTTGACCTGGATGCCGTCGTCGATCTCTGCCGACGGCACGATCTCTGGCTGATCGAGGACAACTGTGACGCGCTCGGCTCGACCTATCGCGGGCGCCTCACGGGCACCTTCGGCGATCTCGCAACACTGAGCATGTACCCCGCGCACCACATAACCACCGGCGAGGGTGGATGTGTGTTCACGAACAAGGGCGTCCTGAAGGTGCTCGTCGAGTCGTTTCGCGATTGGGGGCGTGATTGCTGGTGCGATCCTGGAAAGGAGAACACCTGCGGCAAACGCTTCGGCTGGCAGCTGGGCGATCTCCCAGCTGGCTACGACCATAAGTACACCTACTCACATATTGGCTACAACCTCAAGATGACGGACATGCAGGCCGCTGTCGGGGTTGCACAGCTCGAGAAGCTGCCCCGCTTCGTCGCTGCCCGCCGAGAGAACTGGCGGCGTCTGTACGACGCTTTCGCCGCCTACGAGGAGCACCTGATCCTGCCCGAGCCGACGGCCAACAGCGATCCCAGCTGGTTCGGCTTCAAGTTGGTGGTACGCAAGGACGCTCCGTTCTCCCGTGGTGAGCTGGTTGGCCACCTGGAGGAGAACGGCGTCGCCACCAGGCAGGTCTTTGCCGGCAATCTGCTGCGTCAGCCCGCCTATATAGATATCGCTCATCGCGTGGTGGGCGATCTGTCGAACACGGACATCGTCATGGAGCGTGCCTTCTGGATCGGGCTCTACCCGGGCATTTCCCCCGAGATGATCGATTACACGGTCGACGTAGCAGAGCGCTTCTTCAAGTATCATCCGATCACCTCCCCGGTGTGAGGCCATGACCTCTGCATGGAGCCGATGTGAGCAGCACGAAGGGTCGGATGCTCGGATCCCGGCACGAGACGCGCAACGCGTAGCGTCACGCAGCACGTGGTCGCCATGATCATCAACCCGACAGCGCTGCAGGGAGTGATGATCGTCGAGCTCGAGCCGTCGCTCGACGCGCGCGGGTCGTGGGCGCGCGTGTTCGACGCCGACGTGTTCGCCGCGCACGGCCTCGACGCACGGGTCGCACAGTGCAGCACCTCGGTCAATAGACGCGCGGGCACACTGCGAGGACTGCACTACCAGACAGCCCCATACGGCGAGGGCAAGCTCGTTCGCTGTGCCAGGGGAAGGATCTTCGACGTGGCCGTCGACCTGCGAGCGGGCTCGCCAACCCACAAGCGTTGGGTGAGCGTCGAGCTGAGTGCCAGCAACGGGCTCTCTCTGTTCATCGCGGAGGGCTGTGCACATGGCTTTCAGACGCTGGAGGACAACACCGAGGTTCATTACCAGATGACCTCCGCGTTCGTGCCGGAGGCCTACACCGGGGCGCGCTGGAACGATCGAGCGTTCGCGATCGAGTGGCCGGAGCCCCCCGGTGGCGAACGAATCATGTCTGAGCGCGATCGCAACTTCCACGATTACGTGACATGAAGGCGAGCGACTCCAGCGCTTCGCGCCTCGCCACGACCGAGCAGCGTCTCGACGAGGTGCTGCATTCGAGCGCCCGCAACCGCGCGGAGGGGATGCAAGCGGCGGGGACGCCCGCCGGGGGATCCTTTTCGATCCCGGCCGCGTGTCGTTTCTGCGGAGCCCCAGTCACGGCGGTGTTCGCCGACCTGGGGTCCTCGCCGCTGGCGAACTCATATCTATCGCCCGAGTGCGTCGGCGCGATGGAGCCGTTCTATCCGCTACGTGCGCTGGTGTGCGGCCGTTGCTTCCTCGTGCAACTGGAGGAGTTCGAGACGCCAGCACGGATCTTCTCCGATTACGCCTATTTCTCGTCCTATTCAACCAGCTGGCTGGAGCACTGTCGGCGCTACGTCGAGCAGATGGTCGAGTGGCTGGATCTGGATGAGCACAGCCGCATAGTGGAGATCGCCTCCAACGACGGGTACCTGCTGCAGTACTTCCAGGCACGCGGCATCCCGGTCCTCGGGGTGGAGCCCGCTGCCAATATCGCCAGGGTGGCGCTCGATCGGGGGATCCCGACGGTCGTGGAGTTCTTCGGTCACGACACCGCGAGCGCGCTGGCCGAGGAGCACTCCGCCGACCTGTTGGTGGGCAACAACGTTCTCGCTCACGTCCCCGACCTCAATGACT
>Ga0208686_1001158_pt1 | contig 10901 bp, 4 predicted proteins | sample June2015DPH_6_50_FD_184694 | JGI IMG/M metagenome (GOLD analysis project Ga0208686, IMG submission 184694) | Peatland microbial communities from SPRUCE experiment site at the Marcell Experimental Forest, Minnesota, USA - June2015DPH_6_40... | ecosystem: Environmental > Terrestrial > Soil >... | reverse complement strand
CTCGCTGGGCGCCTTCGACGTCAGTCCCGACAGCAGGCTGCTCGCCTACTCCACCGACTTCGCCGGCAGCGAGCGCTTCACCATGCGGTTCAAGGACCTGGTATCGGGGGAGACCGCGCCGGACGAGATCCCCGACACCTTCTACGGCAGCGCCTGGTCGGCCGATGGCTCGGCGCTGTTCTACGTGACCGTCGACCAGGCGTGGCGGCCGTACCGGGTCTGGCGGCACCTCATGGGCACCCCGGCCAGCGATGACGTGATCGTGTTCGAGGAGCCGGACGAGCGGTTCTGGGTCGGCGTCGGGCTGACCCGCAGCGAGCGCTTCCTGGTCATCTCGGCCTCAAGCAAGCTGACTAGCGAGGCGTGGCTGCTGGACGCCACCACCCCGACCGGCGACTTCACCGTCGTGACACCGCGGCGGCAGGGACTGGAATACGAGGTCGAGCACCAGGTAACGGCGGACGGCACCGACCGGCTGCTCATCCTGCACAACGACCAGGCGGAGAACTTCGAGCTGGCCGAGGCGCCGCTCACCGACCCGTCGGCCTGGACGCCGCTGATCAGGCACAGCCCTGGCGTCCGGCTGCTCGGCGTGGACGCCTTCGCCGATCACCTGGTCGTGCACCTGCGCCGGGACGGGCTGACCGGCCTGCTGGTGCTGCGCTCCGACGGCAGAGCGCGCGAGATCGACTTTCCCGAGCCGGTTTACCGGGTGATGCCGGGCGCGAACCCCGAATATCACTCGCGGGCGTACCGGCTCGGATATGTCTCGCTGGTAACGCCCGACTCGGTATATGACTACGACACCGAGACCGGCGAGCTGACCCTGCTGCGGCGGCGGCCGGTGCTGCCGCTGCCGAGCGGAGCCGAGTACGACCCGGCGGATTACGAGCAGTACCGCGAATGGGCGACCGCCCGTGACGGCACCCGGATCCCGATCTCACTGGTCTGCCGCAAGGGCACTCCGCGGGACGGCAGCGCGCCGTTCCTGCTCTACGGGTACGGCAGCTACGAGATCTCGGCCGACCCCGGCTTCTCGATCCCGCGGCTGTCCCTGCTGGATCGCGGCTTCGCCTATGCGATCGCGCACATCCGCGGAGGCGGCGAGATGGGCCGGCGGTGGTATGACGACGGCAAGATGCTCAGCAAGGTCAACACGTTCACTGATTTCGTGGCCAGCGCTCGGCACCTGGTCAGCGAGGGCTGGACGTCGCCGCAGCGGCTGATCTCGCGCGGCGGCTCGGCCGGCGGCCTGCTGGTCGGCGCCGCCGTGAACATCGCGCCAGATGCCTTCGGCGGCGTGGTCGCGCAGGTCCCGTTCGTCGACGCGCTGACCAGCATCCTGGATCCGTCGCTGCCGCTGACGGTGACCGAGTGGGAGGAGTGGGGCGACCCGCTGCATGACCCCGAGGTCTACCACTACATGAAGTCCTACTCGCCCTACGAGAACATCGATCCTGACGCCGTCTACCCGCCCATCCTCGCGGTCACCAGCCTGAACGACACCCGGGTGCTGTACCGGGAGCCGGCCAAGTGGATCGCCAGGCTGCAGGCGGAAGCAAAGGGCGGCCCGTTCCTGCTCAAGACGGAGATGGTCGCCGGGCACGGTGGCCGCAGCGGCCGTTACGACGCCTGGCATGAGGAGGCCATGGTGCTCGCCTGGATCGCCGTCATCGGCGCAGCGGCCTAGCGCTGCCGCACCTCATGTCCTGATCGCCCGTGGCCCCGGCGGCCAGAAGGCTGCCTTTCCCGCCGGGGCCGGAACCGCGCTGCCGATCAGCGCCTCCGCCATTTCTGCACCGGACCCTGCGGCTAGCAGCGCCGCGAAGAGCCTGTCACAGGCGGACGTCACACGAATCGTCACAGTAGGTGGGCTCTGCTGGAGCCGGCAACGGAGCCGGACAGACGGTCGGACGACGCCGGCCGGCCTGGGCGGGCCGCGAATCAGGACAGGTATATGCAGGCAAGCAAGTCCCGGCGCGGGGCGGTTTCACCGGCGGCCGCCGATGCGGATCCCGTCCTCGCGCCCGTCCGGCCGGGCCGGGCCGTCCGCCCGGCAGCCGGCCGGGGCAGTGGCACCGCGGGCCGTCGGCCGGCCGCGGATCAAGACGGTCCGCGCCCAGATGGTCAGCATTCTTGCCAGGTCATGCCCGCTGGTAACGGCCGCAGCTTTGGCCCCCGGCGGGTTAATTGCGGTATAAATCCGATGACATCCGGCGCGTCGGCTGTGTCAATGCCAGAAGTGGCTGGGCGTTTTGGCGCAGAATGGTGCCCGACACGGGCAAGGGAGTGCCGCCACTCCTTGCTGCGCAGGCGCAGGAGGGGGACGGAGGTGTGATGGCTCGCAGGGCGACCCTTGATCGCGATGAGCAGTCGGCTGTTCATGACGAAACGCTGGCCGGGGTCCCCATCCCCGCGCGAAAGGGGCGGCAGGCAGCCGTCCCGTGGCGGGGCGCAGGCGGACGGTGGGCCATCTGGGTGCTCCGCGCCGTCGCCTGGGCGGCACTGCTCCTGATCGCATTCCGCGGCGTGGCCGCCATCATGACCAAGCCCGCAGCCGCACCTCCCGCTGGCGCCGCGGCGGCGGCCGGCCCCACCTTCCCGGTGAGCCTTGCGAAGTCCTACGCGCAGGAATTCGGCGCCGTTTACCTGAACTTCAATCCGGCGACGGCAGGCCAGCGCGCCGCCGAGCTATCGGCCTTCCTGCCGACAGGAACTGATCCGCAGCTCGGCTGGAATGGCGCGGGAACGGAGCGGCTGCAGAGCGAGCAAGTCGCCGCGATATCAGTGCAAAATGACCATTCCGCTATCGTGACCCTGCTCGCGCAGGTCAGCGACAGCCTGATCGAGCTGGCCGTGCCGATCTACTCCGCCGACGGCGGCATGGTCGTATCCGGGGAGCCGGCGCTGCTGCCGGCGCCGGCCAGGATAGCGCCGCCTCAGCCAGCCAGTCAGCAGGCAGACTCCGTTACGGCGGCGGCCCTCACGGCCGAGCTGCCCGGGTTCTTTCAGGCCTACGCGAGCGGCGACCAGGTTACCCTCAGCCGCTACCTGGCCAAGGGGACGCAGGTAACGGGCCTGAATGGCGCGTTCGCCTTCGGATCGATTCAGAACGTGACGGTGCCATTCGGCGGCTCAGCCAGGAACATCACCGTTACCGTGCTCTGGCATCAGGCCACCGGGGCGGCTTCACCGGCTTCGGGCCAGGCTGTCGGGGCCGCGCCAGGCGGGCTGGAGATGACCTATCAGATGACCGTCGTCCGGCAGGGCACTAGCTGGTATGTCCAGGCCATCGGCGCGTCAACCCAGGCGCAGTCGGGGCCGCCCTGAGCCACCAGTCCCGAACGCCTAGACCCCCTGCTAGTCGCGCTCATATGAACCCCCCGGAGAACTGATGTCGTCGCACCTGATGATCGCGGCATCCGCCATCGCGCTGAGCACAACCGGCCTTGTCAGTTACCTGCAGGGCCTGTTCGGGCCGCTATTCCTCGGAATTGTCGGAATCGTGGCCATCTTTTTCCTGTTCACGCGCGAGATCATTCGCTTCGTTCAATTCATCGTGCTCGCCGTGGCGATTGCCATCGTGTTCTACACGCCTGGCATTGTGCAGGCCATCGCGACCGGCATCACGAACGCGCTCGGCGTGCACTGATCGTGCCATTAGCTGGCGCGCCGCGAGCGGCGGACGACGGAAGGAGGACAGCGCGTGGAACTGCCGACCTACACGAACATCTGGCGGATCGAGAAGCGGCTCTACAAGCTGTATGACTTCCGGCTGCCGATGCCGCTGCCCGTCGGCCAGATCGTCGTGTTCGCCGCTATCGCTGCTCCCTATGTTCTCGTCCTGGCGCTGCTGGGCGTTCCGCTCAGCCATACCCTCGTCTGGCTGTACATCCTGCCTCCCGGTGCCCTGACCTGGCTGGTGACGCGGCCTGTCCTGGAAGGAAAGCGACTTCCCGAGCTGGTTACCTCGCAGCTTCGCTACCTGAGCGAGCCGCGCACCTGGTGCCGGATGGCGCCGCTGGCCGAGAAGGACGAGATCGTGGTGGTGGGACGGGTGTGGCGACAGGCCCGGCCGCTGCCGCTCGCCACTGTGGCGGCTGACGTGCCGGATGCTGACGCCGAAGCCAGCGGCGTCGCGGCCAGGGATCTGATGGCCGATGTCAAGACGCCGGATGCGACTATGCCGGATGCCGCGGTGCCGGATGCCGCCGTGCCCGATGCGGCCGCCGATCCCGCCGCGGCCGGCGGCCCGGCCAGGAAGGCCGCTGCTCGTTCAGCCGGCCAGGCCCGCGCTCGCTGGCCACAGGCGAGCGGCGGCCTGTCGGCGGCGGCCGCGGCCCGGCTCGCTCGGGCCGGACAGCCCGAATCGGGAACCGGCTGGCCGGAGCCGCGCACTGAGCGGCCGGTTGCCCTGGCCCGGCTGACGGGCACGGGGTGGCCGGATCTGGCCAGGCCGGGCGTCACCGGCAGGCCCGCAGCGACTGGCAAGCCTGCGGTCACCGGAAGTCCTGCTGTCGCGGCTGCCCGCGGGCCGGTGACGGACAGGCCTGCCGCCGCACGCGGGCCGGTGACGGACAGGCCGGCCGCCGCCCTGGCGCCGGTGACGGACAGGCCTGCCGCCGCCCTGGCGCCGGTGACGGACAGGCCTGCCGCCGCACGCGGGCCGGTGACGGAGAGGCCGGCCGCCGCCCTGGCAACGGTGACGGATCGGCGGGCCGCCGCCCAGAAGCCGGTGACCGCGACGCCGGCCGCAGCTGCCAGGCCGGTGACCGAGACGCCGGCCGCAGCCGCCAGGCCGGCGGTAGTCGGCGGCCCGCCAGCGAACGGGCGCGGCGCGGCGGCTGGCTGGCCGGACGCCGGCTCAGGCCGGCCGGCCGCCGCTGGGCCGGCGCAGGGCGGCCGGCCCGCACCAGGCCCGCGCAGCCGCCCGCCTCCCGCGGGCGGCTCCGGCAGGTCCACGATCCCGCTGGTGCCCGCGCAGGCCCGGATTGCCCCCGCGCGAGCGGTGCAGAGGCCGGCTGTGACGGTCACCGGCAACGCCGGGGCGCAGCGGCCCATGCGCGTCGTCGAGCGAGCGCTGGGCGGTCCGTCGGGCCAGCGCGCCGGCGGCTGGAACGAGCACGTTGTCGTGGTTCCGGGTGGTGGTCACCGTCCGGGTCATCCCGATCAGCGCGAGCGGGACCGGACCAGGGCGCGGATGCCGCTGCCCGGCCAGCGGCGGGTCGTGCTGCTCGGCTGCACCGTGGGCGCCGGGCAGACGACGACGACCCTGCTGACCGGGCGAACGCTGGCCAGCTTGCGGGCTGAGCCGGTAGCCGTGCTCGACCTGAATCCCGCTGGGCACGGTTCACTGACCGAGCGGGCGAGGACCGTCACCGGCCTGCTGCCGCCCGCGCCGGGCAGTCCTGGCCGGGCCGGGCGCGACCCCCGCGATCCGGACTCGGGGCTTCAGGTGATCACGGGCAGCGTGCCGGACGATGGCGACGACGCCGGGCGCATTATCGAGGTGGTGGCTGCGCGCTACCCGCTCACCCTGACCGACCCGGCCGCCGCTGCGGTGCCCAGGGCCCTGGCGGTCGCTGACCAGCTCGTCCTGATCGCGCCGGCTAGCGCGGACGCGGCGAACGCCATCGCCATGACTCATGAGTGGCTCGAAGCGCATGGTTATGCCCGGCTGGCAGCAGCTTCCATCACGGTGCTCAACGGGGTCAGCCAGCAGACCGTCCAGCAGGTGGAGAAGGCCGCCGCGGTGGCGCGCGGTCGTTGCCGGGCAATCGTCAGGGTGCCGTGGGACGATCGCCTGCAGGACCTGCCGGCCAGGCATCGGCCCGCGGCGCGTGCACCGGGACATGCACCGGGACATGCACCGGGACATGCACCGGGACATGCGTACCAGGGCGAGCCGCTCGGCCCTGCGGCGGCGCAGGCCTATGAGGCGCTGTCCGGCCTGCTAGTCGCGTGCATGGCCGGCACCGGTGACCGACGCGGCGCGCGAGCATGACCGCACGGACTACTGGCCACAGCCGGCTTTCTGTCCGGTATTTCGATGACCGGATCCTGCTGACGGACACGCATGCGTGGGCCTACTACCGAGTGCCCACCGTGTCCTACGAGTTCACCACGCCGCAGGAGCGCGAAGCGCTCGCCACCAACATTACTGTCGCGCTGGCTGGCATCCGGATCGCTGATGCCGAAGTGCACCTGCGGATCGCGCACCGGTCCTACCCGGCGGCCGAATGGGCGACCGGCCTGGATGCCACCTCGGACGGCGGCCCCGGATGGCTCGCGTACCTGGACGAGATGTACCGGCACGTGTGGACGAAGAACTTCTGGACGAAGGAGGTATACCTGGGCGTCCGGCTCGGGCAGCGGGGCATGCGGGCGCAGCTGCCTACCGGATTCCTGGGCCAGTTCCTCGGTGCCTACCGCGCCAGCGAGCAGGCTCTCGGGCTGGTCGACGAGGCCGTTCCGGCCGGCGAGATCGCGCGCTGGACCGAGCACGCCGAGCGGCTCGGCCGCGCGCTGCTGTCCAGCGCCCTGACCGCCCGGCACGCTACCTCGGATGAGCTCAGCTGGCTGTTCCGGCACGCGCTCACCGGAACGGCCACGGACCCGGCGCCGTCGGCGGCCCGCCGCCGTACCTGGGGCGCCGGCGAGATCGAGTCCCTGATCGAGGGACAGGTGCACAACGGCCGCACGCTGCTGCGCCTGGAGCATCCGCGGGGGGAGTCGTACGCCGCTTTCCTCTCCTTCGCGCGCTTCCCGGACATCATGTACTTCCCGGATGGCGAGCCTTGGCTGCACTACGCCGACGCCCTGCCGTTCCCGGTCGAGGCCAGCCTGCGCATGCGGCTGATCCCGCCGGCCAGGGCCAGCAAGGATGTCGGCCGCAGGCTGGCCCACGCCAGGGACATGGACGCGCACATCCGGGAGGCCGGGGCTGAGCTCCCGATCGCGCTGGCGGAGCAGATCGAAGCGGCACGCCAGCTCGAGCACGGCATCACCAAGGAGCGGCTGCCTTTCGTCTACGGCTGGCACCGGCTGGCCGTCAGCGCCCCGACCCGAGAGCTGTGCGTGCGTCGCGCCGAGGCCGTCGTCGAGCATTACCGGGACGCCGGCATCGACGTGGTCAATTCCACCGGCGATCAGTTCTCGCTGCTGCGCGAGTCGCTGCCGGGTGACCGGGTCCGCCTCAACTCCTACCTGCAGCGCCAGCCGCTGTACACGGTGGCCGGCGGCATGCCGACGGCCACGGTGGATGTCGGGGACCGGGCCGCCCCGGACGCCGGCTGGATCGGCCCCTACATCGGCGAGACGATGGGCCGGGCCCGGTCAGTGGTCCATTTCGATCCGCTGGTGGCCGCCGCGCGGAACCGCCCGACCGCGGTGGCTGTCACCGGCGAGCCGGGCGGCGGGAAGACGACGCTGGCCCTGCTGCTCCTGCTGCAGCTGGCGCTGCGCGGGGTGACGGTGGCGGCGATTGACCCCAAGGGCGACGCGGAGTCGCTGGTGACGCTCCTGCAGCAGCGCGGCCGCCGGGCCAGGGTGCTTCCGCTCGGCAGCGCGGCGCCCGGCCTGCTCGACCCGTTCTCGTTCGGTGACGAGCTGGCCGAGCGGCGGACAATGGCGACCGAGACCCTCAGGCTGCTGCTGCCGCGGATGAGCGAGGAGCGCGAGAGCGCCATGATCCAGGCGGTCGCCGCGGTCGCCGCGGCGGATGAGCCCAGCCTGGGCAAGGTGGTCGAGCACCTGGAGAAGTCCGCCGACCCCGCTTCGGTCAACCTGGGTGCGGTGCTGCGCTCCATGTCGGAGATGCGGCTGGCCCGGTTGTGCTTCGCGCCATCGGGCGGCGAGCGGATCGACGCCGCGGGCTGGACGACCGTGTTCACGCTGGCCGGCCTGACCCTGCCCGACGTGGCGCTCAAGCGTGACGACTACTCCTACGAGCAGCGGCTCTCGGTGGCACTGCTGTACCTGGTATCGCAGTTCGCGCGGCGGCTGCTCAACGGCATGGACCGGCGGCTGCCGAAGGCGATCTTCCTGGACGAGGCATGGGCGATCACCTCTACCCCGCAGGGGGCGAAGCTCATCCCCGAGGTCTCCCGGATGGGCCGGTCCCGCAACACCGCGCTGATCATGGTTTCGCAGAACGCCGGTGACCTGCTGAATGAGCAGGTCACCAACTGCATTTCCAGCGTCTTCGCCTTCCGCTCGACCGAGCAGTCCGAGATCAGCAGCGTGCTATCGCTCCTGGGCCTGGAACCCTCCGACGAGCACCGGGCCGTGCTGCGCGGGCTGGGCAATGGCGAATGCCTCTTCCGTGACCTGGACGGCCGGGCGGGCCGGATCGGCGTCGACCTGATCTCCGACGACCTGCGTAAGTGGCTCGACACCAACCCGACCAGGGCGCGCCCCGGCGAGATGCCCGTCACGGCCCAGGCCAGCCAGCCGGCCCGGCCCGGGGCCGGCTAGCGGCCGCCGGCGACCAGACCCTCCAGGAGCCCCCCTGATGCTCAGAGCCCGCAGTCTTCCGCGCCGGACCGCCCTGGTCCTGGCCGTGCTCGCCGGGCTGCTCTGCCTTCCCGCGGCAGCGCACGCCGCGGTCGGGCAGCCAGCCGGGCGGGCCGACGCGGGGCACGCCACGGTGCGGACTGCGGTCGCCGCGCCTTCGGCGTCCGGCGGCATCTGCGGGGTGCCCGGCATCGGCGACATCGCCAGCCTGTTCGGGTACTGCACGCTGGGCCAGTCCGGCGTGCTGGGCGCCATCAACAACCTCTGCACTCCGTCGCTGCCCGATCCGGAGCCGGCGGACTCCGGCATTGACTCCATGGTCACCCCGCCGGACACCGGGAAGCAGCCGGCCACGCTGTATGACCAGTACGGCGTGTCCGGCCAGAACTGGAACGCGACCAACCTGCAGTGCTCCGACATGACGTCGCTGATCGGCAACAACGTGGCCGGCATGGTGTTCGACGTGGCCAAGTCGATCGACCGGGTCACGATCACCGTGTACCAGTCTGCGGCGGGTGACGGCATCGTGTCCTGGCTGCGCGATGTCACCGACAGGCTGATCTCCGGGATCGGCAACGCGATCTACTTCCCCTACGTCGCCGCCGTCGTGATCATCGGAGCGATCTGGCTGGCCTGGCAGGGCCTGATCCGCAAGCGCGGAACCCGGACGATCGAGGGGATCGTCTGGATGGTGATCGCCTGCGCGGCGGCCCTGTTCCTGATCGGCAGGCCAGCGGCGGTCACCGGCGCCGGGACCAGCGTGTCGGACGGGATCTCGCAGGCCCTGAACACGGCCTTCGCCAAGCTGCCGAGCCCCGGCCCGAGCAGCTGCGTGCCGGTGCAGAAGGGCGATCCGCAGGTGCAGCCGTCCAGCTACGGCTACACGGCGGGCAGCACCGTGGTCAACCAGAACGCCGATGAGCTGTGGACCGTGCTGGTCTGCAAGCCCTGGCTGATCGGCGAGTTCGGGACCGCCAGCTACTCGGCGCCAGGCGGCAAGCCGACCGCGGTGAACGCCTACGCCCGGCAGCTGCTGTGGGCTCAGGCCTTTGCCGCCAACGAGAAGCCGTCGACGGCACTGCTCCAGGCCAAGCAGGCCACCTACGCCGGCATTGCCACCAGCATCCAGCAGAACGATCCCGCGATCTATCCGCTGTTCCAGGGCAAGGAGTGGACCACCCGGCTGGAGATCGCGTTCGCGGCCCTGTTCGCAGCCGCGGTGGCCGGCGTGCTCATCCTGCTGATCTCGGTCACGCTGATCCTGCTCAAGCTCGGCTTCCTGCTGCTGCTCATCGTCGGCCCGTTCTTCCTGCTCATCGGCACGCACCCCGGCTTCGGCCGGGTCGTGGCCATGCGGTGGGCCGAGATGCTCGTCGGCGTGCTGCTCAAGCAGGCAGCCGTCGCCCTGGTGCTGAGCCTCCTGCTGTACTGCTATGCGCTGATCATGGGAACCAGTGACGCGGTCCTGTCCTGGGCGCTGAAGATCCTGATGATCGCGCTGGTCACGCTGGCCGCGTTCATCTACCGCAAGCCGTTCCAGCACCTGTTCTCCGCCGTCGGCTACGGCATGATCGGCGCGCGGGAGCGGGCGGATGCCGACCTGGCCCGGGCCGGCGAGACGGCGCGCGGCAACACGCTGGCCGCTGCCACCGCTGCCGTGCCCGGCGTCGCCGCCTACCGGGCCGCGAGATGGGCCCGGCAGAACCCGGCGCATGCTGCGACCCTGGCGCTCGGCGCCGCCGCGGCGGCCGGCGCCGGCGCGGCGGCGGCCGGCCTGTCCAGCCCGGCGGAGCTGGCCGCCGTCCGGGTGCAGCCGGATGGCGCGGCGGCGCCGGACGGCGCGGTCCCGGACGGGCCCGCCGGGGCGGACGCGGCCGACGGGACCGGCGGCCGGCCCGGACCAGGTGCGCGAGCGCGTGCCTGGGCCGGCACGGTCGCAGAGGCCGGGGCCACCGAACCGCCGCCGCTTGTCCTGCCGAAGCGCGGCACCGCCGCCGCGTCGCCCTCGTCCGTCCGGGCTCCTGGCAGTACCGTCCGGCTGAACGGAGCTGCGGCGGACGGCGGGCCGCCGGCTGCCCGCAGTCCGGCTCCGCCCCCGGCCCGTCCAGGCGGCCCGCGCGCTGGAGCAGGGACCGGCCCGGCGAGCGGCGGCTCCGGCGGTGCCGCCGCGCGCAGTTCTCCGTGGCGGCTCGGCACCGGCGGCAGGCGACCGGAGGACGCGGCCGCCGGGCCCGTGCCGCCGGCCCGATCCGGTGGCGGCGCACCGGGCCCTGCGGCGGGCAGGTGGCCCGGCCGCCCGGCCCGCAGCGCGCCGCCGCACCAGCCCGCGCCAGGGCGCCAGCCCGCGTCCGCGCGCCAGCCCGCACAGGAGCGCCAGGCCAGGCCTG
>Ga0208686_1001151_pt1 | contig 10933 bp, 9 predicted proteins | sample June2015DPH_6_50_FD_184694 | JGI IMG/M metagenome (GOLD analysis project Ga0208686, IMG submission 184694) | Peatland microbial communities from SPRUCE experiment site at the Marcell Experimental Forest, Minnesota, USA - June2015DPH_6_40... | ecosystem: Environmental > Terrestrial > Soil >... | reverse complement strand
GTGGCGGTTTATGCGGACGGCAGTATCATTGAGATGGCAACGGTCGGAAGGGAGGGCTGCAGCGGTGTGCAAGCCATCTTGGGTGCCAAGCGCTCCTCAGTCCAGCTGCTCGTCCAAATCCCGGGGAGCGCCACAAAGATGTCGCGCGCGGCGTTTACACGGGCCATGCGGTCAATGCCGTCCTTCCGAAGTGTCATGGACGCTTATGTCCAAGCCTTTCTCGAACAGGTCATGGTGTCAGTAGCGTGCAACGGTGCACACAACCTCAAGCAGCGGTTAGCACGTTGGCTACTCATGATGCGTGACCGCAGTGACGGTGACGCGCTCCCCATCACCCAGAACCTGCTCGCGGAAATGCTCGGTGTGCAAAGGCCGACCATCACGAATGCTGCCCGGGAGTTCGAACGTGCCGGTTTGATTGAACGCGGCCGGCGGCAAGTCACGATACTTGGTCGGCAGGGCCTCACGGAGGCATCTTGTGAATGCTATCAGTTGGTCCGGGCGCGTCTCGCTTTTCACCTTCCCAAAACATACGCGTGATATTGTCGCTCCCCGTGTCGGTAATGTACATTACCGACAATAGACCATAACTGGCTTACAATCAGGGCTCGCACGCAGGGCGGGAGGCGGAGGTAGCCTCTCCAGCAGGATCGTAATCCTGCTGTCGAAGATAAGCCCCGTCATCACAAGGTGCGCAGGAGCCGCCCATGCGCGAAGTCGACCCACTGGATCTCATAGAGACCATCCGTGAAGGCCTGCTCGATCCCGACCTGAGGGTCCGGTTTGCGAACCGTTCCTTTGGACGCATTCACAATCACCCCAGAGGATACCCCTGCCGATAAGGAGGGCTTGCAATGAAACGCAAGGCAAAGCTCCCGTTCGATCCCAAAGTGTTTCTCTCGAAAGTAAACGGCGGACGAGCCATTTCCGATTATCGGAAGGATCAAATTGTGTTTCGGCAGGGCGATCCTGCGGATTCCGTTTTCTACATTCAGAGCGGCAAGGTCAAGAAGACCGTCGTCTCCGAGCAGGGCAAGGAAGCCGTCGTCGCACTTCTGGGAACCGGCGATTTCGTCGGGGAAGGGTGCTTGACCGGACAGCCGCTGCGTCTAGCAACCGTCTCCGCAATGACGGAATGCGTGATCGTGCGAATAGCAAAGGCAGACATTACCCGCGTGATCCACGAAGAACCGGAGTTTGCCGAGTTATTTATGTCGCACCTCTTGGCTCGCAACAGTCGTGTCGAGGCGGACCTAGTCGATCAACTATTCAATTCAAGCGAGAAGCGACTGGCGCGGATCCTTCTGCTTCTGGCGAATTTTGGCAAGGAAGGTCGGCCGGAGCCAATCATAGCGAAAATCAGCCAGGAGACACTGGCGGAGATGATCGGAACGACGCGATCCCGCGTGAGTTTCTTCATGAACAAATTCCGGGAATTGGGTCTTATTGATTACAACGGCCACATCGAAGTCCACAGTTCATTGTTGAATGTCGTTCTGCACGACCAGCCGCAGATTAGGCACTGAAGCGTTTGACGCTCTGGCCAAGACGCCGCGACATCTTCGCTGTCGGAAGCCGCAGGCTCTTGGTTCGCCTTCAATGCCGGATCGATCGGCGCGGCTTGGTCCAGCTTCAGACGCCGCGGCGGGCATTTCCGCAGAAGGAATAAGCAGCAAGAAATCGGCGGCCGCACGGGTCCCCTCGCGCGCTAAGCGCACAGAGAAGGTGGACGAGCTCCCTTCAGATGCAGGCGAGGACGGCGGCGAGGTGAGCCCGTTAGGTGTTAGGTTCTCCGCACGACCCGGAACGTTTCGATCTCTCCTTCGATGTTCTTCAGCTTTCGAACCCCCTCGCTCTCAACGATATATTGGTTCCCGAGCCGATGCCTCGTCGCTGGGCTGACGAGGATCTGACTGGATTGGGCGATGCCGGCCAACCGGGCGGCTACGTTGACGTGTCGGCCACTCGCGGAGAAAACCCATCGGGTGCCGAGTCGACCATGCAACTGGGTCGATCCGACCAAAGCCACGCCAGACGAGATCCCGATGTGCACTTCAATCGGCTGTTCCCTGTTCTCCCGATTGAGCCGGTCAGTTGCTGCAAGCAGTGCCAACGCCGTTTCCGTGGCAGAGGCGGCGTTTTGGACCGGGTCCGGCTGCTGGAAAACGGCCATGAATCCGTCGCCCATTGTTTCATTAACATTCCCACCGCGTTCGGCGACCTCGTCGAGAAACGCCGAAAAATATCGTTCGATCAGCTCGTTCAAGGTCGAGGGCGGTAAGAGCTCGCTCAATCGGGCATAGCCCGTAATGTCGAGAAACAGGATGGATGCGTCCCCTTCCTGCTTTGCAAAATCCGGAGCGTCGGGATTTTGCGCGACGAGATCCCTGACGGCCGAAGGAACGAATTTGGCGAAGTGATCGCTAAGCCGACGCAGGCCTCCGACCTTGCGATCCATCGCCTCTTTGAGCCGAAGCGAAGTCTCGATCCTGGCCAGAAGCTCTCGTTCATCTACCGGTTTGGTCAGAAAGTCATCGGCCCCGGCCTTGATGCCCTTCACCCGGTCTTCCACTGCATCGAGCGCCGTCATAATGATCACTGGAATGAACCGGGTTTCATCCGAGGCCTTGAGAATGCTGCAGGTCTCAAACCCATCCATGACCGGCATCATGACGTCGAGCAGGATGAGAGCGGGAGGATTTGCCTTGACAATGGCCAGCGCCTCGGCGCCGTTCGAGGCGCTGACGGTGGAATAGCCGAAGCCCTCCAATTCCTGTTCGAGATAATCGACGTTCTTGGGCTCATCATCCACGATGAGAATCGTCGACAGCTCCCCCATGTCTTCCCCTCAATTCGACGCCCCCGACGCCTCACTCACTTTGGGGGCGTAATACGCGTCCCAGAACGTCATCAGCGTCCGTGGGGTAAATCTCAGCTGGGCGTTGGCTCCGAAGACCGCGCGCTCCTGGTAGCCAAAAAACAGCAGATGATTGGCTGCGACGTATTCCTCAAGCTGCCGCCAAATCTGATGCCCCTTGTCCTGGTCGTAAGTGTGTATTCCTGCCAAATAGAGTTCATCGATCTTCTGGTCACGCACGGCCGACTCGTTGGGTTGCCCCGAATAAAGCAACGTCATCGGAATCATTGCGGCGTGAAAAATTGTCCCCGCCGGAACGCTGAGCAGCAGGATATCGAACGATGGTGCTACGCCACCTTTGAACTTAGGCAGATACAGCTGTTCGAGAAACTCAGCCTCGCTCACTCGCTTCACGTTCAGCGATATGCCGATCCGGCCCAGAGATACGGCAATGATCTTCTCGATCTGCGGTGGGACCTGTGTCGCGACCATCATTGACAGGGCCAAACCGCTGCCAACTCCCGCTTCATCAAGAAGCCGGCGGCTTTGCTCGGGATCGAACGGAACTGGAGGCAACTCTGCGCCGTTCGGGTCTCCAGGAACAGTATAGCCGCCGAATAGTCGACCGTTGCCGATCGCGCCGTAGCGGATGAGATGATCGCGATTGACGGCGAGGTTGATCGCCTGCCGGACCTTCACGTCCAGCAACGGCGTTGCTGGCTTCAGGAGATTGAAGGCGCCGAGCACGAGCTGGGGCAGCCAGGCCTTGACGACCTTGCCGACGCCGAGACGCATGAACGTCGTGGTCCTTCTTGGATTGAGCCGACGGATGATGTCGAGCCGGCCATTGGCGAGGCCGTCAAGCGCGTGCTCCTGATCCATGTACGCGTAAACGAGACGTTCTATTTTTGGGTAGGACGCTCGCCAATAATCCTCGTTGCGGTCGAGGATAACCTGGCGCTTATCAGCGTCCCAGCTGACGAACTTGAATGCGCCGGTGCCGACCGGGTGATGGCCGAACTCGCGGGCGCCGACGCGGCGGAACTCCAGCGGCGCCGCTATCAGACCAATGTTCGACAGGCGGTACAGGAACACGCTGTCCGGTTCCGATAGCTTCACATCGACGGTGTAGGGATCGACCACGACGACGCTGTCGAGTCGCGGGAACCAAGCCGTTCCTCCGTAGGCTTTCGCAGCTCTTTCCAACGAGAAACGGACCGCTTCGGCGTCAAATCGCTCGCCATTGTGAAACCTGACGCCGCGGCGAAGCTCGAAGCGGAAGGTCGTTTCGTCGCGCCGCTCCCACTTTACGGCCAGGCAAGGTTCGAACTCATGGTCGGGCGAGGTCGTGACCAGAGGCTCGAAGATGTTATGCAGCAGCTCGATACAAGGTTGTTCCGCGCACACAAGCGGATCGAAGCTTGCTCCCTCCTCGTAGGTGTTTGTCGCCGAATTGAGCGCGATCGGCGTGTCTTCTCCCGGCGAAAAACGAACGGTCTGGCCCAGCGCCGGCTCGATGGCAGCGACGCAAAGCCAAGCGGCGCTGCCGAAGGCAAACCAGCGAAGCAGCAAACCACCCCAGCCCTCGCGCGGTGCCAAAATCATTTGATCGTTGCCAGGAACTTGGCAATTTCCCCGTTGATCGTTTCATTGAATTTCGGGTCAGCGCCGATACTTGCGGTATGCCCGGCAGGTGACGAAACCTCAAGATACGCGGCGTTGCGGATTGCGTTCTTCGCGAACTGCAGTTCCTCACGCCTAAATAGCTGATCTTCCTTGACTCCAATCAATAAGGTCTTCGCCTTGATTGCGGCCAGGGCTGCCTTGGGGTCGCCATTAAAGCCGGGCGTATCGCCGACGTTGAACTCCGACCAGCCTTCCAGCTGGTAGTAGATGTCACGCGCATCCAACCCCGCCCCCGACCAGACGTGTTGCATGGCTGTCTGATAATTGCGGAGCTTGTCGGAGGTCGTCAATGTATCCATGTACCATTGCGTTGACCCCAACCAGTAATTCAGTTCCATCAATGCGACCTCAAGGCCAGTGACGGGATTGACGTTATACATTCCACTGTACCAACCCGGATCGAGGGCGATGACGTCCCTGACATGGCGAAGGACCAGTCGGGCTTGGGGATTAATTTGTGGACTCGCTGCCATTGGTATGATCGCCAACGCAAAATCCGGGTGGCTTACCGCAAGTTGAAATGCGTTGATGCCTCCGATCGAGCCGCCTATTGCTGCCAATACGTGGTCAATCCCAAGATATTCCTTCACAAGCTTGTAATCGGCGTTCACCCAGTCCCGTGCGGTAATCCGCGGGAAGCGCATCTTCAAGCCACTGTTGGTGGGACCCATCGTGAGATCCTGCCGCATCTTGGCGTTGGCGAGAAAGTCGGTGGCGATGACGAAGTATTTTTCGGGATCTAGTGCTTTGCCGGGGCCGGTGAGAAATTCATTGTCGTGATGGTCGCCGGCAAAGTGCTGAAGCGACAGCACCGCGTTATCGCGCGCGGCATTGAGCTTCCCATACGTCACGTATGATACCTTAAGGTCATCGATTATCTCGCCGCTCTCGAACCGGAAACTGCCAAGCGACGCGATCTGATTTTCCGGCGTATCCGGACCGCTTGTCTCGGGGCGCGGCGCGGGTGCCCCGGCGAGGGCGAGGCTCACTAGGAACAGAGCCGGCAGTGCGGCTGCGCTTGCCCTGCCCATCCACGGAAAATGAGCGCACATCATGGATTCCTCCCTTTGCCATCACGTTACATTGGTTCCCAAGTACCGGTTCAACATCTGAAACAGCAGAGCCTCGTCGATCGGCTTGGTGAGAAAGTCATCACAACCGCTTGCTCTTGCCTTGGCTTCGTCACCGCGCATGGCGTGCGCCGTCAACGCTATGATCGGAATGCTCTTGAGGTCCGCATGCGCTTTGAGGCGGCGGGCGGCTTCCCATCCATCGATCACAGGAAGCGACAGATCCATCAGAATGAGATCCGGCCGCTCCCGCTCCGCCGCTGCAATTCCCGCTTGGCCGTCGGCAGCCGCGATCAGCTCGAATTCCTCCTCCAGCAACTGCGTGAGCAGGTCCCTGTTGAAGTCGACATCCTCGACGATCAGAATCTTTTTCATGGTACCGCATCCCGTGCCGTTTCCGGCGTCCTCGTCGGCCCCTCTCCTTCCGAAACGCGGTTCCCCTGAAAAATTGCCGGCAATCTGATCGTGAAGGTAGAGCCCTGGCCTACGATGCTGTCGACGAAGACATCGCCGCCGAGCAGGTGGGCGAGATGTCGGCTGATCGACAGCCCTAAACCAGTGCCGCCGTGCTGGCGCGTGGCGCCACCGTCTGCCTGCCGAAATTCCTCGAAAATGAAGTTGAACTGATCCCTAGGGATGCCGGGGCCGGTGTCCGAGACGTCAATGGCAATCCGCTCCTTGTCACCCGTCGCCACTAAGCGGATTTGGCCGCGCTCGGTGAATTTGACCGCGTTGCTGAGCAGGTTCAGCACAATCTGCTTCAGCTTGTCCCGATCCGAATAGATCTCCGGGAGGTCGCTTGCCACGTTCGACGACAGCTTGACATTTTCTGGCTTGATCATCGGTTCGACGGTGCGGATGCATTCTTCGACCACCGCCTCCAGGCGGAATCGTCCTGGATATACCTCGAGCCGTCCGGCCTCGATTTTTGATAGATCCAAAATTTGATTGATCAGTGTGAGCAGGTGCTCCGCGCTGCTCAAGCTCTTTTGCAGGTTGTCGTATTGCTTTGGCGGCAGCTGCTCCTTGGAGCGTCGCATCACCAGCCTGGTGAAGCCGATGATGGCGTTCATGGGAGTTCGCAGCTCATGCGACATGTTCGCCAGGAACGCCGACTTGTGCTGGGAGGCCTGCTCCAGCTGCTGGTTCAGCTGCCTCAGCTGTTGGGTACGCTCGGTGATCCTGGTTTCGAGCTGCTCGGCATGTTGGCGCACCTGCTGGTAGAGCTTTGCGTTGTTTATGCTGATAGTTGCCTGCGTCGCCAGTCCGCTGAGCAGTTGCACGTCCTCGTGCTGGAATTTGTGTGGGATTGCGCTCATGACGTAGAGAACGCCGATCACCTCGTCCTCGGACTTTAGCGGAACCGCAACGACGGATTTCATCGAGGTTTGCTTGATGATCTGCAAGAACGGCGAATCGGCATACTCCCCGATGTAGTCGCCGACGAGCAGCGGCTCGCCGCTCGCGACCACCCGTCCGCCAATCCCTTCCCCTGACCGAAAACGCGTGCCGTTCACCGTTGCGCTTCCCTCCCCGGTTTGCGCCCTAATTACGAATTCATCGCGTTGGTCCTCGCGCAAGGCCAACATGCTGGTGTCGGATTTGAGAAGGCTGCAGGCACGCTTCACGATCAGGTCCAGCGTTGGTTCAAGGCTGACCTGGGCACTGATCTCTTGTCCGATCTCGTAGAGTGCGGTCGTTTCCGTGATTTTTCGCTGCAGGGCTTCTTCGTTCCACTTAAGTGCGGCGGCCATGTCATTGAACGACTGCGCAAGCCGTCCCACCTCGTCTTTCGTTCCGACGTCGACGACAATGTCGCGCCGGCCAGCGGCGATCTGGTCCGCGGCGTCGGCCATGCGGCGGATCGGACGCGTCAGGCGTCGCACACGATTCGCGGTGAGCAGCAACGCGCCTGCGAGACTCAGGGCTGTGATAATGAAAAAGCTGATTGCGATGAAACGCGCACTGCGCTGAAAGTCGTCGATGGGATAGGTAAAATCGACGACCATCGCTCCCAGCAATGTCGGCGCCCGATCGCCACTGCCCGTATCGTAAACGGGCAAGGCATAAGTCATGGCCGGGCTGGCGGGCGAAGCGTACATCGCCCCGCGCGGAAGCTGCTTAAGTGCTTGAAAGAAGGGAGCACTGGACGCGTCGGTCCGGTTTGGATCGATGGCGCCATTCACCACTTTTGCGATTTCCCGGCCTTGACTATCGACGTACCGAACTTGCCAATAGATCAGCTCATTGTGGTTCATGCGGTCGACAAACCGCAGCAGCGAACGTTCGACCTCCTGCCGATAGACCTCGGCTTCTTCCAGGAGATCATAGTAGCGGTTTTCGAAATAGTCTCTGATCGACGGATTTTCGCTGATCGTATACAGATCGCTGGCGCGCTCCTTGAGATAGCGAGCACCGCTGGTCGTCGCCTGACCGGCCGTCACCACATATCCGACAGTCCCCAAAACGATCATGGGGATCGCAACAAGCGGAAGGATAATCGCCAGCATCTTGGTCTCGATGCTGAGATCGTGAAACCATCCGCCGCCGGTCGAAGTCATGTTCAGACCGATGTTCGAATATGGCCCCGGAGTCGACCGGCTTCCCTGCCGTCTTTCGTCTCTGCTCTCTTCTAACACTCGCAAAGAATTCGGCTGGGTAACTTACCACCTACTGATGAGTATGGAAAGCAGACTCCTGGCCTCGTTAGGGCAAAAAGGCAATGAACCACCGTTATTTAAAAGCCCATCCGCCTCGCTTTTTGAGGAGTATTCCAGAACCCACGACACCGCGTTGGCGCGAGTCAACCGACAAGGCGGCAAACAACGATGCGCGAAAGCGAGTCACGCCGCGAAGGCCGATGCAAGCCGAGCGAAACAAATGCCTCAAACTTTCACGTTCCTCGCGATCCGCCGGACCGCCGCTTGCGGGCAGCAATCGTGCAGGAGTATCCTGATGAGCGAACGAAGCGGGAAGCTGCTAATGGACCGCATCATCCCGATGATAGCGAGATAAGATTGGGCACACGCAAGTGTCGCAGCCGTGAGGTGGGGTATCGCCGTGGAAAATCCATTTAAAATCTATGGGCCTTTTGAAGTTGTGAAGCAGAAGGTAGCCGACAGAGAACATCAGAAAGAATTTTGGAGCGATTGCGAGGCTAAGGACGAGACGCATTATCAGTTGTCGCAGGCAAAGGGCCTCTATTTGTTTTCGCTCCGCAATGAACCAAACTATAATCCACAATATGTCGGAATGACCGAACGGGATTTTAGGACAGAGGTCTTCAACAATAAGAACATGGTAACGATACTTGATAAACTTCTGGGCGAAAGGGGAGTGTTGTGTCTGCATCTCCTAGCGAGGCCAAAAGAAGCACAAAGAGGATTTTCAATAAACATCAGTGACAAAGAGCTATACTGGCTCGAAGATTTCATTCAGCAGATGTGTCGGATAAAAAATCCAGACCTTTATAATATAGGAAAAAGTAGGTTTTTATTGAAAGCGGCGATAGAGGGTCTAACTGACAACTCTACCCACAGGGGGAAGTTCCCAGAACACATCCGAACATTTAGGAATGCATTAGGTTTCGATGATCTCTGAGTAGCCCTCTATCTCTTGCCCGACTGACAAATTTGAATTTCCTGAGAAAGTGAGGCCCTGGGCCGCACGAGCCGAGCGGAACAAACGTTTCAGATTTTCACCTTTTTTCCTAATGCAACTTCGCTAACTCACCAAGCAGCGCTTTAGCCTCTTTCAGATCGAGCGTATCGAAGCCTTCGGTGAACCAGCCGTAGACTGGAGCGAGGAGATCGCGGGCCTCAGCCCATTTGCCCTGATCGCGGAGAAGCCGCGCCATGCTCATCGCCGCGCGCAGTTCCCAGGACTTTGCCTGCTGCTTACGCGCGACCGCAAGCGCGCGCTCGAAATACGCTTCCGCTTTCGCCGCATTCAGCTCGGGTGACAGCAGCACGATTTCTCCGGCGATGCGATGGATGTCGGCTTCGCACCATTTTTCCTTGGTTGTTTCCACCGCTGTCATCGCTTCGCCAATGCAGCGCCAAGCGTCATCGAATTGGCCGAGGTCCGCGTAGGCTCTCGCCAAACATGATAAGTAGAACGACACACCCCATGTTGCCCCCGTTGACCGCAATGCGGCGATCCCGGAGGTGAGGATTTGCACCGCATCCGAAGCATTGCCTGTCAGGGCCAACGCGCAACCTTGGCTGATCACCGCGAGCGCTTTCCACTGCGAGGCAGCGGTTTGACGGAGCTGGTAGGGCGGGAAGAAGAACTCGAATTGCTGCTGCGGCGGTGGTCGAGGGCAAAGACTGGTGAAGGCCAGGTGGTGCTCCTCTCCGGCGAGGCCGGGATCGGCAAGTCCCGGCTCACGGCGGCGCTGCTGGAACGCGTCGCCACTGAGCCGCACACACGCTTGCGCTATTTCTGCTCGCCGCAGCACACCGACAGCGCGTTTTATCCCATCATCGGCCAGATGGAACGTGCCGCCGGATTTGTGCATGACGACACCGCGCAAGCGAAACTCGACAAGCTCGATGCCGTGCTCGCGCCGACTGCGACTTCTGCGCAGGACGCCGCACTCTTTGCCGAGATGCTGTCGCTGCCGAATGATGGACACTATCCGGCGCTGGATCTGAACCCAGAGCACCGCAGGCAAAGAACGCTGGACGCCTTGGCGGCACAACTCCCGGGATTGGCTAGACAGCAGCCGGTGTTGATGATCGTCGAAGATGCGCATTGGATCGATCCGACAAGTCTGGAAGTGTTCGGTCGCACAGTGGACCAAATTAAAACTCTTCCAGGGCTGCTCATCGTAACAGAACCCGGCACAATGCCGGTCCAATGCGCTGATGCCGAAGCCAGGCCGCGACAAGCCTTTAGGGAGATGGTCGCGCCAGCTCGCCTACATAATGCTCTCCTGGAAAGCCTCTCCTGCGGTATAGTTGCGTCCTCAATCCTCTCCGCGAGGCGGAGCATGTCAGAACGCCGATTTGTCCTTGCCGATTTCACCCATACGGATCGCGCAGGCGTCCTCCAACTCTATGAAGCGGGCCACACATATGCCCTATCGTCGGCCATCGCCCATGCTGCAACTAAGCGCGAACTCGTCGCCAAACAGCGGCCAGCGGACTGGATGCCGCCGAGTATGTTTCAGTTTCCAAAGGTACTAACTGAGGCTGAGGTGATCGAGGCGGAGGAAGAATTGAAGGCCCTGCAACGTCACGCCTTCGCGATAGTCCATCCCGAAGTAGAATAATCTTAGCTCGACTTTGCGGATTTTTGCCGGGGTTTTAGATGCCGG
>Ga0208686_1001150_pt1 | contig 10941 bp, 13 predicted proteins | sample June2015DPH_6_50_FD_184694 | JGI IMG/M metagenome (GOLD analysis project Ga0208686, IMG submission 184694) | Peatland microbial communities from SPRUCE experiment site at the Marcell Experimental Forest, Minnesota, USA - June2015DPH_6_40... | ecosystem: Environmental > Terrestrial > Soil >... | reverse complement strand
AGCGTCGCGCCTCAGAGATCATGCTCAAGGCCAAGAGCAAAGCCGCTGGCCGGCGCATCACGGCCGGTGAGGACAAGGCCTATGACACGGCCAATCATGTGGCCAATCTTCGCGCCAGGAACGTCACCCCGCATGTGACGCAGAACAATAGCGTTACCAAAACCGGCAGAAGCCGCGAGAGCGCCATCGACGGACGCACCACGCGGCACGAAGGCTACGGAATATCGCAATCGCGCCGCGCAATGATCGAATGCATCTTCGGTTGGGGTAAGCAGCACGGTACGATGCGGAAGACCAAACATCGCGGCATCCGCAGCGTTACCGCCGACTTTATGCTCAACCTGATCGCCTACAACCTGATCCGCATTCCCAAACTGATTGCAGCGTAGGCAGGCGGCTGTTCAGACCACCAAAAAGCGCCTCGAACGATCGAACACACCAGAAGCTATGACCCTCAAGAAAAGGAAAAACTTGAATTTCCAGAGTTTTTCCGCAGACTGCTAGTTCTTAAAAAAGACCGAGCAATCATCCGAACCGAATTCCGCAGGTCTAATGACCTTTTGCAGAGGTCAGTCCCTCTTCGCAAAGCAGCGACTTGCTCTGCGTTCTTGCGTCGATGTCATCCCGGCGGCACGAGCCTGCGCTTTGACCTGCACAAAACCGACCTGCCTCACGTAGGCACGGACTTTCTCGCAGGTGATTTCTGAGTTTGCCAACACCGGGCTCGCGGTGGGGACAAAGAAGAGCATTAGCAGGGAGGTTTTCATTCGGGGGGTCGCTTTCTTGGTACATGTCGAGGCGGAACCGCGCGTGCCCGTGATCCTCAACGCGGCGAGCAGCATCTTGGTTCCCGACAACGCGGGGCACTAGAAGAGCTTTCGCGTTTTAAAAACCAGGGCCGCCCCGGCGCGGGGCAGTGGGAAGCGGAGGAGGACTGGGGCCCCGGGTGAACTTGCTTCGTGGGGTCTCTTGTGACGTTCGGGAATCGCACCGCAAAGCCATTCAGCGTTGTGCGCCAAGCGCCTTAAGAGACCGCAAGATATTCGTTACCGTTTCCTTAATTCTCCGCATTGTGACCAATTTTGAACAGTCCTAGCTTCGGGCGCCGGTACAGTATTATGCGCATTCGAAAACACGGAGCACTCCAATGCAAAAAGTACTTGGAATGGTGGCATTTGCGGTAATCTCTTTAACCTTACCCCAACTCGCTTTGGCCCAAAGCTCGTCGCAAGGCGAAACCTGGTCAACGAAACATGCGCAAGTGAAGAACGAACTTGAACAGGCGGGGTACAGGGACATTCGAATTATACCACTTTCCTACCTTGTCCAGGCGACAGATAAAGGCGGAAATCTCGCGATGATGGTGGTCACCCCAAATTCCATGACTGCCGTCACAGCTATGGATATGGAAATCCCGAAGAAGTGAGTTGGAGCGGCGCGTCAACGCCCTGGCAAAGGCGTTGACGCACTTCAGCGGGGTAGTCGCGCTCGGTTATTTCGTCGAGGCAGATCGCTTTGCCGACTGCAGGCGCAGCCGATGCGGATTCCCAGCCGATCTTGGGCGGGTTCAGCAACAGCAGACCGCCGCATCGAATAGTCATGCGTCTTTGCCGCTCGAGCCAACCCTGTGAAGTAGGTTACAAACGACTGACTTTTGGAATGCTATCGTTTTGTTTGTTGCAGCCGAGGAAGAGTTGGCGCGTCTCTACAGACGATCTCGCGCTGCAGCGCGTCGACGCGGGCTTTAAGGCGACGTTTCCGCAATGGCCGCTATCATCGATTCGACGCTTGGCTCCTTTGGCGTCAACAGTTTCGCGAGCACGACGCTCAATTGCGACCGGTGAAAAGGCTTCTGCAACACCGGAAAGATTCGGTAACCGTCTAGCAGCGTGTCCTTGTCATAGCCGGTCGAAAAGACGAATGGCACGCTGCGCGCGGCGAGCACATCGGCGATGGTCCCAATCAGTCCGCTTCCCAGTCTCACCGCATCCTTCGTAGCTCCGCTCAGATGTTGCTCTGGCAGCCTATTGCGGAGAAACATGCCGAGAAACGCCCCGCCCGAGACGCACGCAAATACAATCACCGACATTAGTAGGGGACTCACAGCTCATCAATCCGATCTTGCGCGAAGATGACACCTCCCATTGGCAGCTCCTCTCCCGGACATATCAAGTTTCCGCAATGAAAGGTACATCGTCAGCGATGTTCTGGTAAGGAGCATACAAGCTTTTGGCGTGAGGAACGTTCTCATCGGCGCAAGTTTCTTCTTAGCCCTTTGTTATAGATCTTGCGTGAAGCGACTTTCGTGGCGATCGGAGCAATAGCGGATATGCCAGACGCGCGCTTGAAGTGTCAAAATGACCCGAAGCGGCTCTTTTTTGTCCGTGGCTATTTTATTTCGTGACCATTGGCGGTGGCGCAGCGTTTCGTCGTTTGGGGATCGCCTAGAACCGCGCCGCGCTGCCGAAGCGCTTCCTTGCGCGCTAATCTGCAAACGACGCCTTACCCCACCGCGCGCGAATCCCAGCCAGGAAATTTCGAGCATCGTGAGACAACAGGATACGAAGGGCACTCACGCGATCTTCCTGCGCTAAAGGCACCAGATAGGGCCTAAGCGGCGCAAGTCCCCGATCGGTCAGCGTCCCGCCATTGTAAGCAATCTGCACGCGTTCGATCCAGGCGCATAATTCTTGCCGTCCATCGGAGCTGATGAGCTCGGGGAAATGCTCTTGCTTCACCCCCGAATATGAAAGCGGAGCGTCCGGCAATATTTGATCTCTGATAATCCAAACTCTGCGCCCTTGTATGAAGCCGTAGCTCGCATCTGGCGGAGAGTTCCATTGGGCTTCGTCCAGAATTACCCTGATCTCCACGGGCATAAGCCAAAGACCGGAGCCGCTTTGCGTGACCGGAAGGCCTGGGTGGTCTGACAACTTTGCAGTTTGGCTAGCTTCGCCCTGAAGCAGCCAGCCCTCCTGCAATGAATCTATGGCTACTATTTCAGCAAGGAGTTCGCGCGCGGTAGTTGCTTGGAGAACTTTCGCGCCCGTGTAAAGGAACATGCCAGCCGTTATGACACTTGCTATTACGGCACCGATCAGAAAACCGACGATGACCCTCCAACCTGTCATTTGATCCCACCGTGCCCGCTGAAATGAATTCCTTTCTACAATCAATAACATCAACGAAAGCTGCACACAATCGAAACGTCATTTCAAACTGCCAGTAAGCGGGCAGCCTCCACTCAATAGCCGCGGAGCGCCACGCGGCAGCGCGCCACCGCCGGGTCCTGGCTGATCATGACGCGGATGTAGGCGACGGCGCGAGCGGCTTCGGCATGCGTCAGCGTCAGGGGAAGCCCGGCCTGCGCGGCCAGTGCCCTGCACGCTGCGGGGACGGCCACGCGATCCTCGGCACGCGAGGGCGAAGCGAGCAGCATCAGAGCTATCACGGCGAGTACGGCAGGCATCCCCAACGTATTTACCCGACATTCCCCAGTCGGCTTGATTGCCGAACTCCAGGTTGCTGCCTCACGGCGGTGCCGTCAAGGCAGTCGGCAGATCATTGGAGACCGACAGCGCGGGGCAATCGCGACCAGGATCCTCAAGGTATTTCTTAAAACGCGACGGTTTGTGTGCTATCTAAATTATGGCGCCACGCGCGGTCGTGGCCGAAAACCGTCCGCCGGCAAATGCCACGCCAAGGAGGACGACATGCCCGACGATCGATCGCGAACAGCGAAGGCATCTCCGGTGCCTGTTGCGCTAATTTTGTTCGCCGCACTCGTGCTCTCCGCCTGCGTGCAATCCGAGACGCCACTATTGGCTGGATCGAATCCGCTGCTCGGAACGCAATTCCAGCTGGATCTCTATCGAGATTTCGCCGCAGGAAAAGCGCTTTCCGCGAAAACGTCGGTCTTTCGCTGGAACGACAACCACTACGCGCTTGTCAGCGGCGATTCCTCGGGCGTGGAGTACTTCGTGGTTCAACCCATCGACGGCGGCAATTTACTCATCGAGGCCAACGAACACGATCATATGTATCTGCTGGGCCGCAAGTTGGCCAAAGGGACCTATGGCATCGTGCCGATCGACCAGAATGACGTCGATGAAGCGACGCGCAAGCGGACATGCGTGACGAGAAACCCGGTAATCTGCACGATTCATACACGCCGGCAGCTTGACGTTTTTGTCCGTGCAGCAGCCGCCAAGACGGACGGCCACGTCATGGTGGGGGTGATTTCCGCTGCGGCGAAGTGAGGCGGGAAAACGAACATATCCACGACCGCGGCCTAATCAGGCTGGGTGCGTGTCCATCGCATTGAGGCCGACTACCGAATGATAGAATTCCGCTTCACAGACGCATCAGTGAATGAGTTGGCGCGAGAGCAGGCGAGTATCGCGGTCACCAACGCGCGCCTCGCCAGTTTGCATCGTCGGCAAGGACCGGTCAGAAGGCCGAGCTGAAGCCAAAACCGCCTGCCGGCGCGAAAGCGGCTATCCCAACCTCCGTTGTGCTGCAGCGGCTGCACGACAAGGCACCGACAGATCACTTCACCCTGGGCTGGCTCATGGGCAGCCTGCAGAAGCGCTCCTTCGGCATCATCATGCTCCTGCTTTCCCTGGTCGCGATGGCGCCGGGCGTCTCAATCGTAGCCGGCTTGTTGCTCATGATTCCCGCGTTCCAAATGATCGCGGGCCGACCTGCTCCGGTCTTCCCACGCTCCATCGCCGCCCGCCCGTTGCCGACGCGGCACCTCGCCGCTTTGGTGCAGCGAGCCGTGCCGGTGCTGAGATATCTGGAGAAGGTGATCCATCCGCGCTGGCCCACTCCGCTCGAAGCGACCAAGCGTCTTGTCGGCACCGTCATCGTGATACTGAACACCACCTTGGTGTTCACTCCGATCCCGCTGAGCAACGTCGTCCCCGCCTTGACGATCGCCTTGATCTCGCTGGCCTATCTTGAGGAGGACGGACTTCTGCTCTCAATCGCCCTGCTGGACGCGGTCGTCGTGGTGACGGTGGAGTTGGCGATGGTCTGGGAGACGGTCCTCGGCGCAAAATGGATCGTCGGCCTGTGGTAGCTCAACGCTTTGAATTCGCTCTCGAACTACCCGGGGATTCCGGAGCAATGTGATCCGCCGCCGTGGTTGTAAAACCAAATGCCCAGAACGTGATGCTCGACGAACCGGCGTTCAGGACGAGGATGGCGGCGTCAATTGCGGAAATAGAATCTTTGCGGACGACGCCGTTGATTTAGATCGCTGGCATCGTCGTGCGCGGCGGCTAAAACCAATTGATTCCCGCCAGCGGCAGCACCCGCGCAAGGATCGCCCCCGCGCAAATCAGCACCACGAGCAGTTTGAGAAGATTTGCTAGACGACTGTCATTAACGAACTTTTCGATGGCCCAAAAACAAATTGCACCGACGACGCAAATAATCAGAACCCCGATCAAGACTGAAAGCATAGCTGTCCCCTTTTGCTGGTGGGTAATGAGCTTCGGCGCACCACGACTTATGCCGTCGACTCTTTACACCGGCTCGACCCGCCCATTCTGTCTCACCTAATCTGTCTCACCAAGCCAGCGGCGCGAAGGGCTCGCCGTGGCTGTATGGCTATTTGCCTTTGAGCGTGTCTTTGAGGCCGCCGATGGTGTTCTGAACTTTGCCTTTTATCCGGTCCGCCTTGCCCTCCGACTCCAGCTTGGCGTCACCGACGGCCTTGCCGACCGCCTGCTTGACTGCACCTTTGATTTGCTTGCCCGATCCGACGATCCGGTCCTTGTCCATGATTTCTTCCTCCACTGTTCTAGCGAAGCCGACAACGGGAAATGACAACGGAAGATATAAGCAAGTTTAACTATAGGGCGCGCGCACCAGCATTGGTCATTGATTTAGATCAACCGACATTCCTCGGATGATTCTCGTGCAGTGGAATTGCATGCGAACCGGCGCGTTCTGCGCGAGCATGCAATCCCATCGCGGTCAGTGCGACGCCACCGAGAATCATGTTGATGCCGACCAGGAGCCCCATGGTCCAGGCAGAGGTCCCCGGAAGATCGAAAATAATGATGCTCGCCAAGACAATGTCGACGCCGCCGCTCGCCAACATCCAGGCCCAGCGCCCAGAGAACTGACGTCGGTGTTCGAAAGCGAACATGATGGATGCGCCCCCTTCGACCAGGAAGAACAGAACCAATATCAGCCGCAGCGGGCCGATTTTCTCGAATGGCCATCCCATCAGACCGCCATACAGATCCTGGGATTTGTTCGCGATCAGGACTACGCCGACAACAATCGCGAGCAAAGCCGATACCAGGGACCACCAGAATCCTGGTGCCTGTCGCGCCCAGTAGGTTGTCGCCAACCCTAAGGTTCCGCTGACGAGAAAGAGCCAACCCAGAACAACGGTCACGTTCGCGCTGGCGATAGACGGAATGACGATCGCCAGGAGTCCCAATAAAATGAGGGCCGCTCCTTCGATAGCAAAGAGAATCCAGTGGTCATGGATCGACCTTGTGGCTGCTTCTGGAACGCGATCACTGTGTGAATGTCGGTTCGTAGTCATTTGAGTCCTTTGGACTTCGATCCGGAAAAAGCGCCGTAGAACCTTCGCGCCGATCAAGAATTGGTCATACTATTTGGTGGGACGCTTCTTGCCGAAGGCGGCGACCACTGTTTTCTTCTTGATGCGCGCTGCCGGGTTGCCGCGCTCCCCGAGATTCTGCTCTTCAGTGCCATCGCCCATCATGCCGGGATGAGCAACCTTTGCTTGCTGCTTGGTGCCTTTAGGGGTTGGGAGTTTTCTCGTCATGCCAAATACTCCGTGCAAGGTGCTAGTGGCTGGATGGTAAAGATACGCCTTTCGCATGTCAGGAAGCTAGACCGTCCGGCAAGGGGAAGACTGTGCAAAAATGGCCAGTTTAAGAGGTCTGCGAATTTATCCCCATGCCCGCGCGCCCGCAACTCAGCTAATTGTTAGTTTCGACGATCTGCGGTTGGTCGTGCAGAACGAGATTCAACAATGAACTATGGACTTCGATGCCGCCTTCGATACCGCCGTTGTAGGCAATAAAGCCCAGCTTGCGAAATTTGTTCATGAAAAAACTCACGCGCGACCGCGTCGTTCCGATCATCTCCGCAAGGGTTTCCTGGCTGATCTTGGCGATAATCGGCTCCGGTTTGCTTTCTTTGCCGAAGTTCGCCAACAGCAGGAGCAGGCGGGCAAGACGCTTCTCGCTCGAATTGAAAAGCTGATCGACCAGATCTGCTTCTACGCGGATAGCTCGCCCCAGAAGATGGGCAATGAACATCTCAGAGAACGCTGGCTCCTCATGGATCACGCGAACAATAGCTGCTTTTGCCAATCTCGCGATGACGCAGTCCGTCATGGTCGCAACCGTCGCCAAGCGCAGCGCCTGCCCGGCAAGACATCCTTCACCGAAGAAATCGCCTGTTCCCAGAAAAGCGACCAAGGCTTCCTTGCCTTGCTCGGAGACGACAGTTTTTTTGATCTTGCCGCGCAGAATGTAATAGACCGCATCCGCAGGGTCTCCCTGTGAATAGATGATCTGACCCTTGCGGTACGGAGCATTGCTCCGGCCATCGCCGATCTTTGCGAGAAATGACTTCGGATCGAATGACGGTCGGCGTTTAGGCGCCATGAAATGACCTTCCGACGGTCCTTTGCGGGACCTGCCGATGCTTCGGCTATCCCCGATAGGGATGACAGACGATTTTGCATCGATTGAGCGTCGGCGTTTAGTCGCCGGCGCATGACCGATCATAAGCTGCTTCTGGAGCGAAGGAAATCGCCTGCTAAGCTGGGGGACACTTTGACGCGATCCTAATGCTTATGGGCAGGCACCCTTTGATCAATCAGCGTAAGCGCCCGGAAATGGAAACATTATGCACAATGGCGGTGCTTCCGAGTGAGCAATAATGCTCAGAAATGCATAAGCCTAAGGTAGCGGCCCCGCTTGACCTGGGCCGATCCGACCTCGAAGCTCAGCCCCGCTGATGCGGCAACAGAGAGGCTCTCGATCATGGTCACGTCGCGCGAAATCCGTCTGAAATCCCGCCCTGCCGGCATGCCGAGTGCCGAAAATTTTGAGCTGGCCACCGTGTCGGTGCCAGATCCCGCGCCCGGCGAAGTCCAGGTGAAGAACCTGTGGATGACGGTCGATCCTTATATGCGCGGCCGCATGGTCGATCGCGCGAGCTATGTCCCGCCCTTTCAACTGGGAGAACCACTGCAGGGCGGCGCCATCGGCGAAATTGTCGCGTCCAACGATCCGCGGTTCAAGCGCGGCGATCTCGTCTCGACGATGTTCGGCTGGCGGGAGGCATTCAATGCGCCTGCCGCCAACGTGCAGAAGCTCGACACGTTCGGGCTGCCGCCGCAGGCGTTCCTCGGCGTCGCCGGCATGCCGGGCCTGACGGCCTGGGTGGGCCTGTTGAAGATCGCGGCGCTGAAGCCTGGCGACGTGGTGTTTGTCTCGGCTGCGGCCGGCGCCGTCGGCTCGGTCGTCTGTCAGATCGCCAAGATCAAAGGCCACACCGTCATCGGATCGGCCGGCGGCGCCAAGAAGGTTGCGTTTCTCAAGGAAATCGGTGTCGACCAGGTCGTCGACTACAAGGCGACCGACAACCTGACCGAGGCGTTGCTGCGGGCGGCGCCCAACGGCATCGATGTGTATTTCGACAATGTCGGCGGCGAGCACCTGGAGGCGGCGCTCACGGCAGCCAACCGGTTTGCCCGCTTCGCGCTGTGCGGGATGATCTCGCAATACAATGTCGCCGGCATGCCCGCCGGGCCGCGCAATATCATGTTCGCCGTCGGCAAGAGTCTCCGGCTCGAGGGCTTCATCGTCTCCAACCACTTCAATCTATTGCCCGAGTTTCAAAAAGACATGACGGGATGGATCCGCGACGGCAAGATCGCCTGGAAGGAAACCGTCGAACACGGCATCGAGAATGCGCCGGCCGCCTTCCTCAAATTGTTCACCGGCGAAAACTTAGGAAAGATGCTGGTGAAGCTGGCGTGAGGGTCGGGCCATTATCGTTTGCGCTCACGATCGGTTTCGGATTGGCCCGGATGCTGCCGCAGCAGGGTTCACCGCTGCAGCAGCGCGATCAGGCTCGACGTGTCCCAGCGGCGGCCGCCCATGGCCTGCACTTGCGCGTAGAACTGATCGACCAAAGCGGTGACCGGCAGCTTGGCGCCGTTGCGCCGCGCCTCGTCGAGACAGATGGCGAGATCCTTGCGCATCCAATCGACCGCGAAACCGAAGTCGAATTTTCCGGCGACCATGGTCTTGTAGCGGTTCTCCATCTGCCAGGATTGCGCGGCGCCCTTGGAGATGGTGGCGATGAGCTTTTCGATATCGAGGCCCGCTTTCACGGCGAAGTGCAGCGCCTCGGCGAGCCCTTCGACGATACCGGCGATGCAAATCTGGTTCGCCATCTTGGCGAGCTGCCCGGAACCGGAGGGGCCCATCAGGTTGCAGGTACGCGCATAGGCGGCGATCACTTTTTCGGCCGCCGCGAACGGCGCCAGGTCACCGCCGCACATCACCGTGAGCACGCCGTTCTCGGCGCCGGCCTGGCCGCCCGAGACCGGCGCGTCGATGAATTCAAAGCCGCGTTTCTTTGCCTCGGCATGAAGCTCGCGCGCGATCTCGGCCGAGGCGGTGGTGTGATCGACCACGATGGCGCCCGGCCGCACGCCGGCAAATACGCCATCCTCGCCCAGCATCACTTGGCGCAAATCGTTGTCGTTGCCGACGCAGGCCATGACAAAGTCTTGGCCGGCCGCCGCCTGCCGCGGCGTCGGGGCGCTTTTGCCGCCGTGCTGGGAAACCCATTGTTCGGCCTTGGCCGCGGTGCGGTTGAAAACCGTCACCTCGTGGCCGCCCTTGGCCTTGAAATGCCCCGCCATCGGGTAGCCCATCACGCCAAGTCCGACAAACGCCACCTTCGCCATCGCGTCCTCCAACGGTCTGAATGCTTTATATCAATGTTGCCCCGTATTCCGTCACCCTGAGGTGCGAGCCGACGGGTCCGGCCCGCAGTTGCCGGACCGTATGACAAGCGGCGATTGACCGCGATACCCGCTGTCCTATCTAGTCGGCATAACGCCGGGAGGGTCAGCATGGCATCGATCAAGGACGAAGTTCTGGCCGCGCTTGCCGGCGTGCCGAGCCCCGACGGCAGACCGCTCACCGACACGGGCACCCTGTCGGACATCGTCGTTACCGACGGCAAGGTGTTCTTTTCCATCACCGTCGATGCCGGTGCGGTGAAGCAATGGGAGCCGGTGCGCGAGCGCGCCCAGGCGGCCATTCGCGCGCTGCCGGGCATCACGTCGGTCCTGGTCGCGCTCACCGGCGAGCGCGCCGCCGGCAGTGGCGCGGCTCCGCCGCGGCAGCCGCAAACAGCCCCGGCCGGCGCGGGGGGCGCGGGCGGTGCGCGGGCCCGCGAGCAAGGCGCGCCGGGAGCTGCGCACGGGCCGGCCGGGCCGGCGGGCATTCCCGGCGTTGGCGCGATCATCGCCGTCGCCTCCGGTAAGGGCGGCGTCGGCAAATCGACGGTGGCGGTCAATCTCGCGCTCGGGCTGCGCGACCTCGGGCTCAAGGTGGGCATCCTCGATGCCGATATTTACGGGCCGTCGATGCCCAAGCTCCTCGCCATCCGCGAGCGCCCGCAGACCGTCGGCGGCACGCGGTTAAAACCGATCGTGCGCCACGGCATGCCGGTGATGTCGATCGGCTTCCTGGTCGAGGAGGAGACGCCGATGATCTGGCGCGGGCCGATGGTGATGTCGGCGCTGACGCAGATGCTGCGCGAAGTCGAGTGGGGCACGCTCGACGTCATGGTGGTCGACATGCCGCCGGGAACCGGCGACGCCCAACTGACCATGGCGCAACAGGTGCCGCTCAG
>Ga0208686_1001149_pt1 | contig 10941 bp, 9 predicted proteins | sample June2015DPH_6_50_FD_184694 | JGI IMG/M metagenome (GOLD analysis project Ga0208686, IMG submission 184694) | Peatland microbial communities from SPRUCE experiment site at the Marcell Experimental Forest, Minnesota, USA - June2015DPH_6_40... | ecosystem: Environmental > Terrestrial > Soil >... | reverse complement strand
CTTACAAAAGCATCGGAGCGCGCCGATGTAAAACGCTCAAACTCGTGGCTGGCTCATTTCCCGATACCCTGCAATTGGATCACCTGGTTCGCATTTCCCGCGTTGTCAAAGATGGTTACCGCGGAGGACACCGCACCCTGCGATGCCGGAGCGAATTCCACGTTGAGCATGCACTTTTCCCTCGGCAGCAGTTGCGCGGGGCAGTTCGTGACACTCCTTGGAAACCCAAATACCTGCGGGCTCGTCGCCGGGACCGTCATCATCGGATTCCCGAAGGCGATCGGCGATCCATTCTTGGCCGGATTGCTTAGTGTCAGCGTTACGCTTTTGAGCTTCCCCACTTTCACTTTGCCAAACTTCTCCGCCAACGGTGTGATCTTCAGCGACTCGGGAACCGCGGTTGGCGTCGATGTGGGCGTAGGTGTAGCCGTTGCGGTCCGGGTGGCAGTCGAAGTGGGCGTCGCAGTCCGGGTGGGGGTCGCAGTCGGGGATGCCGACGACTTAGGTGTGGCAGTCGGACTGGGCGTCGGTCCGGCCGTGCCAAATGCCATCACCAGGTTATGGGCATTGACGGTCCCGATCCCAGTGGCAAAATTCCATCCGTTTGTCGCTGGATACGCGGGCTGATACTCCGAGTTGGAAGTGGACAGCACGCCATTGGTGCCCGACGGCGTGTAACAGTTCTGTGTGCCGGTGCAGTTCATGTCCATATCGCCCTGGGTCACGTCGTAGAAAATGCACGAGCTGGCGACACCGTTGCCAAGCGTGGAGTTGCACGAGGCGCTGCCGGTCGTGCCATACTCGGTATTGGCGAGCGCATAGTAGCTGGGATTCGGATTACCTTGACGGCTCCCGGTCCTTTGGTTTATCAGCGCCTGAACGCCGGCCATGATCGGCGCGGCGAACGACGTTCCGCCAAATCCCGCCCACGTATCGGGCGCAGCCACGCAGAGACTACCGCCATTGCTCACGTCTGAAAAGCAAACCACATAGTAGTGGCCCCAGACTCCGTTGGCCGCGAACAACGAGACGTCGGGGATATCGCGCACACCGTCGCTCGGGTTGCCAAGCACCGATTGCCAGCTCGGCTTGGGCCATCCGGCACAGCTTCCGCTGATGACGCCATCGCTCGTCGGCGTTCCACTGGCGCATCCGCTCGGGCCGCCGCTGCCTGCGATGGTGTTCAGGAAACCCTCTTCGCCCCGCGAGCTGTTGCAGAAGCCACTCGAGCCGTAGGCCGTGCTATAACCGAGAAAGCTGGAGATCAGCCCGCTGGCGCACGAATCGTTCCAGGGAATTTCCGGAATGTAGGAGAGCGCCGAGCCGTAGGCGGCCCCATTCAAGCCGCTCCAGTAGGTGCTGCTCGTGTCGGCGAACGTATCGCCGAAATCGGTACCTCCCACCGACACATTATACGGCGTCGAGGTAAGTCCGCTGACTCCTATGCCGTGGATCGCATTGGTCGAGCCGGCGTCGCAACTGGCCGCACCCTCATCGCCCGACGACACAAACACCGACACGCCCTCGGCAACCGCCTGCTGATATAACAAATTGAAGGCCGCGTTTTGCGCCGCGCCGCTCTCCGCTTCGCACTCGCCATAGCTGATGCTCACGATCGCCGGTGGCGTTCCTGACTCGTTGAGCAAATTCTGCAGCGCGATGAACCCGCCGAACGTGGTGGTGTTGGCGCACGAGGCCAGCTCGATCGCGGCGTTGGGAGCCGCGGCGCTCGCCCATTCCACGTCGACGGCCGCCTCGACGTCGTCGCTATTGACGCCCGGATCGGTGCAGTCGGCGGGATTAACCTGGCTGAGCGAGCCCTCCGGGTAGGTGCTTGCAAGGCCAAATGTTGTACGAAAAGTCGTCCAGTCCGCGGTGCTGTAAACGTCAGTGTCCTCGATCACCACGATCGTCTGTCCCTGGCCGGAATAACCCGCCCCAAACAGCGGGTTGAAGTCATAGATGGTGGCCAGGTCGGCAGGTACGACCAGTTGCATGCCGTCATAGACGCTGTACGCGGGGCGCGCCTTATTCATCGGACGCGGCATGAAGTTGTTGAGTGACACGATACCAACCACCGCCGGCGCCAGCGCGGCCGGAATCTGCGGATCGCTCATGTTGGCGATGTGCTTCTCACCGTTCACCTCGAGATTGTGAATCTCGGTGTGGAAGGCCTCGCGCACCTCGCCCGCGTTGCCCGAGAAATCAATCACCACGCCGTTGGGATAGACCTGGTTGACGATGAAGCCGTGTGATCGAAGCCAGCCCGTGATCTTCGCGAGGTCCTGCCCGGCCAATCCGTATCTCTCTCCGACTTGCTGCGCGGTCAACCAGTGATGGTAGTTCGGCGATTTGGGGTCCTCGAGTTCATCGAGGTACTTTTCGAATGCTTGCTCCTGCTCGGGCGCGCGTCGCAGCTGGAGCATCATGTGGGCCATCGCCATGTCGTCCGCGACCGCGCCGCGATCATTGGCCGCCTTCGCTTCTGGGCGTGTATTGCCCGCGAGCGTGATCAGCGCATTCTTGTCGATCGTAGCGGTGATGAGCGGTGGTGTTCGCGAGCCGGCACTGATAGCGGTCCAGCCACACGTCAGCAGTATCAGGGCGGAGATGGCGCTGAGACTCGCGCCTTTGAAATGCTCTCTCATTGAGTTGCCCCCCAGGACAGCAAGATCGAGCTATTAAGTTGTTACTCGGCGGTCTTCATATGCATTCCTCCTCCAAAGCACCATCCATGCCGCCGGATTTGCCTTCTGATCGCGACGGCATGCGCCGCAATCCGTCTCAAGATGACTGCGGAGTGTCCGCTTATGACTCTAACAAGGAATACGCACGACTCAGGCGCGGCAGGTGCCCTTGAGCAGGACAAGTCGCCTAAGGGAATATCGACGTTCCGAATCGAATTATAGGGTGGTTACGACAGACGACGACGCAACTTGCGTGATGCCTGCGTTCACCGCAGCCATTACCGTCCCAAGCATAATGACTGCGCAAAGGATCGCGGTAAAGATGAAGCCGGCGGTTTTCATTTAAATTCCTCTAACAAGGAATACGCACGGCGGAACCGTTCGTTACGCGAAAAAAAGCCCTTATCCGCTTGGCGATTATGCGGCGGGATCGAGGATATCGGCCCTTCCCAGCGGATCCTTCGCGCCGGTCTGGTTGGCTCCGCCCCCCGAAGTGCCGTGGCGAACGTCGGTGGCGAGGCCGAGCTTCTCCAGCGCCAGGATGACCACGTAACCGGCGTCGGGCTGGCGCCAGTTCCATCCCAGACGCGCAGAACCGGGGCGCGCGTGATGGTTGCGATGCCAATTCTCGCCCTGCAACAGATGCATCAGCGCCAGCCATGTTACGTTGCGGCTGGAATCCTCGCCGACCTTGATGCCCGGTTCGGTGTGGCAAACGCTGTTGACGAAACATTGCGCGTGCAGCGCGAAGCACAAACGGATCGCGCCCAGCCAGAAAAATGCGGCCGGACTGAAATACAAACCGCCGAGGTATGAGAGCGCGAGGATCGGCGTCTGGAACCATCGCCAGGCCCGATACGAAACTCCGCTGAGATCGGGACAGTAACGATCGACCGGCATCTCGCCAGCCTGCCAAAGCCAGCGTAGATGCGCCCACCAGAAACCGCCCCATATCGGGCTTGAGATGTCGTCCGGGGTGTCAGCCTTGGCGTGATGCAGGCGATGGCCTGCGGCCCAACTGATCGGCGCGCCGGAACCGTTGAACATCGCGAAAAAAATCAGCACTCCACGCACCCACGGATTCAGCGTGAGCGAGCGATGCGCGATCGCGCGATGGTATCCGACCGTGGTGCCCAGTCCGCCGATGAATACCAGCGCTAACGCGCCGAGCAACACCCGCCATCCCGGAATCGGATAAAGCACCAGTCCAATCGCGGCGGTGATATGAATGAGGAAAATCCAGAGCAGTATCGAAAGGTCGCGCCCCGAGGGTGTGTGCCACCATGGCATCTCCCACGGCGCGGCCTGCGTGGTTTTTTCTGTTTGTGCGGTGCTCGTCGTCGTGAAAGCTGATGCCATTCGTCTCCCCACCAATCGTATTTGCCCACACCAGCGCACACGCCTGTTTAGCTGCGCGGATAATGATGCTTCGGGCGGCAGGCGCGCGGGTGTGCGCGTTCCTGGTTGCCGCCAGCATCAGCACATTTTCACTTTTCACCGGGATGCCTTCGATTATAAGGCAGAGAGCGGAATGTGCATGCCGTCGCGGCCCGTCAACCTTACAGGATACTGACGCTGCATGCTACGTCCGATTGCATGAACACGGCCAGCCGCGCTTTGTCATTGGCGAAACCCTGCGCTATGGATCGAGCCACCATGCCATCACAAGTGAAGCAACGAGTTGTACGCGCGTCAAACCTGAATTTCACGGTGCTCGAGATGGGCGATTCAGAAGGTCCCCTGGTGCTGTGCCTGCACGGCTTCCCGGACACTGCTCACTCCTTCCGCCATCAGATGCCCGCGCTGGCCGCGGCGGGATTCCACTGCGTCGCGCCGTTCATGCGCGGTTACTCGCCGACCGAACCCGCGCCCGACGGCCGCTACGACTCGGCGGCGCTGTCGGAGGACGCGCTCGCGCTGATAGCGGCGCTCGGCTACAAGGACGCGATCGTGTTCGGACACGATTGGGGCGCAGTCGCGGCATACGGCGCCGCGGCCGCATCGCCGGATCGAGTGAGCAGGCTGGTCACGTCGGCAGTCCCGTACGGCTCTAAATTTTTCGAAGCGCTCGTGACCAGCTACGCGCAGCAGCGCCGCTCCTGGTACATGTTCTTTTTCCAGACTGCGATTGCCGAGGCCGCGGTGAGTTTCAACGACTTCGCGTTCCTGGAAAAGTGTTGGGCTGACTGGTCGCCGGGATGGAAATGGGCGCCCGAGGACATGGAAGCGCTCAAGCGATGCTTTCGCGCCAAGGGCACGCTCGAGGCCGCCATCGGCTACTATCGCGCCACGCTCGGACCGGTGCTCAGCATGCCGGTCGATCTAAAAATGCTGGCGCCCGCGATGAATATACCGATCAACGTGCCCGCGATGATGATTCATGGGCGCGACGACGGATGCATCGGGGCGGAGACGCTCGACGGGATGGAGAAGCTGTTCCCGAAGGGGTTGAAGATCGAGCTGGTGCCGGGCGCCGGCCATTTCGTGCATCAGGAGCGCCCCGCTCACGTCAACGAACTGGTCCTCAAGTTCCTGAAATCAGTATCCTAAAGTCACCAATAGGAAAGCCGCTCAGCCACCGAATCCGAGCGTGTCCGCGATCCGGGTATATCGGTCGGCCCAGTCGCGCAGGGATCCCAGCTTGCTCGCGACTTCGACCTCGTGGCGCTGGATATATTCCCAGATGATCAGCCGGTCGAGCAGCATGTAGAGGGGAAAGCGTTCGCGGAAACCGGGTCGCGGCGCGCGGAGCCGCAGGTAGGTGGCCAGAAACTCGCGCGCCACCTCCGGATCCTGATCGGAATATTCGGCCGTTATCCGCGACAGATCGGTCTCGCCGTCGCCGAAATAGCATCCCATGAAGTCGAAGACTCCGCTGACCTGCCATCCATCGGGTGTCCGGCTCAGTACTACATTGCCTTCCTTGTAGTCCTCCATCGTGAAGCACGGAGTAAAAGGTACTGCTAACGCGGCGTTGGCGCGTTCGATCAATTCTTCGGCCCACTCGACATCAGCCGTCGTCGTGCGATTGCTCGCGGTATGCGCTCGTTGGAGGATGCGGCGGATGCGCGCGGTGACCAGCTCGCGATGCGACGGGGGCGCAATCACTTCAGCGTAGCCGTTATTGAAGGGCCAATCGGCGTGATCCTTTACCGGCACCGCTCTGACGATATCCAGGTCCGGATCGTAGCGCGCGCAGTAAGGCATTGTGACCTGCTGCATCGCGACGAGGTTGTATGCCATCGCCCGCGCAATCGCGCGCAGCTCGGCGCCGGTCAGCTCGCGTCGCACTTTGCGATCAGTGATCTGCAACCCCGGCATCCGGGGCATGATCACGTAGCTCCAGGGGAAAAAATCGCAAGCATCATCAATCTGGTATGGCCATGGCACGGGCACGCTCGTCCGCTCGTGGAGCAGGCGAGTGAAGAAACGCTCGGTCGGAAACTGAGCAGGTCCAGGCGGTGCACCGCGGAACACAAACTCGCCCGCGCTCGAGGTGACGAACAGGTTTTGCCCGAACAGGCCCAACGGCACCGGCTCGACCGTCAGCAAATCGCCCAACTCGAAGCGAGTGAGCGCGCGGCTCAGCTGGCCGTGGTTAATCGGCCCGAGCCGTTTCGAAGTTTCGTAAATTCGCTGAGGCATCGAAGCCGGACCCTCCTGCCGGCAACGTGAGGGCACTGGGTCAAGACATCGCGCACCCTGGGTAGTGTCCTAATTTGAAATTTTGAGGTTGATTTATGAAAAACAAACAGTCCATCACCGACAGGCTGATCGCCGTACTGGACGGCCTGACAATCGACGAAGCGACCGGCGAACTGAAAAGCGCGATAAATGCGCTTCAGGTTTCGCAGGTTGTCCGAAGTCAAGTGTGTAACGTAGGCCCAGAACTCAAACCGACGATCAAGGCCCCCAAATCTTCAGTAATTGAGAGGACCGCGCCGATACCTGGTACGACATGATTGAGAGTGACTTCAGTGTACTCTGTGTGCTCGGTCGCACGCCTGCTGGCATAGAGAATGTGATCGCGATTCAGCAGAACTTCGTTGTTTCCGGTCACGCCAACTCTGTGAACGATCATCAGGTTTGCCATTTGAGTGTTTCTCTCCTCTTGGGATTCATGCGTTATCGTGGCATACTCAGTGTATGCGTAACCGGTCACGAAGGCGAGAACCCGAGGATATAAACCAGATAGCGGCTCGGATCGTGCGGGACTCTACCGAACCCGATCTAAGCAATGAAGAGGAGCGGAAACGGCTGGCGCGAGCGCTTGGACGGTTGGGAGGCTTGAAAGGTGGCCCAGCGAGGGCAGCAAAACTCAGCAAAGCCGAAAGGCACGAAAGCGCGATCAAGGCAGCCCGCGCACGATGGAGCAAATCGCGCGAATCTTGAAAAAGTGCCTCAAGCTAAACTTACCGTCAGTCGGACTGCTACTCTTCTCGACAAACTCTTTAAGGGTTTGATCGATATGTCGGACTACGCCGATAAGCCCGCGCACGAGCGAGAAATCGCTTTTCGGTCTCGCGCCCTTGCGGCTCTTTGCATCAAGGAATTATCGGGCGCTGACGAAAAGGTAGCCGGTGCGGCTGTTACCGATGGGTATGAGGATGGCGGGGTTGACGCTTTGTATTTTGACCAAGCCACGGACGCGCTTCTATTCGTTGAATCCAAATGGAGCGAAGAAGGCAATAAACCCATCAATGGGAAGTCCAAATCAACCGCTGACTTTGTGGATAGTATCTGCCTTCTGTTGGCTGAGAAATTTGACCGCTTCAACGATAAGATTAAAAAAAAGGAAGCGGAACTTCTTGCGGCGCTTCACGCAGACCGAAATATCCGAATCATTCTTGTGGCCGCGCACACGGCGTTGCAGCCTATGGGGCATGCGAAACTAAAAATCGAAGACCTAATTGAACGACTGAACAGCGACGGCATCCCAATCGCGTCAGCGGAATACTTTGACCTGGTGCGCGTCTATCAGTGTGTCACCAAGGGTTCTGAGCCGTCTCCGATTGAATTGACGGTCACTCTTCGAGACTGGGGAGTGGTTGACAGCCCGCATTTGGCTTACATGGGGAAGGTGCATGTTCTTGAAGTTGCTCAATGGTGGAAAAAACATGATCGTGCCCTTTCTTATAGAAATCTTCGCTATCCGCTTCAAAGTTCAGAGGTAAACGAGGCGCTTAGAAAAACGCTAACTACAGCGCCGGAGAATTTCTGGTACTTCAACAATGGAATCACCATTGTTTGCAACTCAATCGACAGAAGTCTCGCAAATGCTGGTGATCGGCGTGTCGGTGTATTCCGTTGCTCAGACGTGAGCATTGTAAACGGCGCGCAGACGGTTGGAATGATCGGTGCGACGTTTCGCAATGCCAACCCCGCAGATTCGGCAGTAGAAACCTCCGGCATGCAGGGTTGGGTGCAAGTACGGATTATTAGATGCCCCGCTGGATTCGACCGGCAAATTACGCAAGCTACGAATTTCCAAAATGCCGTTGGTCGAAGAGATTTTGCCGCTACGGATCCTGTCCAACATCGGCTGGCCACAGAGTTTGCATTGGACGGTCGAAAGTACGTCTTTAAGTCAGGAGATACAGATCCTCAAGGAGAGGCTGGATGCAGCATTACTGAAGCGACGCAAGCATTGGCATGCGCTCAATCCGATGTTGGTTTGGCGGTATTGGTTAAGCGAAATATCGGAGAGCTGTGGCGAGACATTCAGGACAAGCCATACACGGATCTGTTTGATGAAGCTCTGACGGGCGTCACAGTATGGAGATTGGTTCAAGTGATGCGGACCGTTGAAACCGAACTTCGTACACTCCGACAAGCTGAAGTGATCCGAGCCGATCTGATCGGTGTTCATTTGCACCGAATTATCTTGCATCTTGTTTTTCAGGATCCGCAGGTAAAGCCGCTAAATCATGATGACTGGGAACCCGACAAGTTGCTTGAAGCTGTGCGTGGAGCAACAAAGAGAATTTTTCCTCGGGTTGCTGAATATCTTGAGCAAAATCACAAGACCGAATATCTGGCAACGCTCGCCAAGAACACCGAGAAATGCAGAAAATTGGCAGATTGGTTCAAACCAGCGGTCATTCGGACGCCTAAAGACCCAGAGCAGATTCATCTTTTCGATAAACCCTCTTGACATTGCCTGACCGGTCACGCATAATCTCATCCATGAACACGCTGAACATGAACGAGCGATGCCGCATTGTTGCGGCTTTGGTAGAGGGCAACAGCTTTCGCAGCATCGAACGGATGACCGGAATCCACCGCGATACGATCATGCGGCTGATGGTTCGCGTCGGCAATGGTTGCGCGCGTCTGATGGACGAACAAATGCGCAATCTTCGATGCGAGCGTCTTCAACTCGATGAGTTGTGGGCATTCGTCGGCATGAAGCAAAAGCGCGCATCTCAACTCGCTGAACGTGGCGAGTTTGGCGATGCCTATACGTTTGTGGCGCTCGATGCTGATACGAAGCTGGTTCCCTGCTTTCATGTTGGACGGCGAACATGGACCGATACCGCGATCTTTATTGACGATTTACGCTCACGGATCCTGAATCGACCGCAAATCACAACTGATGCGTTTGCTGCTTATTACGGCTCGATCCGTCGCGCGTTCAATTCAGAGGTCGATTACGCTCAATTATTCAAAGTGTTTGCGTCAGAGACGAATGCCGGTCGCGGTCGCTACTCGCCTCCTGAAATGGTCAGGAGCGAGAAGGAGGTACTTATAGGCGATCCGGATCCGGAGCATGTTTCAACAAGTTTTGTCGAGCGCCAGAATCTATCTGTCCGAATGGAATGCCGTCGATTCACCCGGCTGACTAACGCTTTCAGCAAGAAACTGGCGAATCTCAAGGCGTCTGTGGCGCTTCACTACGCGCATTACAATTTCGTCCGGATTCACCGGACGCTCAGGATGACGCCCGCGATGGCCGCTGGCGTGACAGATCGGCTGTGGTCGGTCAGCGAGTTGATTGAGGCGACAGGATCCGAAGAGCAAATAGCGGCTTGAGCCGTCAAATTAGGACACTACCGCACCCTGCTCTCCCCTTTACCTTTCTAACAGGTACGAAGTCCCGCATCTTCTCTTATCTTAATACTGGGTGCAGGGCCCGCGCCCGCCAACGGCGGGTGGCCTGAACATTGGGTGCAGGGCTCAGCCCTGCGGTGCAGGGGTCACTGCTGCCGCGCAGCCGCCCGTGTCATTCTAGAGCGAAAGTTGCTGTAGCGAAGAATCCCGGATCCGGGTTCCTTCGCTTCGCTCAGGATGACTCAAAAAAAAGTCCTAACAGGCCGTCAGGCCGCATCTTTTCTTTTCACTGGGTGCAGGGGCCAGCCCTGCCCATTGCGTAGTCGCGAAAAGATGCGCTGCGCAGATTTTCGCGTCTTCTCACTGTGGGTGCAGGGGTCACCCCTGCCCAAGTAGGTGCGGAACCCACGGTGGGTTCCGCATTTAATTACGTTCCTCCGTTGGCGGGGCGGGCGGGGCGGCGGCGCCATCTTGAGGCGCCGCCGCGGGCGGGTTGCCGAGCAACCCATAAGCCGTCACCGCGAAGAAGACGGCGAGGTTGATCGAAGCAGCCGCGATCAGCGCGGCGTTCGGATGGTCGGGGAAATATGACGAGGTGTCGCTGAGGTGCTTGATGTACATGAGGTTGAACAGGAACGTCGCGCTTGCGACGGCGAAGATCGAAGTGAGAAAGCCGCTCTCCAGCGCGATCGGAATCAGAAATACGATCGGGTAATAAAGATATCGCTCATGCATCCGGGGCGCGAACATGAAGAATCCGAATAGCGCGACGAAGATCGCCAGCATCGCGCCGCCAGCGGACCGCGCGCGCCAGATCAGATACGACGCGATCAGGTAAACCGCACACGTCAGCGAAAGGCCGAATGCGCTGTAGGAAACGCCGCCGAAGATCTTGTCGGTGTCGGCCGTGCCCATCCCGCCGATCAAGCCCATGAAATTGAACGCGCCCACTGAAGCTTCGCTGAATCGCGTGCCGAGATCCTTATATACGTTGACTATCCAATCCCACGAATGCCCGAGTTGGTACGGCATGATTCCAATTGCAACCGTGCCCAGGAATGCGCCCGCGGACCATCCGCATTCGGCCACGCCCGCGTTGAACAGCGTCCACAGTCCCAGCGGCGGCATGAATGCGATCGCTTGCGGCTTGGCCAGGATCGCGATCGCGGCCGCACTCCATCCCAGCCGATAGCGGCCGGTCAGG
>Ga0208686_1001148_pt1 | contig 10942 bp, 9 predicted proteins | sample June2015DPH_6_50_FD_184694 | JGI IMG/M metagenome (GOLD analysis project Ga0208686, IMG submission 184694) | Peatland microbial communities from SPRUCE experiment site at the Marcell Experimental Forest, Minnesota, USA - June2015DPH_6_40... | ecosystem: Environmental > Terrestrial > Soil >... | reverse complement strand
GCTCCGCGCAAGCGATCAGTTGCTCAGCCTGCGGACTCACACGGCCCACCGGCACGGTGATGGCGGCGTCGGCCATGTAGCCGTCCTTTTCCACCGTCACGTCAAGTTTCACCAGGTCGCCTTCCTGAAGTTTGCGCTCTCCTGGAATTCCGTGGACCGCCTCATCGTTCAAGCTAATGCAACTGGCGCCCGGGAACTGATATACCATGGACGGAGCGGAACGGGATCCATTCTCTTGCATAACACGCGCGCCGATTTCATCCAGATATCGGGTGGTGACGCCCGGCCGCACTTCGGCCTTCATCGCATCCAGCACCATGCGGACGACGCGGCCAGCCGCTTTTAAGGAAAGCAGTTCCTGCTCATCCTGAATGCTCAACTCTCGACTCCCCTCATGACGGGATCATGAATAGAAGCTATCGCATAAATGGCCATTCGGGATAGTTGGGGTAAAGGAGATTAACGGCAACAATCACTTCCGTGTGGCCCGCGAGAACGAAGCCGCCCGCGCGGCGGACGCTTCGCGCGAGGTGGTGTCGGCTCGCGGTTTCAGTCCGCTGGCATGGGCGTTGGTCCTGCGACCAGCGCAGGCGCTTTCAGAGGGGCGGCCGCTTCCGCAGGAGCCTCCAACCATTTGCGCACTTCCGGCAGCGCGCGGCGCATCGCCAGTTCGCCTACGCGGATCAATTCGCCAGCACGTTTGAAGTCGTCATAGTCAAAACCCGCGACATCGGGCTCGATCACGACGTCGGCCGCGCTTCTCCATACCGCACTCATCATGTCCTGCGCGATGGCGAACGACTGTCCGATCACATCGAAGAGATGCCGTGGCGCAGTCGTCTTCGACCACTGCCCTTTCAATTGCACGGCCAGCACGCGCTCCGCGCCCATTTCGCGCAGAGGATGCGTCGGCACGGGATGGGAGAGCATGCCATCCACCAGCCAGCGCCCACGAATTTCTACCGGCAGGAACATGCCCGGATAAGCGCAACTCGCTCGCACCGGGTCGATGATCGAACCGGAGCAAAAGACCGCTCCTTCCCCGGTGTTGAAGTCAGTTGCCGTCACACCGAGAGGGATACTCAACTCTTCAAATGTCTGCACCTTCAAAGTTCGCGTCAGAAACGAAACCATGCGGTCGTTCGTGGCGAAGCCGTAGCGCGAGAGCGTCCAGCGCGCGAAGGTAGTGAAGCGAACTTTGCAGGCGACTTCTTCCAGCTCCGCGATCGTGAGTCCGCTGCAATACAAGGCACCGATCAGCGCGCCCACACTGGTACCCGCAACCATGCGAACCGGGATGCCTTCTTGTTCGAGGACCTTGAGAACCCCAATGTGCGCGATGCCGCGGGCAAAGCCTCCGCCCAAGGCGACACCGATTGCGGGTATGCGCTGCGCTTCAGCCGCATTCGACCTGCGGGACAGTTCGCGGCCGAAGGCTTGCATAGACCGGATAACTTTTCCCAGACTCTTCATCGGAACCCCACGTTCCAGGTTTGCCGGGAGCTGCAAACCCAACATCAATATGGGTAAGATGACACAAACCCGTTTCGAGCTACAGGCCACCTTCGTGCTATCTGCGGTACAGGAGAATCCGCCTGGTATTTACCGGAGTGTGGCTTACCGATCCGCCATGGTGACTAACTCCTGTAATCCTGCTAACTTGCCGTCTGTGACCACGCGGCGACAGCGCCGGGTTTCCAGAGCTCGTCGGGGCTCGTCCTGCGTTGCCCGATGCCGGCAAACCAAGCGCGAGGGGCTAAAATCCAGAGTTCGCACATGATGAGAACCGCCGAGGGGCAAACCGCTGCCTATGAAGGAGGACACCTAACGATGGCAAGCTACATTGGCGCCATTGATCAGGGAACGACAAGCTCGCGCTTCATCGTGTTCGATCGTTCCGGACGCATCGTGAGCACAGCTCAAAGAGAGCACGAGCAGATCTATCCCCAACCGGGATGGGTCGAGCACGATCCAGAAGAAATTTGGCGGCGCACGGAGGGTGTCATCCAGGAAGCAATGGAAGCTCGCGGGCTGCGGCCGGAAGATCTGGCTGCGATCGGGATCACCAACCAGCGCGAAACCACTGTGGTCTGGCACAAGAAAAGTGGAAAGCCCGTTTACAACGCGATTGTCTGGCAGGACACGCGCGTTGCTCCCGCGATCGCCGAGTTCGCTGCGCATGGCGGACAGGACCGCTATCGCGCCCAAACCGGGCTTCCGCTTGCTACCTATTTCAGCGGCCTCAAGATTCGCTGGATTCTCGAAAGTGTTGCGGGCGCACGCGCACAAGCTGAAGCCGGCGATCTGCTGTTTGGCAATATCGATGCTTTTCTGATCTGGCATCTCACCGGTGGCCCGCATGGCGGCGTTTACGTGACCGACGTGACCAATGCCAGCCGCACACAACTGATGAACCTCAACACGCTCCAGTGGGATCAGAACATCCTGAGAGATTTCGGCATTCCGATCCAGATGCTGCCGAAGATTGTTTCGAGCAGCGAAGTATACGGCACTGCGCAACTGCTGGCCGTTGCGGGAGTGGCGATCGCCGGCGATCTCGGAGATCAGCAAGCCGCTCTGGTCGGTCAGACCTGCTTCAAGCCAGGAGAAGCGAAGAACACCTACGGCACCGGCTGCTTCATGCTGATGAACACTGGGGAAAAGGCAGTGTTCTCGAACTTCGGTCTGCTGACTACGCTGGCGTATAAGTTCGGCACGAAGCCGGCATGTTATGCCCTGGAAGGGAGCATCGCAATTACCGGCGCCCTGGTGCAATGGCTCCGCGATAATCTCGGACTAATTGAAAAGAGTTCCGACATTGAGGCGCTCGCTCGAACTGTAAAGGACAACGGCGGCGTCTACTTCGTTCCCGCTTTCTGCGGCTTGTACGCGCCGTATTGGAAGGACGACGCGCGCGGCGTGATTGCCGGCTTGACCCGCTCCGTGAATAAAGGCCACATCGCTCGCGCCGTGCTGGAGGCGACAGCGTTCCAGGTACGTGAGGTGGTCGATGCAATGGCCAGTTCCAAAGAGTCCGGCATTACGCTCGACGTGCTGCGTGCTGACGGTGGCATGGTGGTGAACGATCTGCTGATGCAATTCCAGTCCGACATTCTGGCGAAGCCGGTAGTTCGTCCGATGGTGAAGGAGACCACTGCTCTCGGCGCTGCCTACGCTGCCGGACTGGCAGTTGGTTTCTTCCAGGATACCGACGAACTCGTCGCCAACTGGTCTGTCGATCAGCAATGGGAGCCGAAGATGGATGAAGAATCTCGCGAGCGGCTTTATCACTTCTGGAAAAAGGCGGTGACGCGCTCGTTCGACTGGGTGGAATCGCCATAGGTCGTCGGACCGACCGGATACGCGATGAACCCGGCTCGTGACTTTGGTCCGCGCGTGGCCCACGCTATCCTGCCGATCAGCAAAGAGCGCAACTATGAATCGAACCGAAATGTGGCGACGCAGCGAAGCGCATCCCAAAGCATGGGATATACTTGTCGTGGGCGGCGGTGCAACCGGCGTAGGCGTTGCCATCGATGCGGCGGCGCGCGGCTACGATGTGCTGCTGCTCGAGCAGAGCGACTTCGGCAAGGGCACCTCCAGTCGCAGCACCAAGCTGGCACACGGCGGCGTGCGCTACCTGGAGCAGGGAAATATCGGCCTTGTCATGGAAGCGCTCAAGGAGCGCGGACTGCTTCTGCAAAACGCGCCCCACTTGGTGCACGATCTTGCGTTCGTCGTGCCGAACTACGACTGGTGGGAGGCTCCATTCTACGGTCTCGGCCTGAAGCTGTATCAACTGCTGGCCGGCAAGTACGTTTGGCACCTCACGCATGCTCTCAAGAGAAGAGACGCTCGAACATCTGCCCACCCTCAAGACCGAAGGCCTGCGCGGCGGCGCCGTTTACTACGACGGACAATTCGATGACGCCCGGCTGCTCATCCACATGGTGGCCACCGCTTTCGAGCAGGGCGCCACGTTGCTGAACTATGTCGAAGTCACGGGACTGACGAAGGACGCCCAGGGATTTGTGGATGGTGTCAGCGCACGCGATATCGAAACCGGCAACGAATTTCGCGCCACCTCGAAGGTTGTGGTCAACGCGACCGGCGCCTTCAGCGACCTGCTTCGACTCAAGGCGGAGCCTTCCGCCGCGCCGATGATCGTTCCCAGCCAGGGCATTCACCTGGTCTTCGAATCGAGCTTCCTGCAGGGTGAAAGCGCGATCATGGTTCCGCACACCGGAGATGGCCGCGTGTTATTCGCGATTCCGTGGCACGGTCACACGCTGGTCGGAACCACCGACACGCCAATTGCAGCCGCAACGCTCGAGCCAGTCGCCATGGAGCAGGAAATCGAATTCATCCTCGCGACCGCCGGGCAATACCTGACGAAAGCACCTACGCGTGACGATGTGTTGAGCGTATTTGCCGGCATCCGGCCGCTGGTACGCGGTACCGGCGTGGCTAGCGGCGTTTCCAAGACGGCGGCACTGTCACGCGATCACGTCATCCACATCGATCGCTCCGGCCTGGTCACCATCTGCGGTGGAAAATGGACGACTTACCGGCATATGGCCGAGGATTGCGTCGATCAGGCAGCCACGCTCGCGCAGTTGCCGGAAAAACCATGCGTGACGCACCACCTGCGCATCCACGGCTTCCACGATGCTGCGAAAGAAGAAGCAGCGAAAGAATTCGGCTCGCTGGCTGTCTATGGATCGGATGCGGATGAGATTCGCAAGCTGATCGAGACTAATGCTGGACTCAGCGAACCGCTGCATGCGGCGCTACCCTACGTGAAGGCGGAGGTGATCTGGGCGGCGCGACACGAAATGGCCCGCACCGTGGAAGACATGCTCGCCAGGCGCACCCGCGCGCTGTTCTTGAATGCGCGCGCAGCCCTCGCAATGGCGCCCGCCGTCGCGAACTTGATGGCTTCAGAACTGGGTTGGGACGAGGTCACCCGGACGAAACAGTTGGCTGCGTTTCGCGACGTTGCTTCGAACTACGTGCTTCATCTCTGAAAACGTTAGCCGTTTGCGAAAATGTGATCGTGATCACACGCGCTTGTGACACCCGCTCCTGCAGGCCTCGAAACCTGCCCCGATAATGCTCCTCGACTTGGGCCTTGATAAAAGAAACGATAACCCCTAAACTTCGACAGCCAAGGAGGCGATCAAATGGATACACGCCGTCGGGTGTCCCTGTTTCTTGCTTTCGTCGTCACGGTCATACTGCTGACTGGAAGCAGTTATGCTATCCCGGCTTTCTCACGCCAGTACGGCACTTCGTGCAGCACCTGTCACGTGGACTTTCCCAAGCTCAACGATTTTGGCAAGGCCTTCAAAGACGCCGGATTCAAGTTTCCTAAAGACGACGAAACCTTTATCAAGGTTCCTCCGACAATGCTGGGATCGCCGGCGCAGAAAGAATTGTGGCCGCACACGGTCTTTCCGGGAACGATTCCGGGGCTGCCTCCGATCGGGCTGCGCTTCAACCAGTTTTTCCAAGTAACGAGCAAGAACGCAAACAACTACAACCAAGCAGCGCTGAATGCCGGGCCTACCAATCCTTACGTTCCGCGCACGGACTTTCAGCCGGGTTTTTTTAGCATCTTCACCGCGGGGAATTTCGGAAGCGATATCGCTTTCTGGGTGGACGACGATATCAGCGTCTCGGGCGCGAACAAAAATGGAGGCTTGGGCGACGCTTACCTGAGGTTCGTGAACGTGAGCCGCTTTTTTAAATTGCCAACCGATTCTCTCACGCTAAAAGTCGGACAGTTCGAACTCGATTTGCCATTTACGCAGGCTCGCGCCTACGACATCAGTCCTTATGACATCTATAGTCAGGCCAACATCGGGGCCGTGAACCCGGCCTATCCCCAGCAGTTTGTCAATAACAGTTTTACCTTGGCCGGCCCGGGACGAGGAATCGAAATAAGCGGAGGACACCACTACGGGGGCTACCGCTATGCCATCGCTGTGGTGGACCAGGACACGAGCGGGACGGCGCCCACTACCTATCCATACGTTCCTTCGGGAACGGGGGGTAGTGGCGGGGGCGTGGGATTCTTTTCGGATTCGAATTTCAAGGACCTGTATGGACGCTTTGCGTATCGCTTCAACCTTGAGCGCGATCCAGCCAGCCGTCATGAGGTGCAAGCTGCAGGCGCTGCTGGCCCCCGCGATCACACCTACTTAACCCTGGGTACGTACTATTTTTACGGACGCTCCGTGCAGCGTGTCCAGGGCTCGTCCGATGGCACCACTCCCGCAACCACCGTTCTCTTGGCCCGCGAGCCCTTCTATCGTGTGGGCGGCGACTTCGATTTCAACTATCGCCATTTCAACATTTACGGACTCTACATGTACGGGCACGACAAGGACATCGTCCCATTCATTCCCGCTGGTCAGACGCTTCCCACGGAATTGATCTCGGGGAGCCCAGCCACATTTTCCGGCGGTTTCATCCAGGCCGATTACATGCTGTACCCTTGGCTGATGACGATCATGCGCTGGGACCGCGTTCAGTCCACGGCGGATTTCCTGAACCAGGCGGGCTCGACGAACTTTTTCTCGCCGGTGGGGACCACGCGCAACCGGTTTACTCCCGGCGCGCAGTTCCTGATTCACGCCAATATCAAGGCGTCGTTTGAGTACCAGTTCCGTCCGCAACAGGCCCTCACCTACAACGCTAATGGGCAGGCTGTGAACCCGTTCCGTACGAACACCGCCACCGGTGCACTAGAATTCGTATACTAATTACCGGGACTTCTTACAACGAGAGATTTGAAAAAGATGATGAGGAGAGAAAAATGAGACGCACTTTAGTGATGGTGATGGCAGTGATAGCGATGATGAGCCTGGCTGCCAGCGCAGGCACGATCAGCGGGAAAGTTTCAGGCGTCGCTGGTGAGTCCGTGGTTTATGTGGAAGCACCCGCAGGCAAGACCTTCCCCGCTCCGACGCAGCAGCCTGTGATTGATCAGAAGGGCTTGATGTTTCAGCCGCATATCATGGTGGTGCAGCAAGGCACGACTGTGGAATTCCTCAACAGCGATAGTGTTGCCCACAATGTGTTCTGGCCTTCCGTCGGCGGCAACAAGAAACTCACCCACAACCTGGGCACTTGGCCGAAGGGCGAAAAGCGTCCGTTCAAGTTTGACAATCCTGGGGCAGTGCCGCTGTTGTGCAATGTGCACCCGGAGATGTCAGGCTATGTTGTGGTATCGCCGACCCCGTACTTCGCTAAAACGGATCCGTCAGGCGCCTACAAAATCGAGAATGTTCCCGACGGCAGCTATACCGTAACGGCGTGGCATGAAGGCGCCAAGAACCAGTCCAAGCCGGTCGCTGTGGCGGGCGACAGCAAAGCGGACTTCACGCTGAGCAAATAGGGAAACAGGGAGCGGGCGGCCACGTCCGCTCCCTGCCTTCTTCGAGTAGAATGCTTTCCATTAAACGAACACACTGGGAACCGCCATCTTGCTGAAACGGTTCAAAGACAAAAAAGTGGACCGGGATTGGTTGAACACCAATTTCCCTTGCATGATGGCTTGTCCAGCCCACACCAACGCGGGCCGTTACGTGGCGCTCATTGCGGAAGGGCGATTCGAGGAAGCTTATAAGTTTGCTCGCGACCCTAACCCGCTGGCGAGCATCTGCGGTCGGGTCTGTGCCCATCCCTGTGAAACTGCCTGCCGCCGTGGGGATATCGATCGACCCATCGCAATACGAGCTCTCAAGCGTTTTCTGACGGAACGGCACGGTCCTGAATCGAAGCGTCCTGTCGACATCAATGCGGGACGCGGCCAGAACAAGCTACCCTTCAAAGTCGCCGTGGTCGGCGGCGGCCCGGTGGGACTATCGGCGGCACATGACCTGGCTCTGATGGGCTATTCGGTCACGATTTTTGAAGCCGCTCCCGTGGCCGGCGGGATGCTTTACCTCGGAATTCCCGAATACCGCTTGCCTCGTGACGTGGTGGAAGCGCAAGTGCGAGAAATTCTTGCGACCGGCGACATTACTCTTAAGCTCAATCAGGCAGCCGGACGCGACTTCACGGTTTCCGACTTGCGCCACCAGGGTTTTGATGCGGTGCTGGTGGCCGTGGGCGCGCATCGCAGCCGCGATCTCACCATCCCCGGCGTTGACTTGGACGGAGTTTACAAGGGCATCGATTTCCTGCTCAACGTGAATCTCGGCTACAAGTTCACCATCGGCAAAAAGGTCATTGTGATTGGCGGCGGCAACGTGGCCATGGACGTGGCGCGTTCGGCGGCTCGCGAAGTGGTTCGGCAGCATGTCGCCGGAGTCGAAGACCTCGAGCCTTCGCTGGAGAGTGTAAGTGCCGTGGCCACAAAAGAGATGGTGGACGTGTCACTCTCTGCCCTTCGCTTGGGCGCGCAGGAAGTGCATCTCGTGTGCCTGGAAAAACGTGAAGAAATGCCGGCGGCGCTGGAAGAGATTGAAGAGGCCGAAACGGAAGGCATCGTCATGCATCCCGGCTTGGGCCCCAAGCGCATGATCGGCAAGGACGGCAAGATTGTGGCGCTGGAGACGCTGAAGACAAAATGGGTCTTCGACCAGAACAAGCGCTTCAATCCTGCGTTCCACGAGGGCAGTGAAACGCAACTGGAGTGCGACACCATCATCATGGCCGTCGGCCAGGCGCCGAATCTGGACTTTCTCAAACCCGAAGACGGCGTGGAACTGTCTCCGCGCGGGCTGATCGCGGTGAACCCGCAAACGCTGATGACCTCGGCGAGCGGAATTTTTGGCGGTGGCGACTGCGTTTTCGGCCCGCGTTTGATCATCGATAGCGTGGCGGACGGCAAGCGCGCCGCTGTGGGCATTGACGAGTTTCTGCGTGGCCAGAAACACCCAGAACCCATTGTCGAAGTCGAGATCTTTAAGCGCCACAGCATGCCGTTGGAGTTGTTGGACCTGGCTCGCCCGCCCATTCCAATGCTGCCGCTGGAGCGCCGTACCGGGGTGACCGAAGTCGAGGTCGGCTACGACGCTGCGTCGGCAATGGAAGAAGCCCAGCGCTGTCTGCACTGCTGGGTGAACACGATCTTCGAGGGCAGCCCGGAAGATGGGAGCATGTGCATCTTGTGCGGCGGTTGCGTGGATGTGTGTCCGGAAAACTGCCTCGATCTCGTATCACTGGGTCGCATCCAGTTCGAGCCGGAAACCGTGCAGCAGATCCGCGAACACCAGGAATTGTTTGGCGTGGAGCTCGACGAAGTGGCGGCCGACGAACTCGGCATCGTGACCGGGTCCGCCATGCTGAAGGACGAGACTCGTTGTATTCGCTGCGGGCTGTGTGCCGCGCGCTGTCCGGTCGGCACTATCACCATGGAGTCATACAACCTGGCTTCCGCCGAGCGAACCGGATTGATTTCAATTGAAGCCATTGATGGACCACTCAGACCCAAATCGCCAGTTACGGTTGGAGGCCCGAAGTAGTCGTCCGAGGTAAACAATGTCCGAAGAAAAAAAAGTCACGCCAGCGGAACCAGGCAAGGAGTTCGACCGCCGCGCCTTTTTCGTGAAGCTGGGATTGGGATCGCTGAGTATCGCGGCTGCCGGCACGGCGGCATTTTCATACCAGTTTCTCTCGCCGAATGTTTTGTACGAGCCCTCTCCCATCGTCAATGCCGGCAAGCCGGAAAATTATGCGGTGGATTCCGTGACGATGGACGTGAACGCAGGAATTTATCTCATCCATGCTCAAGAAGGTTTTTTTGCGCTGAGTGCCGTCTGTACCCACCTCGGCTGCCTGACCGCATGGAAACCTGAGTTGGGGATCATCGCTTGCCCTTGCCATGGCAGCAAGTTCACGCGCTACGGGGTTAAGATTGCAGGTCCGGCCCCCAGGCCGCTGCCCTGGCTGCAGACCTGGATCAGCGACGACGGTGATCTGATGGTGGACCGTTCCATCGACATTCGTCCCATGCAGTTTGTGAGGGTGTGAGCGTGGCGAAAACAATCGCGAGCTACTTCGAGGAGTTACGCGGCACCCGGGTTTGGCGTTCGGTTTTCCGGAGCGGGACCGGATCCAGCACTCTGCATCGAGCGCTCGCGGTGCAGCAGAACGTATTTCTGCACCTTTTCTCCACCAAGGTGCGGACCCGAATGCTCAGCTTGAGCACGACCTGGTATCTGGGCACCCTGACCTTCGGAACGTTTCTCATATTAGTAGCCACTGGCATTCCCCTGATGTTCTATTACCATCCCTCGGTGCCACAAGCCTATGCGGACACTAAGGATCTGCAGTTTGTAGTTTCCTCCGGCTTATTTTTGCGCAACCTGCACCGCTGGTCCGCTCATGCCATGGTTTTTCTTGTGTTCGCACACATGTTCAAGGTGTTTTACCGTGGCGCCTACCGTCCGCCGCGCGAGTTTAATTGGGTCATTGGAGTCATCCTGCTGCTGATTACTCTGCTGCTTAGTTACACGGGCTACTTACTGCCCTGGGATCAGTTGGCCTTTTGGGCGATCACGGTCGGTTCGAACATCGCTTCTGCTGTGCCAGCGATGGGCAACAAGGTTCACTTCCTCATGCTGGGCGGAAATGTGGTGAACGCGAATGCTTTGTTGCGCTTTTACGTGCTGCACTGCATGATTCTGCCCCTGGTTGCGATACTTTTTGTCGCAGTGCATTTCTGGCGTATCCGCAAAGACGGCGGCCTCTACGCCCACCAGAGCGAGCCAAGAACGGCCGCGGCTGAACCGGCTACCGCCGCCGCGAAGGGGGCCCGATTCCAATGACCGATCCGAAAGATTTCATCGCTGGCATGGACTCGAATGCCCGCAAGTCGCCGACGCGTGTTGTCTTCGTCACCAGGCGCACCTCGGCGCAGGTCAAGGTTAGGGACGAAGATCAGGTGCAGACATATCCGGAAGTCCTCTTCCGCGCCATCGTCGCATCG
>Ga0208686_1001132_pt1 | contig 11037 bp, 9 predicted proteins | sample June2015DPH_6_50_FD_184694 | JGI IMG/M metagenome (GOLD analysis project Ga0208686, IMG submission 184694) | Peatland microbial communities from SPRUCE experiment site at the Marcell Experimental Forest, Minnesota, USA - June2015DPH_6_40... | ecosystem: Environmental > Terrestrial > Soil >... | reverse complement strand
GGGACCAAACCGACGACGCCGGGCGAAACCAAACCGACAAGGCCGGGCGGAACCAAACCCACGACGCCGAGCGAAACCAAACCAACACCGCCGAATCGTGCACCAGGACGACCGAGCAATCCTGGGAACGCAGGCCAGCAGAAACCAAGCCGACCCACGACGCCGGACCAAACAAAACCGACATCGCCGAATCGACCTCCCGGAAACAAGCCGGCCTCTGAGCCGAAGCCTGCGCCTAAGGAGCACCCTCAATCGCAGAAAAAGCCGGCTTTGGCAAGGAAGCCCGAACCGAAACCAGAGACTCAACCACCGCACCAACCGTAGCCAACGGTTTAGCAGGCTGTTGTGTTTCGGTGACTGTCAGTTACGAGAAGCTACCTCATAAATCGGTTTGGGGCACAGCTTCGCCTGCAACGCGCTCTTTATAAAATGCGGGTTCTAGGCAGAACCCACATCAAGAGATAAGAGGTTTTTTGAGAGAACAGGTGTGGTCGGTCAGCGGTAACTATTTGATCACAAAAAATATGTGTTGGTGCGGAAGGGGGGATTTGAACCCCCACGCCTTTCGGCGCCACCCCCTCAAGATGGTGTGTCTGCCAGTTCCACCACTTCCGCCTTAAAGTCAATCTTCTTGCAGACCGTTTGAGGGAACATCGAAGTCTGCACGGCACAAGCCACAGACGCTGCCTGAGCATCGTACTTCCTAAGTCTTTAGTCTTTACTCTTTATACATGGTCAAACGAGGCGGTTCAAGTTCGCCGGTGGTCGGGTCGACGTCCAATCGAAAAATTGCAGATTGATATTTGCTTGCGGATGACGATGCGTTTATCGTGAGATGCGCTCATTGACTCTGGGACTCTGTCCTCTATGAATGGTCGCGTCTTCTTCTGGTCGCTCACTTCCGCGCTTGCCGGGTTTCTTTTCGGTTTTGATACGGTCGTCATCTCCGGCGCGGAGAAAACTATTCAGTCTCTTTGGGGGCTGAGTCCCGGACTCCACGGGATTGCCATGGCTTCCGCGCTCTATGGCACGGTCGTCGGTGCGCTCGTCGGCGGCTGGCCCGCGGACCGATTCGGACGCAAAGCCACGCTGCTCTGGATCGGCGTCCTCTATTTTGTCGGCGCAGTGGGATCAGGTTTAGCGCCTAATGTTTCCATTTTCATTGCTGCGCGCGTCATCGGCGGTGTGGGCATCGGCATCTCGACCGTAGTCGCTCCGTTGTACATTTCTGAAATTGCGCCGCCCAAGTATCGCGGCCGACTGGCTGGAATGTTTCAGTTCAACATTGTTTTTGGCATCCTGATCGCTTTTGTGTCGAACGCGCTGCTGGCCGGCATCGGCGAGAATGCCTGGCGCTGGATGCTGGGTGTGGCCGCCTTCCCCTCGCTTCTCTACGCGCTCCTCTGCTTCGGCATCCCCGAGAGCCCGCGCTGGCTTCTGGGCAGAAAAGGCGATCGCGCCGGCGGTCTGAAAGTCCTGCAACGCATCGAACCCGATGCGACCCACGCTGAGATCGAAGCCGAGGCCAACGAGATTATGGCTGCGTCATCGGAACGAGCTTCGTCGGCACACTTCTGGACGCGTCGTCTTCGCAAACCGATCCTGCTTGCGATTCTGATTGCATTCTTCAACCAGCTTTCTGGCATCAACGCGATTCTCTATTTCGCGCCGCGCATATTTGAACTTACAGGCCTGGGTGCGAAAGCCGCCCTGCTGCAATCCATCGGCATCGGCGTCACGAATCTCGTTTTCACCTTTGTTGGCCTTTGGCTCATTGACCGGTTGGGACGCCGCACGCTGCTCTATATTGGCTCGTTCGGCTACATCGGCTCTCTCGGCCTGGTGGCATGGGCCTTCTTTACGGAGCATTTTTCTATTGTTCCCGTTTGTATCTTCGCTTTCATCGCCGCGCATGCCATCGGTCAAGGAGCGGTCATCTGGGTTTTCATTTCCGAAATATTTCCCAACCGGCAGCGTGCCGAAGGTCAGGCTCTCGGCAGCTTCACGCATTGGATCTTCGCCGCCTTGCTCACGACTTTCTTCCCGAAAATGGTCACTGTCTTTCCACCCGGCTATGTCTTCTCGTTTTTCGCCGGCATGATGGTGCTCCAGCTCATTTGGGTGAGGACGATGGTGCCGGAAACGAAGGGCGTGCCGCTGGAGCAAATTCAGAGACGGCTGGGTGTCGAATAAAGACTCAGACAACTACAGGTGCGACAAAACGCCCATCGTACGCCTTAACCTAAGAACCCAGCTTCAGCAGCGCCTCTCGCAGACGATCATGCCGCTGCGTAAGGTGCAGGTAGAGCATTTCATCCGGCTTGGCTTTGGCGCGGATGATTCGGACGAGGTCTTCTTTTTCATCTTGTTTCCACGCGCGCAGTTCTGGCACCTGCGCCAGCACTAACGCAAAATTGTCAAAAGCTGCCCTCTCCAGGAGAGCCCATGAAGAACTGCTGACACCCAGCAATCGCTCCAGCTCGCGCCTGGAATGGTCGCGCATGCGGCTGGCATCTCCACCAAACTTGCGTGCCATCCGCCGATTCACGCGCAAGCCGATGTTGCGCGTCGAAAATGTGTCCCACGCTCCCACTTCGCTGGCTGGCAAATCGTAGAAGACATGCCCCGCCGCCAGTCGCTTCAGCGTGCGCGCGGGAGTTCTATATTTGTGATCCGCGGCAATTTTCTCCTCTTCGTGCTCAGCCAATTTTTGGAGATCGGCTCGTCCCGGTCTGAAGCCGAGCTTGCGATAAAACCAGAATGCGCCCGATGCGATTGCCTCCTCGTTATCATGGCCGAGCTGATACGGGTAGACCGAGACGCACGTCGTTCCCATGAGGTGACACAGGCAGCGCAACACTTGCGCGTAGATCCATCCCGCTTCACCGCCGCGAAAAGTGTAGAAGGTGTTGAAGCCGACCTCCATCCACTCGCAGAGGCCGATGGCTTCGATGTAGTTGATGGGCACGCCGTTCTTCAGCGTCAGTCCCGCGACGTAGGCGCGCAGCGGCAGACGGCGATTGGGAGGCAGGTTCCAGAGATAAATGGAAACACCGCGGCTGGCTTCGTGCCCGCCAAGATCGGCCCGAAGTACCGACGCTGGATCGCCCAGCGTGGTGCCATAGAGTTCGCGATAGCGTACGAGCATGACCTCGCGGATCAGGTCGATCACTTGCTCGCCTTGTCTGCGCGAAAGCTTGGTCAGTCGCGGTGGCCGCCGCGTCAGTTCGTCAGCCAGCGACACTTGGCTCCGGCTGATCAGCGGCGCCGTGTGATGGAAAATGCTGTGGTAGAAAATCTCGCGAACAGGCTTCCGGTTTCGCGTACGCGTGATGACGGAGTTATCGAGACTCCAACGCAAGGGCACGCGCAGCGATTCGTAAAGTTCAGCTTTCTTTTGGGGCGGCAGCGGCAACTGTTCGAAGCGCTCGATCAGCCACACGGGAGTGGCGTTCTTTTTTCTTCTGACATCGCCTCCGGCGGCCTCCAGCCATCGGCGCCACGGAGTGTCGGCCTCGACGTACGCATCGTCCTCCAGCAAGGGCATGAAGCGCGGGCCGGTGGTGCCTAGCTCTCGTCCGGGTTCGTAGCTATCCCAGGCGATTTCAACTTTGCCCGGCATGCGCTTGATGAGCCAGCGGGCAACATCGAAGCTGAGCGTATCTTCCATTTGTGTACCGGCAATACCGGAGACTTCGAAGGTATCGAAGTCATCCATGTCGGCGCCCGCTTTGCGCAACGCCTCCACTTTTTTGTGGAAACTATTCAGAATGCGCTCGGTGGCGCGAACCACGGCTGGCCCTTGCGGAAACGCGCGCAGGAAGAGTAGCGCTTCGTGGAAACGGATTAGCGAGGACGTATCCTGAAAGCGCGCGGCGTCGAGTCGATTCAGCAACTTCACGACGCGGATGGCTTCGTCGCGGCTGAATTGATAGCGGCTGGCTTCGAGGTGAGTGAGTTGGCGATCGAGAGTGTTCGCGGCCATGGCAGGTTCCCGACAAGGGTACATCACGCCGGAGGACTTTGAGTTTCCTACCTTCGTAACTAGCCAAAGAAATCGGCGATCATCGGCTTGGCTTCCGGCGGTCCCGTGATTTCAATAAAGATTGGTTGATTGCCGGCTTCAATAATTATTTTGAACGTGAGGAATGGGCAGCACTGGCGCTCCAAATCGACAAGATGAACGAGTCGGGCCAGCACTTCAGAAGTGGGTTCAAAGCGATATGTATAGCCCAATGGTAAGGATGTCACCTCAAGGGCCGCACCTCGGAAGGTATCCAGAATCGTTCTGCGGCGCTCCCGCATTTCAGCGTCGGTTAGGGTGCAGGCTGTTGGTAGCTCCATCGGCATAGCCTAGCCGGTTGGTCCTGCAACTTCAAATTCGGCCACTGCCGCCAGCGGGGAGGAATCGGCGACCGGCCGTTACCCATGCTATAATCTCCCTTCGCCTGAACGTGTTTACGTCGAGGCTGATCCTGTGATTTCCTTCGCGGGCGGATCCATAATTACGAGAATCAGCGCCATTCAAGTCTTATAAAAACGAGGTACAGCTATGTCCGGACATTCGAAATGGGCAACCATCAAGCACAAGAAGGGTGCGCTCGATGCCAAGCGCGGCAAGATCTTCACTCGTCTCATCAAGGAAATCGCGATGGCGGCGAAGTCGGGCGGCGATCCCGATATGAACCCGCGCCTGCGCACGGCGATCCTGGCGGCGAAGTCCGAGAACATGCCTGCCGACAACATCAAGCGCGCCATCCAGCGAGGTACCGGAGAGCTGCCGGGCTTGACTTACGAAGAATTTATTCTTGAAGGCTATGGGCCGGGCGGCGTGGCTTTGCTGGCCGAAATTTCTACCGACAATCGCAATCGCACGGTGAGCGAAATCCGGCACGTCTTCGGGAAGAACAATGGCAACATGGCTGCAGCGGGCTCCGTTGCGTATATGTTTCACAAGAAGGGCGACATTATCATTCCCAAGTCTGCGGCCAAGGAAGACGATCTGATGAACATCATCCTGGAATCGGGCGGCGAGGATTTAAAGGATGATGGCGAGAACTGGGAAATCCTGACCGAACCTTCCGCTTACGAAGGCGTGTTAGAAGCCGTGAAGAAGGCCGGCATTACACCGATCTCATCGAGTGTGGGCATGATTCCGCAGACCTTCATCAAACTGGAGGGCCAGCAAGCCACGCAGATGATCCGCCTGATGGAAGCGCTCGAAGATAACGAGGACGTGCAGAACGTGCATGCCAACTTCGATATCGACCAGAAGCTTCTCGAAGAAGTTGCTGGCTGAAGAATCGGGCCATCAAGTCATCTGAGGTGCAAAGCTTTTTCGCCTTTGAATTTCTTTCACCCCGATCACTCGAGGACCCGATCACCCGATTGATCTTCGGCAGCTCTGCCGATTTTTTCAACAGCGCCGTGGAAAAGTTTGTGGAAAATCGGGACCTTACTCTTGTAACCTTCTGTTAACCAATGCCTTCAACATTCTGCACTGCATCGGGTGCTTGCGGTTCTGACTCTCCGCGAGGAAATTGTTTACGTGAAGACACGTCTCGACAAATTGCTCGTGGAGCGGGGATTGACGCCATCGCGCGAACGCGCGCAGGCTCTCATCCTGGCGGGAAAAGTTCTCGTGAACGAGCAGAAGGTCGAGAAGGCGGGCGCACTGATTGACTCCGGCGCATCGTCGGTTTTGCGCCTGCTGGGCGAGGATCTGCGCTACGTCAGCCGCGGCGGCCTCAAGTTGGAGAAGGCTCTTGAGCACTGGCAGATCGATCTTCATGGCAAAATCTGTCTCGACGTTGGCGCGTCCACCGGAGGCTTCAGCGACTGCATGCTGCAACACGGCGCCGCCAAGGTGATTGCCGTGGATACCGGTTATGGTCAGATGGATTTCGGATTGCGTAGCGATCCGCGGATTCGGCTGCTCGAGAAAACCAACGCCCGTTATCTTAAGCCCGGCGACATTGGCGAGATCATTGACTTCATTGCCATGGATGTCTCCTTTATCTCCGCCACGCTGGTGCTACCGGCGGTGATTCGCGCCGCGTCGACTGGCGCCAGCCCGATTCCGAACGCGGCATCTAGTTCGACTGTGTCCGCAGATTCCGAGATCGCCCGCCAGATTGTGGTGCTGGTGAAGCCGCAGTTCGAAGCGGGCAGGGAACTGGTGGGTAAAGGTGGAATCGTGCGCGACGAATCGGCACAGCAGGCGGCCGTGACCAAGGTGAAGGCGGCGCTCGCTGAACTCGGGTGCGTGCGCGCCGAATGGATCGAATCTCCCATCCTCGGAGGTGGCGATGGCGGCGAAGGCAATCGCGAATTCCTGCTCCATGCGGAGTTTCGACGCTAGCCGTCGGCTGATTCTGTACAATCGGGAGTTTGATGTTAGAAGACAAGTGTTATAAGAGAAGCTCGCCGACATGCCCAAGTCTCCCTTAAACTCAACCCGGCGGAAGACCGTCGCCATCATCTCGAAACCCGATCGTCCCGAGCTTCGCGAAGCGCTGCCGGCGCTCGAAAAATGGCTGCTGCAGCGCAACTACGCGGTGGTGGTGGACCAGGAAAGCGCCGCCTACTTCTCGGCATCCAATGTGCTGGAGCGAAGTGAGTTGGCGACGCGGTCGCCGGATCTGGCCCTGGTACTCGGTGGCGACGGCACTCTGCTTTCAGCGGCGCGCGCGGTCGCAAAGGCCGGCACCCTGATCCTCGGAGTTAACCTCGGTACGCTCGGATTCATGACGGAAGTTGCGCTGCCGGATCTGTATCCCGCTCTGGAAGCGATCGAGAGAGAACATTACATCGTCGACAGCCGCTCTATGCTGAATTGCTCTCTGCTGCGAGCTGGCGAAATTGTCACCACGCACTCCGCCTTGAACGAACTGGTGGTAAGCAAGAGCGCCATCGCACGCCTGAATCACTTCGAGCTTTTTGTTGATTCGGAGTTCGTTTCGAGCTATAAGGCCGACGGTCTGATCATCGCCACACCGACCGGTTCTACTGCATATTCTCTCGGCGCGGGCGGGCCAATTCTCAAGCCAGATGTGGCTGCCTTCGTCATTACTCCCGTCTCGCCCCAAGGACTGACGCATCGTCCGGTGGTAGTGCGCGATACGGTCGCAATCGAAATCCACGTCAATACCGGACAGGAAGAAGCGTACCTGAGTCTCGACGGACAGGTCGGCATGCCGGTGCGAGACGGTGACATCGTGCGCTCCGTCAAGTCGGAACATTCAGCCCGGCTGTTACGTTTTCAGAAAACATTTTTCGAGGTGCTCGCCACCAAGCTCAAGTGGGGAGAACGCTAGAGCCAGGTGCCAGGTCTCAGGTGTCAGGTCTCAGGCCGCTGGGGGCCATTGTGAACGAAGTCCAACCAGGCCTGGTCGAGCGCACATTCGACACAGGTGAAGTTCGATTGAACTATGCCGAAGGCCCTCCCAATGGGCCGCCGCTGGTGCTGCTGCATGGACTCGGGCGGCGCTGGCAGGTATTTCTGCCGGTGATTCCCGCGCTGAGCCTGCGCTGGCACATCTTCGCGCCTGACCTTCGCGGTCATGGCAGGTCGTCGCGCGTGGCTCGCGGATACCATGGCCCGCTGTATTCGGAAGACATCGCATGCTTCCTTCGCGAGCGCGCATCCGCTCCCGCCGTGCTCTTTGGGCATTCGCTCGGCGGCATGCTGGGGATGTGGGTCGCTTCTCATCATCCAGAACTGGTGCGCGCTTTGATTCTCGGCGACAACCGGATTGTCGTGCGGCGGTTGCATCACCCGATGTACACGGCTCTATTTTCCGGTCTGCGCGATCTGGCACGCAAAGGTGGATCGATCGAGGAGATTGCAGCAGGAATCGGCAGGATTGAGCTGCCCGTGCCTGGCGGGGAAAGCCAGACGTCCGAACCCATCCTGATTCGCCAACTTCCCGGCAACGACGAAGCCTATCTTCTCTCCTGGGCGCGCTGCGTGCAGCAGGCCGATCCTGACACCTACGCGATGGTGCTCGATGGCTCGTCGCTCGAGGGCTGGGACGGCGAGACGGTGTTGCGCGGAATCGGTTGTCCGACCTTGCTTTTGCAAGGCACGACCGAATTGGGCGGTTTGATGTCCGATGCCGATGTTGCGCTGGCCGCGCGATTGTTGCCGCATCATGCGCACGTGAAATTCCGTAACCTCGGGCACGCGCTCTTTATCCAGCAACCCGAGCCAGTGCTGAGGGCTGTAACAAATTTTCTGGAATCGCTGTAACAGGATCGTGTGGGGACGGGCGTCCTCGCCCGTCCAAGCCGAGCATAGCTCGGCAGACACGATACTGCGTCAGAACTTCTCCATCCGCATCTGATCGTCAAAGCTCTCGCGTCGCCGTATTACGGTCACTCTCGCGCCATCAACCAGCACTTCCGCCGCCCGGCCGCGGGTGTTGTAGTTCGATCCCAGCACCGAACCGTACGCGCCGACGTCCAAAATTGCGAGCAGATCGCCTTCGGCGACCATTGGAAGTTTTCTGTCCCGCGCAAAAAAGTCACCAGTCTCGCAGATCGGACCGACTACATCGGTCGTCTCCGTCTCGTGTGACTTGCGGCTCGTCGCCTGGCCCAAGGGAACAATCTCGTGATAGGCGCCGTACAGAGAAGGACGCAGCAGATCATTCATCGCCGCATCGACAATCAGAAAGCGTTTGCGACGATTCGTTTTCCGGTAGAGGACGCGCGTCAGCAATACGCCCGCCGCTCCCACGATGGCGCGTCCCGGCTCGAGCAGTAGATGCAGCTTCAATCCCCGCAACGGACCCAAGACTGCTCTTGCGTACGCCGCAATCTGTTTCTGAAAATTCTCCCGCGGTCCGTCATCGTTATAGGAAATTCCCAACCCCCCACCCGCGTCGATATAACGGATGTCGTGCCCCTGTCCGCGCAATGCGGAGACCAGATCGGCCACGCGCTCGAGCGCCTCTTGAAAGGTACCTACATCGGTAATCTGCGACCCGATGTGAACGCTCACTCCCGCCACTTTCAAATAAGGTTCCTTCGCGGCCCTTGCGTAGAGCGTTCGCGCCTCCGGAATGGGAACGCCGAACTTGTGCTGATGTAGTCCAGTCGAAATATAGGGATGAGTTTTCGCCGAAACATCCGGATTGACGCGCACCGCCACCGCCGCCTGTTTCTTCAACCGCGTCGCGGTTGCCGAGAGCAGGTTCAACTCCGACGCACTTTCAATGTTGAACAGGAGTATCCCGGAACGAAGGGCAAGTTCCATCTCCGCGGCGTTTTTGCCGACGCCGGAGAACACAACCTTTCCCGCCGCTTTACGGTTCACGCGCAGAACTCGTTGCAATTCGCCGCCAGAGACCACGTCGAAGCCGGCACCCTCGCCGGCAACCATCCGCAAGATCGCCAGCGTCGAATTGGCTTTGACCGAATAACACAAGGTATGCGGAATGGACCGAAAGCTGTGAGCGAAGGCGTTCAATCGCGCACGGATCATCGCCGCCGAATAGACGTACAGCGGAGTTCCGTAGCGCTCAGCAAGGCGTTCCAGCGGCACTGCCTCGCAGTAAAGTTCCGTTGCGCGCGTTCCCAGAGTCGCGCCCTGATACCCAAAGGCGGGGGGGCGTAACACTTGCGATGCTCGCGCGCGCTTCACTTGCGTTTGCCAGAAAGCTGACCGGCTTTCACTTTGATAGCGACCACGGTCTGATCGTCGAACGTATCCACGCCCGCGGCGTGCTCGGTAACTGCCTTGAAGATCTCATTGACCACGCAGTCTGCAGACTTGCTTGCGCAGCCAGCGACGATCGCCTCCACACGCTCCGGCCCAAACGACTGGCCATGCCGGTTACGTGCATCGAGAATGCCGTCGCTATAGAACACGAACAAATCGCCGGGCTTGGCCTTGAAACTGAATTCGTCGTAGTCGGCTTCGTCGAACAATCCCAGCGGCAGCCCGGTCGCCTCGATGAACTCAATTTTGCCATCGTGACAATAGATGGGCCGCGGCAAGCCTGAATTCGCTACCAGAAGCGTCCGCTTCTCGTCATCCCACACCGCGTAAATAATCGACACAAACTGCGCAGCGATTCGGCGTTCCGCCAGCGACAGGTTGATCGCTGCGCCCATCTCCGCCGGGCCCGGTTCAATGGGCGCATGGGAACGCAGAATGCCGCTGACCAGCGCGGCATAAATGGCAGCGGGCGCGCCTTTGCCGCTGACGTCTCCAATTGCGATGCCCAGCCGCGACAGGGAATAGGGAACGAAGTCGTAGAGATCACCGCCTATGGCGCGGGCCGGAACAAACTTCGCCTCTACGTCGAGATGTTGCATTTTCGGCAGCGCATGTGGGAGCAACCGAAACTGCAGTTCGCGCGCCAGCGCCAGATCGCGCTCCAGGCGCTGCTCCTGCCGGGCAACCTGCTCATACAGGCGCGCGTTTTCAATGGCAATCGCGAGCTGCGCCGCGAGCGTGGTCAGCGTGCGCTTGTGATCCTCGGTGAAATAGCCGCGCTTCGTATGCTCCAGATCGAGCACACCGATTACTTTCTCCTGATAGATCAGCGGAACCGCCAGCTCCGAGCGCGTTTCTGGATTCGTCGCGATATAGCGGTCATTCTTGGCAACGTCAGGCACCAGGACCGCTTCCTTGGCCTGCGCGGCATACCCCACCACGCCGCGGCCTACCGCAATGTCATGCTTCAGATGCAGCCTTTCCTCGAAACGCTGCGAGAATCTGTGCTGCAGTTTTTCTCCAGTCGGGTCGACCAGAAGAATGCTGAACATCTGGTAGTCGATCAGGCGGTTGAGCAATTCGGCGATGCGTTTGAGCAGTTGGTCCAGGTTGAGAATCGACGTGAGTTCGCGCGCAATCTCGTTCAGCAAGAGCAGTGTGCGCGCCTGACGCGTTATACGCGTGTGCAGCCGCGCATTCTCGATGCCCACCGCCATGCGCGATGCGATCAGCGTCAGCAGGCGTTTGTGCTTTTCGGTGAAGTAACCTTTTTCGCGCGCCTCCAGGTCGATCACGCCAATCACGCGGTTCTT